>JRYC01000778.1_pt1 | contig 90622 bp, 142 predicted proteins | sample 235301 | NCBI WGS metagenome assembly JRYC01 (sample SAMN03074211, study PRJNA261470) | activated sludge metagenome | biome: Common Effluent Treatment Plant; feature: Wastewater; material: Activated sludge; isolation source: activated biomass of a common effluent treatment plant treating...
ATATCAAGTTTATTCATTAAAAACAATCTCGCCTTCTACCTTACAATTGTCACATTTGAATTTCCGATCAACGCCAAAATGTTTTGTTCCACAATTTAAACAAAGTTGTTCTTTAGTAGTCATCTTAGATACCTTTTTACATATTCTTTTAATTCATTTAAAATTTCTATTCGCCATTCTGATTCTTTTATGATTGCTAACTTATCTTCATCTTTAAGATCTTGTTTAGTTTTTGCCCATGCAATTTGTTTTGATTCATCTAATTGTTCATTACTAATACAGACATTCAACCAAACTAACGCTTCTTCTTTATTCATTTTCTTCTACCACTACATGTAAACTCGTATTATTTGGATCTAACTCTTTATACAACACATCAATTATTTTTAATAATCCAATTGCTTCATCATAAAGAACATCAGATATTTTTTCATACTTGTCTAATTTCTCTGTAAATTCATTATTTGCATCAATTCTTATTTGCCTTTTATTAACAAGCAAACTTTCACGTATTACCCTTAACTCTTCTTTTCTTAAATAACGGTCACTCATTTTTATACACCGGTACGAAACATTCACCTGTTAATTCCAATATATCTGCACATGCATCACATAACCATGCACCTTTAGGACAGTATCTAGGATGTGACATAAAATGTATAGAAGTTGATAAATCACTCATATCTTTATCATACCCACATCTTTCACATTGTGTCATTTCTTTTTCCTTTCTTCCTTTAACCTCTTAAATTGTGCCTGACACCATAACTGATATGCAAATACATCTTTTGGATTAACCCCACCAATATAATGAATTAAGAATATAATCCCAATCAATGCTATTATTAAACCCCCAGTAAAAGCAAATTGCAATAATAAAAATTGATGCTCGGTCATATACTGGCGTTCAACTTCTGTGAGATTGCTAAATCCCCACATAACCAGCATAATAGCAACCACAAACCCAATACAAAGAAACATTAAAAAGAAATTTCTCGCATTGCTTATATTTTCCAGATAACTGAAATCCCTCATTTTTAATTATAATTCTATTAGGTTGTTAATAAGTGATTTGATTTTGTTATTTAATATAGACATCAAGCATACCTCTTAACTTTCTATTAATGCTGTTGATATACTTTTGCTGTATATCAATACCACAATATTTTCTACCCAATCTATTAGCAACAAATAAGGTTGTGCCGCTGCCACAGAAAGGATCTAAAACTAAATCACCAACGTTGCTTGATGCTCTGATTGGAGTTTCAACAAGTTTCTCAGGGTAACTTGCATAATGGTTTTCTGTATTGTTAGCGGTTGCAATTTTCCATACACATCTTTTTCTAGCTCCTTTCTCTGGTTCTATCACCCACTGTTTCCCTGAATATGTTCCATTATCTACGTTATCGGGGTATTTCTTCCCACCAAATTTTATACTGCTTATTATTCTTCTTTTGGTATCACTAGGGTTTTGGACCTTTCCACTTGAATAGTCTTTTTTCGCTTGACCTTTGTAGATTTGTTCAACTTGCTTTAGTGTACTTTCTGCATAGGGTTCATACTGTATATTAAATGTATAATCTATGGATTTGGTAAAGAAGTAAAAGTATTCAAAGTTGTTACTGTATCTTGCTTTAGGTGATTCGGGTAAAGCGTTCTTTTGCCAAATAATAGTATTGGGTCTAAAGAATCCTAAACTTCTAGTCATCATTCGCATAAACTCTTCTGGTATTCCCATCAAAGAGTTATACTTATCATACTTGTCTGCAATGTTTACGTAAATACTACCTGTATCTTTGAGTATGCGTTTACATTCTAAGAATACCATCATCAAATTTCTAATATAATCAATCATATCATCTTCCTGTCCTATCTGATCGGGATGTTCGTAATCTCGAAGTTTATAATATGGTGGTGAAGTAACTACCAAATCAATAGAATTATCTGGAAAATCTTTTAACAGTTCTAATGTATTACCCAAGAATACTTTATTAGTAATGTCCATAAACTAAATTGATACTGGTTCTATATAGCTCTTTTTGAATCCTTCAATACCTTTTTAAGACTTTTAGACTCGTAAGTTTTTACTCGATATGACAAATGAATTAGATCCAAACCTACCAGAAGATTATAAAAAAATAATTACTGAATTCCGTAATGTAGCATCAGAATATGAGTTTAACAAAAAAGAGTATGTAAACAAGGCTGCCAAATCTCTAGATAAAGCTGGATTTGATAAGGAAAAAATAAGCACTCAACTGACCAAAGATTTACAGGGTTTTCAAATTTCAAAGAACTATATCAGACAGTGTTTAGATGCTGAGTATAAGGACCAATCAAAGGTTAGAGCTAACCCAAATAAAATTGCTGTAGCTGCTGGTACTAATGAAACAGTAAGTGAAGGTACGAGAGTTGATACCAATACCGCAAAAGAAGACTATGAGAAAAACAAATACGCAAGATTGGCAGAGAAGGCAGGTAAATCTGTTGGTAAATCCGTATCTCTAGCTCAGGCAAATGCAGAAGTTGAAAACCCCACAAATACACGACAGACAGAATTGATTGGCTCATATGCAAAGCAGGTTAAAGAACTAAACAGTACTGTTGCACACCTACGTGAAGAAATAGAAATGAATACAAAAGTAAGTCTGAATAAAGATATGTTTGATAAAGTGCAGAAGTATATTTCTGATTCAAAGGTAAACAGGATTATCATTACTTTTAGTCGTGAAAATATGGAAGCAATAAACATTCAGGCAATAGTAAAATAATTTTGCGAAGAAGATCTTCGCAAATTCTATTCATTTATTTTTTCCAGTATTTCATTTAATATTGTATCTGTTGGGTATATTTCTTTAAAGATTATATTATCTTCTTCTGGAAAAGCCCGTTCTAATGTTAATATTGTTTTGAAAGTTGGAGTGTTGATAATACTGTTTCCAGATTTCTTTGGTCCATAAATGACGGTAACCTTTTCACCGTATACTGTATCTTGTAACATTGTTAGAGCAGGTATATGACTTTTAATATGATATGTAAAAACCCATAATGTATGATTTGTTATCTTTAGGTTTTTTCTGTAATTGAATTTATAGTTGTTAACTGCATACTCTAGAATCTTTTTGATAATATCAGGATTGGTAATATTGTTAATCCAGCATGATATTAAGAGCTGGTATAAGAATCTCGTTCCTGGTGAAATTTCGTGTTTATTCTTGCTCTTTCCCCTGATCCCCATCTTTCCGTTACCATCGTAACATTTTTTAGATATTTAGGATTTTTTATAGTACTAGTGTGTCAAGTGACATAATAGAATCAAATAACACTGAAGAAAACAAAAACGTAGTAACAAATGAAGGTAGGGTATCAATACCAAAAGAGTATGAAGATAAGGATGAAAATCTAATCAAGACATTGAAACTTTTGCAGGAATATTCTAAAGATCTAGCACTAAAGTATAGTGCAGTAACAGCAGATATTAATGCTATTAATATTACACTTACAAAGATTTTAAAAGAGATAGAATAACATGCGTTATATTTTCAGTGTTTTTTGTTTTAGTTTGAATCAAGCCAAAGTACTTAAAGAAAGACTTGGTAAGATTCAGATCCAAACAATTAAACTGATAAATATCGCTGAAAATAACACTGGCATACATTCAGAATACCATTATGTTATCAATGTGCTTTGTGAGCTAACTACTACTAAATTCATGGAAAAAGCAATCAAAGAAAGAATTTTTCATGTAAATAAAATTGAAATTCTAGAAGTTGTTTATGAGAAGGAAATACATTTTGAAATGCCAAATGTTTAAGTTTAAATAAAACAATTTGATTTACTCATTTGTTGAGTACTGCTAAAAAACACAATATCAATAACCTTACACTGGAATCAATCATGTATGAAAATATGGGATGCTGTATATCTGAAATCTCAATAATACATAGAACAGGTAGACCACGTATAATTTTCACAAATGGTCATATCTATGATGTAGGATTTGAGAAATTGATTGAATATATAAAAGATAGAAAAGAAAATTTCTGTAATGAACTGCTTATAAAATACTGTAAGTTTTCTAAAAAGCAGGTAGATAAGTTGATTGCAAATATACCCTATCGAATCAGTTCTAAAAAATTCAAGGATGATAAATTTGGATTCGCTGAAATACTGCTTACCTATGCCAAAGATAAGCATCTTAAAACTGTAACATTAGTGCAATAATAAATGGTAAGAGAATTAAAAATAAATGTAGAAGGAGTATTGGATCTTTACTTCTTACATGCAATGATTACATTTGAAAGAATAAACATAGAAAATGAAATTAACCTATTTGCAGGACATGATAAAGATAGAGTGGTTCAATTGCTTAAGGATCTTGAGTATCAAATTGAAGATCAGATAAATAAAGCAAGTATATGGTGGGTTAATAAAGATGATAGGAAAAGAAAATAAACCATTTGATAAATTTGATTTTCACTATAGGTGGGGATTAACTGATATTATGTATGTTTCTGGTCCACCTAGAACTGTAGGTTTTGATTACAAGAAAGAAAGGATTAAAGAGCTCAAAGATATTGGCATGAATAACACTGACATTGCAATACACGACTTTATGGTTAATGTATTTGGGGATGGATTCGTATTGTTTGATGAATATTTTGGCAGTTTAAGTGATCCACTCAAGAGGTTAAAACAATGATAAAATATATTTTTCATATAGATACACAAAAGAAAGAAAAGATCATTCGATTAATGAATGTATTAAAAGATCCAGATAAAGAAAATGTGTTTATAGATAGTTCAATCAAGATTTACCCATACGATACAGATAAAGATGAAGTAATTGTTACAAATATGTCACTAGAAGATTATTTAAAAAACAAATACAACAAAGATAAGAAAAAATGAGCAAGATTAGATGTAAAGGAATCTGTGAAGTCGATCCCAACTTTAAACCATTTACAGGTTGTGATTATAAAAGAGGTTATAGGTTCTGTCAGAACTGCCATAGGTCAATTAAGAAGATTGCGTGTATTGATGGTACATTTTGTATATGCTGCATGTTAAAGACTAGATTCCGAGTTATTCAGTGGAATCAGGCAAAGAGTGGGTATTAAAGTGGGTGAATCTACTTCCTGTTTTTATCAAAACTGTATGGAATGTTATTCTATAGAATGTACCTGTTCATGTCATCGAACATACAATAATCCAAAGTATAGAACAGTAAAGAAATGGAAAGATAGATAGATAGAGAAAAATGAGCGAAAAAACTACCTACCCATCTTTCCATCTTTTTGTCAGTATAATGACCGTATCATACTGACAAAACCCATCTTTTTACCTTATATGCATGTGGGTTAAGTATTATTAACTATATAGTCATTTAAGTGTTATTTTCTCTTAACTTTTTTCTTTGTTTTTTTAGCATTAGTTTTTTTCTTGTTAATTACTGGTTTACCCTTAAACTTTTGTTTCTTCTTATCAAATACTTCTATTTCTGCAAATGAATTTGCTTCTCGTATATCTATAATTGATCCAAATTTATGTTCATGTAATACATCTAGATCAGGTTCACAATCCTTACCGCATTTATGACCAAATGAAACAACATTAAGTTTAGTTATATCTGATTCATCAACAAATTCCCTAACCTTAGAATGTAAAGCAGCTAATGCTTCCTTATCTAAATAAAGCATTTTTGATATTGGTGGCTTCTTATAATCTACTTGGATTTGATACAAGAGCCTGTAATTTTTATCTTTATACTTTCTTCCCAGCTCTTCAACTACTATATTGTTTACGTTCATTATTGTATGCTATCAATCCTTCTTGCTTTAATATTCTCTGGTAAATTATAACCTACTGTTTTAAGATTATGACCATGTGCATATTTTTGTGGTTCACCTTTGTTATTTGTAATCGGTATTTCATATTTACAATCAGGTGAACACTCACATCTTTTAGTTGGTTTACTTTCCTGTTTGTATCTATTGTAGCATGTTAAACATATTTGACTGATGTACTTTTCTTTTTGAACACGTATTAATGCAAAACAAGTATAACATTGTAAAGTTTGACATTTAGAACACGCTAGGCATTTTAAACCCATAACCATAACAACATAAAGTTTATGTCTATTTTCAAATGTGGTTAACTTTGCTTCATCACAATAACGACAGTAAATAAAATTACCATCATTATCTTTTCTAAACATTTTTTCTTTAAGGTTATCAGGGTCATTCAAAGGTACCAGTTGATAATTAAAAATAACATACTTTTCTGCAATCTCAGCTAGTCTTTCCCTTTTTTCCCTCAATGATCTCTGCTCCTTCTGATAACTTGCTAACCTCTTGGATTTCTTCCGAATGTAAACCATTTTGATAGGAGCAATTAATTACAACATCAATTATATATTCTTTCTTTCTCTAAACTCTATGTAGTAGATAATCTCTATCAAATTACTATACCCAACAACTGTATAAACTACTATATTTCTTGAAGATATACCCCCCTATTTTAGATCTTCAATTTTTGAAATGCCTGATCAACATTATATAAACCAATCAGTAAATTCTAACAGTTTTTAAAAAAATTATTTTATTCCATAATTATATAGTTGTTGATACAGTTGTTGGTGATAGAGATTTGATAGTGTTTAGAAAATAGTATATTTATACAAATTATATATACAAATTTTAGTATATAGATATATAATAATAATATAATATAATACTCACTAGATAAAAGCAAAAAGCCTACTATTTTGGAATTATACAAACTACTATAAAACTGTTTTTTCAAATAGAAAACCTTATTAAATGCAGACATCAATAATCTTGCAAGGTTATAAGAAAAATGGTAACTATCAACAGACTGAAAGCAATGATCGAATTGCGAAAAATAGATGAAGGAGTGGCTAAGGAAAAAAGTGAAGGAAAAACTGACTGGTCACAGGATGAGCTGAATCTTATCAAAGAAAAGCAGGATGTTTTGAATCGCATTATAGAAGAAGGTAGTGGTGAATATGATGAATCAAAGTATGGTGAGATAGAACGTGGTTATTCAGGACCAATGCCACAATGACACTACCACCACCTACTAATGAAACACAATACAATCTTCCTGTAACCAAAAGGGAGCTTGAAATGTTAAGAGCATTTAATACGAAAGCAACCGTTGAAGCAAGATTGCATTTACAGAATATTCAACTTATCTATCAAGATATGATGCGAAATGAAACGGTAAAATCCTACCTGGAATATATCGAAGAAATGCAGAATTTGGAAAATAAAATGCTGATATTAACCAAGAAAATAAACGGAATGGAATGATATGAGCAGACTATCTAAAACAGGAATTGGTTTATCAATTGATATGAAAAGACTGGATGAAATTGATAAACTACGTGGTGATATTCCACGATCCAAGTTCATTCAAAGAATAATCAACATGATGTTTGAGAATCATAAGGAAGAGATCATAAAATATGTGGAAGATAACAAAATTGGATTTTAAAATGACTAAAGATAAACCACCAGTTGAATACAAAGAGCATACTACCTTCTTGCTAAAAGATATTACTGTAAACTACGATCAGCTAGAAGATCTATTTCATGTAATGTTTATTATAGTGCAGAATGGAACGGAACAGGTAACAAGGTATTCATTGCAACCTGAGTTTTTTACAGGATTCTTTACAAAAGTAAGAAATGCAATAGAAACTAGGGATCTGTATAAAAAGAAATCAGGGGGTTATTTTGATTAATGTTTAACAAAGAAAACAGAATAAAAATATCTAATGCAGCTAGACCACTAGATAATACTCTCAACTTTCTAGAACATAGATGTTTTCAATTATTGCAAGGTTTTCATCCAGAAAGAGTAATGAAAGCAGAAGGTTATATGAATTGCTGGGTTATCTTTGATAAAGATAAGAATGTTTTCATACCTACCGAATTCTGTCACATGTGTGGAGTAAAATTAGAATGACAATCTTAGGTGAAGGTAAGGATCTGGTATTGGAATGTAATTTCTGTGGTGAAGAAGTAGATAGATTCAAAAAGTGCAGCATACCACCTCATTTATTTAAAAAATCTCATAGGCTGATCTGTGATGAATGTTCAAAAAAACTAGGGTTCTACAATATAACACAGCGTAAGATAATTTCAAGAGCTCTTGAATTGTTATGGGATCATCATAGTATGACTGTAAGCAATAACAAGAATTATCTTTCAAAAGAAGTAATTGAAGATATGAGTAGTGATATGCAGGAAATGCGTGAAATAATAGGTGATATACGTAAAGAAATAACAGCAAGGAGTGTAGAAAAGAAATGAGTAATGATCTTATAACCTTACAAATAGATACATGGGAGCATAGTGTTATTGTTGAATTAATTAACGATTCAATTGAAAATTGTGATCATAATGTTGAACATTGTAAACATCAGCGATTTATCAAAGAAGAAAAAAGACAATTAGAAAGAGTTAAAGAATATGAAAAGGAAATTGAAGAAACTTTAGATTATAAACAAAAACTAGAAAGACTTGCTGAGAGGTTAAAAATAGAATGAGTACACAATGTGTGCGTTGCACTCAAGCAAAATCATATAATTGTATGTACTGTGGTGATCCTATCTGTATGGGTCATACAATATACAACGGTAAAACAAAAGTATTTTGTTCTATTTCATGTATAAGGGAATATAGGTATAATCAAAATGAGTGAAGTAATAAACTGCTGTTCATGTAGTAAACCAGACATAGATGATCTAAACTACTGTTATTACTGTAATGAAAATTACTGTGAAGATTGTAGTGAATCATGTTTAAACTGTAACAGAAGTATCTGCAAAGCTTGTTTTAGTAAAAGTCAGGGTGCATTTATGGACCGTTGTAATGACTGCTATCTAAAAGAATATGGAACAGGGGATGAACCAGATTACCCAGATCCCAATCTTGATGATGATGGTATGCCATTCAATCCAAAGGATTAATGTGAAATGAAAAAATTACAACCATCTAAAAATTTTGTTGGCATATCAATGATAAAAAAAAGTTCAACTAAAAATGGTAAACCAACAATCATTAATGAAATATGGACAGATCAGGGTGATAATCCAAACAAACAACCAAGTGCTAATAACTGGAAACTTTTACAGAAAACAGAACAACCAGATTACATTAGACCAAGATGGGTTGATAATTTAGAGGAATACCTGGCTATACCTGAAGAAGAAAGAAAGAACGTACACATTAAAAGTAAACCAACTCATTCTGATCCATTCATCAATGAGAAAGGGGAAATATGCATTAGATGCAGTGACGAATATGACCATCAATATACCATCAGGTTAGATAACCCTTACAAACTAAATGCAAATCAAGCTAAAAAAATCCTAGATGATTTATCAAAATGACTAAAGGATCAAATCATCCATTTTGGAAAGGTGATATTAAAGTATGATCGAATGTCCATATTGTAAAGTATATTGGGATTATGTTTCTAAATTACCACACTATGTTAAAAGTTTCTTACCTCTAAAATTAGAAGAGGAATTAAAAGAACAGAAAGAATGTATAGAGCATGTGGCACGTGATCATGCTTATGTTTTAATGTTAGAAAAAATAGAAAATGATTTTTGAATATATAGTAGGATTTTTTTTATTTTTTATACTTAAACTGTTAAGATTTAGAATTTAAAACTCTGCTAATATTAACATCCAAGTGTACGAACCTAGAGTATAGAGTACCACATGGACCCGTTACGCTTTTGTAACGCCTTACTCCTACTTCTGTGCCTATACCCATATTCTTATTATCTTACCACTTGGCAAGCTAATACTAAATGCAGTTTGTTTACAGATAAAAACAGTTGCAGTCCTCCATTGGTGGCTACATCCGATTGATCAGTGTTCTACCGATCCAATGGCTTCACTAGAGTTATTTCGTACTTCCTTTCGGAAACTGCTATTGGTTTACATGAACCAAGTCGCTTAACTCCCTGTTTCTTTCTGCTGCTGGTAGGACATTTCTATCATGCTTCTAGTCCAAAGGATTTCATTTTTCTTTTCCATCCTTCAATAGTATATACGTGAGATGATAATATAAACTATTCTAATAGAATTATTAGAAATGATTATAAACTATTCTTTTCATTCATATGTAATAACATCTTATGGTTGCATCTTTTACATCTTACATGAAGATGTATTATATCACCTTCCTGCACTGGTTCGTGTTCTGGATCTGCTTCTAAATTGTGACCGTATAAACTACAATCTGATAGTGTCATGTTACTTTAACCTCAAATAACCTGTATTCATAGTTTATTCCCAAAAATATCATAATTAAACCACATACCAAGAATACAAAACCAATTGTCTTATCTTCTGTTTCTACACTTACGGTACCATACCAGTATTGAGTGAAATAATTTCTAAAGAATATAAAAGCCATAACTACAAAAATAACACCAGCAAACCAGATAATCTGTCCTTTTGATATTAATACTTCAATCATTATTATCTAAACTCACTTGATTGTTTCATTTTATTTATTTAACCTCTGATAATTTGGAAACAATTGATCTAATATAAAAGGTAATTCTCTAGCCATTCTTCTAAGATGATAACGTGTTTTTCTATCAATAGTTGAACATGGTTTGCATATTAGTAAATTATCTGAATCTCTACCAATAGGTTTACCTTTCGTAGTTGATTCACCATTACACCAAAAACAGATGATCATTCTTTATAATGCACCAGACAGTGACAATCTTTGCAGCGTATGCTTACATCGGTACCCTTGTTGAAACTATTATTCTTGAGATCTTCAACTCTTTTGTAATTGGTTAGTTTTATAATATTATCTGATGAACATCTAACACAGTTTGTTATTTCCTTGAATTCTAAAATCTTTATCTGTTTAATTGCACTCATACTATACTACTACTTCCCATTCTAAGATCTTTAATGCTTTTTTCCATTTCTCTATTAATCTAGCTCTTTTGTCTAAATCGGGAATACCTTCAGCACTGCTTAGATTGTGTTTTATATCTGCAATTTTAACAGCAATGGCAAGTTTATTTCTGGATTTTCTTAAATCACCAATATATCTTTCATAGAAAACATCTTTTGGTTTTGTTAATAACATTACTGCTTTTGCCACACGAGTACCAAATAAAACCTCAATATCTTGATAGGTTGTATGTGTATCTTCTATTGTGTCATGTAAAACAGCAACTATCTTTTCATCTAACCATTCTAAACTTTTAGCAACTGCAAGTGGATGTGTTATAAATTCTGTTTTACCATCCATTCTTTTCTGTCCTTTATGTCTGTTGATTGCAAAGATTACTGCTTTGTGATATAGTTCGTTTGTATATTCTACTTCTTTTACTTCATTATTATTAACTGTCATTTTATCATCTTGAAGGCTTCTTTGATAGATCTGAATGTGCTTTCTGTCATTTCTATATCATAGAATTCTTTAGCATCATGGTTATACGCATAGAGTTTAAGGTTATTATTACTGAGATTAAACCCTTGAACTATCAAATTTTTTGATTTTGATACATTCTCAACAGGTTTATTGTTTATTGGATGTGAAAACTCTAGGTTGACTCCAGGTTTGTCTGCTCTTATACCAACTTCAGGTGAATAGAATGTTTTATTATTGGCAACATTAAATGTTAGATCTTGGTCATCAGCGAATCTTATCTTGATATTAATATCTTTGATAAGTTTGTTGAATTCGTTTAAATTAAAATCATTCATAAACTTTTCAACTCTCGCTGGATTAATTCTATCTTTGCATCACAAAATGGACAATTTTTAACAACACCATTTATTTCACCATTTTCAATAATAAATAAGATTTGATCGTATGGATTCATCCAATAACCATTGAATGGTTTTGTTTCTGGACTATATTTTAATGTCATTGCATCACAGCATTTATCAAAATAAACTGGCATACAATGACCCCATGCATTTTTAACAAAATGTATTTTCATTATACACCTAGTCCAGTTGCATTACTCACGTTTAAATTCAGATCATCGATTACTATTGAATTATTATCGGCAGTAGTAGCAGTGGTAGTATTGTTTGTTTCATTGTTAAATGGATTTGTTTCTACTGTTTGACCCCCACCTACTTTTTGTATTGTTTCATTTTGATTTGCTACTTCTTCTTGTTGTATTTCTGTTGGAGTTAAAATATGGACCGTTAATACTGCTGCTACAATTATGGTTATGATAATTCCTATAACTGCTAACGCTCCCTGTTGTGATTCATTCATTTTTTGTTTTCCTCTTTTTTTAATGAGATCTTCTTAAAATTCTTTTTGTTTCTTAATTTTACATATTCCTTTCCATCTTTATCTACTCCAAATATAACATTACGTTTATCAAAACAAAGTATGGTATCTTCAGGTACTAAATCATCAATAACCCATTGAATTCCTTTTTTATTTGGAAATAAGTTTTTGGGTAATCTTGGATCATCCTCAGGGTTTAATGGTATAGTTTCATTACTTCTTGCTATATCTTGCAACCATTGACAGAAATCAGGATCTTCTATTGTGTAATTTACTTCTAGACTTCTAGATTCACCTAATTTTGGAAATTTTTGTTTTTTCTTTTCTTCTGGTATGTTTATTTTCCAATCTGTAACTACACCAACAGGATTCCATTCTTCTAATTGTTCGCTAGGTAAGTCAGAAGGAACGAAAGGAAAGAATTCACCTATAGGTTCACCTGCTTCATGTTTTCTTTTTGCTTCTTCAAACATCATATCAAAACTTGTATTGTTAATCCATGCAGTAGGACTAAATGATAAATGATCATAATCATCATCGATACCAAGATCTGAAGGAACAAATGGGTAAAATTTTGATGGTTTAGTAGAATACTGTAATGGCAATATTGGTTTTTTTCTTATTGCCTCATTCATTATATCATTAGCCATTTCCTTTAATTGTTCATCCGTTGTTGCTTTGAAATTTTTTAATCTAGATAATGCTAAACTTAATTTATCAAATGATTTTGTGTTGATGTTAATGTTTATGTCTTTATTGTAAAGATCTTTATTTCCATTCTTGCAATTTTTCTTTTTCAATCTTTCCACCTCTTTTATTTATATTCTCAATAACAAAATTGCTTATTTTTTCACCCTGCAAAAGCTCGTTATACTTGTATCTGTGATATGTGCAGCATCCAGTTAGATTATTAGCATAATGCGTACATAACGGATCTTTTTCATCATCATATTTACATCCCCTGCTAAGTGAATAACAACTTCTAAATCCTATCTTTTTATCACCACCTAATTTACCACTACATTCATCAGGAAGAGGATCATCATATGCAAAGTAGCCATTAATTTCTGCATCAATATCTACTGGTCTAAAATCCCATCCTCTTCTATCATCTTTCTTAAAATCTATTGATCCCTGTTTTTCTTTATTCATAAATCCTTACCACACCATAAACACATATGCACTGTACCATCATTATATTCTAAATGACCGCATGTATTTTGATAGTAATTTTCTTTTTCATTTCTTAATTGCTGCACTCGATTGATAAGAGTTAATTTATTATCTTGTAATTCTTTTATTTGTGGAGCAACAGAAGATAATGCCTGTTGTCTTACATCATCAATCTTTGATTCAATATTTCTTAGTCTTTGATTCATTTCATTAATAGCTCTGTTAAATTCTTCTAATTGTTCTAATCTTTCTTTTCTAAACGTTTGATCTGAATTACTCATTTTTCTACAAATCCTTTGTTCTGTTGTGATATAGCCTTTTCGTATATGAAAAGCATTATTGGAAATTCCTTATCTTGTAAATGCAAAGCAATAAGATCCATTCTTTTTTGTAATCTGTTAAATGTATCATAGGGTAGTTTGAATGGAGCAGTTCTAGGATCGACATAACCAGCATAGAACATACTTAACTTTTCAATATCTTTAATGAATTTCATTTTTGTTTCTTTGGTACCCTTATTTCGTAATCACCAGTGTATTCATTGCTGCACCATTCATGAAACCAACCACTACCATCTTCTTCTTTTGTTTCCCCAACAATGTAATTTGGCATTTTGGTAAATTCCTGAGAAAATCTAGATAATACACTGTTAAACCATTTTACAAATTCCTGTGCTTCTTTGGTACTGTCTGTTGTGGTACAGAAACATGTTTGGCATGTGAATACAAGATTAGTTGAATCAGATCCTACATGTTCCATTACTGGTTGCTTCATACAATTGGCACATCTAAGAAAATTCTCAATGTATTTTTCAAATTCCTGCATCTTTGTAATTTCTTCCTTATCTTTCAGTATTATAACAGGATTATCAAATAGTATTTTTTCCCTGTTATCACCGTACATTTGTCGTATTCTTTTACTTATCATTTGGCTTAAAGAATCAAATTCTTTATAGTTACCTTTTACCCTTTTGATTCTTTTAAACGGTCTATCGGGTGATCCTACCATTACTCAGGTACCCACCCCTTTGCCCATTTATCAAAGTGTTGCTGGCATGAATAAGTTGATAGTTCTGTAATCCAGTGTGTCGCTTTGGTCATACAGTCAACACCATTTTCAGAATATTCACAGCTATGCCTACCATGCGATTCATCCATTATGATATATTGTACCCCTTCCTTTGGTTTTGGTTTTTCATTTTGTTTTTGTTTTTCTTGCTTTAATTTCAAAGCACAAGGATCACAAACCAATGTGAATTTTTCGTGAATAGAATAAGCATTGTTATCTTTTATCGTTATTACTTTTTTATCGCATTTTTCACATGCAATTGATAGTTCAAAATACAGTTTCATTCTTTTCTTATTCTACTCCTAGCTTTTTTGTGATTAATCCTTTTTGCACGTATTTAAAATAACAATCCTGACAGTAAGTATTATCTTCAATATCTACCAATGTGCAGTTATCACAACCCTGAATATCACACTTGCAGCAGTTAATGGTAAAATCCTCAATTGGAACAGAAATGTAAGAAGTGGTGGTAGATTGAGCAATTTCTATTTTCTTTTTATTATCGCAATTTGAACATTCAATTATAACTTCTACAAATGGCATTATTTTTTTTGCTCCAATGCATATATATCTTGCATAATACCTTTGAGTATTTTATTACCGTTGTATCTTATTGTTCTAAGCTGTCTTGCAATCATATCACATTTTATACAGACTTCCTTACCGTACCATTTGGTATAATACATTGTTTTTTTGCCACACTTGGCACATTTGATCGCTTTGTTGTGTTTCTTCAGTTCTTTTTTAAAACAGGAAGGACATAAGATTTGATCTTTATAATTATGAAATGTTTCAGGATTTGTACCGCACTTTTCGCATGATAAAGAAAAAGACATTTTAAACCGTACTCTTAAATTGTAGGCTTACGCTGAAATCAAAATTATCATACGCTTCTGATGTAGTCATTACACTGTTAAACTTGTAATCGATCAGCCTGTAATTCTCATGTATTCGTAATTTTTCAACCAGGTAGTTTACCATTTTTGTAAGGCTTGTTGTATTGTTGACACTGATAAAAATAAACACCATATCTTGATTTGTTAGCATTGGATCTATTGTGTTTAATATTTTGGCAAGCTCTACCTTCTGATAATGACCTAATGTAAAATCATCAATATCAAAGACTTCAGGGTAGTTTTCAACATTAATTTCTTTAAGATCTTGAGAAAGATCATCAAGCTGTTTTTTTGTATATAGATCTTCACCCATTTTTTAACACTCCTTTAATTCTAGGTTTAAAAATCCTGCATCATTGACTATTACCGAACCAATCCATAGATTCAATCCCTGAAGAAATGAACCTACAAGTGCAGGATGAATTACCTTATTTGTTGTTTTTATGATGTAGCTAGATAATTCCTTGTCATATATCACCTGAAATGGTTTTGTTTCAACTTTTCTTAGTCTTTTTTCGATCTTTTCTATTGTGTCGTTTATTTTTTTGGTTGTTATTAATTTACTCATTTTTTTCTTAAGATGTATATACCGAATTCTGTATATAATCATTTCTAATAGTTTTATTAGAATATACAAATGTATGTTTATATATGACATTGTAAAAATATGTGTATATCAAAATGAGCCAAGAAGAAGTGAATCATATATTGCAATCTGATACAGCAGGACAATTTGCACATTTGTTTTTACAAGAATATAAAAGAGAATTAGAAATGTATGAACAAAAAGTAAAATATTATAAAACAATAGTACAGCATCTAACCTATCTAGTAGAAAAAGATGCAGGAATATGATTTATGATGTTAATTGCCCTAGATGTAGGGTAAAAATGGAAATATATTTTATTGAAAATAGGAAAAATATGGATCATAATGATTGGTTAAAACAGGTAATAGAATTTGATCTAGAGGTTGATAAAATAATCTATGATAGATTAGCCTAAGTTAATCTTATATAATACCGTAACTCATAAATACCCAAATTCTAAAAAATACTAGAACGTTTTAAAGCAAGTTATACTTATATAATAGTATGCTTAGGGATGCAATCGAAATAATGAAGTATATCGTATGCCCAAGCTGTCATACAAAATCTATAGACCAGTATTTAATTGAACAGCTAAGGCACAAACATACGGTAAGTACAAGAGAATTAATAGATAATCAGAATGGTACCGTATCAACATACCCAAGAAATGAAAACCTTAACGTGCATCTATATCTAACCTGTGGAAATTGTAAATTCACAATGAAGATAATCAATAGAGAATGGCTTAAAATATTCCATGCTCATGCTTTTGGCAAATAATTTGCGAAGATCTTCTTCGCAAATTATTGATATTCTGGATTATTTTTTTCCCTGTAACAGAATGTGCAAACACAGTACACATATTTTTTTGTAAATGTTTGATAAAACCATACCCAAAATCTTCTGAATGGATTGGGTTCTATTAATCTTGTACCGCATACATAGCATCTTAGGAATTTGTATCTTGACATATTAGGTATATTTTTCAGGGTTATACAAATCTTTTTTTAATATAAGCTGGTTTTCAGGTTCAAAACTTTCTGATTGAAAATCATCCTTTGTTTTAATTACCGCTGAGCAATTAGCACAGATCAATTTAACACTTTTAAAATGAATGGGAATAAGGGCATTTTTTATTTCTAAAAATGTATTACCGCATCTTATACAGCTCATTCTGACTTCTCTTATTCTCGTTTCAACCATCTTATTATTCACTCATTCAAATGTATGTATATGACTTACTGAAACATAAGTTTCACCAACTATATGATGTAAAATCTTGGCTAATTCTGTTATAACTATACGCCAAAACATAGTGCTAGGATCTGATCCTGCATCAAACCCACCAATTTCTTTTAAGTAAAATGATCGTATATCTTCAGGAAATACCGATCCTGTAAATAAAGTGTTGCCATGTGGTTCAAACCATCCAAGATCCATTACATTAAGTCTATAAACAGGAGCTTGTAACCTGTTGTTTAATTTACCATGACCAGTATTATTTTCACCAACTTCTAAAAATGTAAACCATGTTGTAGAAGCGTTAGCGATCTGTTCTGTTAACTTGGTTAACCCACCTTCAACTATTAAATTATCAATTGGTGAAACCTGGATTGGTTGAAAAAATGTTGATGGATGTGTATGCTCGTTGATAAGAACATTTCTATGATCGTTATAACACTTCATTTGTTTGTCGTTATATTCCTGAATAATTTTCAATCGTTGTGCTTTAGTATCTTCATATGATAACATTCTAAGAAATTTTACCTTGTTAAAATAATTGGCAATTATAACTGGTCTATCTTCAGCGTTCCATAAACTGTTAATATCACTTCCCTTTACATGCGTTGTATGTCTGTAAACAGGAGTTGTTAACTGTTGAATCCATCTTTGAAAGATAGTACTGTATTTTCTCAATGTCCAAACCTCTTTGAGTTTTCAGTAATTATAAACATACCCTTAAACTGCTGGTATTGCAGGTACCTTTGTAGCAATATTTACATTATTGTAACTAACAAAATCAACACTGCATGTGTTACTTCCTGCTGGTCCACTTAAATCGTCATTGTTTATTCCTGCAAACCTACCGCTTACATTTGTTATCGTTCCAATAAGTCCACCGTTTTCTTTCTTTGCTATCTGTTTGGTAACCAGTTGACCAGTATAGCCTGATCTAATCGGTATGTTTGGAATATGCACACGATTAAATTGAAACGTTACAGGTTGCTGTGATCCTGTGAAAGAAGAAAGGTTTAACCATTTCTGCATTGTATGAACGTCTTTAATCCAATTTACATTATAAACAACTTCTACGGGAGCTCTTTTAACTCCACCATTAAACCCAAATGGGTTATACGCAATGTTGGGAATTCTGGAATAGTTAGCAAATGCGTAACTGTAAATTGGACCATGAGAATATATTTGCCACCCTGCATTGTGCCAAGATTCTTGAACGTTCTGTCTTTCCCTTACTGGTCTGGTACCACTCCAATGATCCGTATATTCATCTTTAATATCGTTGTCATGATACCAACGTAAGCAGTTATTTTGATTAGATCCTTTCTTATGAAGTACAATCCAGTAGTAACCGTTTACATCAATATCAACTGGTTCTGTTGTAATAGATACTGATAATGCTGTTGGTTTATCTGGTACCTCAAGGATTGGATGCCAAAAATGAGCCACAGGAGTACTGCCAATTCTACCATCTTCATCATTGGCAATGTGACCAGTTAAAAATGCCTGACTCGGATCATTAGCATCCGTTCCTGCACCTACACGCATTACCGTTATCGTGAGATTTCTAAACCTAGATGTTCCTGCTTTTACACGTACACAAATATCTTTGTCGTAAGTTGATGTATAGTTTACAATATTACCCCCAACATCATAGATGTTACTTTGTTGTACAAAACCAAATGCAACATCAAAATACCCATCCGCAGAAGAAGTTGAAGTTACTTTACTAATAGGTGAATCTAAAATAACCCCCGTTACATTATCATCATCCATTACATCCCTGTACGTTTTTAGTACATGCCCAAGAGTAAGATCGTTTATTCTTCTAAAATAAACCTGATTGTATTCATCAACTCCCCACACACATCCAGCAATATCTGCAAATTCATCAATGATTGCACTGATATGCTGGTATACCTTAGATATGGATGGGTAGATTTCTCTGATTTTTTCAGATATTCCTGCTAAGCTAAAATTACCACGTTCCTGTAATGAATAAGCAATATTTGATTGTAAAACATCTTTTGAAAGAAATAGACGCATAAGATGATTATAAATAGAATATTCTTCATTCTTTACGTCTATATTCGCAAATCCTTTTCTAAGGTTCTTGTACTGTGGTGGTCTTACGTACGTGCCTATAGAATCATAAATTATTTTAGCACTACCTGCTATATCAAAACCATAAAAAGCATTTCCTTCTACACTTTCTTTTTCAATAACACGTTCTATTTTCCCATAACCAAAATTATAAAGTGGAAAAAGTGAAAGATCCTTACTTCCCTGAATTAAAACAATATTACCATGACGGAAATCCTGTAAGTTTATTTCATTTTTAGGATCATGCAGTTCTAAATAATGCTGTGAAACAGATCCGTAAGGATTTGAATATGAAAGATCAACCAAACCGTAAGGGCTTTTATCGGGTTCAAACATTGAATATTGTTCTACCTGTTCTAATGTTTCGCTGTCTAGTATTGATACTTTAAATTTAACAGGAGTACGGTAAATTTTGTCTAGAACAGTCATTTAATAATAATACTGAATTGTTCTATGTTTAAAACGTTATCAAATATCAGGGTAGGGGAAACACAATAAAACCTACCCTGATAGAAAAGAGCTGCTGTTTTAGGTTCTAGATGCCTTAGTGATTAGATGGGTCTAATCAAATGTTATTCTAAAAAGTAATATTTAAAAATTCCCTTCCAAACAATTTATAAAAAGTGGACCCGAAGGTCCAAACATACTATAGATGGAGCATTATTTAAATATTATTTGTTTCAAATACAAGTAATGGCTACTTCAACAGGAATTAAAACAACGGTAAAATGGTCTAATAGCAACATTCCATTAAACAAACCAATAACAACAAGACCGAACTTAAAGGGTTTAATAAAACCTATCTAATTTTTTTATTTATTAAACATTTTATTCCAATATTCTATTTCTTCATCAGTTGAATGTTTAAACCCACAATTAGAACAGAAATGAAACCAAAGATACCCTGAAGCCATAGGATTTTTATCATTAACCCATATCAAATATTTTGGATGCTTTTCAAAAAACTCTTTATCATGTATTAATTTTGGAAATGCTTGTTCTTTTGTTATTATTTCATTACGTCTAATACAACTTTCAAAAAACTTACAACAAAATTTTTGTTCTTGTTCTGACATATTTCTTCAAAAAAAATTATTGCTGGATTTCCATCACAGCAAACTTTTGTATATCTGGTGGTTGATTCTTCTCTTTAAAACCGTCTATTCTCAACTGGACTTCTGTTTCATCAGCTTTTGGATTGAATCCACCAACATTTGTACCTTCGCAACTCTTTTCCCATCCTTGAGTAACACCTGGAATATTTACCCAAAACTCAGTGCTATTTGTATCTTTGAAGTAGGTTGAACATACTGAAACTGTTTTACCCCTTAAATCACCGTACTTTTTACCCTTGACAACACATAATTGCGTACTTGGATGATCCTTTTCCGTACCAAGGCAAGTTTGACCTTCATAGATTGATATACCATTGTCAAACCATCCCGTACCCATGTGTGTACCGCCTATTTTTATAGATAGGTTATCATCATGCTCCCATACTTTAGGTACTGCAATTGTAAACACTGCCATTATTTTAGCAAATGTTATTTTCTTTGCGTTCTTTTCTATAGTCCAATCTGAAGGTTTACCACTTGCATAGTTTCTTTTTGTTGGTCCACGCTGTGACATTTCCACAGTTTTCCCTGTTGTCTTATATGGTAATTCACCATCAACAACTACTGGTGGTTTAGGTGGTTGTTCTGGATCTGTTGGGGTACTATTATCATTTCCTTTAGGTGGAAATACGTTCACCTTGAAATAGTCTATTAATGCTTGTGCTTCTTCTTTAGATTCCAGATCGGCAATAACGTTTTTCCCATCAGCAGCAATAATTTTGAATTTCTCTGGTGGTTTATTCATGTTTACTATCTTCCAAGTTTCTGCTTTACCTGGATTCTTAGACCATGAAGCACCATCCTTTATTGTTCCAAAACTATCTGGTTTAGTTGGTTCTGGTTTAGCAGGATCTACTGGTGGAGCTGGTGGTTGTTGCGTTTCTTTAGGAGTTATAGTAATGTCAACTTTTCCCTTTAAAACATAAACGATACCTCCAATAGTAATTTCTTTTTCTATTTGGTTGTCTTGTGCAGTTTGTGCAGACATTAAAAATGTTAAGATAGATTAGGTATATATGAATTGCCAAAACTCTGCATTTCTGCATTTACCAGTTGAATCGTAAAAACAGTATTTGTTTCATCAACGTTATTCCCATTAAAAACTATTCTAACAAATTTTGGTTTAATTTCTTCTGCAAGATAATATGGTTCTAATGCGTCACTTCTTCCAGAACTCATTAACTGCCCTGTTAGGTTTACATATTTATCTTCTCTTTGGTCACTTGCTTGAATTTGAAAATAATAAACCCTTGATTGACCGTAACCAAATGAAATATGTACCTGATTAATTCCCTTTCCTTTGAGATATTTAGCAGTATAATCTGGTTCTAGTGTTATATAACTGCCCTTCTTCAAACAATTCCAGCAATTATCATAACTTGTATCTAGTACATTCTGTACGTTATATTTTGTTTTATCAGAAGTGCATGAAGCCTGAATACTTTTAATTGGAAATAAAAAAAACTTTTCCTCTTCTTCTACATTGATATGACAATGATCTACCATGTTATTGCTTGTTTCTATTAATATGTAAAAACATTGCTAAGGCTTCAGGTTTCATTTCCTGTTCTATAGCGATAACATAATTTATTGCTCCAATATCTGATTTAAAATCTAATGCAATTTCAGAAGTTACTATTGTTTCGTCAAATGTAACTAATTGTATACCGTCAAAATCCATGCTTTCAAAATCTGTTGCAGCTTTATAATAAACATCTTCACCTAGTTCTGTTTTTTGATCGGTTTTAAATATAATATCAAACTTTTGTTTTGCCTTTTCTGGATCTACAAAATTTATACCAAGATATTTTATTTTGACCATCCCATTAAATAAAACTGTAATTGCCCTTTTGTTATTGGGCAATTCTGCAAATGGTTTTGAGGATTTCCAGAAATCATTATTGCTGTATCTTAGTATATTGGTGGGGAAATGCTGTATTCCTGTAACTGGATCGGTATCATAATCGGTTGCTCTTGCATCAATAGGCTGTACAATTTTAGGCATATCTGTATCTTTAACGATTACATCATTTTGACCAACTACCATAAATTTTAGATTCTCTTTGGTTGGATCATTTGCCCAAATAGAAGTATATTTTGTCATGTTTATATCATCATTGGTAAGTAAAATAAACTGTTTTTCTGGATGTAATAGATACGGTTTAATATGTGCATGAAACATTTTGACAAGATAACTACTTTTATCATTATGAAATTCATCAGCAGTTCCTAAAAGTACAACGTCATTTTGTGATGGTCTTTTATTAAAATCATTAATTGTTCCTTCATCTTCTTTTACATCATTAGAAATATCTTTAACCTCTTGTGGTTCATCATCTTGAACTATATCTTCATTTGGAAATGGATTTGACAATAAAAAGAATTAAGACTAACTAGATTTAAGTTTGCTTATTATGGTGGGGTTTCGGCACTTGGTTTTACAGTACTTGGTACTGAATATTTCTTAATCTCTGTCATTGTTCGGGCAATCTTATTTTTAGGATCTGGACATACTATATTTGGATCTGTTGATGGACTACCATAATATTCAACATTCCATGCTATGATACTATCTAATGTTTCTGCTTCTATCTGCATGTATGTTTTCTTTATAACTGGATCTGCTATCATGTTCATTAATTCAAAATCAGTTTTTGCTGCTAGATCTTCCCTAGCTCTTAAATTAAGAAACTCACGCCTAACCTTACAGTAATTTGCAAAATCATTATAATTGTCCATTACATGATTAAAAACGGTTTTAACAGTATCACTTGAATATGTTTCAACCTTTTCTTTATCTCGCTTGTCTTTAAGAGTTTTTCCACCAATATAAGCTGAAACAGCACCTACTATTGGAATTAGAGTAGAAGTTAATGCTGTATTTGTATCTGCTTGTTCTGCAATAGCGGGTACCTCTTCAACTACCTGTTCTAATTGTGCAGGAGCAGGAGCAGGTGGGGAAGTTACGTTTTGCACCTGTCCAAATGCATAATCTAATGTAAACGTGATTGCAATAATTCCAAAAATTGCCGCTGCTATTAATAAAATACTAAGTGATTGATTAGGCGTTGATCTTGTCATTCTAAGCAAATGACAAACTATATATTAATTAAATTTTATCATAAAGACAGAAAAATGATTTTTAAGCTTGATATGACCGAACAGACAACCGCTAAGGAAGTTGAGGATTTTATTATCAAATCTTCACCCTATTCAGATAAAAACATGAGGATCGTAATGCTTTTGGAAAACCTAAAGAACAATTCATTATATACACATATTGAAACATTAGGGCATGAAGATAAAAATACAAATTCAGAACAGTATTTTTTAGTGTGGCGTAATGCAGATCATACCGCTATTTTTGCAGGAACAAAATTTATTACAAATGAAGAAGCAACCGCTGGTATAGTATTATCAAACCATGAGGTTTAACAGTAAAAAAATGAACGCATTAAAGAATAAGAACAGGGTTAGACCAACTCACAGATCACGTACTTTTAAAAGGGCAAAACATCCAGATTGTGAAATTGATGAAAATGGGTATTATCTTTACCCATGTGAGTTATGCGGTAAACCCGTAAAGGTAGATCCAAAATGGTACCAGAATATGTATAAAGATGTAATATCAATTTCTCATATTAATATTATAACAGGTACGGAATGTCCAACATGACAGACAACGAATGTAATTTTAAAATGCCTAGTTTTAAAAAAACAACCTGTATTGATTGTAAAATAACAATAGAAGGTGATGAAGTTCATTATTTAAAAATTGGCAAAGAGAAACGTAAAGCATTTTGTTTTCCTTGTTTACTTAAGAATACACCTAAATTATTAAGGAAAGAAAAAAAGAAATGAAAGATCCAATTTTTGATGTATTTGCAAAATACAAATCATTTGAAATAAAAAAAGTTGATAATAATACGGTAATTCTTGAAAGTCAAATTATACCATATGGTAGTAAAAAAGGACATAAAATGAGAGTAATGTTTGATTTTGAAAAGGTAACAGATTTTGAATTTAAAGAAGAAATGAATGGTGATACAATGATCAGTTTCAACATTGACAATGCAAAATATGAATTTATTGAGGTAGATAGAACAAAATGAATCAAAGAGCATTTAAATGTAAAAACTGTGGTTATGTCTTACATAATTGGACTACTATTTTTAGATGTATAGCTTGCCATTCTTATGATGTAATTGAAATAGAATGGGATCTTCCAAAATGAAACAACCACCTAAGAAAGAAAGTATAGGAGTATTTTATTACTATGCTAACGCAACAGGTAACCTATGCAATAAAGCATTTCATGTTGTATATTCTGTTTTTAAAACAGATCTAACTAGAAAGGAAAAAAAAATTATCGGTATTTTGTATAATGAAAAAGATCCTGTAAAAACTAATCTGCTATACTTTCAAATGATCACAAGTTTAAACAATTCGTTTAATCTGGATCTGCTACTAAACAATGTTATCTACAAACTATACAATAAAAACATGATTAGAAAGCATTTAACAGATAACCCTGAAACAAAGAAAATAATGGATCAATGTCTTAATATATTAAAACAGCATAGTAACCTGCCATGACTAATTTTAAATTTGATGATCTGGAAAACAACAAAAATGATGAGCTAAAAGATATTATTATAAATGCAGCAGCACAGGCTGATAAGGAAATTGAAGAAGAATATGAAAAAATACTTTTAGATAACGGAACAAATAACAAAGAAATTGAAAACCTTCAAAAAAATACAACCACTCAAGCCAAGTATTTACTCGTTCAACTGGATCATTTAAGAAATGTTTTAAGAATTAAGCAGGAAAGAATTAGACAGTTAGAAGAAGCATTAAAGAAATCCTCATTCCAAACTGCTGATATGGTCCAAACAGAAATGAAAGTTGGTTTATCTGCTGATGAAGAATTTAATGTAATGCATAATAGAAGTTATTATATCGTTTAGTATCTATTCAAATATTTTTTTTTATACAAGGCTTTTACATCGCCCAAAATATCTTGCATGCTTAAGCGATTAAGATAAGCTTCAGTTACTTCTTTGTTATAATATCGCATATGTGCTTTTGATGCGTATTTGCTTCTTGGTTTTCTATATAAATCTACAAGATCACTAACTGGGTACCTTACTGTAATAATTCCATATTCTTCAAAAAAGAATTTATCACGTAATTGATCTTTTTTCCAAGAATGTTTTCCATCAGCTTCTACTGCAAATATAATATCATGTTCTATACCTTTAAGAAATTCATATGATACTGGGGTTTTTCCATCAACATGATCAAAAAGTACTGCTAAATTTCTAACATTAATAGCCAGTACATCAAACTGGTATTGTTTTTCACCCTTATCAAAAACCTGTAAGCATCCTTTATTTTTGATTGCCTTTAATTCTGAATCAACCATATAATTACCATCATTAAGAACTATCTCGAATAGTTTTTTCTTTGCCTGTTCGTGTTCAACTGGTTCATCAATTTGAAAATGACATTTCAAACAATGATTTTTACCAGTTATTCTTTTAAATTCAATGTAATCTGCCAGGTCAAAATCTTTTATAAAAGAACGATATTTTATGGTAATTTCATTATAATGTTTTTGTAAATCAAAACTTGTGGATTGTTCCACGAACTAAAAATAAAAAAGGATTGTATTTATTCTTTAGGCTTAACCGTTTCTCTTGTCTGTTGTGATTCAGAAATTGCTGCTTCAGCGTTAGGATTAATATTATTACCTCCTACATGACACACAACGTTGTTTGACCTAAGAACAGAAGCAACTGCCTGTGTCTTGCTCTGTGATTTTAAATCATTAGATAACAATGCGGTTAATATAGATTGTAATATGCTTGATAATTTCCCACCTGTTGCCAAACTATTGATCGTAAAATTCATGCCAATCCCAACCGCAAAGAATTTAAAAGCAGTTACTAGAATATGCTCGTTAGGTACTATCTGTACTATTATATCACTGTAAATTAATGCTACAATAACTACTGACGCAACCATTGCAACCGCTGCTGTTTTCCAGAATTTTTGATCAAACTTTAATTTTTCTATTACAAGATCAATATCTAAAGTTTTTAGAAAATCATTTAGATTTTTTATAGATTGATCTTTGTAATAGTATCTACCCAATGTATACGCAAACACTCCTGCAATACACATTAAAATAGCTACTGCTATTTGGATTGAATAATATTCAATTTCCATGATCATGACTTATCTTACAAAGATTTATTTATTTCCAAAGTGAGCTTGATTTAATGACAATAAAATTAAACAATGTAGCAATACAACTAGACGTAGAACTAGGTAAAGACAAATTTGTAACTGTTTCTGAAGTAAGTGGTGAAAGTTTTGAAGAAATTAACAACCAACTTCAAGAATTTGGTGGTAGTCTTGCAGCATTTCTTGGAGTCAAGGGTTATGAAGTTAGATATGATGCAGGTATATTAAAGGGAAACATTAAGGATTTCTTTTTTAAGAGCAGCGATAAAAACCCATATTCTGAAGAAACACAATAATTTTGCGAAGATCTTCTTCGCAAATTATTTTCTATTTCGTTCTACAGTTAAAATATATCTAATTAATTCTGAAGTTTTCTTAAACCCAAAATGTGTTTTTAAGGTTTGTATATGGATCTTATCTGCTTCTGTTAATCGCATATTAAAGCGTGTCATTCTATAGTTATTTCCGAGCCTGATACTACAACAATTCTACACCTACAATTAAAATGTGAATCATCAGGAATTTGTGGTATAAAATCATCAGCAGTATATTCTGTACCATCCAAGATCTGACATTCAAAACAAGTTTTTTCATCCTGTCTTGCTACCCATCTATAACGCATTTGTGAAATGTCCATTTCTTTAATTTTTCTTTGTATATTTTTCCTTGATTGATTGGGTTGAGTATTACCTATTGGTATAACAAAAAAACCTGTGGATTGTGGTGGTTCTGCTTCTTTTGCTAGCTCTTCTTCTAACGCTTCACGTAATATTTTGTTTGTTGCTTCACCTGCCTGTAATGTACTTGTAAATGTATTAGAAGGTTGTAATGTTGGTTGTAATAGTTTCTGAGTTTTTTGTATGGTTGCACTGTTTAGAGCTTCAGATATAACTAAAACTGCCAAAGAAGTATACAAATAGTTGGATGCTTTTTCTAACTGTTTTGCAAACAATTCAATCTGTTCATCATCATTGATAAGAGCAGAAGAATTTGTTATATTACTAAACAAACTTTTGTAAAATTCTTTATTACCTTTTTTTAAAACTTTGAACAACCTGCCATAGAAACGATTTGTATAATCATCAGATTGTTTTGTAATATGATCCAGATCAGAATGTGTTAAAAATGGTGAAGAAACAAAAATTTCATTAACAAATGTTGTACCAAGTAGATATGCTTCTTGGTAATAATGTCTTATGACTGCATAGGTTTGGTTGTATGTTATTTTTCTGATTCTTTCAAGCTGCGTAACATAATCACTGCTTTTAAAATCAAAATTATCTATAATGAATTCTAAAATGGTATTGAGATCTATCAGTAATTTGCTTTCAAGATTTTGTGCTTTTTGACTTTCTTTGGTTCGTTCTATATCTTGGGTTTTTTTGATTAGATCCGTATTGACTACTACCATTTTGATTACTCCTTTTTATTCTGTTTCTCATAATGATAAATTACGATCTGCCATTCTTTGCATCATTAATTGCTTTACCTTTGGATCTTTAATTGCTTCCATCATTTCACGCATTTGATTTTTAATTTCTTCTACTTCTTTATTTTTGTCCTGTTCTGCTCTCATAGGATTGGCATTAACCTCTTCTATTTCTTTTAATTCAGTATTAACCTTCTCAATGTTTTCTGCTTCTGGATCATCTATTTCAGGATCTTTACCTACATATTCTCTTTTCTCTGTATCATTAAGAAAAGTAACAGGGTTTAATGCTGTTAGTTTATCTGTTAGTGAACTAAAATCAAGCTTCTCAAATTCGGTTACAATTTTTAATTTAAGATTGGCATAATTCCATTTCTTTGCTTCTCGTTTACTTTCATTGACAACTTTGGATTGAGGTAATACATAATTAAAGAAAAACATCATGTTAGGTATATACCATTGATCATTCATTGCAGTAGAAACAATATCACGTAATCCTTCTAGGCTTGTATTTTGGAAGAATGTAAGTACACTGTCCATTGTTGCACGATTTGTTACACCTTCAAAATTTATGAGTGGTGAAGGGTAGTTTAATCCCATAATTTCCATTAAAACGTTGTCGAATCTTTCCTTTGCTAACCCTGCCAAATCTACGTTAATGGCAATATTCTTTACATCCAAACCTTCCGAATTTGTAACAATATAATTTGTTCCTTGTTTTAACTGCCCAACTAATTGCTTGTTTTTAGCTTCAGATCTAATTTTGGTATTGATAATACAGCTTCCCTGAGATTGGACCTTATTTACTGATGGAATTACATTATAATTTAATTCTCGTTGGATTTCTGAAATTGGTAATATTGAGAAAAGTTTTGATACTCCAAAAAATGAAACATTTGGAGCAATGTTCATTTGATTTCTAAATATTACCATTTGGTTAACAGGTAACATCAAATTTTTACCAGCATTGGCAGTATTCTTTGTTGGATCTCGAATGATTAACTGCTTCCATCCTTTGAATTCATTGGCAATTTCAGGTGGTATTTTTGGATTGTTAAAAATTTCATCATCGATAAGTTCCAAACCCTGATCCGTATATTCTAGAAAAATATTGCCAAATGTCTTTCTATGAATGAAAACTTTTTCAAAATACATCGGGTCTAATTCTTTTAATACTGCTGGGGTACCAATCGGGATCTCAATACCCAATTCTTCATTTAAGATTCCAGTATTGTTAATCAGTTCTTTAAAGAACCCACCTGTACCGTGTGTTAGCATATGCTGAAATGATAAAGGTGCATACCAATCCCATACTCTAGAATAGGTATCAACATCATCCAGATAGTTAATACATCCATCCTGTATTTCTGATGGAATAATTTCTTCTAGAATATCATTTAATTCCTGTGAATTTTTAGTTCTATTATCACCGATAGGTTTGATTACAGATTTTCTTTCCACATTGAAAACATAAAAAGTAATGATACCAAATACAGTACCTATAACTGGATCTGACATTAAGGCGTTGATAAATCTACGTCTTAAACCCTTTGTATATGGCATTGCTGCCCTTGCAACAATATCATTAAGTACTATCTCTTCACCGTTAACAAATACGGTTGCGTTAGCATTTTGATTTGAAATATTGGGATTTACAACCTGTTGTGCAGAAGCAGTTAACATATTGGTACTAAAATCAATTGTTTGTGTTTGTGCCTGCTCTGATGGTCCTGTTAATGGACTATAACCACCTGTATAGATATGTTTTAGATTCCAATCATTAGGGTTTTGAGTCGTGTTAAATGTTTCTTTAAATGCGTTGGTAATAACAGAAGCAATAAATTCACTATTATCATCTTTATCTTTTTCTAATTCTGCAACCTGAATATCATTCTCACTTATTGTTGCCATATTTTATAATTTAAGTACTAGATTGTTACTTAATAGATTATCTGAATATGGGGATTCTATCAGTTAACGAATATGAAAATAAAAAATTAAATGCAGGTTTTAGATATGCAGGGGAAGAATTAGAACCAGTAAAACCTGAAGTTGGTTTTGTTAATGAAAAAGACAATAAAGAAAATGAGAATAAAGTTGTATGTGTTAACTGTACTGATAATTTTTTCAGAATATTTCTAGCTGAACAGATTCATGATAAACAAGATTTGAAAGAAGATCCGATCTTGCAAGATATTTACACCAAAAAAGTATACATGCATCTAGATAAAGAACAGGGTATTTACTACTGTAAAAGTTGCAATAACAAAATAGTGAAGGATCAAGATGTAATTCTATCACCTAAAAAAACATTAAAGATTGCAGGAAGAGATCCAAGAATAAACTCAAAAGACAAGCAGGATTTCTTTCAAGCGGTTGAACGTGAAACAGAAGATCAATATGAAATGCAATATTATACTGATGCTGAAGTTTACAGTTTAGATAATAATCAATTTTAATTTAATTAATTAAAAGTGTACCAAAAATAACCCAACAAATAATGCATCTAGTGCATCATTATGTGGTACGTCTTTTTTCTTAAACATCATACTTTCATCTACCTTAATACTTGCTAATGCTGCATAAATCATTTTACACTCTTCACGAATTTTAACATACCCACCATACATTAACTCCTTCAGATGGTATAACATTGCCCTCTTGTTCTGTCTGTTAAATGTTATCGGAACAACAATCATACCTGCATCAATATACATTTTCATTTCTGCTTTTGTTAATTTGGTATAATCTACATCCTCATAATCTTCTAATTCATCCTTTAAACCTCGAATAAAATCGCTATCTTCTCTATCTACACATACTCTTTCAGCATGTAACGTTCTTTGTAAGTATGCAACAAAATCAATCATTTCATTACTATGCATACTACTAAATTCTGCTTCGTAAATAATTTGAATTTCATTAGTTTCAATATCTATCTGTATTATTACAATCCCGAATTTAGAACTAACATGACCTGGATCTATTCCAATTATACGTTTGTACCTTATAGCACTGTATTTTTGTGCATATCGTTCAAAAGCTGCGGTATCAACATCTTTTACATAAACACCTGCTTCTTCATCCTGATAGATATATTCCTGATAGGATGCAGGAATTTCTTTATTAAATTCATCCTCTAAAATTTTAACAACATCATAATCTTTACTTCGTTTTTGTAATTCATATAACCACTGCACAGAAAAAACATTGCCAGCAAAACCAGCATACTGATTTTCATACTCCCTTGCAAAATCACCTGCTCTATGAAGTCTTGCTTCTGCGATCATCTTTGGGGTAAATATTTCTGCATCATGATAGTGCATACCCCATTTATAATCGAAAAATTGTTTATCAAATGGGGAATGTTTATCGTTTTCTATTATTGAAAACAATCCATCGGGTAAACCTGGAGTACTGACCATTGCGATCCATACATCAGATTTTGCAACATAACGGGTTGTTACCGTTAAAACATTGAGCTGTTCATTAGGTGGGAAGTAATCAGCTTCATCTATAAAAATAAAGGAAACGTTGGGTAAACCCCTCATTGCATCAAGGTGGTTACTCGGAAATACTGTAATTGTAACGTTATTTACTACAATTTCTTTTGCAGAACCATCTAAAATAAAACCCTTAAGAAGTGGAATTTTAGGAGTTTCTTTAAGATTGTTAAACATCCTTTTGGTTCTGGTCATTAATTTTTTGCCTAATTCTAAATTTGGACCGACAACAATACAGATCTGCGATTCATTAAATCTTTCACGTAATCCTTCATAGAAACAGAACCATAAAATCAACCTTAGATAAAATTCAGTAATACCTAAACCAGTGGCTTTTTTTACCCACTGCCACTTGATACCTTTGTTAATTAAATTATCATATAAAATACACTCATATTCATAAAGTGGATGGGGTTGCATAACCCCAAAATCATCAGCCTTTCTTGGTAAACCGATAAGATGATTAAAACAGCAACAAGCAACACCATATTCTTCTTCACATAATTCATAACGTGCCTTATGTTCATGCTTGTCAATAATCCAAAAAGGAACGTTACGAATTAAATAAGCAAAATCCCTAGAAAAGTTTTTCCGTTTTTCTTCCTGAATCGCTTCCTTGTACTCCTTCAACTCCTGTTTTGTCAGTGGAGCTTGAAGAGCTGTTTTGTATATGCTGTCCTTTACCTGTTCCAGATAATCGTACAGATCCTCCATCCTTTCCTCGTTGTTGTTCGGATTTGGTAATGTTGGTGGGGATTGAAGGAGCTGTTGAGCCATTATTTAAAGTATCTATTTTACTAGAATCGGTATTATATTTATTTGTGCTTAACTCTGCACCAAAATCTTTGATACTAATTGCTTTGTTAGTTTTCTGCATCAGTCTAACCTTTCTCTGTACCCATACCATTACAGGGGTACCAAGTGCCAATTTAGAAACACGTTCCGAAGTTGCCAACATTAACTGAGTAACATCCTTCAAAACCTGATCATCAGGATTTACTTTTTCTATCTCTTGCTTAAATCTTTCATCCCAATAACTAAATACCTGCTTCATTGATTCGGTTATTTCAAGATGTGTATGCGGTAAATCTGTACTTACATAGAAATGCATCCGTTCATCATCAGGATCAAATCCACCTTTCAAAAGATCAATAACCTTATCACGATAATCAAAGAATTCATTTTTCAATAATGATATTCTGGTTAATTTTGCAAAAATATTATACTGGTCATGCTTGTTAAGATCGCTGTATTTTTTAATAACAAATTTAACAAGATTGGTTACATAATCAACCTGATACCTTGAAAGTTTCAGCTCATTACTTACCGTCATAATAAAATTATGTGATAATTAAACTTATATAATCACATCGATCTTTAGTTTATGAATTGAAAATAGAATTACTCAAAAACGGAGTAGATCAAATAAACACATTCTTAAAGGTTGCATCAAAATATCAAGAGCAATTTGCCATGACCGTTAATAATGATACAATGAATCTAAAATTCATAGATCCAAGTCATGTATGTATGGCTAACTTGGATTTAAGAAACAACAAGCATTACAAACTTGAAAGTCTAGCAAAACCACTCAATGATAAAACATTTGAGCTATCGGTAAAAGATGTTTCAAAAATATTAGCAAGAGTTGAAGATAACACTACAACGGTAAATGCTGAAACAGATAAAAATGGTGAATTACTTGGAATCAACTTTATAATAACAAGTAATGATACCAATGAAGTAATAAAAGAAATTCAAATTCCAGCATTTAATTATGAACAAAACATAAACATACCAGACTTAGGCTATGGAAATGATATACCCCTTGCAAGAATGGAAATAGAAAACCTTGTTGATAGCATCCATGAAATAAACGATTATGAAGCTGATGCAATTAAAATTACAAACAGTGGAACACAACTAAACTTTGAAGCAACAAGTCAGAACAACATACGAAAGAAGATAAAAATAAACAAATTTGAAACTGTTGATTTTGTCGATATGTCAGAAAAAGAACATGATGGCACAGAAAAAATTGAAGGATTCTATTCTATGGACTTTTTGAATCACTTGGTTACTGAATCAAAAGCCTATTCAAAGGTTGATATAAGATATAATGATAAGTTACCAGTTTCATTCTATTATATCAATGAAGAAAGTAATGATGTAGGTAATCTTGTCTGTATACTTGCTCCTAGAGTTGAGGATTAATTTTTTAATGTAGTACTTTCAAGTACTACATAAAACATTTTTTATAAGAACTACTTGTATAGTCGACTATACACTTATCTCGGCAGCTAGATCGGCAAAATCATCATAGATGTATGCATTACCATCAAATACAAACATCCTTGTCAATGCACCATCAAATTTTTCAAACTGATTAACCTTTACTCTAAGGTAATCTGTCTGGTTATTTCCATCATATTCTATTGAAAGATGATCACCCACTTTTAGATCTCTAAGGTTATTTGGAAATGATAAAGGAAATGATAGATCATTAGCCTGTACTGCTGTGATCGCAATTGTTCCAAGTTCTGCTACAATACTATAATTTTTATCTCTAATTCTTATGTTAATATTGCCACTCATAGAGTTAGTACCTGCCCGTCTTAAAACAAGTGTCATTGCCCTTATAGGTGGTAATCCAATAAACCTTGAAGTTTCAGCAGGATTGTCTTTATTTTCTTTAGCAATATGAATACCAACACGACTGTAATTTTTACCTTCAACATACACATCACCCTGTACCTTATACACTGCAACAAGTGGTGATGTTTGAGGATTCTTACCAACACCACATGCATCACCTGAAATAAAATTAATGTTGTACCGAATCCAGTATTCTTTTCGTTCATAAAGTACGGTACTCTCGGCAGGATTTGGAGTATCTACACCAGTACCGGTACCTCCACTACCATCACCACTACCAATACCACCACCTGTTGATCCTCCAACTCCACCTGTTCCACCTGTACCCCACGATCCACCGCCTGGTATCTGTCCGCCTGGCACTTGCCCACCGCCAGTTGTACCGCCACCAATAGTACCACCTCCAATTGTTCCACCACCAGTTGTACCGCCACCAACTCCACCTGTACCTGGAGTTGTGGAAGCGTTACCAGTAATTTCACGTAACGATCCCCATTTATGTTCTAAACAATCCACATTATCAATACGTACTGTTTCTTGATGATCACTTGGTGGATTAGGCCAGTATGGGTTAGAACAATTCCATGATCCAATTAATTTCCAAGCATTAGCAGGAGTAGAACCGTTATTATTTCCTGCATCCTGCCATACCTGTAAAAGAACATAACCGTTCATGTTTCTTTTTATGAAACAATACCCGATCCAGTTTCCACCTAATCCTACTCCCTGATTAGGAGCATCACCACGATTACTTGAAACAGTATCATATTGGGGATGTTTATCTTCAACCCTTAACCTAGTGTTGCCATTGTCAGAATCAACTCCTATATCATAACAACGAGGTCTAGAACCCGAGCTATGTTTTCCACCGCCCATTTTGCCTGATACCTCATCCCCAAACGATCCACAAGGATGTCTAACGTAAAGTATCATTTCACAACTAGCGTAACGACTACCTAAACCTGTCCAGTTGAAACGCGTACCATCGCTTCTTTTATCAATGGACATTGACATTTCAGTAACGTACCTCTTTACTATTATTATTCATCAGGCGTTGTTTCCTCACCAGGTTGTAATGTCCAATCACTAGGAGCATAAATTATATCACCGTATGCATAGATATTTTGAACTCCAAACAGATTTGTTGTAGCAGGGGAATCACCGCTGATTTTTTCTAACCAGTCAGGATCTTCTAACGTGCCTTCAGGGGTTTCTGTTTTCTGTTGCTGGGTAGTAGGTATGGATGGTGAACCACCAACTGTTGTTGCATCAATTTCCCTTAAAGAAATATTCTGAAGTAAAACGCCATCGGGATCTGCACATCCAAACCATTTAAAAAATACCAAAGGTCCACCCCATGTTACAGGTTGACCAATTGCACCATTACCAACTGATCCAGCTCCACCTAAAACCCCCTTACCATCATCAACAATTTCAAAAAATTTTTCCCATTTGTTAGATAGATCGGTATCAAGATAAAGCAGATATTTTACCGCTTCATTATCGTTTACATTATAAAAAATAGCCTTAAAGCCTACCCATCTACCTTCTAAATCCCCTATTCCGTTTTGCCATTCGGTAAAATTATTTACATCGGGGTACCTTCGTGTTTTAAAGGCTCGAATCCTACCATCAAAACCAAGATCAATACCAACTGCCGTACCTTCTAAATTTCTGTTTCCATAATGTTCACCACCTCTTCCCTGTATTCTAAAATAACCATTTGAAACTGCATTATTTAAAAAAATATAAGTTGAAAATTCAAAATTTCTAAAATCCAATGGATCTTGCATGAATCCGTTAGCATGATTTTCACCATGATCCCTACTTACCTTACCAAGTGAATAACCTGAAGTTGTTCTAAATTTTAAAATCGCATTGGTATTTCCATTTAAAAAACCAATTGTTCCTGTTTCTACATCTATCTGATGTATACCAGATAAAGCACCAGCTAGGCTTACCCTATTTGTAAGATGTTCTATGTTTCCTATAAAGATATTTTGAGGATTGTTCATAGAATCGGGTAATTGTTTGGCTATGCCTAACTGATCAAGAACCACTATAATTTTTGTAATTCTCTTGAATAAAAATATATACTAATTTAATCAACATCTGATATTGAAAAATAAATTAAAAGAAATTTCTGATGAACAGAAAAAACAATTACTCAAAGATGGAGTGTTAGTTTATTTCTCTAAAAGTAACAATTTTGTATTTGCCCGTAAAATTGCAGAAGCAAGATTGGGTGATAAAATTTTACAACTTAAAAGATCAATAGTAGGTAACCATCCAGTGCAGTATTTCCCTATCTCTGTAATGGTAGGATTGGTTAGGGATCATATTGGTGAAGAAGAAATAAAAGAATACTTTGAAGGTGATTATATGAAGCTAGATATGACTAGAGAAGATTTTATATTTAGACATTTAGAAGGAGCTCCGATAGATGTTAGACACTGTAAAAGTAAGGGTAATATGGAACGTGATGATGTTTTAGTAAAAAGTTGGTTAACATATCGGGGTAGTGGTAAAAACCTCAGTATGTTTAACGTTGTTTAGTTTGCGAAGAAGATCTTCGCAAAATTAAATTAATGTTGCCTGTTTGGTTCTTTTAGAAGCATTTTCTACAAGCAAGTCATTTAGTTTTGTATACTGCCAAGCTTCCATATATGGAGTATCAATAGAATCTTCATGTTTCATTAATGAAAGTTCACCGTTATAATTACATGAAACAAATCTTATACTTTTTAAATTAGCAATTAATGTAACCTTGTAAAAATAAAATTTTGTTTTCTCATTAGTTTTGTTCTTTTTGCCCTGATAATTTGTTTTATTAATTCCAAACTTAAAAGCAAACCACATCCATTTATTCTTATAATAATCAAACATCTTTAGAACATCTAGACATCGTTCTACCTGATCCAGTGGTATATATGCTAGATTACCAGTAACACTTTTGGCTTCTATTGTGTATATTGTACCAGTTTCATTATGTGTTGTTACTATATCGGGTAATCCCGTTGACGAACCGCCAAGTCTTCTAGAAATATAACCATCTTGAGAATTGAACCAATCAACAATAGATTTTTCAAAATTATACCCACGTGATCTTCTTAGATTACTGATATGTGGCATGTATTTTAATCCTTTTTTAAACTCTTAATATAACGTGCATTAGTTTGTTCTAAATAAAGATGTAAAACGTCACGTATTGGCATTAAATTTGTAATATCATTATTTTGTCTATTTCCATCTATATGATGAATTACAGTCCATTCTAATAAACAACATTGATAATATGCTTCATAAACTAATCTATGGACTTTTTCATGTTTTTTTAAAACAGGATTCCATATGACTAAATAACCTGAAGATGAAATTTTAACAAATTTAGGTTGTCGTCTATTTTTATTAATATGCTCTTTTTTAAATCTTCTAAATTTCTTAGCACCAAAGTTATATAATGGTATATCTTCATTACATCCACAATTACATTTTCCTAAAATGAAAGATTTGTATTTGTGTAAAACTGTCAAATTCACTAGCAATGTTAATATAGTATATAATATAACCGTATGCTTGACACAAAATGTCAACATCAAATATTGAAAGCCAAGATAGCGAGAAGGCTACTAAATCACGCTATTATATACAAGGTGAAAAAAGAATTCATGAGGATGCACAAGGTCAGAAATGGGTAATGAAGCCTGCCACTGGTGGGTATGATACAGGATTTGAAAGTATTTTTTATAACCAGATCTTAGATTCAGAACTCAAGACAGTAGTATTAGATAAAATTACAAATGCAACTGGAAAAATGGAATCATTGAAATTTAATGATAAATGGTATAATGTTTTTATAAATCAAGACAATCCAGATAATTCTACCCTGAGTACCAAATCAGAAATAAAATATGATGAAGTTTCAGAAGAAGTTAAAGAAGTTGAAAATAAATCTAAACCTTCAAGTCAATTTGGACAGAAAAAAACAGGGTATGCTGATGAATGGGGGTCACATGTCCAAACACTTGATGACTTTTTAGCAGGTAAAACATTCAAACTGCAACCGTTTTGGCGACCAGAAAAAGGAGTACCATTAACTATAATACAAACACCAAACGGTACATTTGTAGCAAGAGCAATCGAACACATAACATACAAATAAAAAATTATATTATATTATATTATTTTTATTTGTTTTAATCCTTAGTAATTTTATATAGAAACTTCTTACAATTGAATATATAACAGTAGAATTAATACCTATATCTTCCGTTATTAATCTAGGTAATATTGTTTTAATCCTTGAATGTTCGGATGCTATTGTAATATTATCTGTAAAGGTTCTAATCCTATCAACAAGTCTTAAATGAACTGATGTAATAGGACCAATATTTTCTGTAAATGATTGTAATAATCCTCTATACCTGTTATGAACTGATGTTATTGTAATGTTTTCAGTAAAATCTCTTAACTTGTTTCGTAAGCGAACATGAAGATCTTCAATTACAATATTTTCTGTAAAATCTTTTAACAGATCACGTAATCGTGAATGGTTTGATGCAATTGTAATGTTTTCTGTTATTGTTCTAATTAAAAGAACCTTAAACCTTGAAGCAGTATCAGATATTGGACCTATGTTTTCTGTTATTGTTTTACTAAATCCTCTTAATCTTGTATGGTTTGATGCAATCGGTCCAATATTATCAGTAAATAATTTAACAAATCCTCTTAACCTTTCATGATTATCAGTAATTGTAATATTTTCTGTAAAGCCTTTAAATCGATCTGTTATTCTAAAATGATCTGATGTTATAGAAATATTTTCTGTAAATGTTCTAACCATTTGGGTATTTTTAGCAATAGTTTCTGCAATAGGACCTATGTTATCTGTAAAGAATTTATTAAAATGCCTGAATCTATCATGAACGCTTGCAATCGGTCCTACGTTATCGGTAAATACTTTTAATAATCCTCTTAATCTAGTATGATTACTAGAAATAGTACCTATATTCTCGGTAATTGTTCTAAGTCTATTTGTTAATCTAGGCATTGAATCAGCTATTGGACCAATGTTATCTGTAAATAATTGTATTAAACCCCGTAATCTAGAATTTGTATCTGCAATTGGACCAACATTATCGGTAAATCCAGAATTTTTACCCCTATATCTGTTATTAGAATTAGCAATTGGACCAACTGTATCTGTCATTGTTTGATTTAAATTTCTTAATCTAGAAATTGCTTCTGATATTGTTATTACATGTGTTTCAGCAACTATAAAATTATTAAATTCAACCTCTGCATCTTCATTATACAAACCTATTTTTCCACTAAACATTGCTGCACTAGGAAATGCTGGTAATCCACCCGTATTACTATCATAACCAACTGATCCATCATCAGTAAAATCAAAAGCAAAAACTCCATTAACCCAAACTGTAAATCTATTCTTAACAGCTCTAATTCTTACATTTTCCCATCTACCAACAACAGTAAATGGAGTTGCATTAGTAACAAGAAATATTTGTTGTTCTATCTGAGTAGCATAATCTTTTCTTCCAAGCTCAATACCACCTGTTTTTAATACAAGATAATAATGATGCCAGTTGTCAGTATACCTAAAAAGAATCCAAGCAGTTTCCCAACTATTAGGCGTAAAATTTTGACGTAACTGTGAAATAGTTCGTAAATCAACCGTAAGATCAAAATCCGAATATGTAGTATTGAATAATGTAAAAGTTGCATGAGTTTCAAATTGAGCTGTTGATACCTGTGGTTTTTGCCACATAACATTATTACCTACAGAAGCAGAAAGTCTAACCCCACTAGCAGAACCGGTACCGCCGAGATATTGATTGGTCCATTTACCATTAGGTGATGTTCCACCTTCTGTAAATGAATAAGTACCACTTTCAAAATTATCAGAATCGTATACACTCCCTATTTCTCTAACCTTATTCCGTAATTTAGTAGGTGAAATATCAGATATACCAATACTATCTGAAATAGTTCTTTCTAGATTTCTAAGTGAAGTAAAATCTAATGTAGCAGGTACAATTAAGCAGGATGCAATACTTGATACAACAGTCCTTGTTGTAAATTCTTCTGTTGTTCCATCATAATATAAGGTTGCAGTTCTACCGCTAGTAGTACCGTGATTAAATGAAAACAAAAATTCAATAACAATAACATCACCTGCCTGCAATGTAACTTCTGATCCAGCAAAAGTTCCAAATTCAGACTGTTCAGAATTAGCAGAACTAGGTTCTGAAAATGTATTACTAGATGAACCATTTTTTATATCTGCAACCTTTTCACCTGTTGAAGGTCGCCACACGTAACAGGTAATGGGAATAGTAAGATTTGTACCTGAAACAGGAAAGTTTACAGAAGTAGCACTTTCTTCAACTGCGAAACTTAAACCCCAATCACCAGCACTTATTGTTTGAGCTCCTAATGGTGGGGAAACAAATCGAGTAAAATAATAATTTCGAGTACTTGAAACAGTAGGTACTGAAAGTTGTTTAGAAGTTTGCGAAGTTCCTATAGTATCATTCATTGTTCTGTTAACGGTTTGTGCATCAACATTTGCTTCTATTGTAGATATTGCGGTATTTTGTTCTGATGAAGGTAACGTACCGCTTACATCAGATAATGTTTCATGAAAGTATAATTTTGTAGGATTAAATTCTAAAGTGGGTAAAGTTTGTGGCGTTTCCAAATACGCTGCTGCATTTGTTGATGATGTTCCATCTGCACTTGTATCATCAGTGCCATTATAATAAAACATAGCATTTTGATTGCCACCAGTAGACGAGCTTGTATGACTCCATAATTCTAAAACTAAAAAGTCAGTGTTTTGAATACTAGATACTGATGAACCTGAAAATGTGTTTCTGTAAATAGCAGAAGCATGTGGTATGGATGCGGTAGTTGCATTACTATCACCTTCAAAAACAGTTGCAATTTTTCCCGTTCCTGGTCGCCAAACATACAAATTAATATAAATTTTTTTATTCGCATCTAATGCAAACTTGTGAATGTTGTTTCCCGTTCCAGAACTATGTAATAATGTCCAAGTATTTGCAGATAGACTTGTTACGGTGGTAAGTGGGTAAACCCATCTACCAATATACACCTCTTTAACAGCAACAGTATACGAAAAAGAAGCAATATTAGCATTAGCAGGCATTATACCCTTGTTTGTAAACATCCCCAAATTGTCAGTTTGAGGCATACAATCTTGAACAGAAGTTAAAGAAGCCTGTTCAGCAGTTGGTAAATTAGAAGTAGTATCAAGTTTATTACGAAGATATAATCTAGTCACAATATTGCCCTAAAAAATCTAGGGGTTAAAAGTTAAAAAATGATTTGTTTTTAAATAAAAGAAAAAATAAATTATTTGGTATTAATCTTTATACCAACCTGTCCTGATGCACCATCAGCACCATTTTGACCAGTACCACCATTTTGACCATCAGCACCATCAGTACCTTTTACACTAACGTTTCCAGTACTTGTACCGTCAGCTCCATTTGCACCATTAGCTCCATTTGTACCTTTTACTTTCTTTTTCTTTTTTGCTTCTACATCCTCAACTGCAACAATACCACTAATTGCTAGTGAAAGAATTGCTACAAGTAAAACACTTGTAATGACTAATTTAGATTTACTCATTATATTACAATAACAAACTGTTATATTTAAAGAATTATAATATTTATTTAGTGCTACTTAAAAAAATTAAGAAGTTGTGATAGTTATACTTACCTTTACAGTTTCACCGCTTACCATTGCACCCGTTGCACCATTAGAAAATGCTGCCACTGGTCCAATAGTACCAGAAACAGGAGCAGTATTAACATTAAACAATGCTGCACGTGTAATATCAGATTGTGATCCTGTTAGGGTAAAGGTATGTTCCACCAATGAAGAATTAGTACCGTTGGTATGTGTTCTTGTTGTGGCGTTGACTCTTGCAAGTCCGTTTGTTGTAATTTCACCAGTTAATGCTGTTACTGATGCGTTTAGTGTTTGTGTGGTATCAGCAGTTAGGGCAATTGTACCAAAGCCTCTTTCTGATGCTGTAATATCTTGAAACGCCATTTTATGAAGTTTATCAATAAAAGCAGAAGGTATTACATTATGATCAAAATCTGCACATAATTTTTTTAAATTACCTTCCTTATCATATGTTGATACACACCAGTAACTATGAGCTCTATCTTGCTCATGTCCTATTGCTGGTTTACCCAGCATCATTTTACTTTGTTCTATTACTTGTAAACTCATTTTTATTAAATACCTCCATTTTGTAATCTATCTATTTCTTTTTGCTTGCATGTGTCGCATCTAAATCTTATATTGTGACCAGTTGGGGTAATTGGTTGAAATGGTACATTTTCAAAACGTAAACTAACCCCACAATCAATACAAGCAGTTTCACCACTCATTGTATGACCTGTTTCTAAACAGTGTTGATTCCATTCATTAATATCTTCTGTTGTGAAATTATCGTGTAAGTAGCACACAAGGGGATTATTCCCAATTATTGCTGCCATATATAACAAAATAGAAAGTTGTTCTTTATTAAATATTTGTGATTTAGACTATACCATAACAGTGAAGATATAATTGATCTGTAATTGCAGGTATTCTAATTGTAGTTAACGTTATCTCTTCATCATCTAACTTACAAATAATTGAATCAGTTCTTAAAATAACTTCTACTGTATGTTCAAAAACATCTTTTGGTATTGTAAATTCTTCTGTTCTGTTGTTTAATCCATTGCTTGAGTAAATTGTAAAATGAGTTGAATCTTGATCGAATCCAATAAAAACACATGCAGAATCTAAATCCAAAACATTACTTGTTGAAAATCCATAATACAATTTTCTTGATATTGATTTAATAATAGATTTTACTTCAAAACCCATTTCACGACTAAAGTAAGGGTACTGAGAAACAAAACCCATTACTCCATCGGGATCACCAGTTCTAAATTCTAAAACTACACTATCAAAACTCTGATTGATAGCATTGGTTACTGGTTTATTTGGATTGTGTAAAACAGCATTATCTTCTAAAATACCATAAAATGAATCTGAAATTGTAGTTGCTGGTACAACCCCGCCTTTTATTTCCATATCAGAAAGAAAAGAATTATCAATAATTCCATTTGTGTTTGTAAAATTATTATCTAATAATTCAAGTTGTTTATTTTTTAATGTTTCAGTTTTATCTGCTCCCTGTACTTTTGTAATTACTGTACCATTACTCATAAAGACATTACCAGTGTCAACCTCATGTGTGATCCAATCCTGCAAGTATGCAGCAGAAGGTAGAAGTTCGTTATTTTCTACTGTTTTTCTATTTATGTAATGTTTCATGGTAGTATATCATCACTGAAATACATTTTAGATAAAGTAATATCTCGTACAAAGGTACTCCTTTCATGTCCTAAAATAAGGTAAATATCTCTATCTAAGGCAGGTAAATTTGAAGTTACTGTTCTAACTAAAACACCATCTATGTAAAATCTAATTTCAGTTGCATCCATTTGAATTTCATAATTTGCATAACCAGTGGCTTTATTTGTTGTAGTATTAAAATTTGTAGCAGGAGTAACACCATCACCAATTCCATTACGTATTATATATACAGCACTTCCGGTACTTTGTGCTATTATTGCACCAGCGGTACTATTATCAAGAGCAGAACCGCTACCAAAAGGTAAAGCACTTGCAAAACCAAAAACGGTAATTTGCGTTGCTGGATCAAGTACCTTAAACCTTGCTTTTATTCTAGGATTATAACCACGTCTTGTTACAAAACTTGTTGTAGGATTTGAAACAATACCAGCTTTACCTGATGTATTACCTTCAAATTTACCAACATACCCTTCTGCACCATCTTTAACAAGTGTATACGTTCCGATTAAAGGAGCTCCTTTTAATGCAAGTTGAAAAGATGCATTATGAGTTGCAGCAGGTACAAAAATACCTTCTCGTTTCATAGAGGTAAACGGATCTTTAATAACACCTGATACATTATTTTCTGCAAAATTAATTGATTTATTTTTCAAGATCTCTGCTTTCTCTGCACCTTGTATTAATACTCTAGTTGTTGAATCCTGATAATAGTATAGATTACCTGTATCGATAGCATGATATAAAAATCCAATTAACCAATATGTAGGATCTGGTTTGCTTGCATCATTGCCACGCTTTAATAATCCTGCATATGTGTTTAATGACATTAGTAAACCCTGATCCTTACCGGTACACCGTTTTCAAACTTTGAAATATAACCCCTGTGATTATTTGCATCTATATCTTCTCTATAAAAAAAGTCCACTGTTGAAGTGCCAACTGGTTCGCTTGTTACATCCAAAAATTCAATTTGTTTTTGTTGGAAATTATTTATTGTTGCATCTTTAAAATCTATGGCAGTAACGTTAAACTCTGCTAATGTGGGAGCTAGTGATAATAATTTAATATTTGATCCTGTTGTTTCACTCCACCATTCGTAAACATCTATTTCAGATTGCCACCCAAATCTAACTTTAATATCTGTTGCAGAATTTAATGCAGCGTATGTTTCTGTGTTATACCCTTTGATAAAATCCCATACTGTATTAGGATTTGTACCGTTTGCATACAAAACGTTGATGTTTCGATCACCCATATCATGCATCATTAACTTACCTAGATTGTTAACCGTAAACCCTAAAGCATCCAAATCTTCACCTAAATTTGTACCGCCTATTCCATCAACACCTAATGTTTTGTTTAAAAGAATTTGAGGTTCAACTTCATAAACTGGTGAATCGATATTACCTTCTGTAATATCACGCCACAAGATCGTTTTATTTACTTCATCACTGATTTCTTCCGTTGAAAATAAAAATAAATGAGTTTGATTAATATCAAATAACGCAAGTTTATTTTTCCAGAATCGAATTATAGTATTAACTGCTAAATCATTTTCATCAACATCAAGAGAAACTCCATGTAATAAATCTACTAACTGATTTGTAAATTCAGCACCTACAAGCTCTTCACTTGTTTCTAAAGGATTAATTACTTTTTTCAGCTTTGTTGCCATTAATAATAATAAAAACGAAATGGTATAATAAAAAAGGTTAAGCTTTTTGCTTGTCTAAATAATTATGAAATACACCAATGTAAGTATCATTTCCATTAAGAAATTCTTCAAAATGAATATCTAAAATATCATTAGATATACATCTAAAACAAGAATAGGCTCGTTTCTGCTCTTCGGTTATTATTGGCAATAATTTCACATTCGCAATATTGCATTGATAACAGGAAAAAATAGAAACATCTTGTGTTTGTGGTGGTTTGATAAGCCTTGCTGCCAATTCTTCAGGTAACTCTTCACCTCTTGCTATGTCACTTCCTCCCATACTTACAACTGTGGTTTTAACAGTTGTTTTATCTTCTAGTACTTCCTTTTCTCTGGTAAAATTCTGTTCCTGATCATAGTTTATTTCACCACCTCTTTCTTCTTCTTCTTGATCGTGATTATCTAATCCATGAAAATCATATTTACTATTACTCAACTACATTATCACCTCCTTCTTGGGTTAATTTATTAAAAAATAAATACGGTTGATTTTTGTTTTTAATTGTGTTAACATAAAAAATTGATTCTTCAAATGTCATATTCATTATTTGCTTCATATCGGGTTTTTCCATCCGTAATAAATTCATAATAATAGAAGCTCTTTGGTTTTTGAACTCTTTAAGTTTTTTCAATTTCTCATGCCTATCATTTTCTTTTTTCAATATATGTTTGAAATAATCAAAAAATTCAAAATAAAAATCCTGATCAACTGTAATTAATTGTGATCTATTTATTTTCTGATCTGCAATAGCACGTAAAAATCTTTTTTCATATTGAATCAATTCCCTGATCGGTTGTGTTATTCCCCTTCTATACAAAAGTTTGGCATACCAGAATGGAACGCGTACGCTTTCATCCTCTACATAATACTTATCTTTTAACATTAGATGATCTTTAAGGGTTATTGTTACTGATTTGGTATTGTAAAGATAACATGCCACTTTAATCAATCCATCAATTTTATCTTTCAATATATTCACCCTAAAAGTTGTGCAGGTATTCCAGTCTATTTTCACCTGCTGTTCTAAGTATGCCTTCAAAGATTGCGTTTTCAATCATCTCTGCTGCTTTCTTTTCAGTATTATGATACACTTCAACCAGTATATTCAGCAGTTTGGTTTTAGGAATTCGGTTAATAGGGGTACCTTCCTTTACAACCATTTGATAACATATATCATGCAAGAGTTTTGCACCTTTTAGTTTCCCTGCTGTTTTACCCACTATCTGCTGCACGTTATAATTACCATCTTCATCCTTTAGCACTGTTTCAAACATACGATCCATAAGTCCAATAATTATATCAACATGAAAAAGATCAACCGTTCTATCTAGTAATAGTCTTGCTAATGCCCTGCAAGATCTAAGCATATCTTGTTTCATTCTTGCGGTTATGGCTAGCGTATCAGGGGTACTTTTATTTCTCTTTTCAATATAGTAATCTTCTAGTTTATCTCTTGCTTCTCTTGTAAAATCTGGATCAATATCTTTGATATGAACATATTCTAGATATTTTCTGAGCTGAACGGTATTCATAATATCAACTCCGTAATTCGGTACCACCCTATCAATTATGATCGAATCAATATGTTTTGATACTTTTCTATCTAGTTTTTCATCCACCTTATCAAGCATGATAAAAATAAAACCAAATCTTGTTAGAAATGAATCGGGTATTTCATCATCAATATTATCTTTAACAGGTAAATCTAAAGCGTATCTAGAATTCTTTGGATTCATTGCAGCTACTATTGTAGTGTTAGCGTTTAAAGTAGCAATCTGTCCACCCTTTGCAAGTGATACTAAACCATCTTCCATTGATTGATGTAGATGGCTTAAAACATCAGGTTTAACCTTATCAGCTTCATCAAACCAAAGAACGCTACCATTCGCAAATATCAAATACCCAGGTTGAAGTGCATACGTTCCATCACTTTCTTTAATTGCTGCTGCTGTTAAACCAGTTGCACTTGTACCACTACCAGAAGCATACCATGATCCTATTGTTATGAGCTCACCAAATTTTAAAAGCTGGGTTTTGGAAATACTCGGATCACCAATTAATAGAACGTGTATTCTATCACGAATTAATACACCTTCTACAATAATTCTACCTGCACCAATTAGAGCTAACAGTAACACTAATTTTACATCAAAATGCCCAAAGATAGCAGGAGCATAGGAAGCCTGTAAAATGTCCAATCGTTCCTGCTGTGGTTTTTTCTTAAATTCTAAAATTTCTTTTTCATCTTCTTTTGTAATTTTAGTTTCTTCCAATTCCAGTTTAAGATCATTTGTAGCAATAGGCTGTACATTATTCACATTAACCAGTACAAAGAATTTCAAAAATTTACTCATAGCACTTTTAATTTCCCTCAGTTCTACAAATCCAGTAATAGTTAATTTACCACCTGCCTTAATATCATCAACAAGATCACCTACAACCACACAATCAACAGCTCTTGGTAATGCTCCACGTAAATCTTCATTTAGTTCCTGAACCTTTATCATAACAGAATCGGTATAAACATGTTTATCTTTTATTGGTATCATTCTTGGATTATTATCACACCTCATACATTCTGCTTCAGGGTAAACGGTATACCTACCCAATTTACATTTTGGGCATCTCATGTAAAATTTCAATACATACGGTCTAATCTCTGATTGTCGTTGCACGATACCCCTGAATGTTATGAACTGGTTGTTTAGACCAACTCGAATTTTTGCTATATCTTTATTGTTAACATAATTAGATATTCTGATTGCAAAAAATTTATCTGGTGAAAAATAACCCCATCCGTTTTTATTATCTAATTCATATAAAACTTCCTGAAAGAATTTTAAAAAAATCTTGGGGTTTTCTGTTAGTTTATCATACATAGAATGTCCGTAATTAAAAATATCATTAAAATCGACTATCAAACTACTCCGCTGCTGTGCCACAATTTCAGCAATTTGCAGTGAATACTTTTCAATTCCAATAAAGGATTCAATATCTTCATTTACCTTATCTTGTTTATACCCTGCAATAATTTCATATTCCATTTCTTCGGTAGTTTCTGCTTCCTTTGCTTCATCAATTTTTAATTCAAAATCGGTTTTAAATTGATCTGTGGTACTATCGGTAATATTTATAGGAATTTCGATCTCTTCCTCTTCATCCTCATTTTTCTTCGGTACGGTCATTCTAAATCACACTATCTGATCTGTATATAAGTTTTGATTTTGTAAATATTTGAGAATATTAACGATTAGATTAAATAAAGATAACAGTTCAAATTTTGTTTGAACTGTTCAAACTATTAAGTTTCTTCTTCAGCCTCAAATGTAATCGTAAACCTATCTACAAGATGCACAGTTTTCTTTGGGTTTACACTCCCTTGTTCTGGTGGATCTGCATAATAATCAAAATATCTTCCTTCTAGTATTGGTTCTGCTGTGCTTGTTCTTTGTGTTGTAAATAATTTGAGATAACCTACACCTTTAGGAACATATGTAAAAACAGAATATGGTTTTGGAGTTGGTACATTATGAATTGGTTTTGCTACTGCCGATCCAACATTGAGGTAAAGACTGCCAACTTTAAAATTCTTTTCACCTACTGGTATTACATAATTTGGAGCTTGAGTAGTTAAAAGTTGGTTTGGTGAATCGGGAGCAGCAGCATTAAAACCTAATACATGGTGGCGTTGATAATTGTTAATACCACTTCCTATTACTAGGTGAACTCCCCATTTGGTAAAAAGTTCATGGTATGTTTTTCTTAAATCCGTATCTATTCTAACTTTTGGATTTGTATCATTATCGGGTAACGAAGCATATGGAGTTGTACCCATCATTACAACTATAAAATCAATGTTTGGGTTTTTGTTTGCATTTTCAAGATACTGTGCTATCTTGTTGTATTGTGTAGAAGGATTGGTATATTTCTGAAATCCTGATGTGTCTAAAATCGTATAGTTAACATTCTTTTTATTGTAACTTTGATAACCTGCATAAGCTTTTGGATCTACTCCGTTAACTAATTGATTTCTTTTTGAGTGACTTAGTACATCAAGATAACCAAATACCATTTTCATAATATCTTTAAGCAAAAATGTACCCATGTTTCTAATCCACTGGGTACTATCATCACCTGAAGTTGTATTACCCAAAAAGAAAATATTATCAAGCCAATGCTCAAGTGAAATTAAATTTATAAGATTTGTTAAATCAATTGTTGTTTCAGTTTGACCCGTAACCGCTGTTGTAGATGTTCCTGGTTTTGATACAATACCGTAATCACCTACAATATTGGATGTATCTAAAACAACACGCATTTTATTATCTTCTACACTCTGAGCTCGTGGTTGTATTCTTCTTTCATGCCATACTGCGATTGCCTTTAACGGTGGAATATCTGGTAAAATAAGAGCATCTTCATCCGTTCTATTCCTACCATCTTTAAAAAATACACCTGTTGGAGTTGTTGTTTTATTTGCAATCGTTTGTGCTACTCCAAAGGTTAAACCATCACCTACCCCAGCAGGATCTAAACCAAACTTGATATGATCACCTGAATAGGTAGTATTATCTGAATACATGATAATTCCTTTTACCGTTACTGATGGATGCGAATTATAGATGTAAACACATTGGTAATCAGTTATACCGTTAAGAGCTTCGGAATCAGTTGCAGCAGGAAATATATTATGTAAATCTGTTTCAGCAATTTCTGCAACATTCATTACATCACCCAATCCATTAACAGGATTGCCTGACTGTCGTATTCTAATATGCTTCTGTGCTACAAATACAAGTTTTTCTTTAACGGTAACTGGCATATGGTATTAAAAATCAGCTCCTTCAAAATAAAATTTCTTTGGGGAATTGATTGTTTTTTGACTTGTCATAATGGCATTATTTTTGTTTAATTTATAACCCATGATCTCAAGCTTTCGATTCATTTCTTCAATATCTTGTTCGTATAACGATATTGGTCTAACATTAAAAGCATGTTTAACTGCATGTGGGTTTACAGTAAGATCTGCTTCTTCTATCAATCCTGAATGGGTAAACAGTAAATCTTTGATACCCGACTCTTCTTTAACAGTAATATTTTCACGTACTATATATTTACCAAATATGTTTGTAAGAAAACTATCTAATTCCCATGCTGAATATCTGCATAGAACATACGGATGGTTTTCACTACAAAATAAAGTCATGTTAATTGGTTTTATTTTAAAATATCTTGGATCTCTTGGTAAGATATATTCACCATGTTCATCACGTAACGGGTATGTTGCATATTCAATCCCTTCAGGGTATCTTACTTTTCTAATATCTGCTTTGGTTAGGTTAACCCTGAAATGTCTGTAATGCCTGCCCATTCTTCTAATATTATCTTCAATTGGATCTATTGTTCCACCACGATTTATTTTTCTCTGTTTCTCATTTGAAAATTTAAATTTAATATCACTCATGGTTTTCTAAACTCCTACCCCTATGTTTAACACAATATTTTTCATCATAGTTGGTATCTTGATATACTGGAAACAATACACCACATCCTTTTTTTTCACAAGCACGTATTTCCAATTCATTATAACCATCCCGCAATTGCTGCCCTTGTATCAAATATCTTGCCTACAAGCCTACTAGAAAATATCTTCATTATCTTTGCAACATTATTAGACGTTACCAATCCATATCTAAGAGTTGCATCACCATCACTACCTGAATTCATTGTAGGTAATGCATCGGTTTTACTTACCTCATTACCAAGTGCATCACTGAATAATACCCTATCACCTGGCAGATATTCAACCTTGTAACCTTTTGGTGAACCATATGATAAAGATGCATTTGGTAACACTGCACCAGTTCTTGCATTACTACCGTTAGCACTAACAACCTGAAAGTTTGCAGAAGAAGAAGTACATCCTTCTATTCCCACCTGATTTTGAAAACCACCAGTATTCTGTACCAGTGCCATATTAACACCTGCTCTTAAAACAAGATTGGTATCAGCAGAATTTGTTAACTTTGTTGTAAATAAAAATGGGTATGAAAAATCTAACCTCAAACCACCTTTCATAATATTCCATGCTTTGTTAACTGCTGTAACCTGATTGCTGGTACCTTTGATATACAAACTTCCGTTTAATCGTTCATCAACCACAACATTCGCTTCATCACTTTCAATATACCATGTTTTTGTAAGCATTTGAGGATCAAAATAATCTAAAATATGATAACTATTTGCCTTTAAAATATCATAAAGACTACCACCATCATTAAAAGCATTATCTGGATCGTGGGTATGCATTGGAAATACTGGATCATAACCTGAAAGATCAGAACGTGCAAGATATAATCTATTTTCCTTGTATAACCCACTGCCTCCATCTTGTTGACATTTGATTAACGGTACCCCAGCAGACATTGGAACGTTGGGTATATTATCACCAATCTTTGAAATACAAGAAACCCTGTTTAACATAGCACCTGTTACCGTTATTCTGGTACCAGTAAGATATGTTGTTTCTACAACTGACAACTCTTAAGATTCCTCAACGTTAATGAATGAATGATTGGTAATAAGTATTTCATCCCATGCATTACTTTCAAAATCATTTCTGGTAAAGTAAAAATTGTCTAGCTCTTCATCGGTTAGCAGTTCGGTTGTAAATACAAAGAGATCAAATATTTCAATAGTATATTCACCTTCAAAATCACCCGATATACCAATATAAAGATCGGTATCTGACTGTGGCATATCAGGTGGTAAATCTGATGGATCGGGAGTATATGTATTACCACCAGTCTTTATCAATGCTACCAAGTCCTTACTCGTATCATAATCATACTCAATACCGTTATATCTTGCAAGATAGGAATTGTTACCATCATACGTTGATGTTCTTGTATGCACCCCTACCTGATCGTCAGAATCCCCACCTTCAAATTCAATTGAAATGAAATTCTTTGCTGCCAAAATGTAAGTATTGTTTAAATCTTCAATACGCACTATTGTAGGATTAGCTGGATCAGTAGATAATCCTGATGCTGGAATCTGTCCTAATGTTTTAACTGCAACATCATTTTCATCCCTGATGTTAAAATAAATCATTCCTGTTGGAGCATTTCGCTTATACATCGGTACCTCTAAAACGGTTATCTTATTATCATCAGTAGTCATAAACAAAGAATTTTGAGTATTGATATATTGCCCTACCCTTGTACGACTTGTTGCATCTATTTGCCCACCTATGTAAAATTGACCAGACAGATCATACTGTGCTACATCAGAAGTTACATTAGAAGAATGTTGTACTAATAACGTATTTGTTCCTACATCCTTGTTAATTGCAAATTCAATATACTGTGTTGTAGTACAGCTTGTTAGCTCAAAGCAGATATAATCACCTACCGCAATAATATAATCACTACCTATATTTGTAAACGGAACATCTTCAAATGTAGCAGTTGAAATTGAATTAGCATCAAATGTTCCTATTGTTTTTTGAACAGCATTATCTGATTGCCTTCTTATGGTACAGGTTATGGTAGATGGAGCTGGTATAGTACCCGTTCTTTTTATTTTTGGTACTGCTCTTGTTATTAATTGACTCCAAAATGATGCACTGTTATTTACCGCTCTCTGTCCTACCCTTGTAACTGTATTTGTAAATTTAAAAATAGCGGTAAATGAATAACCACCGTAACTTAATGTGCCACTTGTATCAAGACTGTTTGCACCAGTCCATGATGATTGATAAAGATGGAAATATGAAGCATTACCGTTATAATTATTCGATCCTGCATTGTTGTTATAGTTGGTCATTATGTACACTTTCGCAGAACTAAGTGGTTGTGATTCCCATTCTATACCCAAACGATCACCAGCAGCAAGTGTATATGGATTATCAAAATCTTGAAAAGTGTATACTGTACCTGTCGTTGTGGTTGTTATTGATGATACAGCAAGTGCAGCAGCAGCAAGTGTTATTATTGTTCCGTTAGACTTCCAAATTTTCCATCTAAGATTACCTGAAATTGTTCCTGAATCCCTATACATTTTATATGTTGCTTCACTTGGAGCTTTCCCAATCATTGAATCACCTGTACCAATATACTGTGCAAATCGTTTGTAGTTTCCATAACTCATTGAGTACCAAGGATTTGCAGCAGCAGTACCTTGACCAGTATAAACACGATATGCTACATCATTACCAGTACCAGTGTTAAAATCACTCGATCCGTAATTCATCGAAGCCATCGCTATAGTAGAATCAAGATTTTCATTACTTCGTTGCATATTGATTTGTTCGCCACTACTAGCCCAAACATATTCAATTCCAATTTTATAACCACTACCTGTTAGTTTGTAAGTATTAGCATTATTTACAAATTCTAAATAGGTCCAGTCAGTTGTAGGTAATAATGAAATAAGATTTGTTTTTGACCCTATCGTTCCTACAACAGCATCAGAAGAATTCCATATTCTACAATATAAAGTTCCTCCAATTGAGCTTGTAACTCTTTTAAACCAAAATCCTACTTTAGTAAATGCTTTATTATATAATGCCAAACCTCTACCACTACCAGTATTAGTAATTTCTACAGCTCCAGCTCTGTTGTCATTACTAGAAAGTTGAACATATGAATTATCACTGGTTGTTAACTCAGATTGCAAAACATATGGATCTGCAATAGTACCACCACCATCAGGAACGTTGTAAGGTGTTACTTTTGGAATATTTTCAGGAGTACCAGCAGCAATATTATATTTAGACTCGAAAGGATTTGCTGCACTTGGATTATTCAAAAAAGTATAATCTGCTGATGTAAGTGTACCTGATTTTTTTGGTAAATCATAAAGTATTGCAAATGGGTTTGTAATAGGAGCTTGTGAACCAGAAGGGGTACGCTGCGGTTCTTTATTTGTTGGAAATTGTGACATATGCGGTCCATAATAATACAAGTCTGAAACTTCTGTTGGGGTTATCTGTCTATTCCACATCATAAAATTAATAATGGTCATATCATCGGTTACAGCATCATGTACCCTTAAATTAGAACTACTTGTAATTGTACCAGAAGCAGTAATTGAGCTTAAAGATTCCACTCCATTTATAGCCATTTTCAAATTCTCACCTGATTTCCATCTAACCACAATATGATACCATGTAGTAGGACTTTGAACTACATTGGTAAAAGTTACTGACGGTCTAGTACCTGCATCAGTTCTAAATTCAACCGATATATTACCACTGTTGGTACCTCTATAGATAATAATCCCCCCATTAGCTCCCCATCCTTTATTAAATAAAGAACGAAATGAACCATCATTAGTAAGATTATCAAATTTAGCCCATAATGAAATCGTAAATTCTGTGAAACCGTTTAGTAATGCATGATTTGCAATAGAAAAGTAAGTACCACTTGCTGCTTTAGAATTTTTAAAAGTATTATCATTTTGCCATGTACCTGTTAAAGTTGGGTTAGTTATTGGAACAATAAAGTTATTTTTAGAATCATAAACAACATTTAGTGGGGTATCTTCTGTTTCTGTCCATTTACCTTCCTGAAGTGGTAGATTAACCTGTAAATTTGTTGATAAAGAATTAACTGATGATGCTGTTAAAAGTTGCTCAACTCCATTTTTATCTTTCCATCTTAATCTTATTTTACATTCTTTTGTAGTAAAGTCAAATGAACAAGCAACATCATACATTGTTTTAGCCCATTCTTCTACACTATCAACTTCTGTTTTGAAATTCTTGGGGTTAAAGTTCTGATAATAGAAATCTACATTACCCAAATTAATTTGAAATGCATCTTTTAACACAACATGATAAACCCTGTAATTAAAAGCAACATAAAAGAAAAGATTACCTTTATCATCAAGATTAAGAGAATAACCGTATTTATTTTGGCTGGTATCAGTCTTTTGTGTTAATACAATAGAATCAGCCGAAGAATTACCATATCTAAGAGGATTAAAACGTTTAACAAAACAAAAACCATCTTTTTCAGGGGTATCAACAATAATATCTTTAATGCTTATCTTTCTATCATCAGAAACGTTGATCCAATGACTACCATTAAAGTAAGAAACAAATTCTGCACCAAGCATATTATTTTCTTCTTCACGAACTAGTACTTCCTGAATCATTACATCAGATAATACCTTTGCTTGATTACCCTGAAGAGAATAATCAAAAACCTTACCAAAATTTTCACTCCGTATAAAAAGCCTACAATTATCATAATCGGGGTATTTACCAGTGTAATAATTTTTATCTGATGTTATTGGTCTAACATATGCATAATACTTATCTCTTGATTTGGTAGTAGTTGCTGGTTTAATAGCATAACCCTTTAAGTTAGATGTTACTACATTGATATTTTCTGCTGCCTGATCTGCTAACATCTGATTAATATCATGTAGCATTTTTTCCTGTGGAGCTCTAAGCCTTCGAGCTAATAGATCTCTAGTAACACTCAATTATATTATCACTCTCATTTTAAATTATAAAAAAGTATGTGGTTAAAGGAATGATCCAACATTACGAAATGAAATGTTTGAAGCATCACGCCACATTGCACCAGTATTGAATTCTTTTCCAGATAATGTTTCGATTGCCTTTCTCATTTCTTCAAAGATTTTAAACATCCATCCAAACAATCCACCTATTCCACCACCTGTACCACCTCCACCAGTGCCACCACCTCCACCAGTATTACCAGTGCCACCAGTGCCACCTTTGTTTGTGTTATAAGGAGCAGTGTTAAACCCGAATTCCCTTATCAATGGATCTGTGAATATATCTCTTCCTACTCCTGTACCCATAAAATCCGTTCCTGCTTCTGTGAAGGTATTCCAATCTGGTCTGGTCATTAAATCAGATATTGCTTTAGGTATAACTTTCGTAACACCACCAATATTACCAGTATTTCCAACACCACCAGATCCTAAACCTCCCTGCCAGTTTGAAAATATTCCTGTCGCTTCTATTACTTGACCGTTTTGAATACGCAATGATGAGTTAGTACCACTCTGCAAATGAACATTACTATTGTTTCCCTGATTGACTATACTGTTTTGGCTTACAACCTGTGATTGCTGTACGCCACTACCACCGCCAACATTACCTGTTCCACCACCACCAGTTGCAGGGGTACCACCCCCACCTGTTCCTGTTCCTGGAGTCTGACCAGTACCACCGCCCGTACCTGGAGTGTTACCACCGCCTGGAGTTTGGTTACCTGTTCCACCACCTGTTGTTGGAGTACCACCTTTTTTATAATCAATATATTCCTGTGCTAGTTCTCTAGTTGGGAAATCCGTAGCAATGTTCTTACCATTATTATCAACCACTTTAAATTTACTTGGATCATTGTTCATTGGTACTACTTGCCATGTATTAGGATCTGGATTGGAATTTTGCCAAATTTCACCACTACCGCTAGTTTTAATCATACTCCAATCTGAATGTGTTGTTCCTGCTGGTGGCGTACCTCCACCTGGAGTAACGTTACCTCCACCTGGAGTACTACCAGTACCGCCACTGCCACTACTTGTACCTGGAGTACTACCAGTACCACCTGTTGAACCTGTGCCTCCTGCTGGTGGGTTTTCTAATACTGCATTTGGTTCATGTACTTCCTGAACCCATTTTATTGCCTCACTTTCTGAGTTAAATCCTGCTGCTACGTTTTTATTCTCACCGTTAACAATCTTGTACTTTGATGGATCATCCTGCATAGGAACAACACGCCAATCTTCAACTGGACCAAGATTATTTGGATCTGCCCATTTACTTCCGCCTGTTGTTTGAATATGTGACCAGTCACTTGTACCGCCAACTCCTGTACTTCCACCACCACCGCCTGGGGTAACGTTACCAGTACCGCCACCTGTGCTTGGGGTTTGACCTGTACCGCCACCGCTACCTGATGTTGGAGTACCACCCCACGGTACGCTAGGATTATTACCAGCCTTAATTGCTTGAAATTCTTCTATGTATGTTGCTGCCTGATCTTCTTCTTCAAAACCTACTGCAATATTCTTATTATTTGAATCAACAACTTTGAATTTACTAGGATCACTGGTCATTGGTACAACTTTCCAAGTGTCAGGATCTTGGTTTGCTCCCTGCCAAATATTACCACTACCACTTGTTTGAATTGTACTTGTATCATAATCAGCAGCAGCAGCATTAACATTACCTGCTCCATGCTGCCACCCACTGACATTACCGGTACCGCCACCTGTTGAACCACCACCTGTTTGTCTTATCGGTCTAGCATTTGTTGTAGGATCAGCAGTATAATCTGAATAGTTGCCTGATTGTTCATATAAATTGCCATTTATATCTTGAGAATAAACTTTACCTGTGGTAACATCTCTGTATAATGGTAATGTAGCATCACCAACTTCCATACCTGGATTCTTTCTTTCTGTTTCTGTAATTACATAATTAATCCAATTTTGAGCTTCAGCTAAAGTATTAAAGTCAACTGCAACATCTCTATTTTGTCCATCTCTTACAGCAAATTTACCGTTACTTTGTTTATAAATAAACCAATCTTCAGGATGGGTATTAGCTCCTGTTTGTTGGTAAACAGCTCTTCCTGATGTAGCTTTAGGAAACGTCATACCTTCGGGAGCTGATGCACTAGCATAAGTTTGACTATTAGCGTATTTTAAAGCCTGTAAGTTTTGTGCCTGTGGTCCTGTTTGAGTTCCACCGCCGCCTGTACCTCCGGTACCGCCACCTGTGCCACCTCCACCAGTGCCACCACCTCCGGTACCGCCACCACCAACGTTACCCGTACCACCACCTGTATTTGTACCACTACTCCATGCTGGTAAAGATTTACCTGTTTGTGTTTGAAATGCCTGTTGAGCTCCAGCCCAATCAGATTCTTGTAAAGTGTTCTTTGTTATAACTCCCTGAGTTATTTGTAACTGTCTGCCATTTACCTGATAATTGAAGTTTCCATTATAACCGTTTATTCTTGTTCCTACTCCACTGCCACCGGTACCGCCAGTGCCACCTGTGCCACCGCCTCCACCAGTACCACCACCGCCGGTACCACCTCCACCAACATTGCCAGTATTAGGGCAACCTTCACATCTTCCCAAACCTGGAACATATGATTTACCACCTGTTCCTATAATGGGATTGGAAACATTTGCATTACCACCGCCTGCTGTACCTGATGGAACATTTTCACCTAATTCATTAACTGAATTACTGAAATCATTAACCGCATTACCAAAATCTTTAATGAAACCTTGATCAATAATAATTCTTCCACCGATAGTTATCGTGCTACCTTTAATTGAAACATTTCCAGCAAATACTGTACCATCCGCTGTAATTCCTGCTTCATACTTAAATGCTTCCTGCAACCCTTTCATTTGTGGGTATTTTTTGCCAAATAGGTATGCGTTTCTTCCTTCTAATGGCACTACTGTAATTCTTTCATTGGCAGCTAAACGCATTTGCCTCATACCATTTGTAATAAATGGTTGTTCGTTGGTTGATCCCATTCTCATACCACCAAGATTACCACCTTCTTCCATTCTGGTAACCTGTACCCATTCCCTACCGTTTTCACCAACGATTACATTCTGGTTTACATTACCCATGAAAGAACCACCTGCATATGCTCCCACTGGTGGGGAATTGGTTGTTTCATACGTGTATGTTATTGTTCTTTCAATGTTTGGTAATGCATTTAATGCATCAGCAAGTTCGTTAACCGCACCTGTTGCTGATTCTGCAAGTACTCCAATCTGTCCAACTGCATATGCTGCTGTTCTTGCTCCCGTATCAATTGTCTGAAATGCGGTAGTTGCTGCCTGTGCCAGTGTTGCAAATTTACCACCTGCTTCTCTAAGAACAGTATCAATTACCGTTGCTATCTGACCCATTACGGTAGCAACATTAGCCCGAATGTTAGCCATAGCACCACTTGCAGCACTATATGCTGCATTAAAAGCGGTTGTAAATTGAACTGGTACTTTTCCTACCTCTGTTCCAATATTTGCAACTAAAGTTTGTGTATACTGATATAGTAAATTGTAAACTCCCATTGCATTATTTACTGCTGTATTGAAATGAGTTGTAAAATCTGCTGCTACCTGTGAAATTGTAGAACCAATATTAGAAACAAGTACAATTGTGTACTCATTAAGCATGTTATAAGTACCCATTGCATTTTGAATTGCTTGATTGAATGTTGCGGTAAAGTGTTCTATTACTGGTTGTAAATTAGCATTAATATTTGAAACAAGTGTAACAGTATATTCATTTAATAGATTATACATTCCCATTGCATTATTAACACCTTGATTGAACGCTTCTGTTATTACAGCAGGGATTGTTGCAATTTCTGCTTTAATCTGTGCTAGTGATTGCGACATTGAAGCCAGTGGATCACCTCCACCACCACCACCACCTTGAATTGGTTGTTGTGTTTTTTCATCTTTCTCACCAGTATCTAAACTTGTACCTTTAGCCCTTTCCCAAATAGAACCACTACTTGTTGTATTAACATCCGCATTTTTCCACAATCCACCAGTTTCTTTATTTGTTGTATCTAACCATGCTTGCGTTGCTTGCGTTGCTGCATCCAGTGATGCGGTTATAGTATTAATATTAGTAGATGCTGTACCCGCTGCCGTACCTATCGCATCGGTTGCGGTTGCTATTCCTGTTAAAGGATCGATTGCCTTACCTGCAATATCAACAAGCCCACCAGTTGAAGTTGTAAACATTCCTGTGGCAGTATCAACGCCAGTTATTGTAATTCCTAAATCTGCCAATGCTTCTTTTGCAAGGCTAAAGTTTGCAGTATTCATTGCTGACATTGAAGCGGTAAAATCTTCAGAAGTAATTGCACCAGCATTTTTAAGTTTATTTAATTCAATCTGCACGTCAGCCATCCATCCAGTAATACCTTCTGATGTCATTGGTACCTCCCTGTTCAATACATTCATCAGGTTTTGAAGCATGGTATCAATTTCAGGGGTAGTTTCTTTTTCAATATCATCCCATGTTTCTTTAAATTTAGTTTTAAAAGATTGTCTTACACTGTTAAAGAATTCTGGATTGGTGAGCTGCTCCTTACCTGCTGCCAATGCAGTCATCATATTGGTCATGGTTTGACTGATGGATTCGACACCAGCATTACTTTCAAAAACATTTCTTACAGAATCATCAAATTCAACTCCCATTTCTTCCTCCCAACTATCTAACGATTCTTCAAATGCCTTGTTACTTTCAGTAAGTGACTTACCTAAATCAGCAAGTTTAGAATCTGCTGCTGATTCTATATTTTCTATAAACCCTTTGAATTCTTCACCAGCTCTTGTCGATAATGAAATAAATTCTTGGAAATCTTCATTTGTTCCTTCAAACTGTTTGGGTAGTACGCCAAGTGCATCAGCAACCTCAATCAATCCTGCTCTAAACCCATCCTGTGAGCTTTCTGCTGTCATTAATTGCGTACCCCATGCAGCAGCAGAAGTTGCACCTTCCATAAACGCCTGATTATTTAACATCATCTTGGTTGTTGCATCGGTCATACCCTGCATCATTCCCTGATAGGTACCGATCATACCTGCTACCGTTTCCTGAAGTTTAAGGTGATTCATTTGCTGGTCAAGTAACGCTTGAGAATATGCGTTTGTTTGTGGTATACCTGTTGCTAATTCTGCTGTATACTGGTTTATTCTACCCTTACTTTTCTCAACCTCTAGACTTGCTTTATTAACAGCATTTGCTACTTCTAGCTGACCTTCACCGTATGCAATAAGTTGAGGTACTCCTGTTGCCATCAACTCGTTTTGTCTTTCAGTAAACCCTATGTTTTTAGCAAGAGAAGCAGCCTGATCCATTAAAGCCTTATCTGCTTCCTGAGCTCCTATTGTTGCCTGTTTCTGTAATAATCCCTGTTGAGAAATCTGTTTTGAATATTCAGCATTATATGCTGTTCCTTGTATAATAGCAGTATCAAGATCCTGCATTACTTTCTGTCGTGCCTGTACAGCTTGAGTTGTGAGTAATTCCTTTCCTTCTGCTGTTACTAAAACCATACTGTAATCATTCAATGCGGTTTTTGCTTTTCCTACACTATCAGCCAAAGCTAGATATGCTTCATTATAGTCTAATGCACTTTCAACTGGTATTTCTTTTGCTGCTGCTGTACCGCCTGCTGCCTGTTCAGCTCCACCAACAGGAGTTGTACCCAATAAAGGAGCAGTAACACTTGCACCTGTTGTTGTGGTAGTTGTTGTTGTAGTTGGAGCTGCACCAGATTTAGTAATGGTACCTGTACCGCCACTACCCCACGCTTTATTAATTAAGTTTTGATCAATAGGAGCATTTGGTTGCATTACATTAACAGGAGCTACACCACCACCAGAACCACCTGTCCACGGTACAGTAGATCCTTTAGAAAGATCAGCAAGTGATGGAGTATTTGCCAATCGTTCAGCTTCTTCATTTTGTTTTCTTATATTTTCACTTCTGGTTTTATTCCATGCAATCATTGCATCGGAAAAACTCATACCTTCATAATTTCTTAAATCAAAAGCGGTACTTGTAGAAGTACCTGCACCTTGCCCTGTTATTGGAACAATTTGTGATGGAGTTGTAGTAGTAGTTGTTGATGATGATGGTTTTGGTGGACCTTGTACTTCTGCATTAGCAGTTTGAGTACCACCACCTGTTACCAAGTTATGCCATTCGGTATTGAGTTTTTCCCATACATCACCTGTAAAGCTTCTAACAACATCAATAAAAGATCCATCAAGTAAACCTGATACAATAGTTTCTGCTAAGCTTGTAACATGCTCTGGTAGTTTTTGAATTTCAGCCCATATGTTTTCAAGCCAATTATAAACAGTATTGACTAAATCTTCGCTTGTAACGCCAATACCTACACCTGTTAAAATTGCTTTAGTTAAATCACCAATAGTTGCAGGGAAATTTTGAATAGGAGTAATAATATTTGTTTTAACCCAAGATTCAACAGTAGCATAAACATTTGTTGCAGTACCCACAATGGTATTCCAAATATCACCAGCAGAAACAACAATATTATTAATAAAATTATTAATTGGATCTTCAATGTTTGTTTTGGTCCACTGGATCATTTGTGCAGTCATGTTACCCAAACCTGTCATGATACGCTTTCCTACTTCCCCAGCAAGTCCACCGATAACATCAACCGTTGAATTAAATGCATCCGTTAATGCTTTACCTGCTTCCTTAGCCCACGGTACTATACGCTGATTCCACAGATCTGTTAACGTTCCACCAATACCGTCTATTGCAGCATCCAATACCCCACCGACATCTTCAAAAATTGTACTAAATATATCAGGTAACGCTGCAAATGATTGACCGATTAAATCAACTGCCTTTTCATAATCCTTGTTTTGTATGGCAGTTACAAATTCATTCCATGTTTGTGTTGTTAAATCAATTTGTGTTTTAAAATCAGTATTCATTTTTTCTGTGGCATTACTGATGTTAACTAACGAGTTGGCAATATCAACAACAATCACATCATTGGAGCGTTGCATTTCTGCTAACGCATTATGCCATGATGTTTTCATTTGTTCAGAAGCTTGATGTATTCCTATACCCATTTGAACAAAATGATTCTTTGTTTCTTCAGCACTTTCACCAGTTAACCCAAGTGTTCCTGCAATACCAACTAAACCATCACCCATTGCTTTTAAAATTGGATGAACGTTACCAATTGCAACGCCCATTTCATTAACCCAATCCCTGAATCCCATGAAATTAGTACCATACGCTGCAATTGCTGCTGCTGCTGCAACAATTCCCGCAACCGCTGCTGCCGCTGCACCTGCTGTTATTCCTAATGCTCCACCAATCTTTGCAAAGATACCACCCAAACCACCAACGGTTGCACCAGTTTTTGCTGCATTGGTACCTGCTTTTGCAAGTTCATCACCATGTTTTTTTATTACATCATTACCTTTTTTTAATACATTTCCAAACTTATCATAAACTGCAATAGCACCTGATGCTTGTGTTGCATTTTCTGCTAACGTTGAACTGAGATCACCGATTGAAGTACCACTTTCAGATAATGCACCAGAAACATCACCTGCCATTGTTTTAACATTATTAAGGGTACCTGTAACAGCAGCAGCACCACCTGCCAAATTCATAAATGATCCTGTTGTAGCTTGTGCAGCACTACCACCTGCTACCATTGATTCCTTTAATCCTCTGAATGTTGTTATACCACCTAAAACCCCCTGAATTACAGAAGGAATAACTTGTAAACCAAAACTAACAAACTGCTGGTTTAATGTATGCTGTGCATCATCAGCTAGTTCTGTGGCAATACGAGCTGCTTCAGTTTTATCTTTTAAATCATCATATGCTGCTGCTACAACATCAGCAGAAGATTTACCATCTCTTAATACTTTATTATAATTATCTTGTGCTTTTACTACCGCATCATTTGCGTTTTTAGCCCTTAGTGTTTTTCTTTCATATGCAAGTTGAGCATCACCCAAGTTATCAATTGCTGCTTCCAATCCAACAACCGCACCTGCAATATTCCCCATTCCGTTAAGTGTGGTTGATGTGATTTTGTTGAATCTATCAAAACCACCTTGAGTATCATTTATCGCTTTGGTATGATCCTGAAATTTCTTTGTATTCTGTTCTAATGTTCTACCCTGTGCATCTAATTGAGTTGTAACTTCTGTTGTAACTCCGTTTAATGATTGGGTTTGTGTTACTGTTTGACCTATTGCCTGTCCTTGTTCATTTAACTTGGTTACAACTGTTTGTGTACCGTTAGCGAATTTTTCAGTTGATGTTATGGTTTGCTTGTAACCCTGATCTAACATTGCTACTGAATTGGCAGCCTGTTCTGTTGAGCTCTTTACCTGTTGTTGTGCTTGAGCTGCTTGAGTAGATGCATTACCAAATTGAGTTGAAGATTGACCAGCCTGAGTTAATGTAGTACCATATTGATTAACTGCTTGCGTTCCTTGTTGCGTTTGCTGTCCGAATTGTTGAATCTTACTACCTGTGGCTTGAACCTCAGTACCAAGTTTTTGTGTATTTGTTGTTGTGGTTGTTAATGCCTGTGATCCCTGTGCTACCTGTTGAAAACCCTGAGTAACTTTTTGGGTACCTGTTTGCACATCGGTACCCATTTTTGTAACTGTCTGCCCTAATTTTGTAGTTTCAGTATTTAATTTATTAGTATTCTGTGTAACTGAAGTACCTAATGTACTAAAAGAAGAATTAACACTATTAACAGTTGATTTAGTTGAAGTATCAACTTTAGTAATTGCATCAGCGAATTTATTTAACTCGCTAACTGCTTGAGGTACATTTAACCCTACTACCTCAATTCCTACCGTTCCAATGCTGTCACTCATTTAAAATTACAAAATTTGTTGTTGATTCAATCCTATTAAACATATAACCATCTTTAACGGATCAGAATTAGAAAAATGATTAAATTAAAATATGTTTCACCAGCAGGTGATATTTCTCGTTTTAAAAGTTGGGTTAATTCGTTACCACAAGAAGTTGACAGTATACTTCAAGAATCAGCAAATAATATAATGCGTGAAGCAAAAGCACATGCACCAGTTAAAACAGGAGCATTGAGAAGTGGTATTATTGTTACTAGAATACAGAATGGTTATATGGTTTACGCTTCTGTTAATTACTCTAGATGGCAGGAAGAAGGAACATCAAGAGGATTAAAGGGAATAAAATTTATGTATAATGCAATGATCGGTGAAGCATCAAATATAACTGGTCAAGCGGTAACTAAATTAAAATTCAAATAATTTTGCGAAGATCTTCTTCGCAAATTTAACCTCCACCCATAAATTCCTGAAAGAATTCCATGAATTTAGCCTTCTTGTAGTTGGGGTTTCTATACTGTCTTGCTGCCCGTATCTTTGCTTTGGCAAATGTAAAATAATCAAAAACTTCCTTGTAATACCCTTTATTATTACTTAATACCTCACAGATTTCTTTAGGTGTCATATTCATATCTTCAGCCATTGTACCTATTTTTATTATATCAAAAAATGGTCTGTTAAGGTACGGTATGTACTTATCGGGTAGAATCCCGATCAAGTACTGCTTGAAGAGCTGATCGACCTCAAGAAAGGGGATCGTGTGTACCTAAAGTAACCGATTTCAACAGATAGTAGTAGATCGTTGTAATCAAAGTTTTTCTTATTTGCCAAAATTGCCTTTTGAATATCATTAGGCTTGAAGAATGTTTTTAATCCTTTTTCTGCTTTTTCATCTACTATTCCCTTGAGCTGTTTTTGATACTCTCGTATTCTATCAAAGGTTTGTTCTGTCTTATCTACCAATGAACGCAATAGATTGATACGGTTGTTCAAATCATCTATTTTTTCCTGAATCTCTTGGTATTCACCATATTCATCATAAGTTACCCTTTTGAAAAGCAGTTGCCTATTATGATCATTACCCTGTTCATCTACTTCACGTACAATACAGTATTCACCCAGTGCAACGTTAATCATAATTCTGGTTGATGTTTCTAGGTTTTTGTTAAATTCATTTATCGTTAGAATATCTTCCGGTACTGCTCTATATGCAGGATCTTTTGGTAAGTGTGGAAATGTTGCTGCTTCTTTCAATTGTTTTATTCGTGCTTCTTCTTTTTTCTCACGTTCCATTTCTGCACTAATTTCTTTCTTCTCTGTATCACTTAATCCCTGCATACCTTCAACTGGAAATGGTAATGAATCGGGATCTAACTTTCTAAATTGTTCTTTAGTATTGTTATTATTTTGTGTACTCATGTTGTACAGTAAAAAAACAAGTTACTAATTATATAAGTTTAGTTAAGAATTAAAAAATAAAAAAGATTAGATAGTTCCTAAAATTGCTGCTGGACCGTCTAGGGTTAAACCGATTGTTCCAAGATCTTCAGAAGTTTGTGGGTGAGCAATAGGATGCCCGTTAATCTTGAAATCATCCATTGTTATTTGCTGTGTGGTATTGATCTTATACACAATATCATAGTAGGTATCTGCTTTCATTCCCTGAAAGAATTCCCTAGTATTTTCATAGACAGTAATAGTCAACCGTACCGATTGATGCCCTATTGCACCACCTGACGCTATAACATCATTGGTACATCTAATTGGTTGCACTCCGTTTGTATGTGTGATCGCAATGGAAATGATACCCTTTTCTACTCCGTTGAAAGTACAAGGAATAACCCCAGCTCCAGGTGACAAATGCGTAAATGGTTCGGGAGCAGGTGGAGCATTAAATACTGGATTCTCTGCTACATCTAAGCCTGTTGCAGTTCTGAATTCTGCTAGTGTGAGAATATCAACACTCGTTAGAATCATAACAGAAAAGGTTGCCTTAACAATATCTCTTGCTATTGTAAGAGTAACTTCATTAAGTAATGCACCTTTTAATAGATAATAAAAGTCTGTTCCAGCATATTTTACCCTACATGCAAAGGCTAAAACCTCTTCTGCTGTTCCTGTTCCATTAAGATCTTTTGTAACTCTATCATACATTGCAAGCCCAACTGCTTCAACGTCTAGTGAAAATGATGCAGTATATGCTTCCCCAATTTTAATATCATTTGCAAGTCTACGCCTGCCACCATAAAATGCTAGTTGATGTTCCTTTGCAGGATCTACACGCCAATCAGTAGTTAAACCTACTGCATCCCATACTGGATCTACTAAAGCACTATCAAAATCTGTCATTGTAACCATAGCAAGAGCTCCATCGGTTGCAGACATACTTGGTCTAGGTGTTGCCATATAATAGATTTGAATTGTTTTAATATATAAAAATTAAGGGATTTTGAGAATGAAAAACTAACTAAACTGTGAAATAGAACGATATTTATTTTAATAATATATGAGTAGTCCAATACCAACAAATCTTGCAGTAATGCAAGCTGTTAGGGATTTAGTAGAAGGAATTACTGCACAGGAATACAGTGATGAAAAAGTAACTGAAAGTTTGATGTTTGGTAATTCTGAAGTTTGCCTTATAACAAACAAATTTGATTGGGAAATAACAGATAAACAATTTTACCGAGCAAGAGAAGCAGCAAACTTTTTTGCAGCAAGTAACCTTATACCAAAAACTATACGTGATAATGATGGTGGTACTCCATTATACATTACATACAGAAATATTGGGATCAAACTATGTGAAGCCATAAATGAAGGCTTACCAACTGATGATGATGAAGGTAATATTCTTATCATTGCAGGAGTTGAAGAAGCAAATTACTACAAGAATAGAAACAAAAAACCGTTTATGTCACCTGATGCACCTTATGGTGAATACGATAATCAATATGGGGAAGATTGGTCAGGTTATGAACGTGGGGTTTGGACCTAGATAATGGCAGTAATTGTTAGATTCAAACCAACTGGAATTGTTGATGTTAACGATCCAAATATAAAAATTCCACCCCACGAATTAGTTGAAAAATTTCTTTTTGATAACTGGAACAATACACTACTGAATAAAAATACAATAAAATTTAGTTACAAAATAAAACAGAACGTTTCTACCACTGCTAAAAATGCGTTAAAATGTTATTGGGATGGATCGGAAACTACAAGTTTAGAAACAAATGATACACTGACTAGAGAAATAACAAAAGTAGGCATTAAACTAGAAGTAAGACATATCAATAATTTTGTTGATGATGTGCCACAAGATTTGATAACAATGCGAAATATTGTAAGAGATATTATTAATGGAAATAGATTAGCACTGCAAGATAAAGGAATTTTCTTAATGACCTTTATTAATAATAACGCAACGGAACAGGATGAAGGAAATAATTATGTTTATAGATTAAAGGTAGCAGTTAGATGCACCCAGCATTTTGAAAAAATATTGATTGAAGAAAGCAGTCAGATACCTTAACCGTTATTATTTTTTATTTGGGTATCTGTCTGATTAACAGCATTACCCTCTTTGTAAATTTCTTTGGTCATTGGATCAACCTTAAAACCTGCTCCAATATTTTCTGTAATCCATTTATCAAAACTTTCCCCATTTACTGCATAGAAATCATACCCCTTAAACACTGGTTTCTTTCGTGTAACATCTTCTGTTGCTCCATTTCTTCGCTTAACTGTTATAGTTACATCTTCCTGTTCATATACAGGATTAGCCATATCTAAATAATGTCTTAATAAAAACCTTGTATGATTGTCTAGTTGAGTTTTATCTAATTTTACTCTACCATTTGTATTATTGGTATTTGGCTCACCGCCACCATCCCCATCCGCAAAAGGATTTGATGCTACCTTATTCTTTCCTGCCGTTGCCTTCTGCAAACTTTCTTCATTAAAAACTGAAGCAGTTCGTACATTGGCATAAGGATTATTGATATTTGGAACATTTTGATTTCCTGTATTTGCAGGATTGACATTTAATCCTCTATTTTCATTTGTTACTACATTCCCAGCATTACCCGTTCCTGTGCCAGTTGTACCTGCTTGACCTTGACCAGTAGTAACTACTGTTGGAGTTTCAGCAACAGTGTTACCACCTGTTGCATTTGCTAAACCAGATCTCGTTTCCCTTCTTGAATTTCGAGCAGCCTGATTATTTTCACCATTTGGTTGATTGTTGTTACTCATACTTTATGTTTGACATAGTTATATAAAAAATGTTTAGGTAATTGCGATATGTTGAAGGCAATAATATTTTTTATCATTTTCCTTTTTGGAAAACGCATCATTGGTACATGATACCCTAACGTTTCTATCTATCTCTAAATAAGTATAATAATCGCAAATTCTATTTTTAGAAAATATAAATTTACCATCCCTAACCCATTTAATAAAATATTTTTTATCTTCTGGTTCAAGTTTATTGATAAAATATACAGCTCGTAAATCTATCTTATCGTATACAGGATTCCTAACGTTCCTTAAATAAAAATCTAAGAATTCTTCATCTAAATCTATAGTTATAAATTTAATTCCCATTCGGTTAAAATCTACTTTCTTGTTATCAATAAGATATATTGCACCAGTTTTTGAATTGTTTAAGTTGTTATAATTAACACATAGTACATATGGATTATCACGATATAACCCTGAAATAGTATCAAGAATATAATAGAAATCCACATATACACGCATGTATTTACTCTTGCGTATCTTTTTATATATAATTTCTGTAAAATAAGAGCATGGGTATTTTAACTAAAAACATCCCAAAAGCAGAACAGGATTTAAGTAATGTTCCACTAGGTTTACAAATTAGAAGAAAAAACGCAGTTAAAGCAGGTTACACATTTGAATTTGATAAGAAAGAAAAATCTTACATTACCTATAACAAATTAAGAACAGAACGACCAGATCAGGAAATAGTACAGGTTGCAAAGGTTTACCGTTTAAAAAATCGTGATAATAATAAAGAATTTCTGGTTTGGTACCAAACAAGCAAAACATACGACTACGAAGGCAATCTAGTTAAATGCCCTCATGTTGAAAAGATAGGGGTAGAAAATGCACCACAAACTACAAAACATAAAAACAGTCAAAACCAGATAACAGATATTGAACTGGTTGAAACACAAAATGATTTCTATGAACCGTATACAGAAGATAAGATAAAACAGATATTTCAAAAATCTAGAAATAGTCAGAATATAGCATGTTATGTTGGGTACTGCAAACCTGTACAGGAAATAGGCACTGATTATATCACAGATAAGAGAAGAATTAACAATCAGGTTGCATTTATGTTTGATGATTTTGAAGAATTAATTCAGATGAACGATAAAAACAATGTTGTTAATACGTACTCGAAGGTTAAAAAAAAATTGTCAAATCAAAAGAACAATCAACAAGAGGAAGAAGAAGAAAAAAACAATGATGGCTTAATGACAGAAGAAGAATATAATGAATCACTTCAAAAAAAGATAGATGATAATGAACTACCAAAGGTAGCAAGTACAGGTACCATTGTAGATAAACCAGCAGGTAAAAGAAGATCAAATAGACTTGCAAGTGCAAGTACTGATGTAGATCAAGATTTAGAAAAACAGGAAGAAGAGCATAAGCAACAGGAAGAAGCAAACAAACAAAAAAACCAAGAAGAATTAGAACAGGAAACTGGTGAATCAGATACAGCAGAAGTTGATTCTGAAGAGAATGATGATAATGGTGAAGAAGAATCTAGTGGTGGTAACGAGAAAAAACAATTAAAAATAGGTTCAACTGATTAATCCAACTCCATCATAATTTTCTTCATCATCATCCATATTTTTTTTAGTTTTTCGTTTTCTATTATTATGATTACCATGCATGCTGAATTGTAAGGCTTGAACCTTTAACCGAATATTTAATTCAAAATCATTAAATTTTTTTTCAAACTCGTTTATTTTTAATTCCAGTTTATTAATTTTTTCTAAAATTTCTTTTTTAGTTTCAGCATTATCTGTTTGTTCACTTTCAATTTTTTGATTAATTTTGTTTGCTAAAAATAAAATAAGTGTACAGATTGGAGCAATAATAAGAAGAAGATATTCAATATTAACATAAATAAAATTTTTAATTTCTTCAAAAATGGGAAATTCTGCCACTAATGATCAATTTGGTTGATTAGTAATATTATAAAAGATATGCTGTTTTTAGAAAAGTAAAATAAAATAAAAAATTTGTTAGGTAAGAATGGATGTCATTCTTTTTATCAATTCAGGGTATACAAGGTGAGCCTTGTAATACTCCAAATTGATATTACCAAAGTTTCCTGTTACTGGATCATTCATTGTACTAGATCTTCTTGGTCCTTGTGCAAAGTAAATTGCCCTGCTGTTGTATGTTACTAGGGTATCTGCATCAATAAGATCATCAACTACCCATTTTCTTCCTCTCATTCTAGGTGGATTTGCATCAATGAAGTTTGCTTTTGGTTCTTCTGCTACACCAGTGTTATCATATGGAGCTGTTACGGTTGTGCCTAACAATCCACTGTTTTCAACAAAGGATTCATAGATGTCCAAATTAGAAGCAATCCATTGTGCCTGTCCTTTCTTTGCATCAGAAACAAGTTTAAACAATGGACTTAAGGAACGGTATGCCCTTACTGTTGGTCTGCCATTGCTATCTATTGCATCCCAATCATCAGTTAATGGAGTTTCAGTAATGGTTGAATCATTCAAAAATTCTGCAACCATGTATTGTTTATCTCTTGTTAATGCACCTTCAGTGATATTTTGAAATGGACTCAATACATCGAAATCCATTGCTGTAATTTGGAATGTTCCAGCAAATGTAATTTTTGTACCGTTGAGTTGTAGATCAATGGATTTTGCACTGAATGGGTACGGTCCAATCTGAGAAGGTAAACCTTCCTCACCAATATTACGTGAAACCATTTTGTGACCGTTATCTTTAATGTCCAAAATGAAACGAGCATTGAGCTTGTCCATTTCGACATTCTGCACTGTCTGCAATAGATTATGCTCTTCATTATCGATTGCAACAATAACCTCATTGATTGCTGTACTGATTAAAGGAGCAAAATGTTCTGGTCTAATTACCGCTGCTGCTGCTTCCAAAGTATTTTGGTTGATATGTTGACCCTGATCTATGAATGAATATAGCTGATATGCTGCATCCTTGTATTCCTGATGCCACCCTTCAGTTACATAAGAATCCCATGATTTATGACCCTCAAGATATGCTTTCTTTGCTTGGAAGTGTGGTTTTAGATTAAGGATTATATCACTTTGTGCTTCGCTTGGTCTACCAATAACACCATCATAAGTTGTTCCTTTTACAATCTGTCCTTTCTTTGGTACCAACCATACAACTGAATCTGGATTTTCATATTTCTTCAAATCCATAACACTAACTCTATCAGAAATTACTCGAATTTCATCTTCAAAGTTTTCTGGTTGTGCTAAACTTAAACTACTCATATTCTTATTTCAATCCTCCTTGTTTATATCTATGGAGCTACTGGAAGCCTCTCAATATTATGTACTTTTACAACCCCCAAACCATCCGTAGTTAATCCTTCCTGTAAAACGTTTCCAGCAGTTAACTCTGCTTCTTGATCGGGTATACCCATTAAAACACCGTATACACCTGTGGTTACATCAGCACCCTGTGCTACCAGTTTACCACCGTCAGGTACTAATTTTGTATTAGGATCTGCTGCACCTACAATACTACCAAGTAACCAGTTACCTTCATCATGCCATACATGTACTCTTAGAGCTGACGCAGGGGTATCTTCATAGACCATATAAAATGGACCTGGATCACCTGTATCTGCTAAACGTGCTTTACCTGAATCGGTAGGATCACAATAAACAATATCACCTTTATCAAGTGCCAATGCTGCTTTTTTGTTAAGTTTCGTAGGGTAGTAAACATGTTGATTATCAACCCTATCACCAGCAAATACTTCGCCACCATATGTAACGCCTACTTCTAGGTTTACCATATTTAACAAAGTCCTCCTTTGTTAGTAAATGGTAATTTGAAATTATTTACCATAAGGATGAATGTTTTGTTTTAATATATAAAAATTGAGGAATTTAAGCGTGGTAAAAATAAGAGAAAAGAAAAAAAATTATAGGAATTTTTTGGGTATTTTCTTACCAGAAGTAAGATGTCTTAAACTGGTTTGACCAGAACCATACCCCGTATTTGCATCATTATAGGTTGTAGTATGTACCCTGTGGGATGTGATTGCAGGATTAACTGCACCAGCAGTATGCATATTATCAGGTTTATCATTTGGTTTACTGAATGGTTTTATGGTTTTTGCACTTTCAATTGCCTTTTGAATTTCTGGATTATACTTAGAATTGATAAGTATTGTTTGTAATTGATCTGGGGTAATTGGTAGTGTTTTGTAAAACTCATATTCAGTTTTCATGGCTTCATTTGTTGATGGTATATAACTATTCAAGATTTCGTGTTTTCGTGTTTGTCTATATCTTCGCTCTGTTTCTTCCTGAATTTCCTTCTTTGTTTCTGCTTTCCATTGATTCATCATTTCAAGTATTTCTGATTTAGACATTTTGTCTAGATCTTTCTTTTCATCTTTAGCCTTCTTTTCAATCTCTTCTTTGCTTTGTTCTACTTCATTCTTTACCTGTTCAATTGCCTGTTTCTTTTCATTAGTAACTTCTTGCTTTAGTTTTTGTTGTGTTTGATTCTTATTAGTAGGATTTGTATCTATAACTTCTGTTGTTTCACCTTTTGCATTTTTAACCTCAGTGTGAACATTGACAGCACTTGGATCGGGAGCTCCAATATTTGCACTTGGAACACTAACATTTGGATTAGTACTCATATTGGTATTTTGAGAATCGTTATTATTTAAGTTTAGCATCTCTGATGCAGTCAATAATTTAAAATAACAGGTTTTATGATCATTGTTACAAATTTCTTTTTTAATAAAAGCAATGGGTTTTGTATGTGATGGATGATCTACAATTGAAGAATGTGTTCCAATAAAACGATTTACAATTATTTTATTTGGACTAGGACTATAGGAATCTAACGCAAATACTCCAGGTGAAACATAAATATCTTCACCTTTCAATCTTTTATTTGTTAATTCGTTAATAAATTCTTCATTTTCAGTATATGCCATTGCTTCATAGATTAAAGGAACGTTTGGATCTTTCTCTGCTGCTTCTAGCATTTTGGTATCGGGTTTGTAAATATCTACAATTTTAGCAACAGCATGGTTCTTGTAAAACTCTATTGCATCCCTAACATATTCTGCTTTGTTAGAATAATTATGCTCAAATATTCCTGCTTCTCTTAGATTCGGATGATTACCATCTTTATCAGGTTTGGTTACGTATGTGCCAATAAAAGTATCTACATCTTCATGTAATGTTTTTGGGTTTGTGGTACCCCATTCAATAAGATATGGATGTGTTGGTAATGATACCTTATTATTGATTAAGAATAATTTAAAAAACGCTTTAGGTGGTTTTTCTGATGTTTGTGGCTCAAATGATAACGAATTTGAATAAATTCTAGGGGAAGTCCTTTTTAATTCTAATTCAGTAACAGCAGACATTGTAATAAAAAAAACTAAAGACTAATCATATTTAAGATTAATCAAATTCTGAAAAGTCTAACCATTCCAGATTAAGCAACGACCAGAAATCCATAGCAAGTTGGTTTTCAACATACTTGTAAGGTAGGATTCCATAGCCATTTTTACCCCAGCGATTAGACCAGCTGTTCCTGATTATGAATCCACCTTTAACTGTTGCATTACTGCTGTTTCTATTAATAATATGAGTATTATCATCATAACCAACAATAACAACAGCATGACCACCTTCTAGTTTTTCACCTGCTGTTGGGTATGGAATTAAACCACCGTTGGTATTTGCCTGATTGATAGATGAATAAACAGAAAAGCCAAACATGATCGGGATCTTTTTGATAACGTATTTCTTTAATTCATTGACTAAAGTATTAAGCGGTTGATTCTTTGAATCTATTCTGACGTAACTTATCGCTTGGTTTTCTACTCCATAGTCTATTAAATCACGTGGTATTACATTGTCGTATTTGGCTTGAATATAGGGGTATCTTTTTTCTTCAATCCATCCGTACATCTTTAAACTTTTCATTGCAGTTCTAAGATAACTACCAACATCACCTGTTGAATAATCCAGATCCCTAGATTTCTTATATGTATAAAGTGTGGAAATTGGTATTGTTCTACCTCTCATTGTTTTGTTGTAATATGATACGATACCATCAACAGAAAAAGCGGTACAACTTCCTATACTACCTTGATTTCTAACAGGTGGCATTAGATCGATAAAGTTTGATGTAGAAGGTAATACCTCTGCTGATACTGCTGGTATATCTACATGATTGGTAAATGCTTCTGCAATTTCCTTTACAGTAGGATCTTCAATTTGTTGTGGAGCTAGCATCATTTCAGGGGAAAAATCCCTGAAATCACCGAGATCGGGTAAATACCCTGTTCCGTATTCATTGTTAATAAGAAATGGTTGTACTTGTTCTGACATATTCACATTGAAAGAAGATAACTAATATAATTTGCGAAGATCTTCTTCGCAAAATTACACTAAAAATGTTTGTCCTTTTTTTCTTAAATTATTAATTCTTTTTTTCCTACCAACTTCTTTCATATACTCATTTGTTACTTTACGGTGACAAACCTTACATAATGTTCTAAGATTATTATGATTTCCAATTATTTGATTCCACATTATATAATATCGATCCATAGGATTTTTTACCACTAAATGTAAATCAAGTGCTTTGCTCTTTGGTATTATATGATCAAATTCGACAAATTGACCAACAGTACCATACCATACACTATTTTCATTTAAATATTGAGAAAAATCCTGTTTACAAATTTGACATGTATAATTATCTCTTTTTAAAATTATAATCTTAATACTATACCAAAGAAAATGATCACAATACCAGCGATTGAATTCATTACTATGTTCATCAGAACATGTAATATATCTACCATCTTTAACAGGTTTAAAACATTCTTTTAACGAGCATAATCTTTTATTATTTTTATCATACTTTCTAAAGTAACTACTAGGTACAAAAACATCATTAGCAGTAAAATTAGAATAAAGCATTTTTATTTAAAAAATAAACTATCTAAACTTGTTTGTTTCTTTGTGTTATCTGCTATCTGACTGAAATCCATACCCAGTACTTCCAAGATGGGATCTAGAGCTGTTTTCATTGTGTCTATGTATTTGGGTATATCTATATCGCTTCTTTTGCACTCACTCGCTAATTTTGCTCCCTTAACCGTCTTTATGTATTGAATGAAAGTTTTTTCTTCTATCTTTTCGCCTGTTTTTTTCTGTATTTGTTCGGCTATTTTTACATGAATTGGTACGCCTTTTTTCGTTACTTGCTTCTGTCCGAATAGATCCGTATTCATAGATGTTACTTCACCGTAACTATCTACATCTTGGGTTAGTTTATTTTGAAATGTTAATTCTTTTAAATCTACCTTATAATTTCTCAAATCAGTCACGTAATTTTGAATCAGATCTTTGATTTCCTTTTTTGCTACCTCTAACTTTTCATTATTATCTACGTTTACAAGCAATTGAGTTACCTCATTAAAACACTTTTTGATATAATCGGGTACGTTGCTTTTCTTTCCTGTTAATCCTTTTGTTTCTATCTTGTTATCTTTATGAATTCCAAAATAATTTTTCTTTCTATTTGAAAAAATAATAAGTTTGTATTCCTTATCTACCTCTAAATCTATATCAAACTGTCCTTTTGAGAAATTTATTAAATTGTTTATCTGGTCCTGAGTTGGATTATATATAAAAATAGAATCGGTATCACCGTATAAAACTTGTAAACCTAACTTTTGTTCTGCATATTCTTTTGTTTTCATAATAATATTTCTGCCTAATGCAGTAACACTTTCAGCCACAGGTATGCAATAAAGATTGAAATAGTCACTACCCACAACACCGTAGCTACCGTTAAGAATAACCTTACTTGCTTGAGTGATCGAATCATACAAATCACGTTGATCTTCGGTTAGATTTTTATCTTTTGATAATCTTTTGAAGTAATTTACCCTGAGATCCCTCATTACTCCAATTATCAATGAAGTTAATCCAGTTCGTTTTGTACAGTAATGATGTGTGGTTTGTGGAATTTGATTTTTCTCTTTGCATTTTGGATGATTGCAGTTTATTGTTTCATAGCTGATATTATAACGCTTAATGATAGATGGGTACAGACTGGCATAGTCCATTGTTGTAACATTAAAGAAGGTACCGACCTTTGGTTCTAATACATATGCACCTTGAAATTTCTTATCTTTAATAATTGCCTGAGTACTGCCTTCACCCTTACCAGTTCTGATTTCATCCTTTGTAGGTATTAACATACCCCAACGCCTGTGTTCAAAATAAAGCATCGATCTAGCCCAGCTTGTCATACCATAGCGTGCTATATCTTCAATACTTGCTTTGGTAATTCGTGCTATGGTAAAAAGCAATTTCATTACAAGCTCATCAGAATATGTTGTTAGTTTTAAAGTAAGTTCTGAATCACGCAAACAGTACCTTGCTAAATCATTAATTGATAGTTCATTTAGTGGAACATCATGTTCAATTTTACCCTCACCTATCAGTGCTTTTGATATATGATCCAATCCAAATTGAGTATATTTATTGTTAAATCCGTAACCATGCAAGCTTTTATTTTTAAAAAGTGGAAACAAGTCAATATGAATTGAATGTTTAATAAAAACAGGATCTTTGTTTCCCTTCTTTGTTAGATTATCTTGGGTGAATCGAATAGGAGTATTAAACGGATCTACCATACCAAGTTTAATTGCTCGTTCTGAAATGTAAGCAAGATCGAAACTATCACCTACAAAAGTAATAACCATAGGGTATTCTTTTATCATTCTAAAGATATACTGAATTAATTCCACTTCGGTATTTACCAAAAGCATGTAATCATGTATGATATACTCAGAATCATTTACCTGTGCTAACTGTACAGGAGTTAAATGTTCTTTTGACATTACAACCACCTTACCACCTTCGTTATCATAAAATGAACAGCATATGATGGGATCTTTAGGATTTGCTGGATCTGGTACCCTATTATCACTACTGTATGCTTCAATGTCTAGTGCTACCCTTCTGATAAAAGGTACCGGTTGACTCAAAAGCTCGGTATATTCTGTTAGATATTCATTGTAGATTTTATTACCAGTGTTGTTATCTTGAATCATTTTTGTAAGCGTATGAACTGCCACCTCGTTTAACGGAAATCGTTTAAACTCTAACTTGCCATTTTTAACTTCATAAATTGCACACGGTACCAGTTGATTAGAAAGATAGAAACTTTCATAGAGCTTTATAAGATACTCATACTGGTTTGGAATCTTTAATTCTTCGGTCCATTTTTTATAACAGTTAAAAGTATTGTAACTTTCAAATTTATATACTTCAACTGGTTTGTTTGTTATACCATCATATTTTGTTTCTAATGTAACTTCAAATTCATTGTGTTCTGATAAAAATTTCTGTAAATCAGCATTGTTAATATCTTCTTTTTTGATATAAAAAAATCCTTTAAACATTGAAGCATCTTTTATACTGTATAATTTCTTCTTCTCAATATCGTATAGTTTGAGAAAAATATTATGATTGTTTGGTTCAAAATATACATTGAGAAGGCATAATTCTTTACCTTCAAGATTAAGATTGTTGTCTATCATTATACATCATAAAAGGTTGATACTTGTCTTGTATCTTCTTTCTTTTGCATCTTACGCTTGTACCTATCAATAAAACTACTACCATTAATTTTATCTAGTTTCTTTTTAATCCCGTAATCAGAATGTACACCACCGTATAGTTTCATAGATATTTCATCTTTATCGATTCGCTTTAATGCATTATATCTGTCTAATTCTTCCTTTCTTTTTGCTACCTTTTGAAACAGTTCATCATGTTTTTTGTTAAAGAATTCTTCTGTTATATGTCCATTTGCTACCTGCATAGTTAAACGAACATAATCAAGCCTTTCTTCTTCTGAAAAATAATCTAGCAGTTCATCATAGTCTTTTGGTGAAAATGGCATTTTATTCATTCATCCCCATCATACATACAACAATTTTCACAATGGTTAGATTGTTCCGTAGCCCAAAACATTCTTCTGATATATCTCATACATTGGTCCAATCGTGTTTTATGCTCTGGTTTATTTAGATCAATATTTTCTAAATCAGTATCAAATATGTATTGTATTTTATCATAATGGTTTTGATAAAAGACTAGAACATTATTGTTTAATCCTATATTGAAAATATTCTTGGCTTTTCTATCAATTGTTGTTACAAAACCACTTTCTGAAAGCATATCTAATTGCTGTTCTAATTTATCTGCTTGATCAATATTTGCTGACAACATAACCTGTTTTTTACTGTACCTGTCTGATAATTCCCTAATTAATGAAAGTATACCTACAAATTCTTGAACGATCTCAACCTTATTCAATTTTAAGCAACTCCTTTAATATCGGTATAAAATTCTGTGCGGTTATAATTTTTTCCCTAACCTCAACAGGAGTGTTTGGTATACCCCTGCATGAATCAAGCAACCAGTTTATTTTACCAATAAGAATTTTTATTTTTTCTTCATCTTCTTTTTTCTTTTTATTACCCCTACTAAAATAATGAACATTACAGGTACATTCTTCATCATGACAATCACATGAACACCATCCACTGTTATTATTATCTGTATGAAAACAGCCTACATGAGTATTTGTAGAACATGTAATTGATACGTAATCATATACTCCGTTTTTCATTTCTTATTTATCATTCCTTTGAATACTAAAGGGTTTTTAAGATGCTCGCATTGATTTGTTTTATCATTTTGTTTATTGCAAAGATTTTCAACTACCAGATTTCTGCAATTCTGCGGTTTTAATTTCTTATTCAAAACGTATTTGATATTATAACTTGCAACCCGTTCATTGTAGTTTACTGTGCTTTTGAATACCTCAGTTATCTGTTCAAATGTAAATCCCTTTGCTCCCAAGTATGTAGCCAGTAAAATGTTTTGTGTGTGTATAAGCTCTTGCTTTACCCTTATCTGTTCTAATATTGCAGTAATACATGGTGGTATCTGAAACTCAAGTATAGAAATATACCTTTCATCCTTCAGGAATTCTTTGAATGTTTTTATTAAATCTTCATTACGAAGTAAATCGGAATTGGTTATTTCACCGTATTCTAACTTTTGAGGATTGGGATGATATGATAAACCTTCCTTGTCTTTCATGTATTTGTTTAAATGATTTCTGCATTTGTCTATCTTGGTACATTCAATATTTTCTTCAATATTGTTTACCAAGTTTCTGATCCTTTCTTCTAAAAGTTTGTTTAGCATCCTTTGAAAATCAAACTGATCCTTTATGCTAAAGTAAACATAACCTGCTGATACGGTACAGTTTACCAGTTTTAAAATCTGGTATTCAGGTGGATCGTTATTACCAATTAATGTTTCAAAATCAAGATAATTGTCAATGGTTGTTTTAATAAAATAATCATCAGTTATTTTTACAACCTTCCATATTATACCAAATTCCTTAAACAAAAGTAGATAATATGGTATAATGATAATATCACCACCTGCAATTCTATTTGTATAATAGTTAACGATAATCTGAAATTTATTTACATAATATCTGATGAACATCCTTGTAAGGATTGTTGAAGGTTTGATTATCATCAAGCTTAAATAAAATTTTGCAACCTCACGTTCAAAGCTTGAATTTTCAATGTCTTTTATAACAGATTTAACTTCTAGTTTTTTTCTTGTGGTTGCATCTATAATATCATTAAATGATTCATTGAGAATTTCATCAAATACGTTTGATGTGTCTATTTTCTCAAAAGTAATATTGAGTTTAGATAATACCGCTTTTGAATCATTCACAAAAGGGTATTGTTGAATTGATAACGGTACAGTCATGTTATTACACATATTTTATTGCGGTTTTATGCGTCAGTTGTATGTAATCATTGGCTTCTAAACTTTCAGCAATTCTAATATCATTTCTTGCTTTTGTCTGATCGTTATGTTCATCCAGCAATACGTAAAATACCAAAATAAGGATGAACGGTATTCCCATAGCAGGGGAAAATACACCCTTGACTATATACAACCCCCACCATAAAAATAAAAATGCAGCAGTCAGTGTTAAACACGCCACCATCACATCATTCATATCAAACTCGTACTCTAGATCCAGATCTTTCGTTTTCATTTTTCTTTGATTTCCTTATATTTTGCAGAATTTAAACTTTATTTAATCTTATTTTCACGTAAATTTAAATAGTGCAGGTATAGGCTTTATTGTATATAGATGAATACAAGAGAAATTACAAGGGTTAAACCACCAATCTTACAATCGATTGATAAATGTGATGATTTAGATAAAGTATGGTATAACGACACTGCCCTAAAGATAATTCTCTTTCTTATGAAAAATTACGTAAACAATGATGTATATTATACTAGGGAAGAAATAGCAGAAAATAGCAATATCAAGATTTCAACCCTTGAAAGATATTTGCCTAAACTTGCAAATTCCGAGTATGGTTTTATCAAGGAAAGATTAACTGGTGGTGATAAGAAAAGGGCAAACCATGTTAAGGAATATCGAATAAACCCAAAGAATCCCATCATAAAATCATTGAACAGACTTTTAACAGATATTAAAAAATACAATTCAAACAAAAAACTTTTCTAACAAACATTCTACCTTAAATTTTGATAGCAGCATTAAAATACAAGATCAAACTAATTACTGATAAGAAAAATGAACGTACAGCATACAGAAAAAGGAATAAGCACAACAACAGCAATACTGATAATAGTACTTTGCTGTGGTATTATAATGGGGTTCGCATTGGGGGTAGTTTGGGGAGCTGAGATCCCAGCATCATATGATTATACAGTAGCCCTAACAAATAATGCAGCAAACGCAACTGAAGGATTCATGATAGATAATTATATTGAAACGGTCAAAAAAGATATTTGTAAAACCTTGACCAACGCAACTGAATATGAAGGATGTATGAATCTTTAATGAATCTAGATCACCTTTTATTTATTGGTATAATAATCACAACATCAATGTTTGTTATTAATAATGTATATGGACAGCAACCAGAATTACCAGCAATATTAGAATCCAACAAAGATTACAAAGAAGTTTTTGATACTCTTTATACTTATCATCCGAACCTAGAACAGTGGCAAATAGATTTTGCATTTGACTGGTTAAATGCTAAATGTTTACAACAATTTGAAAAACCTAACGTTTTAACAGAAATATCATGTACCGCAATGAACAGTGGTATTCTAAGTGGTACGTTAGAAAATTGGGGTTATACTTTTGTTAGTCCTACACCAACAGGAAAAGGACCACAACTATTAAACTAATCTAACTTGTAGTCTAAATTTCCCCCACAGTGTGGACAGAATTTAAAACTTTTTTTCTCTTGTTCTTTTTTTAGATGCTCTTCTAATAATCTTCTTTCTGGATTATCGGGAGCAATTTCAAATGGTTTTGGTTCTAATTCTACCCTTTCTATTTCCTGAATTTCCACATTTGGATTTAAGTTTCCTGTCATTTTCATTAATATTTCATTTGCTTTCTGTCCTTCTTCTTCTTCCGTTGTAATCGGTCTTGCTGGTTGCGTCTTTCTTTTATAATCTAATTCTCTCTGTCTTTTCTCATACGGAGTTTCACAACTTCCTGATTTTGGCATAATACAAAATAGTGATTCTCTTATTAATTACCTTTAAGAAAAATACCTATGATGTTATTCGGTGATCACTGGTATATAACGTTAGGACAGGTAATAATCGGTTGTGGGGTTATAACGCTAATTATAATTGCATTATCTACCCATATAATCGCAAGAAAAGATGCACAGATCAGTGAAGAAAAAAATAATCAAATACTGGAAAGAGTTGAACAGGTAGAACAGAAAATTAAAAAAATGCAATTAGATCAAAAAGACATTAAACAGGTAGTAACGGAAACAAAAGAAAATATTAAATCTACTAAAAACTAAAATTATGGTTTTTATTTTTATTTTTTCTTAACACATCCAGTGTATTTTCCTCTTCGGCTCTTTTCTTTCTATACCTAGCAATATAAGATATTGCAAGATTGTATACATATTTCATTGATAATATTAATACTGCAATAATTCCTATCTGACCATAAAATAAAAGCTGTGGGTTATAAGTATAACATGTTTCAACTGATTTAACATTATGACTTCCCTGTATTGAAGTTTCTACCTGTTCACAAATAATTGTCTGTGCAACTCCTTTCTTAACTGCCAAATGATAATTATCAATCATTATAAAAACACTTATTGCCATAAAACCTAAAAACATAGCAATAACGAAATATTTTATAATCCGAATCATTTTTTCCTAAACGTACATTTAAAACACTACTTATTTAAGGTATAGAAAATATGAGTTTAAATAAATTTGAAGTGTTATAATTTGCTTTTATAATGGGTAAACCTTGCAAGAATAACATATAGTGTTATAACTTCCATCTTCATTTTTTTCATAAATAACAACATGCCCTGGAGTAGAACAACTGGTTGATTTTACCATGTTAGATTCTTTGCTTGCCATTTCATCTAGTTGTTTGAGTAATCTATCAACCTCTTTTTTACTTCTCTTCATTATTCATCTATTAATCTAAAGTTAATAAAATATTTTTGCAACAAGTCGTACTGCCCTTGAGTTACATGCATATCTAAATTCTTGATAGGGTATACTTCGTTTTTACCTAATACTTTGTTTGCCCTTTTTGCTTCTAGCACATTTACAAATCTTATTTTAATTACTGGTTCTGTTGGTTGTTTGGTATAACCATAATTAAAGTGCAAGAATATAGATAAAAAAAACTAATTAAAAAATAGTTTGTTAATTCCATCGTACACCTTTTTCTAAATCCAATATTGGAAAATGTGGATCATACATATCTGGACTTGTTAATCGATCATACATAAATACAGCAAACTTTTTTGTTTTATATACAGCAGGAAAACGTAAAGTTGTATAAATATGTGATAATTTTAATTGCTTTCTTAAAAGATGAAGTTTATACCATACAAGATCTGCTTCTTTGCTGTCTTTACATTTAAAAATTAATTTAACTTTTTTGCCATCTACAACCTTACTATGATCATTACAAAAAACATACCAATCGTTCATTTTTTTACCATCCTTCAGCTAGTCCTAATTCTATATCTCTAAGATTTGTTACTTCAATGACATAAACAATACCGCTATTTTGTATTTTATGAGATTCTTGTTTAATATGATCTATACAAAAATAATGAGTTGGTACTTTATTGTCCATCCCATCACGATATGATACCATATACTCAGCCTTTTTATTGCATCCTTTTAACATGCATAAGCAACCGAATCTGTAATAAACACCTCTAGTCATATGCCTTCATACTTTTCTTCACAAGCTTTACATACAATTTCCCTTTTGAAAAGTGGAGTATAGTTTATTGGTAGTTCAACAATACTACCACAGAAAAAACAATTACCTTTTTGTTTGTTTTCAGTCATCTAACTTCACTCCTAACTCTTTACTAAGAATATCAACAATGAAAACAGATCTTGAAACTTTACCACGTTGTTTATCTATTGCATCTTGTAGTTTAGATGAACAGTAAAACGAAATAATGGTATTACCCTTTGAAGTATGCTTGTATTTTTCTTTATTTTTTATATATGTCATCTTTCCAAAACTTCCTTATATTATCATTTTCTTCTTTGTTTGCTTCTTCGATTGCTTTCATTACTTCTTCTAAAAACATTCTAGATCGTACCTTACCATCTTCTACGTTTCCAATTTTTTCAATGGTTTTATCAACAATTAACGCCTTAACTCCTATCGGTAAAGTCTTGAGCATTGCTTTTTTAACCACTGGATTACATTCTTCTATCGACATATCAAATATCTGTAAGATATTACTGCATACTGCTGACATTGCGTTTATCTGAGCTGGTATACTTGCTTTTGTATGCTTGACTATTTCAATAATAATAAAACTGGCAAATACTGTTACTATCTTTATTGCTTCTTCGTTTGGTAATTTGGTAAGATCGTTTTGCTCTAAAAGTTCTGTAAACTTGTGTGATAATCCCTGCAAAATGTTTGCCCTTTTTTCATCGGTTATTCCAAATAAACCCTTATTTTCTTCTTCTTCTAATTTTGTTAATTTATCTTTTGGCATTGATAAGCGTTCCATAGTTTCACCAAATGAATTTAAAAGACTGTTCACATCTTTATTAGTAATATCTGAATTCTTTTGAACTGGAACGTAATTTGAAAAGTTTGCTGCTACTCCATACTTTGATGCATCCATTCTTTTCAACCATTCATTTATGTCATTTTCTAATTGATCAATTTCTTTATCATTCATCTATGCTTTACTTCCTCTAAAACAAATACACCGTTTACTACATCCTTCATATGATCACCACATACAGGTAATTCTAATTGAAAATAAGTATGATTAGCACTGCCAAATAATCCAGCTCTTATAAATTTAATTTCTATTGCACCTTTACGACAACCAGTATATTCGCACATAATAGGGGTATCACCGTTCCAAAGTGTCATTTTAAATTTTCCTTGATATAATCTAGTACGTCAACAGTATAGAATATTTTATTCTGTACTCCATCTGGACTATTTGATATTGATCTTGTTAGTCTTGCCATACCAATATAAGCATTAACCATTTCCTCAAGATGTTTTATTGCTTCTTCTCTATTCATTTTAATTTCTCACTATCTTGCTTGAATTCTTTAATAATGTCCTGTGCAACTCTAAGCCAGCTTGCTTTGGGAAAAACAACCGTAAAACGTTCAGAATTGGTTACACCATAGGAATCTAAAATAACATTGGTTTTATCAAATCTAACCTCACATTTGCCAACTCTAAAATTAGGTGGATTACTCAACATTCTTTTCACTCTTTGTTTTCTTTTTTGCTTCTTCTACTGCCTGTTCATAGGTTATTGGAAGATCATTTTCATGTAAAATTACATGTACATTTTTTGATAAATACATAAAATTAGTCAATGCATCATCCATTTCCTTTTCTGTTGCTAGGTTGTTAACCTTAAAAGCAGGTTTAACCCCCTTACTATCTGGTATTAATTCCAAAATTACATTTCCTGTATACAACCCTTTTCTTTCTACTTGTTCTTGCATTTCTTGTTGATTGCTCATTTTTGTATATTCTATTAGAATTATTAGATATAAAAAGATTTAGATGTTTATTTTTCTCAAACAACCTTCATGTGCTTTTATAATCTTAAGTGCTAAAAAGTAAATAACCAGTATCAATACTACACAGGTTAAACGCATTAATAATATTTCCAATACAAAAACATTATTTGCAATTGAATATGCTGTTATTGTTGTAAATATACCATAGATTAACAGAACTGAAATAAATAATACATCTCGTATTCTCTGTATCTTTTTTAATTCAGGATTCATCAAAAATAATATTTTTTAAATCTACTTAAATTTTTGTACTTTATTTGAATAAAGAAAGTGCTTTCAATGCTATCAAATACAGTGTAAAAACCAATGACCAATTAAAAATTCTAATTAAAATTACATCGGTTCTGAATTCACCGCTTGTTATAGTGACAAATACAGTACCTACAAAAACAAGCGTAATTATAACCATTAAAACAAACATTACATTTTTCAACACATCTACTTTTTTTTGTAATTTTCTAGTAGAATCAGCCACAATTTTTTAATCTACTTGTATAATATTTAAATTTAACAACATTCTAAATCAGATTATGGCAAAAAATTTAAAAAAAATATCTAAAAAAGAAACTACTTCTTCACCTAAAGAAACACCTTCCGTAAAAAAGAAAGGTTCTACAAAGAAGGCAAAGAAGTAGAAAAAAGAATCTGGTTGCTGTCCGATCAACAACCATCATTTCCTTTTGTTAAGTTCCCGTTAAGTTCCCGTAGCTTAGCCCGAAGAGATCTACCATCCGTTAACCCATGATGAGAAGGCAATTTTTATTAAACAAACTAGAATAAAAAAATTATGTTGGTATATACGGTAGTACCACAGAAAGTACTATCAGTATAACACCAATCACTGCTAGGATTATTCCACCTATTGCTGCAACAGTTTGTGCCACTGGTGGTAACCAGTTTTTAATAGCATACAGGATTATACCTATCGCTAGGGCAATGATTCCACCAATTAGCATATCTACAAGTACCATGTTATTATTTTGTAATATTTGTATTTAAAGCAATAAGATTTTGAACATCCACGTCTAGAGTATTTCTAGATATTTCTTTACCCAGGCATACCCAGCGTATACTATCGTTTAATGATTTATGTTGTTTTCTTGCGAATAATTCCAGTATATTAATACCACCTCTATCTTTATCAAATGCAACCATTTGTGCAGCCTGTTCTACAATCCTGTAACTTTTCTGTGGTTTTTGTGAATGTTTCAATTGATTCTGAGTATAGAATATATTTTCATATGCAAATCTAAATGGTTTTACTTTGCCTTTAATTCCAAATAACATATGTTCTGTTTTATTTCTATACCAGAATCCCATACCGAAGTTAGGCTTGATCCATGTAATCATTGTCTTATATTCAAATCCCCATAGTTCTAAAGCACATATAGCGTGTGGTAGCATACTGTTTGTAGTCCATAAGAACAAACAACAATCATCATCCATTAACTTGTCTAGTTGTAAATTATCGTATAGGTTCTGAATATCTACAATACTCATGGTTTCGTATTTCTGTGAAGCTCCTGATTTGTAACTCCCACCAGTTCTTTTATTCTTGTACTCCCAAGCAGGGTCAATCAAAAGACAGTCAAACTTCATTATTCTAAATCATCCGCTAAATATTTTAATAATATTCCTGTTGCTTCTTGTAATTCTCTAGTTCGAGTATTAGATTTTTTCTTATATAATCCATATTCAAGTAATAACGTTGTTAACTGTCCTAATTCTTTCTGACTCATTTTTGTACTCCTTATTAAAATACAAATTCATTTAAATCTTTACTCGCTTACCACAAAAATCACAGACTTCTTTATACTTGAAAGGATCTAATACTTCGGGTATATTGCATGATGCTCTAATACCACGTTTGTATGCATCTTTAAATTCTTCACAGTTGCAATATTGTTGTGTCATGTTTGTATTAGAAAATCCTCTAGTCTTTTAACATGCTCAACTTTGTTTGTTATTATATAATTAGCATATGCTGGTGGTATTGCCTGTGCTAGATGTTCTTTATTTGTAATCCAATCTATACCCATAGCCTTTTGCCAATCGGTAAGTGTGAATGAATAAGAGTTTCCACCATGACCTGCCACACATGCGTATCTTGATTTCTTTACATTGTTTTCAATGAATGTATCTTTGTGTCTTTTGTGTGGTAGTTTGTATGGTTTTTTAAATCCATTACCGAATTCAAATATTCTATGTCTTATTATTCTAAGGTCATTAAACATTTCACCACAAAGCAAGAGATCCTGCCTTATTGGAGCTCCAGGAACGTTTTCAATTATGTATGGTATTCTTGTTTTTTTTAATAATTCCCTAGTTTTTCCAACAAGATCGGGGTATTCGTTACCACGCCACTTATTCAAAGGTAGATAATGTTGGCATGGTGGACTAGCCCATATAAGATCAAAGTGCTGAAAAAAAGACATTGGTAATTCAAAAACATCAGAATGAATAAAAGTAAATGGGTATTGATGATTGTTAGTAATATCAACCCCAACTACATTATTATTATCATTATCAGATAATCCCTTACCAGCTCCACCACAGCATGAGAATAAATCTAAAATCTTCAAATTACTGGTTGAGTATAAAATTAGATAGTATAATTTGTTTTCTATTCGGGTTTAACCAATCCATCAATTGATCCCAATGTATTTTGTTTTTGATAAAATTACTTGAATCAACAGAATCTACACCTAACCTTTCACAATAAAGAATTCTCTTTAGTGTTCCAATCCTACCCACATGAATTTTTCTTTCCCAATTCCTAGATAATTCTACCCATTTAGGCAATGTCTTAAGTTTCCACTCTATTGTTCCACCAACAAAGATACCTGAAATATAACTAGAATATTTTATAATATCAATAATATCTGATGGTAGTATACCATCCTGCACTGCAAGATACCAATCATAATAAGTATCATATCTGTATTGAAGAATATCAAGCCATGTAATTGAACGTTTTAGACTTTTCTTACCACCTGCCACAATATCAGGTAATACACAAAAATCAGGTTTATTTTCATAAAACATAACTTCTTTTAATCCATTTAAGAAAGATTCACTGTTCCATTCCTGTTCATTTACATATGCAGAAAAAGCACCATTATCATAAAAGAAAGGGTATTTGTAATCTTTAAAATAATCTCTTGGGGTAAATACCAAACCTAGTTTATCTTTGTTTTCATGTATAACTTTCAGTTTGGTTTTTGTACCCATAAAAGCAGTGTAGATCTTCAATATGCATGTATTTCCCTAATATGATTTCTTAATCTTTTGGCAAACTTAAAGCGTTCACCACATTTGTTACATAAAAAAGGATTTAGTCTATCATCAATAATGTAAGCATTTTGCCACTTTACCTTGTGCAGTACGTTAGCCATTATTCCCCTAACACTTTCTGTAACTTCTCATACTCTTTCATATATTCCCTGCCACGTTCTGATAGAATGTAATAATCTGTTGTTGCTTTATACCCTGATAGTGGAGCATTTTTAACATCCCTGACTTTTTCTATCAAACCTTTTTCAATTAAAATTGGATGGAATTTTCGATTTGATGTTATATGAAATATAGGTAAGGCATAGTTTGTTTCTTTTAAAAAAGATAAAGCATCATAAATTGCATCATATTTTGTTTTATTACCACGTTTGCTAGATCTATTTGATTTAGAAACTTGCATATATTGTAAGTGATTTACAAGTGTTGCCATCTTAAATAACTACCTAACTAAGCCCTTCTTTTTCAGTTAATGTGATTTCAAGCCATCTTGTATCATATTCCCATTCAATATGTATTTCTAAATTTTCTCTTTCTTTTAAATCAAATAAACTATCAAATTCATTATTACTAATTCCTGCTGCTGTAAATTCAAATTCTTTCACTTCATCATTTTTTCTAATATCATAATTTAGAATTAATTCAATAGAAATATCATTATCATAAAAGATATTTTCTATTTTTGATTTAATGTATTCAAGTTTCATTCAGATTTTTCACCATTGAAATTATTCTATTTGTTTTAAATCGATAGTACTTTATTGCTTCTACTGGTAATTCATCAAATGATACCTCCTTATAAAAAATCCCCATAATATCTTTTATAATTTTTTGATCAAATTCAAATAATTGTTTTGCA
>JRYC01000624.1_pt1 | contig 62757 bp, 67 predicted proteins | sample 235301 | NCBI WGS metagenome assembly JRYC01 (sample SAMN03074211, study PRJNA261470) | activated sludge metagenome | biome: Common Effluent Treatment Plant; feature: Wastewater; material: Activated sludge; isolation source: activated biomass of a common effluent treatment plant treating...
GTTTGCAACAGGATGATCTTGATTATCGGGATTTTATGGGGGCTCCCTTGTCAGGTTGGATTCCCGTGTTTGTGGTATGTGAGGCGTCTGAATATTGCCCCGCAAGTTTTTTCCAAACCTGATACAGCGTCATGTGTCTGGTAAACGGTTCAGTACCGTCCTCCAGGACACGCATAGACGTGTTCATATATTTAATCACCTCCTTTTAAGGTACAAAAATAGTATATCACAGGCGTATACTACAATCATGTGGCGCGTGTTTTTTATCCTTCTTATCGTTGCCGCCTTTCTCTCCGGGTATAGTATTCGTAATCCGCAGGCTCCTTCCTATTCTACCTCTGCAATTGCAATGCCATCGGCCATACGGGAAGAATCGGTTGTGGTAACGCGCGTGTTGGACGGGGACACCGTAGAGCTCGCCGATGGCAGGCGGGTGAGATACGAAGGCATTGACGCTCCCGAGTCTCAGCAGGAATTTTCCACAGAATCCCGTGACCTGAATGCCCGCCTGGTGGAAGGAAAAACTGTGCGGCTGGAGATAGAAGGAGAAGAGTTTGATGTATACGGGAGAACTCTGGCGTTCGTGTGGCTGCCTGATGATCGTATGGTAAATGAGCAGATGGTGAGGGAAGGATATGCAGAAGTCATTGCTTTTGGCGGAATACCTTCGGCGCATCATGATGTGCTTATGGCAGCTCAAAAAGAAGCACAGCAGAATTTCCGCGGTATGTGGGATGGAGAATTGGTACAATAGTCGTATGGAAGATCGTGTTGCCCGGGCAAAAGAAATTATAGAAAAAATTATTTACCTTACCGTCGCTACGGTATCAGCGGATGGGCAACCATGGAACAGTCCGGTCTACTGCGCATACGATGCGGACTATACATTTTATTGGGCTTCGTGGAGGGAGAATCAGCATTCCAAAAATATTGCTAACAATGAAAAAGTTTTTTTAGTCATATATGACAGTACGGCACCGGAGGGAACCGGGGAAGGTGTCTATATAGTAGCCGCAGCATCCATGGTCGAAGACCCGGAGGAAATAGAAAAAGCTTCACGCCTTCTTGCCGGAAGGAAAAACAAAACGCCGAAAGCAGCCCGTGAATTTACAGGTGACTATCCCCGGCGTATATACAAAGCCGTACCCGAAAAGGTGTGGATAAACGACGGAGGTGACGTTTCGGGAAACTACGTTGATGTGCGTCACGAACTTGATCTGCGCCTTTTTTTCTCTGACAGGGCGTGACCCTATTAGATAAGAAGCATGTGGAGCATGGTGGAGATAAGGGAGAGAAGCAGCGAGCCCACAATGCCGGCCCCAAGTCCATCTACACGAAATTCCGGTGTGATAGAACCAGCGAGCATCAAAAGAAGGGCATTAATAATGATGCTAAACAGGCCTAATGTTAAAAAGTTTATCGGTAGCGTAAGAAATGTTAATAACGGGCCGATAAATGTGTTCACCAGCGCGATGAGTACGACCGCAATAAGTGCGCCTCCGAAGCTGGTGAGATGAACCCCGGGCACCAGTTTAGAAACGATAAAGAGAGCCAGCGCATTAAGAAGCCACTTGAGAATGATAATCATCATGTACGTACAATAAAACATAAATATTAAGAAAATATTAACTTTGATGCCCTGACAAGTTCACACCCTGTCAGTTGCGGCCGGAAGGCTGCATTGGTATAATTTGTCTGGCTCGTCTCCCGTAATGCTAGGTAAAGGCTTCTTCTTTCCCGCCCATTTCCGTTGACGATACATTCTATGGATATCAGAAATATTGCTATTATTGCGCACGTAGATCACGGAAAAACTACGCTGGTGGACGGGTTGCTTAAGCAAACCCATACATTCCGGGATAACCAGGCAGAAATGACGCAGACAACTATTCTGGACAGTAATGATCTGGAGCGGGAAAAAGGAATTACTATCCTTGCGAAGAACACCTCAGTTGTCTATAAAGGAACAAAAATAAACATTATCGATACCCCCGGACATGCAGATTTTTCCGGTGAGGTGGAGCGTGTTATCGGCATGGCTGACGGAGCCCTTCTTATTATTGATGCAGCAGAAGGACCTTTGCCCCAGACGCAGTTTGTTTTGCAAAAAGCCCTCGAGCATGATCTTGCGCTGGTTGTGGTAGTGAACAAGATTGATCGAAAAGATGCCCGTCCCGAGGAGGTTTTGCGGGAAACGGAAGAGTTGTTCCTGCATTTAGCTCATCATGAAGGGCACCTTACTTTTCCGGTGTTATACGCCATAGGCCGGGAAGGAAAAGCATGGGACGCCTATCCGCAGGATCTTGCCGCTCCTGCCACGTTAGCACCTCTTTTTGAAGAAATTGTAAAAAGTGTCCCTCCGCCCAAGGCAGATGAGAATAAGCCGTTTAAAATGCTTGTTTCAACGCTTGATTTTGATACCTATAAGGGGACATATGCCATAGGAAAGGTAACACAGGGAACAGTGTCTCCCGGGCAGCAGATTGTTCTTATGCACGAGAGTCAGAAAATCGGGACATATAAAGCAGAGCAGGTGTTTTCCAGCGTTGGGTTAAAACGCGAGGAAGTATCAGTGAGTTTGCCCGGCGATATTATCGCAATCACCGGAATTCCCGATGTTGCCATAGGGCAGACATTGGCAGACCCGGCAGATCCCACAGGGTATCCTGCCATAGCGCTGGAAGAGCCGACATTAAAAATATTGATCTCAGCTAACACCTCTCCTTTGGCAGGGCGGGAGGGAAAATTCGGAACAGCCCGGCAAATTCATCAGCGATTACTGAAGGAAAAACAAACAAATATCGGCATTAGGATTTCTGAAAATCCGGAGGGAACGGGATTTATAGTGGCAGGCCGGGGAGAGCTGCACTTAGCGGTGCTTCTTGAGAATTTACGGCGCGAGGGGTATGAGATGCAGGTGGGTAAGCCGGAGGTCATCTTCCGGGATATTGACGGTGTTGCCTCAGAACCATTTGAGGAGATAACGGTCGAGATAGACAATGCGTATGTCGGAGTAATCTCTGAAGAGCTAGGCAGACGGAAAGCCGAACTGGTAGACACTCATACCAATGACCGGGGTATCACCAAGGCCGTGTATAAAGTTTCCAGCAGAAATCTTTTGGGCTTTCGGGGAGATATTCTTACCAAGACACGGGGCAATGGTATTTTCGCAACCCGTTTTATCGGATACTTTCCTAAAGGGCCCCATATTCCTAAGCTCAGAAACGGTGTCCTTGTGGCAAGTGAGGTAGGTAAGTCTTCCGGCTACGCCCTAACTACGGTACAGGAGCGTGGAAAAGCATTTATCGGACCCGGGACGCCCGTGTATGAAGGAATGGTTATTGGCATTAACAACAGGCAGGAGGATATAGATATTAACGTGTGTAAAACGAAAAAACTTACCAATGTGCATTCTGCAAATGCCGATATTGCCATACAGCTTGATCCGCCGGTCGTGTACAGCCTTGAGCAATTCTTGGATTTCCTGGAGGACGATGAGGTATTAGAAATTACTCCGCAGAATCTTCGATTAAGAAAAAAATATCTTACGAAGACTGACCGTGTGCGGGCCGCCCGATCCTCTTAAGTCATCTCTCCGGACGATCTACCAGCGACATGTTACAAAATAGCGTGGCGCACGTACTATACCAGGCGGTGATATAATGGGAGCATGGCTCAGCCGCTTGAGATTTTAGTAGATAGAGCGCAGGGAGGCGACAAAACTGCATTCGGAGAAATTTATATTTTATTGTTTGATAAGATTTATCGATTTCTCTACGCCTCGTTACGAAACAGGGAGCTGTCTGAAGATTTAGCGCAGAATACATTTCTGCGCTGCTGGAAATCGTTATCGTCATATACGAAGACACACGGGTCAATACAGGCATTCTTGTTTGCCATTGCCCGTAATCTGATGATTGATTGGTACCGCAAGAAAAAGGCGCTGCCATTGTTTCTGGCAGAACAGATTCCATCCCGGGAAAATATTGAGGAAGAGGCAATACGGGGAGAGGAAAAGGGGGCAGTGTGGAAAGCCATATTGCATTTGCCCGGCGAGGAGCGGCAGCTTATTATCTTGCGGTATTTTGAAGAAATGCCATATGAGCAGATCGCAAGGATAGTAGGGAAACAGGAGGGCGCGGTACGGGTGCGCGTATACAGAATTTTAAAAGTTTTAAAAAAGCATTTGCAAAAAAGCACATGAAGATAGAAAAAACACTGAAAGAATTTAAAAAAGACTACGAGCGCATGAAGCCTTCGGCTGCCATGCGGGTTTCCGGCTGGGATGTTTTGGAAGAGCGTATGGAAAAAGAGGAACTGCGTATGGCTTTTAAGTTGCGTCTAGGACGGTATGCTTTTTTGACCGCGGCAACAATTGGTTTTCTGTTGGTTGCCGGAGGTGGTGTTGCGGTTGCATCCTGGAATGCAAAGCCGGGAGACGCACTGTATCCGGTAAAAGTTTTTTCTGAGAAAATCGCCCATGCCGTGGTGCCAAGCGCGGTGCCTACCCAGGCGCCAGAGCCGACAAAAACAGAGCCAGATCTTGCGGAAGAAAATTCAGTTGCAACATATGAGCCAGTGTCCACAGCGGGCGTCAAGCAAGCCACCCCTCCCCTCATTGCCCCTCAGCCTACAAATTCTCAGAATACTCCTCAGTCTGTGATAGAAAATGTTGTGCAGCAGATTGAGGCGCCCAAGGCAGCCGAGAGTGTCAAAGAGTCTGTGAGTGGAGTAGTGCAGGGTGCACAAAATGTGGTGAGAGACGTGCTTCCCCTTCTTCCGTAAAAGAACCCTAACTAGGTAAGGCCGGGATAATCTTCCAGCAGTTTATTGATTTTTGGATCAATCACCACCTGGCAGTAGGGAGCATAGGAGTTTTTGCTGTAATAATCCTGGTGAGATTCTTCTGCGGGATAAAAATTTTTGTACGGCACGATCTCTGTTACAAATCCGGGTTGTAGTTTTTTCTCAGCGATCTGTTTCTGCTCGTCTGAGTGATAAAAAACTGCAGACCGATACTGCGTGCCCACATCAGCACCCTGCTGATTGAGTGTCGTAGGATCATGAAGGGCAAAGAAAACATCAAGAAGTGTGTCATAGGAAATGACTGTGGGATCAAAGGTTATACTGACTGCCTCTGCGTGTCCGGTTGTGCCTGTGCACACCTGTTCATAGGTAGGGTTAAGGATTGTGCCTCCGCTGTATCCGGAAACAACAGTATTTACTCCTTTTAGTCGTTTAAAAATAGCTTCCGTGCACCAGAAGCAGCCGCCGGCAAGCGTTGCGTGTTCCATAGAATTAAAAAGTTGAAGCCCGGGACACTTTGGTGTATGTACCGCCGTTTTTGAGCGTCACCCGTGCAACCACGACGATACTTCGGGGATTTCCGTGAGGAGTGCACACACCGCCGGAGCACGTTCCCAGATACACATCACGGGCATCAGTTGTCTGACCTGATGGAGTAAAAGAGCCGACTATGCCTTGGCTTCCATTGGTTGCGGTGTATTGAACTTCATACGTTACCTTAGAAACATTTCCCAAATTGCTAAAAAGAATTTTTAGGCTGTGGCTTGGTTTGGATTTTTTGACTGTCACATAGGAAAGCGACACGCCGGCCGCCTTTTTGGCAACAGCCGGTTTTCTTACGCGGGGTTTTGCTGCTTCTGCTGAAAAGAAGGGGATACCCAGAAGGAAAAAAACGACAACAAAACCGAAAGCAGTTCTCTTCATGGTTTTATTATATACCAAATAATGGTAGACTTTGGGATATGCAAAGATGGCGTATTCCGATTATTATCGGTATAGCAGTCGGCATACTTATAAGCGGAATTTTACTCTGGAAGACGAAATATTCTAGACCTGTAGTATCTCCTACAGAGGCACTATCGAACAGTGAAAGTACCCTTACCTCACAGATGCTTGTTTGGGAGGATCCTGCAGGGTTTACCTTTTCTTATCCCCAAGGCGTAGACGTTAATCCGCATCCGGAAGATACGCAAAATTATGCACACATAGAATTGACCAGTTCAGCACATCCGGGCCATGTCATTGTATGGGCCAAAGATCTGCCTGCGGGTCAGCAGCGGCTGGAAGCATGGATTAAGGAAAATGTCGCGTACCGGGGAGCAACGGTTATGGACTCCACTTTTGTCGGTGAGCCTGCGAAGAAAATTCTTCTTATCTCCACGCCGCAGCAGCGCCACGTGGTGTCGTACGCAGATGACCTCCTGTTTATTATCGAAGCGTCTCTTGAAGATGCGCCGTTTTGGTCGTCTGTGGCAGATGCAATCATTGATAGCTTTGCCTTTGTATCTCTGTCAGAAGATGTGGAGACAGTGAGCAGTGCGGCAGATGCTCCTGTGTCGGATTTCATCGCTGCAGATGAGGAGGAGATCATTGAATAGGGCTTGACGCCGGCCCTATATGGTATAATAGGCATTGACCTAGGAAAGAAGTTGGGTGGTGTTCTGTAAGAGTTGAGCGTCGTTCGACCTCGAGTTCTCTTTAGGCAGTAATCCTCTTTAAGTCCTGAGGAGAAAGGAGTCCATATGGCCAATTTATTTGTAGGGAATCTTCCCTATCAAACGACCAACGACCAGCTTGCGCAGTTGTTTGCCCAGGCAGGAACAGTTGTGTCTGCAAAAGTCATTACTGACAAATATTCCGGCCGTTCCCGAGGATTCGGGTTCGTCGAAATGTCCAGTGATGAAGAGAACAAAAAAGCTATTGAAATGTTCAATGGCAAAGACTTTGAAGGACGAGCACTCGTCGTAAACGAGGCACGCCCACGGGAAGAGCGACCACAACAGTAATAAAAACTGTATAAAAACCGATTTCCCGCCGCCGTTTGGTTTTGCCAACAGGGGCGGGATTTTGGTACTATACTCCACGTATGTTTCAGAGCCCCACCTACGGCGATCTTGAGCTTCCCCAAATCAGAAGTACGATTCTTTCTTTCATGGCAGCTGAGCCGGAGCGGAAGTACCAGCTCGTTATCGGCACAGACTCCCAGCCTCATAACGGATCCGGAGTAGACTTTGTCACGGCAATTGTTGTCCATAGAATCGGGGTGGGGGGAATTTATTTCTGGCGCAGGACTGTCAATAAAAAAGTGTACGTACTGCGGCAGCGAATGTATGAGGAAGCTGCGATGTCTTTGGAAACCGCTGAGACGGTTGTTGCGCTTCTTCACAAGGATGGGGTAACAAAATATGATGTTGAAATTCATGTGGATATCGGGAAGTTTGGTCAGACGCGGGAAATGATAACGGAAATTGTCGGAATGATTCGGGGATCCGGATATACGGTGAAGACAAAGCCGGAAAGTTATGCCGCAAGCAAGATAGCAGATAGATATACATAAAGTAAGGTATGATAGAAGAAGGAGGCGTCATATGAATAAAGTAGTTGTGGGATTTTTGGTATTGGTTGCCGGATTGGTAGTGGGATGGTTTGCCCGCGACACAGCTCCGGGCGTAGATGAGGATGTGCCTATCGTGCAAGAACAGAGTACGCAAACAACTCCCACCGTGCAGCCTGCCGGAACGGAAAGCACGCAGTCGGGAGTGATTGCAACTGCAGCGGTCCAATATATGCAGAGCGGTTTTTCTCCGTCGACACTGACGGTAAAAACAGGAACAACGGTTGTATTTACGAATGCTTCTGCGGGAGGCATGTGGGTGGCCTCAGCGGTACACCCCACACACCAATTGCTGCCGGGCTTTGACCAGAATCAAAGTGTTATGGCAGGCGGAGTGTATCAGTATACCTTTACGACGCCCGGGACGTGGCTGTATCACAACCATGTAAATCCGCAGCAAACCGGGACCGTAGTGGTTACTCAGTAGCGCCCGGAGTCGGAGAGAGGGTAGGAGAGGGCAGCGGCGCACACCGGCCTGCGGAGGGCTCTGTTCCTTTTACAAAAAACTCCGTCCGTCCCGCATAACATGGTACGGAAACAATGCCCGCCGGCATGTTCCATTCTTCGTTTATTTTTCCTTCCAAAAACTCAACCATAAGATCATGCCAGATGGGCGCAGCTCCTGTTATACCTGAAGTGAGATAGGGGTCCATAGGTGCATTATTATTATTTCCCACCCATACTGCGGCAAGAAGGCTGGGAGTATACCCTATACTCCAGTTGTCGCGTTTGTCATTGCTGGTACCTGTTTTGACTGCAACGGTGTGATTGGGAATAACAAGACTGGATGAAGGGCCGAATGCCGAAGTGCGTGCGGCATTATCACTAAGCATGTCAGTCATAATCCAGGCAACTTCCGGACGGAGGACAGCATAGCCTTTCTTCGGATTGTTTTTTTCTATAACCCGCCCGGTGTAATCGGTGATTTCCAACACAGGAAGAAGATCAAGATGCCGACCTTCGTTTGCCAGCGTGCCGTATACTTCGGCCATCTCCAGCATGGTAACTTCGCCTCCTCCGAGTGTGAGTGATAAGCCATACCTGCTTTCATCACTCCACGAATCAATACCCATTGCCCGGGCCGTGTCCATCATTGCAGGAAGTCCGATGGTGGCAAGTGTTTTAACAGCAGGGATATTGTAAGAATTGCCCAGCGCATAGCGAAGCGGGGTGGGCCCGTGAAACGTGTTGTCATAGTTCGTGGGTGCGTATGGAGGGCTGCCGGGAGTCCGGTATATCACAGGACTGTCGTCAATAACCGTTGCAGCAGTAAGGCCGCGCTCTAGCGCAGCCGCATAGGTGACTACCTTGATTGAAGATCCGGGCTGTCTGTGGCTTGTCGTTATATTAACGTTCCCATCTGCCTCTATATCAAAGTAATTTTTACTCCCAACCATTGCAAGAATCTCTCCCGTTTTGGGATTAGTAATAAGAGCACCGCCATTGCCCACCCGCAGGGCAGCAAGATTTTCGATGTGACCCCTCAGAATATCCTCGGCTTTTTCCTGCATGGTTATATCAAGAGAGGTGGTGATGCGAAGGCCTCCCTGTTCCACCATGCGGGCTCCGTATCGCTGCTCCAGCAGATTTTTTACATACATGACAAAATGCGGAGCACGAATAGCAACGCGCGGAGGCATAAGGATTACCTGCTGAGCAAGGGCGGCCTGCGCCTCTTCTTTGGTAATAGCTCGGTCTTCTACCATGCGGCGCAACACTTCGCCCTGCCGCTCAAACGCTTTTTCCGGGTGACTTCCAAAAGGGGAGTATTCTGTGGGCGCCTGGGGAAGACCTGCAAGAAGCGCTGCTTCTGCAAGATTAATCTCCCGTACGGATTTTCCGAAATAGGTCTGGCTCGCAGCCTCAATTCCCCATGCCGTGCCGCCATAGGGGACCTGATTAAGATACATCTCAAGAATTTCATTCTTTTCGTAAATAAGCTCCGCCCAGAAGGCCAACATAACTTCACGGATCTTGCGGGACAGTTTAACCTCCGGGGTGAGAAGCGCTGATTTGATCAGCTGCTGTGTGATTGTGGATCCCCCCTGTACGCGGTTGGTGAGAAGTATTTCTCTTGTAGCCCGAAGAATTCCCCGTAAAGAAACGCCGTTGTGTGCGTAAAAATCCTTATCTTCAATGGCAATTGTTGCATCTTTGAGGTATTGGGGCATTTCATCAAGCGGAACCGGCGTCCTGTTTTGATCCGCATAAATTTCATATAAAAGCACACCGTTGCGATCAAATATTTTCGTCGTCACTTCAAGATCCCGTCTGGAAAGAAGATGCGGATTGGGAAGTGAAAGAAGGAATTGGTATGCGTTGTAGGGAACAAAGAAAAATAACAGAGTGAGAGCAACACCGGCGACAAAAAATTTTATCCGTTCATTTCTGACAACCGGGAAAGACTGTGGGGAAGTAGGGGTAGTCGTTGGCTTGGGGAATGTAGGCAACCGTATTGCCGGAAGCTTTGGAGAGGGCAAGCGGAACGTAGGAATCCTGACAGGACGGAGATTGCGGGTTTTTTCGCTAATCCACGTGCGTATGGCTTTTGTTGTTTCCCGGAGGATCAGGATAATGATCCTGGCAAGAGGCACCGGCATTGCGAAAGTAAGCCGTAGGGCGGCGCGCACGGCATCTCCTACTCCTATAAGACCCGCGATGGGTAAGACAATAAGGGAAGCAAGAGTAAATTTAGGAAGGAAGGTCTGTTGTGCTTTCTTTTTGCGGGGGGCCATCTTGGAGGCGTTATACCATATTCTATGGGATGCGGGCAAGAGGAAATTGCCTGTCAGTACCTGATAACTGTCACTTTGCCCTCAGGATGCGGACAGTCAATACACCACATCGAAAGAGGGTCCCGGGCAATGTCGTGCTCCTGCACTTCTGTATTGTCCGTCTGTCCAGGGGCCGCCAAGTCGCCGGTAGCTTTGTCGATGACGACTGCCTGCCGTAACGGTTGGGTGGGAGGGATCGTGCCACGCCGGAAATATTCAAAGCGTGTGGGACATCCCTGGTCTCCCTCGGCCGAAGGGTTAGGCGGAAGAGCGCCGGTCATGGTACAGATCTGCGCACCTACAATATCCTCCGGTTGTTTGGGCCAGATATCAGATTTGCCTTCAAGAACTTTTCGCATGAGTTTATTCCAGATAGGGGCCGCGCCGGTGACACCCGAAACCAGTGACGAATTCATCGCCTCACCGCTGTTATTTCCGACCCAGACGGCTACCAGATACTGCGGGGTAAAACCGATGGTCCAGTTGTCCTTCACGTCGTCTGTCGTTCCGGTTTTTACTGAAACGGCGTGCCCCGGGATAGAAAGAAGCGATGAGGAACCAAAGGCATCCTGACGGGCATTGTTATCAAGCAAAATATGGGAAATAAGAAATGCAGTCTCGGCAGATACAACACGATCGCCGGTTAAAAGCAACTGAGAAGGAATTTCTTTATCAAGGTTGGGATCCTTGTATTCTTCGAGCACTTTTTCGTTTTTGTCTGTTACTTTAAGAATGGAAACAAGATCCTTGCGTATGCCTGCATTGGCAAAGACGGAAAATGCTTCTGCCATGTCTACCATGCGTACTTCTCCTCCGCCAAGCGTCAGAGACAGGCCATACTTGCTGGGATCCACCAGCGTATTAAGGCCAAAGGCGCTTGCGGATGCAATCATTGTTTCGACGGTGTTTATGGCCATCATTTTGACCGCCGGAATATTGTAGGAGTTTCCCAGAGACATACGAAGTGCTACCGGACCATGGAACGTTCCGTCATAATTTTTCGGACAATACGTTGGTTGGCCCGTGATACCAAAGCATGTGGGAACATCCAAGAATATCGTTGCGGGTGTGACCACTTTATTTTCTATGCCAATCGCGTAATTAATTGGTTTGATAGAAGATCCGGGTTGGCGAAGCGCCGTTGTGACATTGAAGCTGCCTGACGGTGTTGCAAAATAATCCGCAGACCCTACCATCGCCAGTATCTCCCCGGTTGCAGGTTTTGTAATAAGTGCTGCTCCGTTGCCCACCCGCAGGCGCTGAAGTGATGCTATTTCTGCGGCGAGAGTAGCTTGGGCATATTCCTGCAGATCCAGGTCCAGAGTCGTTATCACCTTAAGACCGCCGCGCTCTACAAGTCGCTCTCCGTATTTTTCTACCAGCTGATCTTTTACATACATCACAAAGTGAGGAGCCTTAATACCCGTGTCTTGTTTGAACATTAATTCTTCTGCATGTGCCGCATCTGCTTCTTCCTGGGAAATATATCCGTCTTCCACCATGCGCCGGAGCACCGCCTGTTGCCGCTCTCGCGCAAGCTCAGGATGAGCCCCGAACGGCGAGTACAGGGTGGGGGCCTGGGGTAAGCCTGCAAGCAATGAAGCTTCAGCAAGCGAAAGTTCGGTGACGGACTTTCCGAAGTATTTTTCGGATGCCGTTTCAATGCCCCACGCAGTGCCTCCATACGGCACCTGATTAAGATATAATTCCAGAATTTTATCTTTTGAATAGAGTACTTCTACCCAGAATGCAAGAATAATTTCTTTTGCCTTGCGAGTCGCGGTTCGTTCGGGGGTGAGAAGTGCTGATTTTACGAGTTGCTGGGTTATGGTAGATCCGCCCTGTAGGCCTTTGCGGGTTACCGTTGCCATTATTGCCCGCAGCATGCCGCCAATAGGATTGACTCCCTGATGCCGGTAAAAATCCTTATCTTCAATAGCAATGGTTGCATTTTGTACGTATTTGGGAATTTGATCCAGCGGCACAGCCGTGCGATTTTCATCCGCATAGATGTCAAACAGCAGCTTTTCATTCCGGTCATAAATTTTTGTGGCAAGAGGAATATCATAATTTCCCAGACTGGTAGGTGAGGGAAGATCTTTAAGAATCAACAAATAGGATCCGAGAATAAGAGTAATGGGCAACAGCCAAAAAGCCCACGGAGCTATACGACGGATTTTCTTCTTTGTTGCAGGTGTGGGTCGGGGGATAGTCAGTCGCATCAGATGTATTATATACTACGACTGTACGTCTATATAATAGAAGGAGATTGATATGTTTACACTTCCTGACCTGCCGTATGATTACAGCGCCCTTGAGCCCGCTATTGACGAGCAGACAATGCGGATCCATCACGATAAGCATCACGGAACGTATGTCAAAAATCTTAACGATGCGCTGGAAGGACACGAAGCCCTTCTTAATCTGACGGTAGAAGAGCTCATTTCCGATCTTTCGAAAGTTCCTGAGGCGATTCGCACGAAAGTGCGCAATAACGGGGGTGGGCATGCGAACCACACCTTGTTTTGGGAAAGTATGACTTCTCCAAAGGCGAAGGATGCGGAAAATATACCGACAGGCGAGTTGGCCCGTGCAATTGATGCAAAATGGGGAAGCTTTGAAAAATTCAAAGAAGATTTTTCTGCTGCGGGCACTGCGCGGTTTGGCAGCGGCTGGGTCTGGCTTGTTGCGAACAACACAGAAATTTCTCTTATGGATACGCCCAACCAGGACAGCCCTCTTATGGAGGGAAAAACTCCCATTCTGGGACTGGATGTATGGGAGCACGCCTATTATCTTAAGTATCAAAATGTGCGGGCAGAGTACATCAAGCAATGGTGGAGCGTGGTGAATTGGCAGGAAGTTGAAAAACGATTCATATCTGCACGAGGGTAAGGCATGATACTTCATGCATGCATTCAGGACCAGGGACCCCACCCCCTTCAGGAAGACGCTTTCTTATTTTTTAACGACGAGTGTTTTGTCATGGCTGACGGCGTTGGCGAAATGCCTCATGCCGACGTAGCGGCAACACTTGCATGCGAAACTGCGATATGGGCATACAAGCACATACGGCAGCGGCCGTTTTACTGGGAAGACAAGAAGCGTTTTATGAAGCGTATTTTTAGAACGGTCAATATGACAGTCTGGCAGAAGCAGCGGGAGAGCGCATTTAAAGAAGGACTTGCGACAACATTGCTGGTGGCTATGATTGGACCGCAATTTTGTTGGGTGGGGACTGCGGGGGATACCGCGGCCTTTTTGTGGAAGGGACAAGGCGTTACCCGTTTAACACAGGCAGACAAAGATCCGTTCGGGGGCCTTACCAAAGCGTTAGGGGTCAGGCGCCTCGGGATGGTGCCGCAGTATGCAGCGGAGAAATTTGCTCCGGGGGACATGCTCATCTTGGCAACCGACGGGGTAGCGGATTACATCGCTCCACAGGAAATGGCCGAAATCCTTAGTCGGTCCGGGGCAACCAAAGAATCTCTCGAGGCAGCAGGCCGGGAAATGCTTTCTTCCGCCAGAGCAGCAGGAAGTACAGATGATCAGACGGTTGCCATTCTTAAAAGGATTGCGTAAGCTAGAAGTAGAATGCCTGCCGATTTTTTTGAACCGATTAGTGATCATAAAACACCCCCTTCGTATTTCTTTTTTGACGGAGACTCATGGAGAGCGGCAGAAGGCGGAAAAACAACTCCCGTCATTTCCCCTATAGACGGACAAACGATTGGAAATGTGCAGATGGTAACATCTTCGGATATTGATGCGGTTATGGCACGTGCTGTCCAGTCGCAGCGCGCATGGGAAGCCACACCGCTTAACAAAAGAGCATCCATTATTCATCTTGCCGCAGACTGGATACGCCATTATGAAGACTATCTCGTTGCTCTTCTTATGCGGGAGATTGGGAAAACAGCAGACGAGGCAAAGGGAGAGATCGTCAGAACCGCTGACCTTATTGATTATTACGCAAAAGAAGCACAGTCTATTCGCGGGGAGACTGTGGATAGTGATAATTTCCCGGGTTACGAAAAAGGAAAGACTGCGCTTATTGATCGGGTCGCCCACGGTGTTGTGCTTGCCATTGCCCCGTTTAATTATCCGGTCAATTTATCTGCAAGCAAGCTTGCGCCGGCACTTCTTATGGGCAACAGCGTGGTATTAAAGCCGTCAACTCAGGGAGGCATTAGTGCGCTTCACCTGGTGCGGATATTTGAAAAAGCAGGGGTGCCCAAAGGAGTTATCAGTGCAGTTACGGGAACAGGGGATGTTATCGGAGATGCTCTCATGAAGCACCCCGCGGTTTCTATGGTTGCCTTTACCGGAAGCAGCGATACCGGACGTGCGATAGGCGGACTTTCAGGCATGAAGCCGCTTTTGTTTGAATGCGGCGGCAATAATCCGGCAGTTATTATGCCGGATGCAGATATGAATCTTGCCGCGCGGGAAATTGTTAAGGGGGGATTTGCGTACGCGGGCCAGCGGTGTACCGGCATTAAATATGTGTTAGCAACTCCCGCAGTGCGCGAGCAGCTGCTTCCTGCAGTTTTGGAAGAGATGAAAAAATCGGTGAATGCCGGTGATCCCCGCAGTCCGGAAACCAAGATGGTGGGGCCGGTTATCTCAGCACGCGCAGCTGACCGTATAGAAAAAGTTATTCAGGATGCCGTAAAACAAGGCGCGACTCTAGTCGCCGGAGGAGGGCGCACAGATGCGCTGGTCGAGCCCACGGTGTTAACCGGGGTTACTCCTTCTATGGAGGTTATTGCGAAAGAAACATTCGGCCCGGTTGTTTCTTTCGTTGAAATTCAGTCAATGGACGATGCAATGAGCATCATTAACGCATCTTCCTATGGATTGCAGGCAAGTGTATTTACCCGTGACGAGGGTGCGGGCCTGGTTTTTGGGAAGCAGTTAAATGTCGGGACAATTCAGATTAACGGTTCTCCTCAGCGGGGACCTGATCACTTTCCGTTTATGGGAATAAAAGGATCAGGCGTGGGGGTTCAGGGCGTGCGGTATTCGCTTGAGGCGATGAGCCGTCTTCGTTCGGTCGTTCTTAACAAGCCGTCGTAATTTATTCCCACCGGACAGTTGCCGGAGGTTTTGTGGTGATATCGTATACCACCCGTGACACATCAGGCACCTCATTGACGATTCTTGAAGATATGCGAGCGAGCACGTCATGCGGAAGGGGAGTCCATTCTGCTGTCATAAGATCCTTTGTGTTGATTGACCGTACTGCCACAACTTCTGCGTAGACCCTCCCGTCTCCTTTCACAGCAGTGCTGTAGGCACCCGTCATGACGGCAAAGCTCTCAAAAATATCTTTATAGAGCCCTGCTTTTTGTAGTTCTTCTGTGATTATCACATCTGCCGCCTTGGCCTGAGCAATTCTTTTCTCCGTCACTTCCCCCATGATATTAATGGCGTATCCCGGTCCGGGCCACGGTTGTTGCATAAGCACGTCATGAGGAAGACCGGCGAGCCTGCCGATCTCCCGCACCTCGTCTTTGTAGTAAGACCGATTCGGCTCCAGGAGTTTTAATTTCAGGTGTGCGGGTAAGCCTCCGACATTATGATGAGATTTGATGTGGGAGGCATGCTTGCTCCCTTTGGATTCAATGACATCTGAATAGATAGTTCCCTGGGCCAAGAAGGCAACATCCGTGTGTTTTTTTGCTTCTTTGTTAAACAGATCAATATAGAGTTTTCCTATGGCTTTTCTTTTTTGCTCGGAATCAGTAATGCCCTTAAGCGCTCTGAGAAATTCTTTTTTCGCGTCGACAACAATAGGGGGANNGTGCTGAGATAAGTTTTGTAAAAATATAACGCACAAGCTCGGTTGTGTGCGGACGCATAAGCCCGCTGTCTATATACACAGGAATAAGTTGTTTTCCCACAGCGCGGCCTATGAGAAATGCGGCAACCGTTGAGTCTACCCCTCCTGATACCGCCGCAATAACTTTTTTGTTTCCTACAGTATGCCTGACAGAAGCAATAATAGATGTGGGATCCAGCGTGAGGGGTTGAAGTTTTTCGCCGCATATATCAGCAGCAAAATTTTTCAAAAGCGAAAGGCCGTATTCCGTGTGATCTGCTTCCGGATGAAATTGTACACCGTAGAGCTTATTTTTTGTGTGGGCAACTGCCGTTGCTTCGACACGGGGAGATACGGCCGTGACAGTAAATCCGGGAGGGAGTTTTGTTACCGAATCGCCATGAGACATAATAACGCGGAATGTGCGTTTGGGAAGTTTAAAAATCGTGACCGGATTTTTCAGTCGTATGGTGGCAGGTCCGTATTCGTGTGTCGCACTTTGCACACGTCCTCCCAAAAGGTGGGCCATGAGCTGCCATCCGTAGCATATACCCAATATTGGTATGCCCAAAGAAAATATCTCTTTTGAGATAGACGGCGCACCTTTTTCGTAGACTGACGCGGGGCCGCCCGAAAAAATAATACCTGTGGGCTTTTTTGTGGCAATAAGCGAGACAGCGGTGCGCGGATCACAATAGAGAGTCTCAATGCCGAGTTGCCGCAGGCGTCTCCCTATGAGGTGGGCCGTTTGAGAGCCAAAATCAACAATTACTATCATGGGTTATGAGAAAAATCGGCAGCAGTTGCGTTGTGTATTTTGTGCAAGGGCGATCCGTTAACACGTAATACCGCAGCTGCACTATCTTCATCATATCGGAAATGGACATTTAATGCCGTAAGGGTTTTATGAACAAGGGCAGGTGTGGAGGGATACGAAATAACCTGTTCCTGGTCAGGCTTGCCCAGTCCTGCAATAGGGACTATCGTAATATTTTCCAGCTGGGCGCCCCCGCGCTGCAGCAGGTCAAGGCCCAGACTGACTCCGCCTGCCAGCGAGCTTCCTGTTGCCCGAAAGTCATCAATGACAAGAAGGGTACGGATTGACTGTATATCTTCGGGATTAAGTAAAGAGGCGACCAGATAACGCGGTTCGCCTCCGGCGGTAATAGGATGAACGGTTGCCCGCGCCGTATTTTTACTCATGGCAGGGGAAGGGGGTTGGCCGTCGAGAGATTTCCTGGCACGAAAAATTCGCGGAGGGCGGTCGAGATAATATTTTCTGCCCAACTCATGAGCGAGTTCGGTTGCAAAATAAGAGGCTGAGCTTTCAATCGACAGGATGCCCATGTGGTTACCGCGAAGATTTTGAAGGGCCTCCTTTTCTATGTGTGAAATTACAATGCGGGCAAGCAGCTCATTCACAAGCGGGTCCGGGTTTTCATTAAATTCACTCCAGGAAATGATTTTTCCTTCTCCCTGCACGCGGGCTTTTTCCGCAAGGATTCCTATGGCGATCTTTTCCGCATCATCAGCTTTCAAAAAGCGCACATGATTCGTTTCCAGTTGATCATACGGGACAGGCGGTTGTTCAACAAGCTCAAGCGAGCTCATTGGCTGCGTCCTCCCTCTTTTCTTCCGCTTACTTCTGCATCCCTGATTTGTTGTTGAGCATCTGTGGGAATTGCTTCGCGCAGAAGATAGTGGTCCGGGTCGGGATGTTGTGTAAATTGAGCGCGCATTGCGCTCTTCCATTCCGGCTCGTCTTGCTCTCCGTGCTGAGGAGGGGGCTGCTGGTCGTTTGTGGTATTGCTCTTCATAATGTATCAAGAAAATGTTTTCTGACGAATGCAATATATGAGTCGGTAAAGTTAAGAGCATGAAGAGCATCCTGAATTTCTGATTTTGATTTTCCCTCGGCTGCCATTTTTTTAGAAATAAGAAGAATCATCTCCGTTTGTTCATACGGGAACAGAATCCACTTATCAGTCTGTTGCGCAAAATAATCCGGACGGTAGACGGAATGAGGTTTGTAAAACATGGTAACGGTCGTGACGCTTTTTGCCTTGGCGCGTTTCAGATAGCTGACCGCCCGCTTGAGTGTCTTGCCGGAATCCGCTACATCATCAACAAGAGCGATATGTTTGTCTTTAACCGACCGCTGAAGTTTTGCTGTCAGCTCAACTTCCCGGCGTGTCTGGATGTCGGTATAGCTTTGGATTGAAATTGTGGAAATGGGGATGCGCAGGAAATCACTTAACAGGTGTCCCAGTGTTAATCCACCGCGCGAGATAGCAATGATTTCATCAATGGGAGGGGACTGCGTGAGGATGCTTGCTGCAAGCTTTTGGGCTGTTGCGTGATAGTCTGGCCAAGGAACCGGAAGGTATTGGACGCCCATACGCTATTATCTGCAAACCCTTGACCATTGTCAATAGAAGTCTATAATGATTCCATGCCGCTTAAGTACTCCAGCATCGCAATCTCCGGACGACCAGGTGCAGGACGGTCGACTCTGCTTAAAAATTTAAGCGCGTACGTAAAGCCTCTGGGGTGGGAAGTGTTCTCAGGCGGGGACTGGTCCAGGCAGTTTGCCATTAAATCGGGCAAGCATAGCGAAGAAGATGTGAAGCATCATCTCGCGACAGATTACGGTGATGAGGTTGATCATCAAATCGATGCGGCAATGCGAAAAAAGCTTTCCAATCCGAAAACACATGTTGCTGTGGAATCATGGATCGCCGGATGGAACATGCGCGGGTTACCTCACGTGCTTAAGGTTTTGCTTATGTGCGATGATGCCCTGCGAATTGACCGGGTGGTGAACAGGGACAATATTGCTGTGCAAGAGGCAAAGCGTCATCTTCATAAACGCGAAAAAGCGAATCTGACCAAGTGGAAGCGCATGTATAAAGTTTCGGATTTCTGGCATCCTAAGCACTATGATCTTATTATTAATACCTACTCGCACGGACCCAAGGAGACGCTAGATCTTGTTCTTCAGGCATTGGGATACTATAAGGCAAACGGGCAGAAGGCAGAGTAGTTTTGGTGATATGATTCCTACGAAAGAACAGTGTCTTGCATTGTGGGACACGTACGCACTTCCTCAAAAAAAACGTGATCATTCAGATCTGGTCGCACGCGTCGCGGTGTTTCTCGCAGATCATTTCCCCTCTGCCATAGCAGTACGCAAGGATCTGCTTCTTGCCGCAGCACTTCTTCATGATATTGATAAGAATGTCCCTAAAATGGAAGGGGAGCGGCATCCCGATGCCGCAGTCCGTATTCTGAAAAAAGAAGATATGGAAGAAGTCGCTGCGGTTGTGCGCAGGCATTCGCTTCATGAGATTCTGCATACGCAGAATGCTCCTCAGAGCTGGGAAGAGAAGCTTTTGTATCTTGCCGATAAAATGGTTAAGCAGGAGGTGGTCGGGGTTGACGGGAGATTTGCTCTGTGGCGCGCGGAACCTCTTCCGCAATCGGCCATGCATGAGCTTGATGCTGCCTATCCAAAGGTAAAAGCGCTTGAAGCAGAGGTCGCAGCTCAATTAGGTATTAAGCCGACCGACGTGACAAATTATGTAGCGACCGGTATACTACGAGCACCACAGGTATGAGAAAGCGCCGCAGCATTGTCATAGTTCTTGCATGTCTTCTTTTATTAGGATTTGTGCGGGAGGTGCGGGCTGCAACCCCCACGCCCACACAAGCTGTAACATCTTCATCTTCGCCGGCAGCGGAAATAGGTACGGAGACAGTGCGCACGATGACCGTTGAGTACACGCTTCCCTATCCGGGGATACTTCCGACACATCCGCTTTTTGTATTAAAAATGGCGCGTGATTGGATTTTCGAGCAACTTATCACAGATCCCTTAAGGAAGACAGAGTTTTATATTCTACAGTCAGACAAGCGCATAGCAATGGCAATCACATTTATGCAGAATGTGCAGCCGGAAGAAGCGGGGAGTGCAGTTGTAGATGCAAAAGATTTTATGAAAAAGGCTGCGGATCAGGCAATGATCATAAAGGACCAGGGACAAGAAATTCCCGGACACATTACCGATCGCTTCGAAAGGGCAATAGCGAAACATATAGAAGTAGTTTCAGCTTTTTCTTCCCAGGTTGAGCCAACGGCAGGGGCAACCTTCAGAGAATCCCTCGCTGCCTATCAGTCACTTCAAAGTGACATTGAAGCGTATAAGTGAACACCGCGCGAAAGGTTTGGAAAGTTTGTGTTTGGGTTGATAGGGAGATACATTTCCTCCAAGTAGAACACAAAAATACATCGGACATTTATTCGTTTTTTTCTTCCTAAAAACAAAGCAATATTTTTGAATCTTTTCACCGTACTTTTCCCTCAACGAAAGTGGAAAAAATGTTAAGTGAAGCTAAATTTTTGTCCTGCCGTAATTTGATATAGAAATTGCTAGTTGACTGGCCTTATGTAGTGTCTTAGGATTTTGATTGGCACCACATATAGCGCATAGAGTTTCACGATGAAATGTCCCTATTGCCAGCATATTGATACAGAAGTTATAGAGACTCGGGACAGTGAGGATGTCAGTGTCACACGCAGAAGAAGGAACTGTGCCAAGTGTGAGAAACGTTTTACAACGTACGAGCGGGTGGAAAGCGTGCCGCTCACGGTTATTAAAAAGGACGAGAGGCGCGAAACATTTGACCGGGAGAAGTTGGCGAGGGGCATTTGGAGGGCAAGCGGAAAAACCACACTAAAGGCTGATGATATACATAGGATCATTGATGAAGTGGAGCGGGAATTAATAGGAGGAGACACCACAGAGGTGCCGAGCAAAAAAATTGGGGACTTGGTGGCGAGGCGTTTAAAGAAGCTCGATAAGGTGGCATATATCAGATTTTCCAGTGTTTTTCGCAGGTTCGTCGACATAGAGGATTTTGAAAAAGAACTGAAAAAATTAATTTGACCTATATATGAATATTAAATACATAGAGAAACGGGACGGCACCCTCGAGACATATAATCAGAAAAAAATTACAGAAGCAGTATTCGCTGCAATGAAAGCAGTGCCACGAGGAAGCAGGACCGACGCTGCGAACGTCTCTTCTCAAGTAGAAAAGAAGCTTCTTAAGATTGTTAAAAAAGATGTTTCGCCCACAGTAGAGCAGATACAAGACCTGGTGGAAGAAGCGCTTATGGAAAGCAATTTCCATGATGTAGCCAAGGCATTTATTCTATATCGTGAAAAAAAGAGGCTTGAGCGGAAGCGCGATATTTTCAAAAAGCGTGTCAACTTAAAGCCCTACGAGTATCCTGAGCTTGCAGAATATGTAAACGCAATCCGGCATTCGTACTGGATCCATACGGAGTTTAACTACACAAGCGACATCCAGGACTTCAAGGTTCATGTAAACAAAGCCGAGCGCAATGCTATCAAAAATACTATGCTTGCCATCGCGCAGATTGAGGTTGCCGTGAAGACATTTTGGGGCGATGTGTTTAAAAAGTTGCCTAAGCCTGAGATCGGTGCTGTCGGCTTTACATTTGCAGAAAGCGAGGTCCGACATCTGGATGCATATTCTCATCTGCTAGAGATTTTGGGACTGAATAAGGAATTTGAAACTATTAAAGATATTCCGGTGATCCGCCAGCGTATTCAATATCTGGACAAGGTAATAGTTGCCGCAAAAAGTGAGGAGAACCGCGATTATACCCGTGCGATTTTGCTGTTTTCATTATTCATAGAACACGTCTCTTTGTTTTCTCAGTTTCTTATTATCATGTCATTTAATAAGCACCGGGATATTTTCAAGGGGATTTCCAATGCAGTCGAGGCGACATCAAAAGAAGAGCAAATTCACGGACTATTTGGAATCGATCTCATCGCTATTATCAAAGAGGAGCATCCCGACTGGTTTGACCAGGCGCTTATGGAGGATATCAAAAAAACCTGCCTCACCTCCTATGAGGCGGAGGAAAAAATTGTCGATTGGATTTTTGAAGAAGGAGAGCTTGAATTCTTACCCAAGTCTGTTGTAAAAGAATTTATTAAGCATAGATTAAATAATTCTCTGGTAAGTATTGGCAGCGAACCGGTGTTCTCTGTGGACAAAAAATTAGTAGATAAGACAACCTGGTTTGACGATGAGATTATCGCCACAAAGCACGGAGATTTTTTTGTTAAGCGGTCGATTAACTACAACAAGCGAAGCAAAAGTATTACCAGCGCAGATTTATTTTAAAAAGGAGTTCTATGTATTGGTTGAACGAAAATAGCAGAAAATTTTTAAGCCGCGGATATCTCACAGAGGGCGTTACCCCGGAGGAGCGTATTCGGTTTATTGCCAAGCGAGCCGAAAAAATTTTGGGGAAAAAGGGATTTGCGGATAAATTTTATGCTTACATGTCCAAGGGCTATTATTCCCTTTCTACGCCGATTTGGGCCAACTTTGGTCTCAAAAAGGGTCTGCCTATAAGCTGTTTTTCTTCCCATGTTCCGGACACCATGGCTGGCATCTTATATGCCCAGGCAGAGGTGGGTATGATGAGCAAGTTTGGCGGCGGCACCGGCGGATATTTCGGAGAACTCCGTCACAGAGGCGCCCCGATTAAAGATAACGGAGTTTCTTCGGGAGCCGTGCACTTCATGAAATTGTTTGAAACAATTGCTGACATTGTGAGCCAGGGGTCAACGAGGCGCGGACACTTCGCTCCGTATTTGCCGGTCGAGCACCCTGATATAGAGGAATTTTTGGATATAGGCACCGAAGGCAATCCTATTCAGGAGCTCACGCACGCAGTGACAGTAACGGATGCCTGGATGAAGGATATGATAGCGGGGAACACCAAAAAGCGTGCCATTTGGGCAAAAGTTATTCAGCGCAGGGTTGAGATGGGTTACCCATATATTTTCTTTACAGACAACGTAAATAATTACACGGTTGATGTATACAAGGATAAAAAGCTTCCGATACGGCACAGCAACTTATGTTCCGAGATAATGCTGCCTACGAATGACGACTGGTCTTTTGTCTGCGATCTCTCATCTATAAACCTTCTGCATTACGATGAGCTTAAGGATACGGATGCTGTTGAGATCATGGTGTACTTCCTTGATGCGGTGATGAGCGATTTTATCGCCAAACTTGAAGAAATGCGTGACTCGAAAGACTCCAATGACCGTCGGGCGTTTTACTTTATGGAGCGGGCGTACAACTTTGCTTTAGCTAACAGGGCACTGGGTCTGGGAGTTCTGGGTTGGCACTCGTATTTGCAGTCCAAGATGATTGCTTTTGAGAGCAGAGAGGCAAAAATTCTTAACGCACGGATTTTCAAAAAGATCCAGGAGCAATCCTACGAAGCCTCCCGCAAGCTTGCAAAAGAGTTTGGCGAGCCGTCCATCCTCAAGGGGTATGGAAGAAGAAATACGACGCTGAATGCTATTGCGCCAACCACGTCTTCCGCGTTTATTTTGGGACAGGTATCTCAAAGTATTGAGCCCGTATGGTCCAATTGCTATGTAAAAGACATCGCAAAGATGAAGGTAACCATCAAAAATCCGTTTTTAGAAAAACTTCTTAAGAAAAAAGGGAAGAATACGGAAGAAGTCTGGAATTCTATACGCGTCAATGACGGTTCAGTGCAACACCTGAAGTTTTTGAGCGAAGAGGAGAAGGCAGTATTTAAGACGTTTTCTGAGATAGATCAGATTGCCGTCATTGACCAGGCATCAACCCGCCAGCAGTACCTTGATCAGGGGCAGTCGCTTAATCTTATGATTAATCCCAGCGTTCCCGCAAAAGACATTAACAATCTCTATATTTTTGCCTGGGAAGCGAAAATTAAAACGCTGTATTATCAGCACAGCACCAACGCCGCACAGAAATTTAGTCAATCCAAGATGTGCGTTGAGGCCTGCGAGGCCTAAGACAACACACGCCTTCCTGTATATGGTGCAGCCTCCGATTCGTGATAGAATGAGTACGTCATGAGCACCCTGCCTGATCCAAAAAATCCGCCGGCACCTCCCCCTACAAAAGAACAGGAACCTTCTGTTCATGCAGAAGCACCTGCATTGCGTGAGATCGGCGCAGATATTGAACTGCCCAAGGAAGTAGCGGGAGCGGGGGTGCGGATTTCACCGGCGAGCGTCTCAATACCGCAGCCGGTTGCCCAACTGGGGGTAAAGCCTGTGGGGGCACCAAAGCCGGTTATTTCAGGATCGGTTGATAGCCTTCCGTTATCCGACGAGAAAATCGCAGAAGGGCTGAAACAGGGGATGGCGAGTTCCTGGCGCTGGGCGGCAGAATTGTGCGTGCGGCAACTCAGGAAGGCTCACCTTGCGATACGATCCGTTCATGGTAAAGTTGTGAGAGTAAGGGAATAAACGTATATGCCCGATGTATTTCTTGATGTACTGTACAGCCTTCAGGTGCTTGCCATAAGCCTCGTATTTATGGGGTTTTTTCTTGCCGGGTTGGCCGGACTGGGGTATATCGTTTTCCTGCTGTGGAAGTATCGGGACCGCGAGCACCATTCACTTGAATACGTGCTTATGCAGATTGCGGTTCCCCGTGATAATGAAATCAAAATTGATGCGGCTGAGCAGATGTTTGCAAGCCTTCATGCACTTCATCACGGAGGATTTTGGTCATTTTTGAAGCCGGCAGAGCATTTTACCGCAGAGATCGTGGCGCGCCGCGAAGATATACGGTTTTATGTGAGCGTGCCGAAAAAAATAAAGGACCTTGCGGAAAAACAGATTCACGGATCTTATCCGGGAGCGGACGTGCGCGTGGTTGAGGAATACAATATTTTTTCCGAGACCGGCAAAGTTTCTTTTGCGGCACTTCGGCTTGCCAATTCGGACTATTCTCCTATCCGTACCTACCGGGATCTGCCGGTGGATCCGCTTTCGATTATCACGTCGGTTATGGCGAAGATGCAGGAAGATGAAGGAATAGCCCTGCAGCTTCTCATTCAGCCGACGGGCAGCAAATGGAGGAGCCTCGGCCGTTCCTTTATAGCGAAGACAAAAAAACATGAAGCAAATCCGGATAAGGCCAGTTTCAAAGTTGATCAAAAAACGCTTGAAGCAGTGGAGCAGAAAACAAGCAAGCCCGGCTTTAATACAGTCATTCGCATAGTTGTTTCTTCGCAGGACAAGGAATCAGCGGATATGCATCTGGAGAATCTTGTTGCAGCGTTTCATCAGTTTTCTTCGGATCATAATCATTTTACCAAGGTAAAGTTTCCGATAAAGAAGTTTTTCATGATAGACTTTATTTATCGCTATTTTCCGATTTTTAATTTTATGCCCTGGCGTCAGTACAGCGTTTTAAACAGTGACGAGCTGGCGACTATTTTCCATTTGCCCAACAAATCCGTTGAGACCCCGCACATTTTCTGGCTGAATGCCAAACGGGCTCCTGCGCCGATGCAGATTCCCCAAAGCGGCTTGTTTTTGGGCACCTCTCATTATCGCGGTGTCGCCCGCCCGATTTACCTCAGTGATGATGACCGCAGGCGGCATATGTACATCATCGGAAAGACAGGAACAGGCAAGACGCAGCTGCTGGAAGAGCTTGTTATGCAGGATATTCAGGCAGGTAAGGGCGTCGCCGTTATTGATCCTCACGGAGATCTTATTAACGGCATTTTGTCCCGCGTGCCTTCATCCCGGGCGGAGGATGTCATTTATTTCGATCCTTCGGACGGAGAGCGCCCCATGGGATTAAATATGTTGAAAGCTTATACCGAAGAGCAAAAACATTATGTCGTAACTTCCATTGTGGGACTGATGTACAAGCTGTACGATCCGATGAAAACCGGTATTATCGGACCCCGCTTTGAGCATGCCATCAGAAATGCCATGTTGACAGTCATGAGTGAGCCTGGGAATACGTTTATTGAAGTCGTACGCGTGTTGACGGACAGTTCATTTGTTCAGGAGTTGTTGCCCAAAGTTCAGGATCCTATTATCCGCAGATACTGGACTGATCAAATTGCGCAAACCGCTGATTTTCATAAGTCTGAAGTGCTGGACTACATCGTGTCCAAGTTCGGCCGGTTTGTCACTAATAAACTCATGCGCAATATCATAGGGCAGTCTGAATCTGCCTTTGATTTTAGAAATGTTATGGATGAAGGAAAGATTTTGCTAGTCAATTTATCCAAAGGAAAAATTGGAGAGGAAAACAGTAATTTCTTGGGTCTTATTTTGGTCCCGAAGATTCTTATTGCCGCGATGAGCCGACAGGAAATTCCTGAAGAGCAACGACGAGATTTTTATCTGTACGTCGACGAATTTCAGAATTTCGCAACTCCGGATTTTGCCCAGATTTTATCCGAGGCCCGAAAATACCGCCTGAACCTTATTGTCGCTAATCAATTCATAGGACAAATGGATGAAGAGGTAAAAAATGCAGTCTTCGGAAATGTCGGAACGCTTATAGGATTCCGTGTCGGTGTGACCGACGCCAATTATCTGCAGCATGAATACCAGCCGACGTTTAATGAAACGGATCTTATTAATATTGACAAATATAATGCGTATGTTAAAACAATAGTCCATAATGAGCCGGTGAAGCCGTTTAGTATGGATTTGACAAAAGATATGTCCAAAGTAACGGAGGAGAGAAATCCTCAAATTGCAAAAGCTATTATCCAGCTGTCCCGGCTCAAGTTCGGCCGATCCCGCGAACTTGTGGAAGCCGAAATTGCCCAACGCGCCAGATTATAGCGCGCAGATAAACGTTTCATGACGATCTACATAAGTAATTTATCCGAGGATGTCTGGCCCTTTATCCGCGCGATCACCAGTCCTCAGGAGCGCGAATTTGAACTCCAGGAAAATGCTAACCTGGCTGAACGCGATCTGTTTTCATTTCCGGGAGAAGATGACGTGCTGTTTATTGCTCCCAGTCCTATTTCTCAGGAATTCTTTTCGTATTATCTGGGGCTTTTTGGAAACAAAAATTTTTCTGTCCTGGTTCCCCGGGTCCACACAGGAACGATTTGTGACGACATCCTTGCGGACAAGCATTGTCTTGCTCAAATTAAATCGTTTGCCAAACATACTAAAAAGGTAACGGTACTGTCTTACACGGTGTCGGCACAGTTTCTGCGACTGGTTAGCGAACTGCGCAAGATGGGGATTGCGGTATATACGCCGGAAGCACCGCGGGAAGAAGATTCGTGGACTATAGACTTTTTTGGAAGCAAGTCCGGCATTCGGCAGCTCGCGCAAAAAAGCGGTGCGCAGGAGCCTGATTTTGTCATGCCCGATGGCCTGGTGTGTTTTGATATTGCAGATGCTGCAAAGATTGCAGCAAAGAAATATATAAGCGAGAAGGGTGTGGTGGTAAAGACAAACAAAGGACATGCCGGTGCGGGGGTTTTGATATTCCGTCCGGGAGATTTGCCGAAAGACTTCGCCGGGTGTACGCGGGCGCTGTATGCCATGATGGCAAAAAATAAGTACTGGAGTAAGTTTCCCATCATCATAGAGAGTTATATTAAGGAAAATCCCGCCATAGCAGGCGGCAGTCCGAATGTTGAATTTAAGATCTCTCAAAACGGCGTTATTGATTACACCTATGTCTGTGGCATGCGTATGACCCGCGAGGGCGTGTTTAAGGGCATTGAAGTGCATAAAGACGTTATGTCTGAAAAAATTGTTGCGCATATTGTGGATACGGGATTTTTTGTTGCAGAGCAGTACGCATCACATGGATATCGTGGGTATTTTGAGTTGGACTTCGTGGCATCCAAAGGCGGCAAATTGTATGTAACGGAAAGCAATTTGCGCAGAAATGGCGGAACGCATGTATTTAAGACCGCAGAATACTTACTGGGGAAAGATTTTGATGAAGATTGGTGCACATTGTCTAATAATGTCTACCGCCTGCCGCACAAAAGGCGTATGACATTCGGACAGATCAAGAATTTATTAGAGCCCCTGCTATATAACAAAAAAACAAAAGAAGGAGTGATTCTGGTCTCGGAAAGGCTGTTGTCTCAGCAGGCAATTGGCTATATCCTTTTTGGAAAAACAAAAAAACGGGCACTTGCCATAGAGTCTGAAATGGAAGAGTTGCTTCGCTAAATACAGTTTTTTTAGTACAATAAGCCTCATGCGCCAGTAGCTCAGTGGTAGAGCGATTGTCTTATACACAATTGGTCGGTGGTTCGATCCCATCCTGGCGCACCCATGGAAGAACATGTCGTATTAGTAGATGAGCAGGATAACCCGGTAGGCACCGCCCCCAAAAATACAATTCACACAACGGACACCCCGTTGCACCGTGGGTTTTCTGTGTTTGTTTTTAATTCTCACCGGGAACTTCTTGTTACAAAGCGGGCTCCCACTAAAAAAACATTTCCTGATGTTTGGACCAATACTGTCTGCGGACATCCCGCGCCAGGCGAGAGCGCGGTTGATGCTGCGAAAAGACGACTGAGAGATGAGCTGGGGCTGGATATTTCCCATATCAAAGAAGTTGCTCCGTACCGGTACCGCTTCGCAGACAAAAACGGTACAGTCGAAAACGAAATATGTCCTGTGCTAGTGGGATATTCAGATGAGGGCCCCCGTCCTGTTCCCACAGAGGTAAGTGACTGGAAGTGGATGAAGTGGGAGGATTTTTTGGAAGAGATTAAAAAGAATGCTGATGCATATTCTCCATGGTCTATTGAAGAAGCAGAAATTTTACAGCGTTTAAATATTCTCCACTGAAAGATCCGGAATCGCTGTAATATCCTTCCAAGGCTGCGGTTCCCCTCTGAAAAAAGCGTAGCTTGCTATATAGGCGGCATTGTCCGTGCATAGGTGAATGGGGGGCGCTATGGCGTGCGGAAGTTTTTCCCGGAGCTTGGCATTGGCAGCAACTCCCCCGGAAAGAAGTACAGTTTTTGCATTATATTTTTTTGCCGCCCCGAGAGTTTTTGCTGTCAGCACATCCGTTATGGCATCCTGCACTTCATAGGCGAATCCGCGGACGTCGCGTGCATCTGAGCGTTTCCATTCACGCATGACTGCAGTCTTAAATCCGGAAAACGAAAAATTAAACGAACTATCGTGCAGGAGTGGTCTGGGGAGGTGAAAGGAGAGGGCGTCATTCTTTTGGGCCGCTTTCTCTATAGCGGGCCCGCCGCCATTTTCAAAACCCAAAAGGCGGGCAGTTTTATCAAATGCTTCACCCGCGGCGTCATCAATAGTTCCTCCGAGCCACGTAATGTCTTTTTCGGATTTCATCAGGTATAGCTCAGTGTGTCCTCCTGATACGACGAGCGAAATTGCGGGGAATTGGATATTTTTCCCGCCGACAAAATTTGCATACATATGCGCGAGGACATGATTAACGGGGATAATGGGTTTTCCGGTAATCATGGCTATGGTTTTTGCCGTTTCCACGCCTACGAGAAGTGAGCCGATAAGTCCGGGACCGACAGTGACAGCGATAGCATCCACGTGGTCATACGAAATTTTTGCCTGCATGAGCGCTTCTGTAAGAACGGGGATAATAGATTTTAATTGTTCCCGGGCGGCTACTTCAGGTACGATGCCGCCGTATTTTTTATGCATAGCCGAAGAGGATGCGACAACGTTGCTAAGAATGGTAGTTCCGTTTGCAACAACGGCAGCAGCCGTTTCATCGCAAGAAGTTTCAATTGCTAAGATTTTCATATCTGACAGGGCGTGACCCTGTCATTTTACTCAAGTTCGAGAAGTTTAGCGAGTTGGGAGGTTGAAGGCGTGCGGACTTTGGGTATAACGACAAACTCAGCGCCCACGGCCGCGGCCTGAAGCCGTTTTTTTTCTTCGATAGGATCACCTTCGGTTATTGCAATAACAGCAGGATTAACACGTTCAACAAGTTGTGTATAGTCAGTGTCAGTTTTCATAGGAGGCAGGGCTATGACCTCATCTACACAGGAAAGTGTTTTTAACATAACCTTCCGTTGGTCCTGTGTGTGGATCGGACGGGTGGGTCCTTTCATATACCTGACGTTTTCGTCAGACTCAAGGGCGACCATAAGCCAGTCGCCCAAACTCCGCGATTCGCGGAGAAATGCGATATGACCGTAGTGCAGTAGATCAAAGCAGCCGCCAACTAAGACCTTTTTCATAATTAGATTTGCGGACCCCGCAGGTACACGGCTTGCCACGGTCGGAAGGAGGATACGAATGTTTGCTCATTAATAACTTCTCCGTCGCGTGTGACGCGATAGACGAATGAGGCCTTGGCTCCCCACGCGGCATAATCAACCTGCCGCACAGCACCGGGGGCCAGCGTCGGATCATCTTGGTATAAAGGAGGCGGAGGGGGAATTGCAGCGCCTACTACATGGTTCACGATTTCTGCGGCTCTCCCATCGCGTGTCCCGTACAGCTCAAACGTTAAAGTAAGATTCTTTGTGTCCGGCTTTGCCTGAATCAGAATATAGCCGGGAGTGTCGTTCGTGAATTGAAAATCAACCGAAGGAGAGAAGATCGTCGCATCAAGACCGGGTTTGTATCCGGCCTGTTCATAATACGAAACACGATATGCATGCGCATGCCGTTCCGTAATGGGAAGTCCTGCTGCCAGAGCTGCACGGAAAAGTGTTGTGGACACCTGGCACACACCGCCGCCGTCTCCCAGAACTGTGCGGCCATCCTTGATGATATACGCAGTCTGATAGCCGGTTGCCGCTGAAATGTCCCCAATGGTTCTGTTAAAGGAGAATGTTTCTCCGGGTTTAATAAGTACACCATTGAGTCGTGATGCTGCCAATACAACATTATGAACGCGTCCGGGTATGGATCCTGCAAATTCAGAATAGCCGCTGCCGATAAGCTCTTTTATTCCAAAAGAATTCACCATCTCCGTGGTAATAGCAGGATTAATAACTCCCACCGGGAGGGGAATCGTAATCTGACGGTTTTGGAAGTAAGAAGCTTCCGTTGCAGCCTCAAAAAAACGTGTACGCGCCTCTTCTTGATTTACTAAGACGCCCGGGTGGGAAGCACGGAAAGCCGTTACTTTGCCGGATGTAAACTGAAACAGGGCATCCTGTACCGGTACGTCTATCTCCTGGGCAAGCTCCGTAAGTATCGCATCAAGCGCTTCATGGTTCCAGGTCACTACCGGAGTAAGAAGAGTGCGCCGTTTAATAAATTTTTCATTGAGATCGCTTAGGAAATGGCCGGATCGGCCCACTGAATGTGCCTGGGCTGCAGAAAGGGTTGCGTCATATCGCACATCCAGCGCGGCGCCCGAGACCGTTGCGATATGATTTTCATACACCAACTCAAAGCTCATGTCGTTAAAGGGCGTACTTTGCAGTGTCCAGTCATCAATAATTTCTTGTTGGGTTTTTCCTCCTGCTGCGTAGTCGCCTATGGTAACACCGGGAAATACACGGTTGGCAAACTGATTGTCATAGAGCCGCATGCCCGTCCACAGAAGAAGTCCGAGAAGAAGAAGGCCGACTGCGCCGGTAAAAACAACAAGTAAAATGCCCTTCTTGTTATGCCATACGGCCATGATATGATTATTGTACCGAAATAACCTATGGATACGCCACCGCAAAATGAGCCCATGCCCGAAGGAGGCGTAGTTATGGCTCCGCAGCCTGTAGAGCCCGCGCCGCAGGAAACTATAGTCGTGCCACCTCCTCCGCCTTCCGGAAACAATCCTTTTATTCCTTCAATTCCGACTGCACAGGAGAGCTCTCATGCTGTGCCACCCGGCGGGAAAACATCCTCAGGCGGGCATCAGTCGCCGATTATAAAAATTCTTCTTATTCTGGTTGCTATTGTTGTTTTGGGTCTTTTGGGAAGCTGGGTATGGGGGATGGTAGCGGGAGCCAAAGAGGTGACAATTACCTATTGGGGTTTGTGGGAGAATGATGCGACCGTGCGATCGGTTATCACCGATTTTGAAGCAAAAAATCCGAAAATTAAAGTAACGTATCTTAAACAATCACCCAAGCAATATCGCGAGCGTCTTCAGGCTGCCATTCAGCGGGGAGAAGGCCCGGACGTCTTCCGCTTCCATAATACCTGGGTTGCTATGCTTGCGCGCGAGCTGGCGCCCGTGCCGGCAGAAGTTATGAGCGTCTCTGCTTTTAATTCTGCCTTTTATCCTACAGCCGCCGCTGATCTCAATGCAGGAAGCACGATTTACGGCATCCCCATGATGATTGACGGTTTAGGCCTGTACTATAACGAAGACCTTTTCGCTACCGCAGGTGTTACTCCTCCGACGACATGGGCTGAGGTATTGGAATTGGTACCTAAGTTGACCGTCAAAAATGACACAACAATTCTTACATCAGCCATAGCATTGGGGACCACGGGCAATGTCGAGAATTTTAGCGATATTTTGGCAACTATGTTTATGCAAAATGGCGCTGATCTTACCAATCTGCAGGGTCAGGCAGCAGAAGAAACATTAATTTTTTACAAAAATTTTTCTGATCCTTCAAATCCATACTATACATGGAATGAGACATTGGATAACTCCATTTATGCATTTGCAATAGGACGCGTGGCCATGATTCTCGCCCCATCCTGGCGGGCGTTTGATATAGCGCAGATAAACCCCAGTATGCGATTTAAAATCGTTCCCATTCCACAACTCCCCGGCAATACGGTAAGTTGGGCATCGTACTGGGTAGAGGGAGTTTCCGCACAGTCTAAAAATCAAAAACAGGCCTGGGAATTTATGACATATCTGACAAGTCAGGAGACTACAACAAAGTTCTACGCGGAGGCAGCCAAGTCCCGTTTGTTTGGAGAACCGTATGCCCGCGTAAATATGGCAAGCGCGCTTGCGCAGGATCCATACGTGGGAGCATATCTCCAGCAGGCGCCAACGGCAAAGTCTTTCCCCCTGGCTTCCCGGACATTTGATAATGGCTTAAACGACAGGATGATTAAATATCTTGAGGACGCGGTTAACAGTGTGTCTGATGGTTCTTCGCCCACAAGCGCTCTTGAGACACTTTCTGCCGGTTTTCGGCAGGTATTATCAAGCTACGGATTAACCACTGCCCAGCCGTAACGAATGAATATTTCCGCGCGCGATTCTATCCGCATAGCCATTGCGTACGCTGATATTTTTGATTTTCCTCTAACTAAAAAGGAAGCTATTTTGTGGCGTGTGGGAAAATCGGGAGGTGCTTCTTTCTCCCTCCCGGCCTACCCACCTTCAAAACAATCTTTACGAAAAAAGAGAGCACATTTTTCTTCACAAAAATGGCAGATAGCAAAAAAATCTGCTGACATGCTCAAAAAAGTGCCCGGCGTCTTACTTGTGGGGATTACGGGAGGATTGGCCATGGATAATGCCGATAAGCAGGATGACATCGATTTTTTTATCATAACAGCCAAGGGGACCATGTGGGCTACCAGGCTGTGCAGCGCGTTTCTTCTAAGTGCTGCAGGTTTAAGACGAACCCCAAATCAGAAGCAGGTAGCAAATAAAATCTGTCTCAACATGTTTATGCAGGAGGGAGACTTGTCTCTGCCGGCTTCCGAGCGGGATTTGTTTTCCGCGCACGAGGTTTTACAAATGGTTCCGCTATGGGAGCGTGAAGGCGCGTATAAGAGTTTTTTGCGGGCAAATGCATGGGTGAAGCAGTTTTTGCCGAACGCCTGGAGAGAGAAGCAAAAAATTTCCCCGGAGTCTATTGCTAAAAATAATACTTTTCTGCTGCGCATGCTGGAGTTTGGAGCAAAACATACACAACTCCGGTATATGAAGAGGCGCCAAACGAGTGAAGTTATAACCAAAAATCAGCTTCGTTTTCATCCCCGGGATGTGCGTCCCTGGGTAAAAAAAGAACTGGCTTATAGGCTGCGCTCCTTTGGAATCCCTCTTGACAGAATATTTTATGGCCGATAAAATAGCAGTCATTCTATCTGAGTGATAACCCCGATAAAATCGGAGTAAGGAGGAAGCAATTATGACAAACATAACCCCGTTATTTGATAATGTTTTGATAAAACCACTTCAGGCCGAGGAAAAACTTCCTTCCGGCATTATTCTTCCTGACAGCGCAAAAGAAAAACCCCAAATGGGAGAAATTATGGCTATCGGCCCCGGAGGCTCTGACGAAAAAGGCAGTCCTGTTTCTATGGTAGTGAAAGTCGGACAGAAGGTTATGTACAAAAAATGGGGAGGAAACGAAATTAAAGTGAACGGTGAAGAATGGATGCTGGTAGAGCAGAAAGATATATTGGCAATTGTCGAATAAAATTATTTAAGGAGGTATCTATGGCAAAACAAATAAAATTCTCAGAAGACGCACGCGCATCCCTTATTAAGGGAGTTGATATTTTGGCAAAAGCAGTCGTGACTACGCTCGGGCCGAAGGGTCGAAACGTAGCATTGGATAAAAAATGGGGAGCCCCGAATGTCATTCATGACGGTGTTTCTGTCGCAAAAGAAATAGAACTCGAGGATCCGTTTGAGAACATGGGAGCGCAGCTGGTGAAAGAAGCTTCCAGTAAAACCAATGATGTCGCAGGAGACGGAACAACCACATCAACGCTTCTTGCTCAGGCCATTGTTACGGCCGGCTTTAAGAAGGTAAACGACGGAGCAAATCCGATGATGCTTAAATCAGGCATGGAAAAAGCAGCAGAAGTGGTCGTGGCTGAAATTAAAGGAATGGCCACGCAAGTCAAAGATGCAGACGTAGCAAAAGTAGCGATTATCTCCGCGCAGGATGAAAAAATCGGTACCACCATCGCAGAAGCGCTTGCTAAAGTAGGGAAAGACGGCGTCGTGACAGTGGAAGAAGGTAAAGGTTTAACAACTGAGATTGAATATAAAGAGGGTATGGAGTTTGATAAAGGGTATGCTTCGGCATACTTTGTTACTGTTCCGGAAAAGATGGAAGCGGAGATGAGTGATCCGTATATTCTTATTACGGACAAGAAGATTTCCGCTATCGCAGATCTTTTGCCGTTTCTGGAGAACTTTGTCAAAGTTTCCAAAAATCTTGTCATCATTGCTGATGACATTGAGGGAGAGGCGCTGGCGACATTAGTCGTCAATAAGCTACGAGGAACTTTCAACGTCCTTGCGATCAAAGCTCCCGGATTTGGCGACAGGCGAAAAGAAATGCTTGAAGACATCGCCGTATTAACCGGCGGCACAGTGATTTCCGAAGATACGGGACGGAAGCTGGATAATGTGACCGTAGAGGACTGTGGCCGCGCTGACAAAGTGTGGGCAGACAAAGAAAACAGCCGCATTATCGGCGGCAAGGGCAGCAAAGAGGCGCTTGAGGCGCGAGTTGCTCAGATTAAGCGGGCTATTGATTCTTCAACTTCAGATTTTGATAAAGAAAAACTACAGGAGCGCTTGGCGAAGCTTTCCGGTGGCGTGGCAGTTATTAATGTCGGAGCCGCAACTGAAGTGGAGCTGAAGGATAAAAAAGAGCGGGTGAACGATGCCGTTGCCGCAACCAAGGCAGCCCTGGAAGAAGGCATTGTTCCGGGAGGTGGTATCACGCTTCTTAAGGCGCGAAAAGCTCTCCCCGCACTTGCGGAGCGCCTCTCAGACAAAGATGAGAAGACCGGCGTTGATATCTTGCATAAAGCATTAGGCGAGCCTGTGTTCTGGATTGCCAAGAATGCCGGAGCGGATGGTGCAAAAGTTTTGCAGACCATCGAAGAATCCAAAGAAGCGGACTACGGCTTTAATGCGATGACCATGGAATATGGATCCATGCTGAGCGCAGGAGTATTAGATCCTGCAAAGGTCACCCGCACAGCAGTTCAAAATGCGGTGTCCGTGGGCATGATGATCCTTACAACAGAAGCTTTGGTAACCGATATTCCTGAGAAGAAGGATGCAATGCCGGGCGGCGGCATGCCTCCGGGAATGGGTGGCATGGGGGGTATGGGCGGCATGGACTATTAACCCGCCTCGCCTGCTATAATTTGGGAGCTATGCAAAAGTTTGTCCTGGCCGAAATTACCACGAAGGACAATCTCGTTCATCAGGGAATATTCTTTTCTCCTTCTACGCCTACAAAAAAGGCCATCCTCTGGGTACATGGATTAACGAGTAGATTTTATGGTGATGTTGGCGTGATGAATTTATTTGCTCAAGCTTGTGAGGAGGAAGGTTGGGGATTTGCTTCTTTTAATAATCGGGGCCATGATATTGTGACTAGTATACGGAAAGTTGATAAAAGAAAAAAAACAGGATACGCGCGAACCACCGGGGGCGCAGGATATGAGATATTTTCCCAAAGCATTCATGATATCGGTGCTGCAATATCATTTTTAGCTTCAAAAGGTTTTTCTCAGATATATGTGGCTGGTCACAGTACAGGAGCAAATAAGGCATGTTATTATGCGGCAACAAAGCGTGATCCGAAAGTTGCCGGCATCGTGCTTGCTGGACCCATGTCCGACCGGTCGGAGTATACGAGGAAAAAAAGCACGTACACTAAGTTAAAAGAACAGATGGAAGAAAAAATAAAAAATGGGGAAGAACAGGAGCTGCTTACCAGAAAAGATTTTTTTGCATTGACTCCCAACCGCTGGATGAGTCTCTATGTGCCAGGATCTCATGAAGACGTATTTAATTACATGGATAAAAATAATTCTTTAATATTATTTTCTCAAATAAGAAAACCGTTGCTTGTAGTATTCAGTGAGCTTGATGAACATGCTGACAGACCGATGAAAAAAATAAAAGAGGTGTTTGATGCACGCGCAAAGTCAAAGATATACAAAAGCATTATTCTCCCCGGCGCGACGCACAGTTATGCCGGAAAAGAAAAAGAATTTGTCAGTGCAGTGACTTCCTGGATAAAAACGTTATGATACAACAACCTGTGCAGATCCCCACGCGCGGAGGAGAGCTTGAGGGAATTGTCCGGCTTCCCCGTGGCCAAGGTCCATTTCCTACGGTTGTGTTGGTGGTCGGACAGGGCATGACGCTTCATGAGTGGAAAGGCTCATTTGATGAAATCGCGGAGCGCCTCGTGACAGAGGGTTTTGCTACTGTCCAGTTTGCTTTCGATGTGTTTGATAAGGATGGAAACATACATGAACTGCCGGTTTTTGTTCGGGCAAGTCGGGTAGAAGATGTATTGGCATGGACGCAGAAGCAAGCATTTGTAGATGCCGGCAAAGTGGGAGTCATCGGTCAATCATATGGCGTGGCTACCGTTACAGCCGCACATTTGCAGGGCGTTGCGTCAGTCGTTTTAGTCAGCGGCGTGTATTTTTTGTACGATAGTCTTATTAGGGTATATACCCAGCGCGGGACGGTTTTCAATTTTGAAGGAGACACGATAATGAAAAGGCCGGCCGGGGATGTGTGGGTAAGTAAGGAGTATTGGACTGAGGCAAAGTCGTTTGATCAGCTTGCTTTAACTAAAAAAATGAGCATGCCTGTTTTTATGGTGCAGGGGGACAATGACAAATATACGGTAAAGAAAGAGGTTGAAGCCGTTTACAATGCTCTCCCGAACGCACACAAAAAAACAAAGACGTTTCAGGGCGGGGATCACGGGATAAATAACGTACCTCGTCCTATGCGCGATGAGTTTCTGGCTGACCTCGTAGCCTGGTTTAAGGAAACATTATAGCGCGGGAGCTGCAGGGAGAGCAGGCAGGGCCTCAAGCGGATTGATGGGCAACTCGTTTTGATAGATCTCCAAGTGCAAATGGTTTCCCGTCGCCCAGCCTGTGGCTCCGATAGTGCCAATAGACGTTTCGCGGGTCACGGCATCTCCCTCCTTCACACTTATAGTAGAAAGATGCGCGTACAAAGACTTAATATTGTCTTCGTGACTAATAAGAAGATGTTTTCCGTATCCCCAAGGCTCCTGGTGTACCCACGCCACGATACCGGCGGCGATCGGATAAAGAGGTGTTCCTAAGGGCGCAGTCAGATCAACGCCAAGGTGTCCGGCATGAAATACCTGAGAAAGTCCGAATCGTACTAACGGCCACTGAAGCTTGGCTTGCGTAGGCACGACTTCTACTATCGTTACCTGAGTTTCGCGCACCACTTCAATAGCTGAGCTTAAGTCAGCGGCCTGAGGCATGATCACCGCGGCAAAGAAGGTGGCTCCTGCAAGAGGAACCCCGATGATTTGCCGCACAGAGACTTTCTCAATGCGGTGCCTGAGCCACCGGCTGAGGCGGTTGCTTCCGTAATAGGGCGTAAGTAGCCACGAAATGAAGTCTTTCATAAAAAAGAAAATCCCGGTGTTACACCGGGATACAAGAGTCCCATAGTGTAGAGCATTGGAGGGAAAAAGTCAAGTTAAGGAGGGCCCCTTTTATTTGCCCTTTTTTGAACCTTTATGCTATGATCAAGACCGTCATGAAACGCAAAATTACATTTCTTCTTTTCTTCTTGGGCGCTGTCATTTTGCTTGTCGGGGGCATTAAATTGCTGGGCGGACGCACAGCACAGGATGGTGAGCTTCGGGTAGAAACAACCCCCTCCGTGAGCGTCTTTGTGGATAATAAGCATCTGGGGAGGGCTCCCATCCGGGAGAAAATTGCCGCCGGCGAGCATACACTTAAACTTGTATCTGAGTCGCCCACTGAGCAGGTCGCTCCGTGGCAGGGCACCGTTGTGGTCGGACCCAACCTTCTGACATACGTAACAGGAGCGCTTTCAGCTTCGGAGTTATCTTCGGCAATTGACGTATTGTGGCTTGAGAAAATATCCGGCAACAGAACAGAGCTTTCTGTCATAACCAATCCGGACGGAGCCACGGTTATGCTTAATAATGAGACAAAGGGAGTCACTCCCGTATCCATCCCGGATGTTGCTCCGGGTGATTGGAGCTTGTCCGTTTCTTCACCGGGATTTCTTACGCGCACCATGAAGATTAAGGTTTCTCCGGGGTATAAGCTTATTGCTTCTTTTAAGATGGCTCTCTCCGCAGGAGGTGTTCCACCGGCAGCAACCTCCGCGACTGCGAGCGGAACTCCCACCCCAACGCCGTCATCCACAGCAACCGCGACAGGGTCGGCGAACACCACCGCTGATCCGGCCCGGCCGTTTGTAGTAATTCAAGATACGCCTACCGGATTTTTGCGCGTGCGCACCGAGCCTTCAACAGCTGCATCAGAAGCAGGCCGGGTAAATCCGGGTGAGAAATACACCTACACCGATGAGCAGAGCGGCTGGTATAAAATTACCTATCAGGGAACAAATTCCGGCTGGGTTTCCGGACAGTACGTCGACACGGTCGAATAAGCTACCCCCCGATTCCATATACGACGAACACGACGCTCATAGACCAGAGAATGACAGTGATAAGAAGAGCTTTGTCAGAGGTAAGAACTTTTTCCGGCGATTCTCCTTTTCCTTCATAAATAAGCTGCATGTAGCGCATGATGCCAAACAGGACAAACGGGATGGTAATCATCATCCACTTTCGCTCCGGGAAATCAATAAGAAATTCGTTGTAGTTGCGAAAGAAAAATCCATGCGTCGTCGGACGCTCAAAGAATGTGTAGAACGCATATGAAAGAAATGTAGAGTTGGCAAACATTGCCGTATATGTATCAAGAAGTTTTTCGGAGTAGTGGCTTAATGTTGTGCGCGTGTCCTGAGGAACGACGCCTTTGTATCCCTGAATAAGTGTAAGCTCAGCTCTCCGCTTTCCGATTGCGAGGAAAAGGGCCAATGAGAGGGCGGTAAGGGCAAGCCATACTGAAATATGATAGCCGGTTGCCGCTTCGCCCGCATACACACGGAGAAAGTAGGCCGTCGTAATAGCAAGGATATCAATGACGGCAATATGCTTAAGGATGAGTGAATACGAATACTGAAGAAGAAGAAAGCCCAAAGCCAAAAGGAAAAATGACGATCCGATGGACGCTGCTATAAAAAGCCCACCAGCTCCGAGAAGGAAGGAGACTATTTTTGCTGCGCGAGCTGAAAGCTCGCCGCTTGCGATAGGACGAAACTTTTTGAATGGATGCTTGCGGTCTTTCGGAGCATCCAGTATGTCATTGAGCACATAGTTTGATGAAGAGAGAAGACAAAAAGAAACAAATGCCCAAGCTGTGCTGGCAAATTGTGCCGGTTCAAAAAGTTGTCCAGTAAAAAGAATGGTGGTGAAGACAGCTACATTTTTCAGCCATTGTCGGGGTCTGGCGGATTTGAGAATGTAGTAAAGAAACTTACCCATACAAAAAATCCTCCGACAGCAACTGCAAGCAACAGTAGCATAAACACTTTTTGCTGACTATTTACCATCAGTGCTATCGCACCAAGTATAGCGGACACCCCCCAGTAAAACAAGGCAATGCGGCGTTTGCCCCACCCCAGATCCAACAGGCGATGATGCAGATGTCCGCGATCTGCCCAGACGGGGGATTTTCCGCGTCCAAGCCGTCGGATAAGCGTATACAGCGCGTCAATAGTCGGCACTGCCAATACGAGAAGAGCGGTGCCGAGTTTTGCAAAGGATAAGATTCCTAAGAGAGCCAGAAAAAAGCCTGCAAGTGTTTTACCGCTGTAGCCGGGCATAATTTTTTGAGGATAAAAATTCCAAGGCAGAAAACCCAGAAACGCACCAGAAACAAGAAGTGCAAGCACGGTAATCCATACAAGTGAGGGATCGGTAAGTCCGAAGCGCAGAGCAAGAAGTCCCAATACGAATGCGCTTATGGCGACAAAACCCGGCATCTGGCCGTCAACACCTGCGGACCATCCCACGATATTCATCGTCCACATAATCCATAGAAATGCCACAATGTCTGCCCAGACAAGAATAGAATGCGGTCCAAAAAATTCAAATGAAATTCTCCATGTATCCAGAGGAATAACTCCGCCGGTGAAGGGATTTGTTACGTACGGGACTCCGGCGCCTGTTCCTACAACAATCAGCGCTGCCACGACATTGGTCACCATGCGCAGATACGGGCTCACATCTTTTCTATCATCTGCAAGGCCCACAACGGTAAGAAGCGTGGCGGCTGCGAGTATTCCGATAACAAGTTTGGTTAAAGGGATGAAAAGAAAAATGCCTGCGGCCAAACCTAAAAAAAGCGCAAGTCCGCCTGCGCGGGGAACGACGCCCGTGTGGGTATGCGCAGGATGATATCGCCGTTTCGGATCATCCACCCACCCTTTGGATTTAGCAAGAAGAATAACAGCGGGAGTAATAAAAAAAGTAAGCAATGCTCCAATAATAAGAGGTGTAAACAGATGCATTGTCAGATTACAAGCATAAGCGTGTTTATGAGCGTAATAAGAGACAGCGTGCTTACAAATACAGACGTAAGCAAAAGGATACGACCAAACATGGGGTGTTCGAGAGCAAATGTGGAGGAGAGATACGCATTAAGAGCAAATACGAGTATGCTGCCCAACGGCAACACAAGAAGCCATAGAGGATGGGTAAGTTGATCTTGGCCCCATGGTCTGCTGTGCCAGAGGGGAACCGCGGGTGGTAGCGCTGCGCGGAATAGTATTAGCGCCCCCAATTCTATTGCTATCGTGGCGATAAGAACATAGAATGCCACGCGATATGTCCAGTGTGTGCGCATACAAACCTATTATCAGGGCCGAACCTCTCCCATGTTATAAACAATTTCAAATGTCCCGTCTTCTTGTACAAGAAACGCACGGATGGGATCCGGGGGAAACTCCCGGACCATCTGCGACGGTGTCACAATGGCGTCACCAACATACCACGGGAACGTCGTTCCGTCGGGATTGTATAAAAAGACCCGTTCGGGGTCGGTGCTATAGTAGATGGACTCAAAAAAAATAAGCGGGCTTGCGGCAAGAACGACATCATCGGAGTTTTTAAGCATGTTGATTTGCGTAAGAGTATCCCGTATCGCAAGTTTTGCATGCTTATCCGGATACCAGAGGTTAAATAACAGGATGCCTCCGATTGCCAGTGCCGCCAGGGTCCGTTGAATGACGGGTCTCTTTGAGAGAGATTCAATAGCCATTCCTACTATAAAAACGAGTGCGCAGGTTGCCGGGATAAGGTAACGGTTGACGAAAAGAGGCTTTATGAAAGAAACACCGATGACCAGCGCCAAAGGAAGAAGACCGAAGAGTACAAAATAGAATGCCCGTTTCCGTGTAGCAGAAGAGAAGAGGGCTATTGCTACTGCTGCTAAGAGCACAGCGGAAAGACGGGCAGTGTCATCCCACAGGTGCCAGGGAGTTCCTTCGTATCCTAAAAACATATTGCCGAGTCCTGACCAGACGAGCTGCAAATCTACCGGAAAATACCACGAACTTTTCAGTCGTGACGATTCATGAATAATTTTGTATATCCACGGAAGAGCAAGCACTCCTATGGCGGCACTTGATCGCACCATCGGATCCCGAAGGAATTTCTTAAATGAGAATTTTTTGAAGAATTTTGTCGTGATGACCCAATGAACGGCATTGGCCAGAAGAAAGAATGCGAGATAGACATGGGTATAAAAACCAAGAACGGAAGACAGGACATACCAGAGCCACTTTTTGTTGAAGTATGAATACATGGAAAGCACGGCAAATAATATGTACCATCCATATGTGCGCACCTCAAAAGCGTAATAGAGCAGCATGGGATTGAAGAAAAAGAGGATAGGAACGACAATCTGCAGCCATGTTGTCTTAAACAGTTTCTCACTCCACAGAATAACTATGACCGTAGCAAGCGAAAATCCTAAAAGAGATAAGCTGCGTGCCGCAATTTCTCCTGTGCCGAAAATCTTTACCCAGAAATGAAGAAGAGCATAATACAGAGGCGGTTCAAAGCCGAGGCTCGTAAAAATAAAGGATAAAGGACGTTGGGCAACAAAAATAGAGAATGCTTCGTCCCGCCATATGCTTTGGGTGAAGTAGAGAAGCGGCGTATGGGTAAGAAGCCAGTTGATCATGAGTATATTATACCTTTTCTGTCACCCGATACTCCAATCGTTTTCCCAGCATAAGCCGGGTGTGAGCATCTAAGCCGGGTAATGCGGAGAGAAAGAAGGCAATGATAGGAAGGGTGAACCATTGGAGATACAAAAACGGCAGTCGCCACGTTGCAAATTCTTTGGGTTTTGGCGGCTTGATTCTCAAGTCAATAATAAACACGACGATAAGTACGATGGTGGAGAGTGTAAGTATGCCTGAGGAAATCTGTGACAAGTTGTGTCCCAAAACCGTGCGTCCGAAGGCGGGATTTACCAGCGGCGGAATCGTGCTTCCCAGAGTAAGCAAGAACCAGTTGGCCGGCCATAAAATGTGGTGCTCCAAGATAAACATCAGTCGTACAATACGGTCAGAAAGCGGGATAGAGTTGCCTAAAATTACTCCTCGGATGATAAACGGAATATCAGAGACTCCCCAGGCCCACCGCTTAGACTGTTCATATTGATTAATCATCGTAGGGAAAAACCCGTGGCTTTCTGCCGCGTCCGCCAAAACAGGAAGGAAGATGGGGTGTACCATAACCTCCTCACCCAGCTCAAAGTACATTTTGAAAAAGAGGTGATAATCTTCGGGAATAACATCGGTTGACCAGTAGCCGATGCGGGCGACAGTCTTAAGAGACAGGGAATAGGTGGAGAAGTTTATCAGACGTCTGCCCTGTGAAAGAGAGGCAAGGTTCCAGATACTGCTTAGTGTATTGAGAAATCTATTAGGGACGGGAATACGCCATATATTTGCATAAAAAAGAATGGCACCTTGATAGAGATGATAATCGCGCTTTGAATCCGAAAGGAAATGATAGGCAAGAGAGGCACAATACTTGGGATGAATAAGCGCATCAGCATCACAGGAGGTGACAGTGCAATCTTTTATATTAATGTTCCATGATCGTAGGCGCGCAACGACCCGCTTGCCTGCCCACGCCATATTGGACGATTTTCCGGCGACTTCGTCCGGAGTCAGCGTGTGCTTGGTAACAATAAATTTGCCAAAGGTTTTGCCGAATTCCCGGGTTAAGATTTTTGCTGTTTCACCTGCCTGGGGATCTTTTGTCTCAGTTGCCAAAACAACAATCAGTTTTTCAAGAGGATAATCCTGGGCTGCCAGGTTGGTAAGTGTCCGGCGCAGGACATGAAGCGGCTCGCGATATTCGGGAATAATAATGACGTGATGGAGCTGATCAAATCCTGCAAGTTCCGAAGCCTTTGCGCGCCAGTCTACTTTTATATGCGCAGACATGGTGAGAAAAGAGCGGATTGCAAAATAGGCAAGGCTAAATGATTTATAAAACCAGTACACATCAAATGTGATGATGAGGTACGCTACAAGCGCAGGATGCCATAAGGAGAGCCATATGGGCATGGTAATAAGAAGCCAGGAGATTCCGGGAATCAGAATCTCAAACAGGCGACGTGTGCGATTCGGGTATCGAAGGACGATTTGGCGCATATAATAAGCCTAAATTATATCACGAAGACCAAAAAGGCCGCGGGCATTTTTTGTCGTCGCTGCTGCTACGTCTTCCACTGAGCATCCCTGGAGAGTCGCAATAGTTTGGGCTATAAGCGGGATGTGCTTTGGTTCGTTTCTCTCGCCCCTATGAGGAATCGGGGTTAAATAGGGGGCATCTGTTTCTAAAAGAAGCTGTGTGAGGGGAATATGGGGAACGATGCGGTGAAGCTGTTTTGAGTACGTGACGTTTCCGTCGATGCCGACATATAATTTTCGTTCTTGCGCCAGGCGTAATTCCTGCAGTCCTCCCGAAAAACAATGAATAACACCGCGAGGCAAAGAAGGAAGGCTGTCAAGTACGGCAAAAAAATCTTCATATGCGTCACGACAGTGCATAATGACAGGCAAATCGTGGGTGAGTGCCATGTGGAGCTGGTCTTCAAACAGGATGCGTTGCTTTTGCTTTTTACCGAGCGCATCTTCTCCTTTATATTGATGATAATCCAAGCCGCACTCACCGATCGCTACAGCTGATGAAAGAAGGGGGGCCAGCAAAGCTCGCGCATCGGAGATTCGTTGTGCCTCATACGGATGGAATCCGACAGAAGGATATATGGTGTCCGGATACTGACGTGCAAGCTCAACAGCCTTACGGGAGGACTCAAGATCTATCCCGGGATTAATAAATATTTTCACTCCGGCCTTTTTGGCATTTCCGATAACCATCGCCCGATCTTCATCAAAATCGTTAAATGTCAGATGGCAGTGCGTATCAATATACATGGCGCGTTTGTCATTCCCGCGAAGGCGGGAATCCGTTCATATCCTTGGAAACAATGGAACCCCAGATTTAATTGTAGACCCTGCAAGTTGCGTAAGAATTTTTTCGGCTGTCTCCGGCAAGAACGGCTGGAGAAGCACCGCAATTTCTGTAATCGCGACAACTGCGGGAGCAAGAGCTTTTGTCAGCTCCTCCCCGGTAAGTTTCCATGGGGTTGTTTCATTAATATATTGATCCGTAGATCTCACCTTTTCCCAAACAAAAGCTATAGCATCATGAAATCTGAATTCTTCCATGGCCTTTTTGTATTCCTCTGATGCAAGAGCGGAAAATGATTGACTGAGAGGAGGATGTGTTGCACCGGCAGCCAGTTTCGCTACCCGTGCGACCAGATTTCCTAATCCGTTTGCCAAATCCGCATTATAAAGTTCTTTAAATCTGCGTTCAGAAAAATCGCCGTCCGCAGAAGCCGGAATTTCCCGTAGAAAGTAATAGCGCAATGCATCTGCTCCGTATTTTTCTATAAGCTGGAACGGATCAATGACGTTGCCAAGCGTCTTGCTCATTTTTTGGCCGTTTACGGTAAAGTATCCATGGGCGAATATGGTTTTGGGCAAAGGCAGGTTTGCAGACAGCAAAAAGGCAGGCCAGTAAACGGCGTGGAAACGAGTAATGCCTTTTCCTATCACATGGATATCTGCGGGCCACCATTTCTTATACAGCGACTCATCCCAGCCGAATCCCACACCCGATTGATATATATTCAGTGCGTCAAACCAGACATACATGCGCTGGGATGGGTCACCGGGGACAGGTACACCCCAGTTTTTTGCCCGGGCGTTGGAGCGGGAAATGCTTATGTCCGCCAGTGGTTGCTTTAGAAATGAGAGAATTTCATTTTTTCTAAAACCCGGAGCAATGCGGAGTGTGTTTGAGGCGATAAGCTCTATGAGCTGTTTTTGATATTTTGACAGAGCAAAGAAATAATTTTCTTCAGATACGGTTTCTAATTTTTTCCCGGGATGCTCAAAACATTCTCCTTTTTCATTAAGCTCCTCAGGGGTGTAAAATGCCTCGCAGCCCACACAATACAGTCCTTCATACGATTTTTTGTAAATGTCTCCTGCGTTATTGCACAGCTCCCACAGTTTTTGACTGGACGGGAAATGGGTTTCTTGATTGCTTCCTTTTTGCCAGACATCAAACTGGCAGTGTAGTGCGCGTGTGAGCTGTAAAAAAGTCTCAGTGTTTCGGTCAACGAATTGCTGAGCCTCCATGCCGGCAGCCTGTGCGGCCTGAACATTCTTCAGTGCATTTTCATCGCCTCCCGAAAGCAGGAGAACATCACGGCCGAGAAGTTTTTGATAGCGGGCAAGAGTGTCTCCCTGTACGAATTCAAGTGCATGCCCCACATGCGGGGCTGCATTGACATAGGGAATTGCACACGTTATGTAAAATTTGTCGGCCATGAGGCGATTTTATCGTTTCCGCAGGGTCAGCTCAAGCGAAACGAGTACAATAAAAAGAAGGATTGCATAAAAAGGACTGCGAAGACCAAGAAGCCGCAGAAGAAAAAATATGCTCACGCCCCCGCCCAGCAGTATTCCGCGTCCGATATTATTAAGCACAAAAGAAAACAATAATGACAGACTGGAGGCCATCAGTACAAAAAACAGCAGCAAAAGAAAAGAAGAATTCGGGGGATAGGCGTTTACCAACCAGCTTAGTCCTCCAAGAAGCGTAAGGCCGCCAAGCAGCATCCAGATGGGGCGCGCAACCTCGTTGCTCTGCATGGTATGTATTGTAACATTGTGGTATAACAAGAACATGCTGCAAGCGCTTTTTTTCAGCATTTTCCTCTTTTTTGTAAGCATCGTTCTGCCGGGGCCCGCATTTTCTCATGGTTCAGGCCCGCCGTATGTAATGATTGAGGGCGAGTATGCTCCTTCAAATCCCATACTGTCGTACGCGCAGCCTACAGAATTTGCACTGGGCGCAGACATAGCTTCTGCTTCGGGGTATCCGGCGGGACAGCTTCTGTTTTTTGATATTGATCTTACGTTTTTTCCTAATCCATATGCCCCTATTCCCATAGGGACAGGGAGCTTAGCGGGGCAGCCCACAGATGTGCCTCAGCCGCAGTTCCGCTGGGACTTTGGAGACGGCACCGGACCACAGATTGGCACGCTGGTATCTCATGCGTATGAGAAGCCCGGAACATATATGATAGATCTTTCTGTGCGATATCCCGAAAAGCAGACTGAATTTGCCAGCGTCGACACCATACAAATAGATATAGTGCCGCATGAAGGGTATGAAAAAAATCAGCCTAAGATTTACGCCAATGGGACGATTATTAATAATCCTGCGCGGGATATAGTGGCCATAGCTCCCGCGAAGCCGGTCACTCTGGTGGCAGAGGGGGAGGGTGCAACACCGGTAGAGTATGTGTGGGATTTCGGCAATGAAGAAGGAGCGACAGGGAAATCTGTTACTACGAGATACAGCAGGGACAATTATTTTCCCGTAGTGGTTTTGCGCACAATTGATGAGCATGGGTTATGGACAGATACCTATGCTCTTTTGGATTTGCCTCTGGGTTCACCTAATCCACTGGTCCGGTTGTGGTATGTAATTGTGGATTTTGTCACGCTGCTCATTACGCGCTAAGGAGGATCATGTATACATTTCTTTTCCGCTACGGCAGACGCTGCGTATATGCTTTAGCTCTTCTGTGGGCATTTTTTTGCTACTGGCAGGCATCGGTTGTTTTGCCTTCGGCCCCTGCGGGACTTGCGTATATGGTGCGTATGTATGGTCTGACTGCCTTATTTTTAATTTTTGCAACATTAACTCCGGGACTTATCCTCTCATATGCCCCTCGATTTAAATGGAACGGACTATTTATTCATCTGCGGCGGGCAGTGGGTGTTTCTGTATTCTTCTTTGCGGTGTTGCACGGAAGCATGGGTTTTTTTCATAACCTGACAGGAAATATTTCTTCCCTGTTGTTTTTGTCCCCCCGGCATCAATGGGCGCTTATTGTAAGCGGCATAGCATTTGTCATTTTTAGCTTGCTTGCGATGACGTCTTTTGACCGCATGGTTCGCATATTGGGGTCACGCTGGAAAAAGCTTCACCGATTTGTATACCTTGCGGCGATATTAACCCTCTTTCATGCTTTTTTAATAGGATCTCATTTTACTAACCCCAAAGCAGTTGTGCCCGGATTGGTCAACGGCCTTGCACTATTGTTTATTGTTCTTGAAGTGGGAGCGACACTCAAACGCGGGTGGAAAAAAATTCTTGTCCTGCCTCTTTTTAAGAAAGCTACGGTATTTGTTCTGGCACTATCCGTGGTCGGCCTGGCGTGTTATTTGAGTGCCCAGGCGTGGACGAATGTGTACGATCCGCATGCGCGTCATCGGAAAGGGTATAGCAAAGACTATACACTCAATCTCAACACCGAGCCGCCGATGATTCTCCCGCAGATGCCGGTGACACTAACTTTTGATGTAACAGATAAGCGCACCGGTGCGACATTAACAAAATATCAGATTTTGCAGGAGAAGCTCATGCACGTTGTGGTGATACGAAAAGACCTTCTGTATTACGATCATATCCATCCGGACTATGATAACAAGGGAGCATTTTCCATAACGACAACATTTCCTACAGAGGGGACGTATTATCTGTTTGTTGAGTATTCACCGCCGGATTTTGTGGAAAATTTATCAGTCGCAAGTATTAAGGTTGGAGATCCGAAAGAAGAGCGTGCCGGCATATCCCCGGATGCCCGTACAAAAACGTTTAACGACAGGTATGAAGTAACTCTGGCGGTGCAAGAGCCTATCAGGGTCAATGAAGCGGTTGATTTTGTCTATGCTCTGAAAGATGCGGACACGGGTGAGCCTATCGATGATCTGCAGACGTACTTGGCAGCGTTCGGACATATGTCAGCGGTAAGCGAAGACGCTGCCACATATACACATGTACATCCTATTACCGTTCCGCTTTCACCGACGGATCCGGGCGGGCCCACGGTTGCGTTTAATACATTTTTCCCCAAAGCAGGCAAATACAAGTTGTTTACACAATTCAAACACAATGAAGAAATATTCGTGACCGATTTTGTTGTTGAAGTACAATGAAACGCTTTCTCTTTGGATTATCCGCTCTGCTTCTCTTNNCTCTTTTTTCCGGGAAGCATTTTTGCGCATACGCTTAAGATTGACGGCACAATCGGCGTAAGTCTTCATATTGATCCCGATGATGCGCCTACAGCAGGACAAGAATCAAAGTTTTTCCTTGATATTACCGACAAGGCAGGAAGATTTAATCCCAGTAATCCCGGTAATTGCGCCTGCGTCCTTCATATAGAATATGACGGGGAACTTCTTAAAACTTTCCCGGTAGTTAGCGGGGGCTCATTTACTCAAATTCGGTATACATTTCCCCATACCGGCACATATAAAGTCACTATAGAAGGAAGGCCACAAGGCGAAGGCATTCCTTTTGCGGAATTCCGTACAGTTTTTGAGCCTTACGTGGCGCCCGGAGTATCGGAAGAGGCCCGGGAAGCTACGTCTGCCAATATATTACGGCAATATATTCCTTACGTAAGCGCAGCGCTTGGTGTTGCAATTGTATTGCTGTTTTTGCTGTAAAATATTAATATACCCGTATGAGAGGACTGGTTGTTTTTCTTCTTCTTATTTCACTTGTATTTATCGGCATAAGCCTTGAGCCGTTTGATGCTTCGCACCCCCTCTCGGTTACCCAGCAGTGCGTGCAAAGCCTGCCTGCCTGCGGCGGCCCCGTGTTGGGAAGTTTGTTGGTATTGCTTTTTGTCATAACGGCAATGGTATCAATGCAAAGTCCGCGAATTGTTTTCCCCCTGGATATCTACCAGTTTTATGATCCGTTACGCGGATCACCTATCCTTACAGGACTTCGCAAGGGCAGGGTAGCCCGGCTTTTCTACAACTGAATACTCTTCGACAGCTTCTTGTAGCGTTCGTATATTTTTCCTGAAAGGAGGTGAAAATATGAAAAAGACATTTGTTATGGGTGCTATTGTGTGCGCGCTGTTTGTCTTTGTCGGTCAAGCGTCAGCTCATGTGACGCTTAACCCGCGAGAAGCAGCCCCCGGATACAACACATTTGTTGTACGGGTACCGAATGAAAAGGATGTTCCGACTGTCAGCGTGCGCGTCGTTGTTCCCGATGGAGCAGACATAACGGGGATAAAGCCTGTCCCGGGTTGGACCTACACAGTCATGCGGGAAGAAGGCGCCGTGGAGGAGGAAGACGGTCATGGCGAAGGTGCCGGGAGAATAACTGAGATTACCTGGAGCGGAATGGTGGGCGTCGGTGAATTTCAGGAATTTCCGATTTCTGTCCGTTATACCGGGGAGCCTGCAACCTTAACCTGGAATGCGTACCAGACGTATCAGGGAGGAGATGTAGTCCCTTGGGATGGAAGCGATGAAGGACATCCCGCGCCTGCTGTAAAGTTTGTTGCTGCAGGTGCTCCTTCAGCTGGGGCAAGCACAACAGCAGTGGCAGCTGCCACAACGCAGAGTCCGTGGTTGTCTGTTGTCGCGGTTGTTCTTTCCGTTGCAGCATTGGCAATGAGTATGAAGAAGAAATAAGAGTTGCCCGCTTTTGGGGCATATGATAAAGTCAGCCTGCAGTATATGCAGGCTGACTTTTTTATTCTTCTTATCGCCATCATCGCAGGATTTGCCGTGCTAGGGTGGCTCGTGCAAAAAGAACTCAAAAAACTTAACGAGAAAAAAGAAGATACGACCCTAACCGAATGGCTCCGCGCGATGCAGTCTTCCATTGAAAATACAAACAAGGCGCTGAATGAGGCTATGCGCGGACAAACGAGTGACGTGTCAAAGCTCCTGCAAGACAACACCAAGCAGCTTAATGAGCGTCTTGATACAGCAGCAAGAGTCATCGGAGATCTTAAGCAAAACTTGGGTGAAATGTCGGAGGTGGGCAAAGGCATTAAAAGTCTTCAGGAGTTTTTACAATCCCCAAAGCTTCGGGGCAATATCGGCGAGCAGGTTCTGCAGGATATGATCGGTCAGACATTCCCGAAAAATTCTTTCCACCTGCAGTATTCTTTCAAGTCGGGCATGAAGGTCGACGCGGTATTAAAAACCGATGCAGGCCTTTTATGTATAGATTCTAAATTTCCCATGGAAAATTTTACTGCAATGCACAAAGGCGAAACAGAAGCTGAGCGGACCCGCGCCAAGCGAGAGTTTGTTGCGGATGTAAAAAAGCACGTGTCTGATATCAGCAAAAAATATATTCTTCCCGAAGAGGGAACGATGGATTTCGCTCTTATGTATATTCCCTCAGAGGCTGTCTATTATGAAATCGCCAACATGCAGGAGCTTATGAGTTATGCGCAGCGTCTGCGCGTGTACCCCGTGTCACCCAACACGCTGTATGCGCATTTACAGGTCCTGCTGTTAAGTTTTCAGGGTAAGGAGCTGGAGCAAAAGTCCCGGCAGGTATTTCAGCTCTTGCGTGCTATTCAAAAAGATTACAGTAAAGTGGAGGAGAATTTGGGTGTCTTAGGTAGGCATATCAATAATGCCTACAACGGAATGAATACCGTAAGCTCCTCATTTGGTTTATTGGGTCAGAAACTTGCGCGCACACAGACATTAAGTGATATTGCAGAAGAGGCAGAGAAGTTAACCGACGGAACATGAAAAACGCACTTATCCTTCATGGCACAAATGCGAATCATTTAGAAAATTGGTTTCCGTGGTTGGAGCAAGAACTTAAAGAGAGTGGTTACATGGTATGGGTTCCAGATTTGCCCGGAGCCGATAAGCCAGATTTAGCTGTATATAATCAACACATTTTTTCTACGTGGAAGTTCAACAGTGACTCTATAATTGTAGGCCATTCTTCGGGTGCAGTAGCAATTTTGGCCCTTCTCGAAAACCTTCCTGATTCAGTGCAAATAGATACTGCTTATTTGGTTGCCGGATTTACGGATGATCTGGGATGGGAGTCGCTTCAAAAATTATTTATAAAACCATTCGATTGGAAAAAAATTAGAAGGAAGGCACGCAAGTTTATCCTTATTCATTCGGATAACGATCCATATGTTCCTCTGGCACACGGGGAAAAATTAAAAGAACTTTTGGGAGCTGAGCTTCTTATTTTACAAGGACAGGGCCATTTCAGTTTAGGAGAAGATAGACCGAGATTTAAGCAGTTACCTGAGCTTCTCGAAAAGATTATCGGGTGAGAGTATAATGCCTCTACTGTGGCTACTGCTTCTTCTGAAAAACGCATATTAAATTCTGAGCAAAAAAAGGCGGTGGAATTTGGTGACGGGCCGCTTCTTATTATTGCCGGAGCAGGCACCGGGAAGACCACGGTTGTTACCGAGCGCATTAAGCATCTTATTACTTCGGGTAGGGCGAAGTCTTCAGAAATTTTAGCCCTTACCTTCACCGAAAAAGCGGCACGCGAAATGGAAGAGCGTGTGGATATCGCCATGCCCTACGGTCATACGGAAATGTGGATCTCAACATTTCATAAATTTTGCGACCGGATACTGCGATCAGAATCAATTCATATCGGCTTAAATCCTGCATATCGGCTGATGACAGATGCGGATGCAACCATGCTTTTGCGCAGGCACCTATTCTCATTTGAGTTAGATTATTTCCGGCCGCTGGGGAATCCGACAAAGTTTATCGGGGGTATGATCCAGCATTTTTCCAGACTCAAAGATGAGGATGTAACTCCCCGGCAATATGAAGAGTTCGTCAAAAAAATAAAAGGCAGCAAAAAAAAGACCCGTACGGAAGAAGAGCAATTGGAGATACAAAAATATGAGGAATTGGCAAAAGCCTACAAAGCATACGAAGCCTTGAAGGTAAAAGAAGGACTTGTGGATTTTTCGGATCTTATAGCAAACACCTTGCTTTTATTTAGGACCCGCACAAACATTCTTGAACAATACCGCCGGATATTTAAGTACATCCTGGTGGATGAGTTTCAGGATACCAATATCGCGCAAAATGAATTAGTTCTTCTCTTAGCCGGAAAAACGAAGAATATCACGGCAGTTGCTGATGATGACCAGTCTATTTATAAGTTCAGAGGGGCTGCCGTTTCTAATGTGCTGTCTTTCCGTAAGCATTTTCCCAAGGCTCACGTTATCGTTTTAACTAAAAATTATCGGTCCGCGCAAAGCGTTCTTGACGCCTCCTACAAACTTATTCAGCACAACAATCCGGATCGTCTGGAAGTGAAAGAACATGTGAATAAAAAACTTACCTCACAGCGAGAGTCGGAGGGATCGTGGCCTGTGCTGCTGTATGCGGACCGCGTTGAAAATGAAGCAGAAAAAGTAGCAGAGGAGATTAAGAAACAAGGAAAAAGATACCAGTGGAAGGATTTTGCAATTCTTGTTCGTGCAAACAATCATGCAGAGCCGTTTGTCCGTGCGTTTATCAGGCACGATATACCATTTCAATTTTTAGGACCGGGTCAATTATTCCGCCAGCCCGAAGTGAAGGACCTTATAGCGTACCTTACGGTATTGCAGAATTTTGAGGATAACGTGTCACTGTTTCGCGTATTATCGATGGAATATTTTGGTATTTCTGCACGTGATCTTTCGGCAATCGCCATATTTGCAAAGAAACAAAATATTTCTCTTTTTGAGGGATGCGAAGTCATTGCCGGAAAAAGAGTCGTGCCTCTTGCTTCTACCGTAATAGAAGAGAAAACAAAGGAGAGTATCACAAAAATCATTGAGATGATTCACCGGCACTTAGGCCTTTCTACGAAAGAAACTGCCGGTCAAATTCTGTATTACTTTTTGCAGGATACCGGCATGATGAAGCAGATATTAGACTACACAGCGCCTGTAGATGAACGCCGGGCCGCCAATATTTCAAAATTTTTCAGTAAACTTAAAACCTATGAAACTGATCATGAGGACGCAAGCATCCCCGCAGTCTTAGATTGGATACTGTTGGCGATGGAGCTCGGTGAGTCACCGCTGGCTGGCGATACCGATTGGACACGCAATAATGCAGTAAATATTCTTACGATTCACAGTGCAAAAGGGTTGGAATTTCCCGTTGTGTTTTTGGTAAACTTGGTCTCTCAGCGTTTCCCAACCCCATTAAGGCGCGAGCAGATTCCAATTCCCGTAGAGCTTATCAAAGAAGAGCTCCCGGAAGGCGATTATCATCTGGAGGAAGAACGGCGGCTTTTTTATGTAGGTATGACCCGTGCCCGGGACTTTCTCTACTTAACCGCTGCGAATTATTATGGCGAGGGAAAGAGAGAAAAGAAGCTGTCGCCGTTCGTGCATGAAGTGATTGATCAAAAGGAGATTCATACACCATCCGATAGTGCTTCTCAGATGCCGCTGTTGGATTGGAAAAAAGATATGTCGAAAGAAGAAGGCGGAGAGGTAGGAAGAGTAAAGACGGAGGTGACATATCTTTCCTATTCTCAAATAGAAGCATTTCGTCTTTGCCCGCTCCATTATAAATTACGCTATATCCTTAATATTCCCACGCCTGCTACGCCGGCATTGTCTTTTGGGAATAGCATCCACGGTGCGCTTCGGGAATTTTATCAGCTCCATACAGAAGGACGGAAAGTGGGTAAAAAACTTTTACTTGATCTGCTGGAGCAGCATTGGCAGCGTGAAGGATATTCGGGACGAGAATATGAGTATCAGATGAAGAAGCGTGCTGAGAGATATTTAACCGAATATGTTGAACAGGAGTTTTCAAAAAAAACAAAGACGATTGCTCTTGAGCAGCCGTTTTCGCTACCCATCCGAATCGGTGATAAAGCTGTCAAAATCGGCGGTAAAATAGACAGAGTGGATATGCTGCCGGACGGCACGATAGAAATCATCGACTATAAAACCGGCCGCATGCCGTCGAAGCGCGAAATGGATACGAGCCTGCAATTGTCCATGTATGCGATTGCCGCCAGTGAAATTCATCAGGCGCCTTTTGGCAGAAAACCGGAAGATATTCGTCTCAGTTTATATTTTTTTGATAATAAACAGCGGATAACGATGACCCGGACGAAAGAGCAACTAGAGAAAGAAAAAGCATTTATTATTGATATAGCCCGGCAAATAGAGGAGTCGGATTTCCGGTGTTCCGGTAACGCTTTGTGTGCAACCTGCGAATATCACATGTTCTGTGACGCTTGACAGCATTATGCTTTTTCTGTCACAGTAAAAAGGATGGCTCGTCGCAGGACTTATAATTCTACCGCCAAGGTGTTTGGCATCGCGCTGATGGCATTGTTTGCCGTCATCGCTATCATCATAAGCTACGCTGCTTTCAAAGGCGGGACCGAGCTTCGTTCACAGGCAGCAACAAGGCGGGAGAGTGTGATAAAATCGTGGGAATTTAACACGGAAACAGAAGGTTGGACGGCGCCAGATGCATATGTCCGCAACGGACTTTTCACTGTCAACGTACAAAGTAACGCGCCACTTGTTCTTACCAACAAGAACGTAAATGCGAAGGTTGCTCCGGGAGTAAAATTTTCTCTTCGCTTCGGTGTTTATCCTATGCGGGCAATGCGTGTACTTCCCGCTTCGCCTGAGGGTGAGTCGGTTCTGGGGACACAAACAGCAAAAAACCGTGGAGGAGACGTATGTGCTCAGGTCATCACGTATGCGTGGTCGGAAGCCGGCGCATGCAGGGCATTTGCCACACCGTGCGATGTGCCTGCCGGTTGGCGAGAGGTTCCTTCGTGCAACACTCCTTCGATAACTCCGGGAATTGATCCGCGAAAAGTACGGGAGACTCCTTCTGCATGCAAAAAAGCACTCACCCCGGCGCGGGATACACAAACCGGGCAGTGCATGATATTTGATACCTCCTGTATCGACGCTGGGTATGTGATGGATTCTTCCTGCAGACTGCCGTGGAAGTTTTCTGTGGACGTTTCATATCGTTTGCAGGGAAAGACATCGTTTGAAAAACCACAAAGCAGCGCGCTTGAATTAAAAAAGGAAAACGGGGAGCAATTTAATATATTATTTCCGCTTTCCATTCCTCAGCCGTCTGTGATTGAAGAAATAAAGATTGAATTTCCCCAGTTGAGCACATGGATAAATGCGCGGGTTGAAGTGGATTCAATTACCCTTACCGGGCCTGCGTTGCTTGTCGCTCCTACACAAAGAACGCTTCCCACGCCGACAATAACGAAGAAGCCCGTGCCGACGTCCAGAGTAATACCGCTTCCCACAGTGATCGTGCGTCCGCCGACACCCACGCCCACGCTCAAGCCCAAGGCAAAACCTCCTGTGTGGTGTGCGCTTATGGGGGGCGTTCCCGGAGGCACTAAATCAGAAGAGTACAAAAGATACTGCATGTTGTAGTCCTGCGCTGTCTTCAAAAGAGCACGTCTTCACGGGGATGGCCGCGAGTAAGGATAGTAAAGCGATTGTCCTCCGAATCCTTCTTTAAATTTCGTAAACCCCCGCCATGATGGATTATCTTTTGGAAGCCGCTCATCATTAACGCCCAGAAAATCAAATTCTTTCATGCCGCGACGCTTGCTTATGCGCATAGCTTCCCACGCTAATAGCGTCGGAACAAAAAGCCTTTTCCCTTGTTTTGTTGCGCCCACCAGCCAATATAATGCCCGTTTGTTCCAAAAAAGCAGGAGAATGCCGCCCAGGGGCTTTGGGGAAGTTGGGTGAAAAGCCAGAAGGATGGTTGCGTGTTTCGGTGCAAGAGTTTTCCATAAAGGGAAGATGTTGCTGACTACCAGAAAACCAAATAAGCCGCTCGCCCGCTTTTTTACCTCAAGCATGGCGTGAATATTATCCGATTCCTCCACCGCAACGCTGTTTTTTTGTGCCCGACGGACTGCGCGCCGTTTCGCTTCCGAGAAGTTTTTGAATATCTCCTCTTCTGATGGAGTCAGATCAACGAGGACTGTTTTAGTAGGCAAAAAAGGCGAGGTGTTAATTTTTACGTACGCACCAACACGTTTCATAAAATAAGAAAATAATGATTGAGAAACAGAAGCGGCAGGTTCCGCTGCAAACGTTTTTACATTGTACAGCTTTAAAAAAGCTTTCGTCTCTTTTAGAGAGGGGATTTTGTCGAAGCGCTGAAATTTTGCAATAGTTCCCAGAAAGGGAATTTTTCGCAGGAAGACTGCTTGTCCGCCAAGATACTCAACGGACCATCCCAGAAGGCGAATGTACTGCGCATAGGGAGCCGATTGATGAATTTCCATACAGAGCTATTTTTTCGTATTAAGAAGCATCCAGCGGAGATTGTCTGCCATTGTGTACAGAGAGTACCAGGTGGGCCGTAAAACAAAATCAAACGACCCTGCATACTCAACATGAGTAGGCCGGTATCCTTCTTTAAATCTATGAAAGCCATACCAAGGATCTTTGGGGTCAGGCGTGGGGCCTAATGCGCCCCAGAGATCAAAATACGAAAACCCCCTGGCCTTGCCCCAACGAACAATTTCCCAGAGCAAAAGATTCGGAGCCATTACTTCACGATGCTCACGGGAGGATGCGCCATAGGGGTAATAGATCGTATCCCCGAAGGCAAAAATAATCCATGCAGCGAGCGGATATCCATTGAGCCGGGCGGTAAAAAGTTTTGCAATGCCCGCAGTGCTCATCGTATTCCACATGCGCGTATGATAAAGCTCATTATGTGCGTAAAACCCCTGACGTTTTATGGTCTCGTTTAGTAATGTAAGGTAGGCGGCAAACCCTTCCTGCGAAGTTTCTTCTGCAATTGTAACGTTATGCTTTTGCGCAAGGCGTATATTGTAGCGGGTTTTATGATGCATATTCTGCAACAGCTCTGTCTCAGAAGGGCGGATATCCAGAACAAAATTATATGCAGTAAACAGAGGCCGGTGAGAAGGACGCAGGGGAAGGGTCTGCAGTCGGCCGGCATCTTTTTTTGTTATGTCAGGTTCCAGCTGAATGAATATGGCGCGTTTTTGTTTCCCTACCTCCGCAAGTTTTCGCAGCATAGTTTTGGTAGGCATCGGTCCTTTCGGGAAATATCCCACGGTAAAAGGAGTATGAGGAATTTTGTGGAAGGTGAGCTGCCACACTTCGTCTTCTTTGTGGGCAATCCGAACTGTTTCAACGCCCATGGCTTGTCGGAATTCACCCCACGCCCAGGATTGCAAAGGGTGCGCCGCGTGGGCGTCCCAGGAAGATTGATCCACCATAGATATATGGCTATTATGGCCTTTTTCCTCATGTGGTACAATGGGTTGTGATGAAGAAGAGATCTGTGAACAAAAGATCACGATCCTCGGAACTTTCCTGGCTTCCTATTGATAGCCGTCTTCTCCCCCCATTGTTTTCATTCGGACGCGTGCAGGGAGTGGCACGCTGGTTTTTGATTATTGAAATGGTATGCGCGACGCTTGTAGTTGCCGGAACACTTCTTCTTTTTGTTCTCCGCTAAATAAGCATATCGTCCTTCAAAAATCCTCGCGCAGGGGAAAGGGAGACCTGCAGATCAAGAGCATGCTGAGGAATATCAGCAAGAAAACGGGAAATCATATTCTGAGTGCGCGTGCCAAAAAATAATCTGTGGTTGGCATAGGTCATATACAACTGATCTTTTGCGCGGGTGATGCCCACATAGCACAAACGTCGCTCTTCCTCGAGCTCATCGCGTTCCATAAGAGAACGGCTGTGGGGGAACAATCCCTCTTCCATGCCAACCATAAATACAGTGCCAAACTCCAAGCCTTTTGCTGCATGAAGGGTCATAAGTGTGACTGCTTTGCGTTCCTGATCCTGACCTTTCTGTTTTTTGGGAACATACTCCTGCTCCACCAGTGCGACATTTTCCAGAAATTCACGGAGTACCGGAAACTCCATGGCTACAGACCGGAGCTCCTTAATGTTTTCCAGTCGATATGCCTCTTCTTCAACATTTGCGTCATAGAGTGAAAGATATCCGGTACGCTCAACAACTTCATCAAGCAGCTCCAGTGTTGTCAGCTCAATGAGCTTGCTGTCCTTGGTAAATGTATCAGCATACGCAAGAAATTTCGCCAGTCTGCCTTTGCCTAATTTTTCAATACGTTTATATGAGACAGTGTCTTTCGGGTTGGAAAGAAGCCGCAGATACGAGATGACGTCTTTGATCTCCTTGCGTTCATAAAATCTTGTGCCACCCACCAGTACATAGGGGATTCCGGCATGTAAAAAGGCCTCTTCCAGAACGCGGGATTGTGCGTTCGTTCGATACAGTACCGCAAAGTTGGTGAAGGGCTCGCCGGACTGCAGTATCATCTGGATGATAAATGTTGCCTCATCATGTTCATTTCGTGCCTCATAGAGTGTGATGCGTTTGCCTTCTTTTTTATCCGTCCACAGCTCAAGAATCGGGTGAGACGTATTCTTTTTGATAACCCCAAATGCTGCATCCAAAATGATCTGGGTAGAACGATAATTTTGCTCAAGGCGAAATTCACGGGTGTCAGGAAAATCCTTGCGGAACAAAAGAATATTACGAAAATCAGCGCCGCGCCATCGGTAAATGCTTTGCGATGCATCGCCGACGACACAAATGTTGCGATGCCGGCTCACTAAGAGCTTTGTGAGGATGTACTGAGCCTTATTCGTGTCCTGATACTCATCGACCAGAACGTACTGGAAGCGCTCCTGATATTTCCCTGCAACCTCCGGGTAAGATTCCAAAAGCGTGACGGTTTTTGACAACAAATCATCAAAGTCCAGCGCCAGATTCTCTTTGAGAAGTTTTTGATATTCGATAAACACCCGGGCAACCGTTTCCTGAAAATATCCCCGCGCGTACTGCGGATATTCGCCAGCGCTAATCAATTCATTTTTTGCCTGGGAGATAGTGTGGAGAATACTGGTGGGCGAAAAGCTTTTCACGGAAATATCCAGCCGTTTCATAATGTCGCGAATCGCATCAATCTGATCCTGCTCATCATAAATAACAAACTGTTCAGGTATGCCGATGTGCTTCCCGTCGACGCGCAAAATCCTTACACAGAGGGAATGAAATGTGCCGGTGAAAGGAAGTTCGCTCCCCGGCATAAGTTTGCGTATGCGCTCCTTCATCTCTTTGGCGGCCTTATTCGTGAATGTGACCATGAGTATGCGGCTTGCGGCGACATGTTTTTCTGCCATAAGATAGGCTACCCGATAGGTTAACACCCGCGTTTTGCCGCTTCCTGCGCCTGCCAGAATGAGGATGGGGCCGTCTGTGTGCTTTACGGCTTTTTGCTGGTCTGGGTTAAGATCGTTGAGAAGAGATGAGGCCATAGGGTATAATCTTACCACACAGATATGGCAAAAGAAGTCTTGGTTGCAGGGAATTTTAAAGCTAAGATAGTGCACGGGTCGGAATGGATTTCTTCTTTTCTTGAGGCGTTTCCTCAGGACAAGGTAGCCTCCTCTTTACAGCTTGTCGTGTGCCCCTCCTATACCCAGCTTGCTGAGTGGCACAAAGGTCNNGGCGCATGTTGCACTTGGCGCGCAGGATGTTTCAGCATTTCCTTCCGGAGCTCATACGGGTGAGGTAACCGGGGAAATGCTTCAGGCTCAGGGAGTTTCTTATGTTATTATCGGGCACTCTGAAAGACGCAGCGGGTTGGGAGAAACGGATGAGTTATTGCAAAAAAAAGTTGATGTAGCCCGAGCACACGGACTTGAGGTTATATACTGTGTTCCTGATGAGAAGACACATATACCTGCCGGCATACGCATAGCGGCATATGAGCCTCTTGCCGCGATAGGTTCCGGTAATCCGGACACTCCGGAAAATGCGAATGAGGTAGCAGGAATAATTAAAAATACCTATAGCATTTCGCGGGTACTCTACGGTGGAAGCGTAAAGCCTGAGAACGTTGCCTCTTTTATTGCCCAGGAGCATATTGACGGCGTTCTGGTCGGAGGGGCCAGCCTGCAGGGTGATATGTTTGGGAAGCTTGCATTGCATGCCAGCGGGGGATAATCTTCTTTCATGGAGCCGGGTGTGAAACGATCTGTATTTCCTAAAACACGCAAGGTGATAAGCGTGTTGCTGGTTGGTCTTCTTCTTTTTATTGTCGCAAAAGCCATTGTCACTGCTACACAGTTTGTGCGATCTACAGGGCTTTCTCCTACGGCTGTGGGCCGTCTCTTGTTTGATGGAGGAAGCGCGCTTGTTCAAACAGAGGGGCGCACGAATGTATTAGTTTTGGGTATCGCGGGTGGAGATCATGCAGGCGCGAAGCTTACCGACACAATCCTCGTACTTTCCCTGAAGCCGGAGGATAAAGCTATGGATCTTATTTCTATCCCGCGGGATATCTGGTCAGATACTCTTAAGGACCGCATTAACAGTGCATATTTTTACGGTGAGGAAAAAAGAGAAGGTGGGGGCCTTACTCTTGCCCGGGCGATTATTGAGGATATAACCGGCTTAACGCTTCATTATGGCCTGGTGGTGGATTTTTCGGGCTTTAAAGAGATGATTGACCTTGTGGGAGGCGTCGATGTTGATGTACCCAAGGCATTTACCGATCCCGAATTCCCGATTGTAGGAAAAGAGGAAGACCTGTGCGGCGGTGATCCGAGCTATGCATGTCGGTATGAATCATTGCATTTTAATGCGGGCCTCCAGCACATGGACGGAGAAACTGCATTGAAATATGTGCGCAGCCGGCATGCCGAAGGCGGAGAGGGAACTGACTTTGCCAGGGGCAGAAGGCAGCAGGAAGTCATTCTCGCGGTAAGACAGAAGCTTACGGATCTTGCCCACTGGACGTCGCCTGCAAAAGTACGTTCATTTATAGACACGGTTGACGAAATGACACAAAGCGATATGACAATAGGAGAGCTTTTGACTATCGGTAAATTAGGAATTGAGGCGGATGATACAAAAACTAAGCGTATTTCCATAGAAGACCTTCTGTATAGTCCGCCGGCATCGTGGTATGGAAGATATGTATTACTCCCCGTGGAAAGTTTTGAGAGAGTCCACGAATATATTGCTTCTCAGTTAGAAGACTAATCCCAAGAGCAGAAGTAGGATGCCTCCGGTTATTACCGATGCACCCAGGACTGATGGTCCGGCACCCGCCACTGGTACATTCGGCGTTGCCGGTGTGGGGGTGGGTGTCGGGGTGGCGGTTGGTGCAAACGTACCGGGTGTAGGCGTAGCAGTAGCTTGTGCTGTGGGCTGCGGTGTAGCAGTCGGTCCCTGGGTAGGCGCCGAGGTAGGCGATGATGTCGGTGCCGCTGTGGGAGTGGAGGTAGGCGCCGGGGTAGAAGTGGGTGTAGCACTGGGCCCTGCGATGCTAAATGTAAGCGTACAGGCGGGCGCAGCTGCCGCAGGTGTAGATTGGGGAACAGTCGGGGCTACGGGCTGGGCCTGCTGTAATTTCTGGGTCGTTAAGAAGATAACGACGCCGAGGCCTCCCGTCACAACAGTCAGCAAAATAAGATGCCAGTGTTTTTTAACAGCGTTCATAGTTATCGCCAGGCTCCTCCGATAAAGACTTCTGCCTCGATGGTAAACGCAGTCACATTACTTGGAATGGTAAAG
>JRYC01000487.1_pt1 | contig 62443 bp, 102 predicted proteins | sample 235301 | NCBI WGS metagenome assembly JRYC01 (sample SAMN03074211, study PRJNA261470) | activated sludge metagenome | biome: Common Effluent Treatment Plant; feature: Wastewater; material: Activated sludge; isolation source: activated biomass of a common effluent treatment plant treating...
GCCTTCTGTTGATCAACTCGGTGAGGTCTTTACAAGGTCGCATAACTTTGAAGTGCATAGTTACTATCAAATAGATGATTCGGCTACCAGCGAAAAAACGCATCAGCAACTTGTTGACGATGTGATGGACGCCCTGAATGAAAATAGTGAAGTCGTGGCCGGGGCAGCGTATTTAACCGGAACGGCGCAACTTATAGAATATCCATCAGACGGCAGAATGTTTGCCGGAGTGCTTTGTCATTTTGCACGAATCGGGCTTAATGTAGAAGAGTCGGAATCGTGCGCATAGAATAGGAATTGCGATGAGAGGTAAAGATATTCTCATTTCACTTGCGAAGGGATCGACCTGGGGGACTGCGGTAGACGCCGACAATGCCGGTGCTGGGATTTTGCTCAATTCGATCTCAGGCATGGTACCGAATCCAGAGCCTTTACTGGATGAAGCGCTTGGGCAAACCTACCCGCAATATATCGACGCTGGCAACCGCATTGTCAACCCAGTATTGAGCGGAACATTGCGCTGGGCAAATACCCACTGGAATTTAATTTGCGCAATTATTGGGGATGATGCCTTAACGGGCGGCGCGTCACCTTATACCCATACGATGGACGTACAGGCAGAGCCAAACCTGTTTTATACCTTGCTGGCAAGTTTCTCAACAGTTCACGAAATCCCCAGCTTTAGACCGACAGGATTTACGCTTTCAGGTGCAGCCGGCGGCCACTGGCAATTTGAGATTCGCGGTATTGGTGATAATGTTTTAGTTTCAGGGCAAACTAATTCAAGCATGTCTTCAGTTACGGCGACCGAAGCCCTGTGGATTCCATTCGGCAACACGACGGTGAGAATAAATGATCAGTCGGGAGATGCCCTTGCATCTGGTGACGCGGTTTGTCCTTCAAGCATGGAAATCGTTTTCAATCGTGACATCAACGCTGAATTTTGTGCAAGGGGCGGTTCAACCAATGAATGGCTTACGGCCATGCCCGAGGAAGGCGGGTTCATTGATTGTCAAATTACCATGACTTTCAATGAGCACTCGGCCACGACTTATATCGTTGATACTACTGGCGAAGATTTTAAGAAGATGGATTTGACTTTGGCCGGGCCGGCAATCAGCGGCGGGAATTACGGGTCAGTATGGTCATTCCCTGCCTTGCGGGTGATTAGCACGACAATCGACGCGGCAAATCCGGGGCGCGTACCGGAAACAATCGTGCTTCGTGCTTTGCAAGCGCAGAGCGCTCCAAATGGAATGAGTGGAATTACAAATATTTTGCGGCATATTTTAACCGATGATGTTTCGACGGCTTACGATACTTAATCTTCTGTGAGGGCAGCATGAATTTGTTCGATTCAAAAGATGATCAAATGTGGTTTTTTTTCCCAAACGAATTTCAATTCGATGGTGAAAAATATTTATTGCGCTATACAGACATGGAAAAGGTGCGTGAAATCAATAACGACGAATTGATACTCAAGCATATTTTGGTTGATTGGTATGGCGTAAACGACCAAAATGGGCAGAAGGCGGAATGTAACGATAAAAATAAATCAATTTTTTTCCGCACTCGCGATGGTAAGGTTCGTCTTGAGTGGATGCTAAAAATAGCTACTGATTACAGAGCATTCGAAACAGATGAGAATATCCTAAAAAACTTGCGAAGGCCGTTCGCTGGGGATACCTCTATCCCGACGCCAGCGCCGAACGGTGCAACGAATGCAAGCAAAGTCGCGGCGTAAACACCTCTTGCAATTTTTGTCCTTTTGATTTTTATCCAAAGCTCTCAGCGGTTGAATTTCAAATCATCAAAGTATGGAATCTTGTTTCAAGTCCATTTGTCAAAGAGAACCATCTTGCCGAAGTGGCAATAAAAAGCTTCGGCGTGAGTAATGCAAATGACATGCGCAGGCTGTTACAATATCTTGCGCATATTCAAAGCGAAGTCAGCGAATTCCAGCAATTAGAAGCGCAGCAGCATGGCAATAAACATACCCGTTGAAGTCACCGGCAATGCCAGCAAAGGCCTGGAAGATTTAAAGGCCAGGCTGGTAAGCCTTATTCAGCGCGTAAAAGAATTGAGTAAACAAGCGAATGCTTCAAACCGTGAAATTGATGAAGGCTTTCGACGTTCTAATATTTCCGGCAGAGAATTAACAAAAACTGTTGCTAAAATTACAAGTGGGCTATTATTGGCGGGAGGTGCGGGCGTTCGTTCACTTACTGCCGTTGCCGAAAAGACCAAACTAACCAATGTCGAATCGCAGAAGTTTCTCATTGCAATAGAAAACTTTAAAAAGCGCTACGAGGAAGCGGCGCAAGTTATTTTGCCGTTTATCAATCGGTTCCTTGATTTAACGCAAGTTGCGGCGACGGCGCAACAACTGAATAATGAGAAGATAAAAAATGCGATTGCGCTTTATGAAAAGTTCAAAAATACCCGCACGCCTGCCGAGGAAAAGTGGCTTAAAATATCCGAACGTGTACTCGATCAACTAAAAGAAGAAAAGATTGAGCGTGAGAAATCGCAAGCAGCGGCACAGCGCAAGGCTGAAATAGCTGCACAAGCAGCAAGGGACGAAGCGCGTGCAATCAATGAAGCAACAAACGCATTGAAGGCGCTTAGAGAGTTGGAACGCGAGTCAGAGCGCGAAACTGCGCGTGCCTTAAATGATGAATTGCAAACACGAAATGAAGTATTGAATACAATACAATCGCTTGAACGGCAGCAGGCAGAAGAAGAAGCGGCGGCGGCATTAGATGCGCAAAAAGAAAAAGCGCGCGAACTTGGAATGGAATATAATTTTATAGGAAGTGCAGCATCAAACGCCTTTCAACAAATCATAAACAAATCTAATTCAGTTGATAGTGCATTAAGTGAAACACTAAGGCAAATAGCATCTTTTATTGTACAATTTGCTATTTTTAAAAGTCCACAATTTGGTGCGTTCTCGCAATTTTCCGGCTTTAAGCATGGCGGTGTTATTCCGCGAGATATACCTCATGCACAAAACGGAATGATTGTACGGAGACCTACTCTCGTCGCTACAGGCGAAGGATCACAGCCTGAGGCCATAGTACCACTTTCACCTAATCGTGCAAGGGATCGAGCGAGAGTTATGCAAGATGCTGGATTGTCAACCGGCGGCAATATAACAGTCAATCTAAACTTGCCGAATATAAGTTTTCTTGATCCCATTACTCTGCGGAATAGAATAATGCCTGAAATAAATCGCCAAGTCAGACGCGGTGAGCGCCTGGTATCATCGAGCACATTATGAGAACTGCATCATCGAGCTATAATACCTATAATGCGCTTGCTTACAAAAAGCCAGTGTTTGCTGTTGAATTTAGCGGCATTAACACGAAGTTTGTTAGTGACGTTTTTGCGGATATTTTATCTCCGCCTATGGGAGTGACGTATAAAAAGTATTTAAAGAATGTTCGTTTCAATCAAGGCGAACTTGATATTTTCACGCCTTCATATATTAGCGGGACATATGTTGTTTCAATCGTTGATATTGACGATGAAGTCATTTCATTTTTGAATAGCGCCAGTATTTTTGATTTAACTGTTACAATAAAATTGGGATTTCAAGAAATTGATTATGATGATTTTGTAAACTTGACAACAGGCGGAGCCAGGGTAAAGGATTATTATTTAAATTCAGACTTGCTAACATGGGACATACAATGTAGAGATGGGTTGATAGACTTACTTGATAAAAATATTGGAACAAATGATTCTGACGTTATTGTCGTAGATTCTTTTTTGAGCACAAATTTTACAGTTAGCGATACAGTTATTGATGTCAATGATACGGCAGTTTATGGAGTTTTAGCGGACTTAACAAACAATCTTGACAATCGAGTATTCCCTGTTGTCAAAATAGATTCTGAGATATTCAGATATGATACTTCTGGCGGTGGAAATCTTACGACTATAACACCAGCACTTGGGAATACCGCAGCAGCAAATCATACGGCAGCATTAACAACAACAGTGAAAAAAGGACTTGGGTTTTCATGTGATCCGTGCAGAATATTTTTACATTTGTCAATGTCAACAACGGCTGGAACAAATGGTCGATATGATTTTGATTCAGATATTAATTTCTCTGGTTCGGGTGGGAATCCAAAGTTGCTTGAGATTGGGTTGACATCAAGTCAGGTAAACATTGAAAGCATTGAACGGCTTGGGTGGAGATTATTTAATTATGTAGAATATAACACTATCCCATATCGGTTTTATTTTGCTGCTGAACAGTTCAACTTTTTAGATCACGTACAAAACATATTGCTGAAACCGCATGGGCTTTTTTTGATGATAAGAGATGGCAAGATAGATATTGGCAGTAATGATTATCTTAATTTTTTTGAGAACTTTTCAGCCGATGACACTTTTGATTCTGGGATAATTGAATCCGTTAATAGTTTAGGGCATAATACATTTGACGAGGTGGTATCTAACGCAAGGGTATTTTATAACTTTAATCATGCGACTGAAGATTTTAACGCATATCGTGATATTACTCACAATTCAAACGCAGATACATTTTATCCATCCGCCAAGTCAATATCTATAAATCATTATGGCCTTGATAATACTGATTATGATGTAGACTTGGTTACGCATTGGCTTGAATATAGATTTTTGACATTCGCAGATATTGCCACAATTATAAACATTAATTCTAACCATCAAACGGCATTGCTTGAAGTTGGAGACACGCCGGACATCACTTTGTCACAATTGCCAAACGAAAACACCGGCGCTCGCGGATGGACTAACGTAAAAACTTTTTTGGTAGGACAAGATTTTGACTTATTGAATAACACATTTCGCCATACTCTACGTGTTTTTGCCATGCCCAACTTTGTTGAAAACGAAATAACATCATATTATACCGTCAATAAAGTAGTAGAGGGCAGCATTGATGACAAGGCTCTCACGGTTAGCACTGATGAAACAGCCACAACAGAGGCGGCAGATGCTTATTATGACAACAGTGGGACAAATTACGATGCTGATTTGATCATATTTTTTATTCGGGTTACTCCGCCCGCATATGGCAGCGGATCAACTAATGAGATAATCAATTTAAAAATTAGTTGGCTTGATAATGTTCCGGCGATTCAAAATTATGACTACAGGCCATATATTGCATTTAATCCACAAAGCAGCGAGGCCTTTACGGTTGCGCTTTACTTGTATGGCGCGAATGCTTCTGCCGATACGCCAGACAGCGTAAAAGTAGACTGGATTAGCACAACTGCAACGGGCAGCGAAATACCAACAGTTGAATTTGTCGGAGTTTGGTTTTGTGTGTGCAATCTATAGTGAGCTATGGGACTTCCACGAATAACATATAACAGCATCAATATCGACTTTGATCGTTGTTTAAACCGCTACGAACACAGCAACAACGCCGTTATTCAACGCGCCAATGCTGTCAACGGCAAGGTTGAAACGCTTTATTTCTCCAACAGCGAAGCGCTTGAGATCGAAAAGCAGCGCATGTCAGGGACGGTCGAATCGCAATTGCAACAGTTCTGGGAATATGCCAGAAGCGGGCAAAGCTTCTCGTTTAAGTTTGACCGCGAGCTAAAAGGGTTTTGGTCGTTTGACAATACCACTACAAACAACGATGGAGTTACAGGGACATTCACGCGCACGGGTGCGGCGAATTATGTCAATTCAACCTCGGGACTTATTACTTCTGCCGCTGAAAACACGCCACGATATGAAGCGGGAAAGTTTGGAAACGGAATTTTAATTGAGCAAGCGTGTTCGCAAATATGCCTGCGAAGCGCAGAATTTGATCATGCCACATGGACGGCAACCGGCATAACTGTTTCAGCCAATACAACTGAGACATTAGACCCGCTTGGAACGACAACATCAGAGAAATGCACATTGACTGCCGCAACCGGAACATTGGTGCAAGATTTAAGCGGCGCGGCAGACATTGGGACAAGCGACGGGGTGTTTAGCGTCTATGCCCGATGGGCAAGCGGAACCGCACCAGGTGGAATAAAGCTAAGGATTAAGCGCGCAGATACAGGCGCAGTGCTTGCGGAAGATGCGGCATACCAAGATGTCTTGCCGGACGCTTGGACAAGATACAACATTTCATATAATAATGGTGGTGCAATCGCAGCAAAATGGCGTCTTGAAATAGAGTTGGAGGAAGATACTGCTATTTATTATGTATTCGGCGCTAATTTTGAGATTGATAAAAAATATCCGACAAGCTATGTAGCGGCCACGAGCGCAGCGGGTTCTCGTGGCGCGGAATTGCTTGCTTATACGGCAAGCAGCATATGGGATGATGAGCCAACAACCGGCTCTGTCACCATGTGGATTTATCCGCTTTTCTACTATGCCAACATAGAACAGACGCATACTTTTTTCCAGTTGCAGCAATTGGGCGCGACTTCATCGGCAATAGAACTATATGCAAATAGTACAAATTTAGTGTTTGACGTAAAATCAAAAGGAGTTGCTTACGGCTCTGCATCAGAATTGTTATCAGCGGTTCTTGCTACTCAAAAGTGGGTTCATATTGCAGCAACTTGGAACACTGCGATAGCAAATGGGCTAAATTTGTATGTTGATGGCGTGCTTGTCGATCAACCAACCACGACGCAATTCGCCGTATTGCGCCGCGGGACAAGTTTTTATATTGGCGGCAATGGCGCATCAGCACAAGCAGCCGATGCGATTATTGATGATTTTGAAGTGCGCTCAGACGTACTAACAGCAGCGGATATACGCAACCGCTACAATCGCGGGCATTCGTTAGGCTGGCGTCGTAATTACTTTTCATCGTTGGTATTGAACCAAGACGAATACGCGCCAAGACTCATTCAAGGCGCATATAGGCATGATGTCCCCTTGAGATTCTTAGAACAGAAATAGAGGTTACCATGAAACGCATTTTGTTTTTTGTTTTGTTCCTTGCCGGTGTGGCATCGGCACAGTATCCGGTGAAATTGGGTTATACTGAAATTGCAGCCAATACGGTTTCAGCAACCTTTGCAGCCAATACCAGCGACACGATAAACTTTTCATTGCCGCCAGCTTCAGGCATTTGGCCGTCACCGAATACGACAAGGTTTAATTCGTCTACAAACCTATTGCCGGCGCGCATAACCAACACCGGAAGTATTGCGCTTTACGTGCAATTGACCGATGGAGACGATGCGGACAGCTTGGATATTGTAGCTTTCCCGCTTGATCGTTATGGCTCAATCGTGAAAAACGATAGCATAGATTTTCTTACGGTCGGGACATTGGCGAATACGACGGTTGACAATCCCGGCGATGGACAAGTAAAGCGTTATAATCTTACGGGTGAGTTTGCCCCGGGATTTTTTGGTGTCGCATTCGTCTTTTACATGAGAGACTTGGCAGGCGGCGCGAGAACGTTTCGCTTTGAACTGGCATGTGTCCAATGAAAAAATATATCATCATTGCCTTGCTTTCATTGGCAGGCATAAGCTTCGCGCAATTGCCGTCTGATTCGCTTTGTACGCTTACGGGAACGGTCTACAATCAGAACGGAAACCCGATACCAAACAGCCGGTTCGTAGTTTCGAAAGTAACGAAAAACGGCGTGCTTGTAGTCTACGGGCCTCAGACATATTTGACCGATGCAACCGGCGTCGTTACGATTGTTTTGCCTCGGCGCGCAACCGCTTGCATCGAAGGCAATATCGCGGGCTACAATCAATCCGGCGGCGGATGTATTACTGTGCCAAATACAAGCACGGAAACGCTTGAAGCGTTGCAGCCGGTTACGGTTACGACGACAACAGGCTTGACGATTCAAAATAACGATGCAAGTGATAAGATAAATATTGCGACGCTTGACTTTTCTTCGCGTTTCACAACCACGGAATCACCGACACGTGAGGCCAATATTGAGCTTGCAACGGGCGGCATTACTAATACCTATATTAGTGCAAGCGCTGCCATTGATAGAAGCAAGACGGCGACGGGAACGGCTTATCGCATTCTGCAAAATACCTCTGCCGGTGTCATGAGTGAAGCGTCTGCCCTTACGGACGGCCAGTTGCTTATTGGTGCGACCGGAGCCGCGCCAGTGGCCGCGAGCATTACGGGAACGGCAGATCAAGTAGTCGTTACGCCGGATTCTGGCAGCATAACGCTTTCAACTCCGCAAAGTATAAATACGACATCTTCGCCGACGTTCGTAAATCTAACTTTGTCGGCTCTAACGCAAAGATCGTTTCTATTCAGCGGAGTAAGCGGGCTATTGACTTCGACAGCCGCGCCGACAAATGGTCAGTTGCTCATTGGGAACACTGGAAACAACCCAACTGTTGCGGCGCTAACGCAAGGCACGGGGATTTCTATTTCAAACGGTGCTGGCAGCATAACTATTGCGGCAAGTTCGGTTGCATTAATCGGCGATACGATTGAAGTCGATGTTTTTGGCTCATTCGATTCAACCGCTACAGGCGGAGTGCCATTTGACAATCTTAGCTCACGCCGTAATATTCAGTATTGGAGTTTTGACGATACCAATAGCGACACCTTGCTTTTCTCACTGGCCTTGCCTGACTTCGTTGACTCATTGGAATACTTTGTTCCAATTTTCAGGGCTAACGCTTCAAGCGGGAATTACGTCACAAGCTTTTTGTGGGAATTTACAGCTAACGATGCAGCGATTGATAATAGCTTGACATATACTAACAACACAAGCTTTACAATTAGCGCTCCATCGGCAAGCGGGGATATTAGAAACGCACGGAAAACTCTTGATGCAGGCGCATCTAAAAGCCCCGGCGGCGCTCGCTGGATGGATGGAATGTTTATTCGTGCGGGAGGAAATGGCAGCGATACTGCAAGCGGCAATCTCGATTTAATCGGGTTCATGCTGGGATTTTCGAGGACACGATGAAAAAGATTTTAATCGCGCTACTGTTACCTTGTGCTTTGTTGGCGCAAACTAAGCCGAGAAATCCAATTGCGCCTTCTGGATCGTGGGTGGATGGGCTTGTGAGGGCTTATCTTTTTTCGTGGCAGGATAGTGTTAAGGCTGACAGTGTGCAGGACTGGAGTAGTAATAATGTCTGGGGAATTATTGTAAACGCAGGAAGTTGGACATCTGCCACTGACGGCGTACATACTCCGGTGTGGACACTGAGCGGATCGAATGACTATATGCAGGCAGGAAGTGTGTCGGGCTTTGCAATTACTGATTCACTTTCTATATTTGGAGTCTTCAACGATGTAAATTCTGGGTCTGGGAATGAGCCGTTAGCGTTTGTAAATAGGTCGTTGACACCAGAGCAAACTCTCAGATTTAGAGATGATGATGGGGCACATCCTTTTGATTGGCAATTTGGGGTTTATACAAGTTCGATGATCGAATGCACAGTAGATTCGATAGTGGTTGATGGAGGAAGCCCTCACACAGCATTTTTTTCTATGCTTGGTATCTACGATGGAGTTAATGTTTCTGGATATAGAGATGGGATTTTGCAGTCGCAGTCAGCGCAGACTGGAGATATTATTCTCGGGAACCGAAATTTTGAGATCGGAAGAAGCTCCAACGGTTCAGGTCTTTTCAGTTTCTGGACGAATGGGATAGTATCGGCAGTATACTTGTGGAACAGAGTTTTGACTACTGAAGAGATCGCCGCACTTGCTGCTGATCCATATATTATGTTTAGAGAACCAGTTGCAAGCGGACGTAAACGCAAAAAACCTATTTGGTGGAGTGAATATCATGAAAAAGATTTTATTGATTGGCTGCTTGCTTTGCGCTAACTTGCAAGCGCAGGTTTATAACTTTGAAAGCGCAGCAAGCAGCGGAGGTATTACGACTACAACGGTGCAAGATAGTACGGGATGGAAACGTGTTGGAACTACGGCATTCAATACAGGCGCTACTTATTATCGCATTGCTGGCAAGTATCAACGGCTCATTCTTGTAGATACTGACAACGATAGCGTGATCATTGCACCGCATGCGCTTTTTCCGCTTGCAGGAAAAGATGCAACATCGCTGTTGTTCGCGTTTGATTCTACAGGCAGGCTTGGATTAAATGCGTTGACTTCTGCCCAGGCAACAAGGGCGTTTATGAACGTACTCGGCAGAGCGGCAAATGATACGTTATTGGTTTTCTCAAACGATGGCGGCGGCGTAGTTGGAGATTCTTCTACATTTGTGGACGCTGCTGGTCGATGGTCAATCAAAGGCGGCTCACTTGCAACGTCAAGTGTGTATTTTTCAACAGCCGGATATGCACAGGCGACAAATGGTTTCATATCTGGAGGAACTGAGGGCGTTCAACAGGCAGGAACGGGTGCCGCTTACAATTTTTCAAGCTCAAACAACAATCTCCATTTAAGTCCTGTTCAACAGGTTGTTATCAAAGCAGGAACAACAGTTGCATCACAGGCGTTTTTAACTGTCCGTAGCAATGGGATTGCTGACACGACTTTCATGGCGCGTAACGACAAAAACTCCACGCTCGACTCTACCATGATGGTGTTCGCCAACGGAGACGGGTATTTTGGCGGAAACAATCTCTATCAGGGCGGGCATCGTTGGAGAAGCAACGCGGCAGGGGATTCACTTATCTTGTATGACGGCAATACGATGATTATGGCTTTCTTGAGTGATGGAACGATTGCTGACCTTGTCGCAGGCACTCCGCCCACTTCACGCCGCTACATTCCGCCACCGGATTATATTTGGTTGTTGAGAATCGGCGTGTTTCTCCTATTGCTGCTTTCAATCTTAATGATTTATGATTTTGTTACCAAACTACGAGCAAAACGCGCACAACGTGAACGATTAAAATTATTGGCTTCATACGCAATTCGAAGGACAGATATATGAAGTTGTCAATCGCATTCGCTTTGCTGTTGGCCGTATCAGTGCAGGCGCAGGACTTCAAATTCTACTGGAAGGATCGGTGGAATAGCCATGAGCCTGCCTTGTTTTATTATGACAAGCTTGACCATCTTGCTGCAAATGCTTTTGGAGTTTGGGCATTAAAAAAGGTTGGAATTGAAAGTATCAAAACTCGATTCTATATCGTTACCGGATTGAGTGTCGCGTATGAAATCAGAGACGGTTTCCGGCATAAACACACCGGCGGATTTAGCTTTCACGATCTTATTGCCGGAATGGCTGGACAAGGGCTTGTATTCGCTGGGGAGAAGTTATTCGACAAGCCGAAGAAAAACCAGGCGCGTTACGATGAAGCGCTGCGACAGGAATTGGAAGCATTGCGGGCGCGTGTTGAAGAGCTTGAGAAGCACAAGATTGTCATTACGCCAAGCCCGATGCCGTCGATTTTGCCTTATAATGACAACCCGCATTTTCAGCCAGTTCCACTGAGGAGAGCTGACGTGCCGCATGTCATTTTAAATATTGACAGCCTCGGTGCAACGTTCAGCGTGGATAGCTCTTTTACCATAATTGGCGAATCTAAAATTAAATAGTGGCCGCTATCCGTGTCTACAAAGTCGGCGATAAGATTGTTGTAGCCAATAGCGGTTTGATAAAAGGCAGAAAACGATTTTGCACAGTCTGTCAAGAGTTTGTTGAGTTTGAGTTTTACCATCTAAAAAAGCGTTACGGAAACTGGCATTTTTCATCTTATTGCAAAGTCTGCACGGTTGACGTAATGCAGGCTTATTACAGAAGAAAAGGCCGCAAACCACAAAGATATAGAGCAAGAAAAGAAGATGAAAACGGAATAATCAAATGGCGATGTTGCCGCTGCAAACGATACAAGTATAATCCTGATTTTTGGAAACTATCATGTAGCCCAGACGGGCTGCAATACTACTGCATAAAATGCGGATTGAAAAAATGAAACTCCTTAAACGGCTGTTAAAGCGGCTCGGCTTTGGGCCGGTGCAAATTTGTCCTGTATGTTCTGCATGGCCATGCGTTTGTAAAAGTGACGATGATTAAAAAACTTTAAACGGAGTATTGTTATGCAAGCAGCAATTATAAACCTTGAGATTTATCTCAACATACTCGAAACCAACGAGCCGATCAATCGCGCTGAAGGAAAGATTGAGCAGGCAGATTTGGAAAAACAGAATGCGATTGAAGTTCGTGCTGCGTTAGATAAATTGCGTTCTGCTTAGAATTTTATCATTATGGCAAACTCTTCTAGGACTACCCCGATGAAACTCAACCTTGTGACAACGTTGTCAAGCTTGCTTTTGGCGGGTTGCTGGATTTTCAAGCCTGAGCCGGAAAAGCTATTGCCGCATCACCATGCGGCCATGATCGAGCAAGTCATTGACAAGCCCGCTGCCGGACAAAGCTTTGTTGATCCGGTCACCGGCGTTTCGGCTTTACGGCTTACCGACGCTAAGGTAGAAGGCGCACAAGGTTACGTTTCGTATTACTCGAGGCTGAATCCATTCAATGCCGACGAAACCAAGATATTGGTTTATCGGCGTGGCGGGACTTGGCACTTGTTTGACATCGGCGGAAAGTATCTCAGGCCATTGCCGATTAGGAATTCGCAGACAGATCCTCAGCCACGCTGGCACCCGCTTTTTGCTCATAAGCTTCTCTGGTTCGACGCAAACAAAATTATGAGCCATGACTTGAACACGGGCGCAAACAAGATCGAAGCGCAATTTCCAGAGTATATCTTCATCACTAATTATGATGAGGGCAATTTTGACCGCAATGGTTATACTCTCTTACTGGCTGGCCGCGACTGGCCGGAGGACATTCATAAAATCGTGAGAGATTCCGCCATTCCAGGCTACGCCGCCAATGATTTAAAAACATTTCAGGACTGGCGACAGGGATTCGGTGAGATGTTCGTTTACAACCTTGTGACTGGCCACGTCGAAAGTCCCAAGATTGAAATCACTGGCCAGCTTGTAGACTGGCTTTCGATTAGCCCAGGCGGGCTTTATGGCGTGTTCGCAATGGCAGAAGGGCATGGATCAGATAGATGGGAAGGCATCGACGTTTATTTTGCAGATGGATTGCAATATCGTGAGCTTCCTTATTATCCCTATACCGATCACGGTGACTTTGCATTAGGACAAGACGGAAATGACATCTATGTCACCGACAATGCCGAGGACACATGGCCGGACAAACTCAGGCACATTGAGAGACACGATTTAGGTTCGGGCGCGCGAGTTGACTTGCTTGGCGCGGACTGGCGTATGTCAAGGCTAATTTCAGGGCGGGCATACAACAAACCAGGCTGGGCGATTGTGAGCACTTACGGGAACCCGGCGTTGCAAGCGGATTCCGTGCAAGTACCATTTGAAGATGAAATATTTGCATTGAAGCTTGACGGCTCTGGCGAAGTCCGGCGCATCATTCAGCACAGAAGCCAGCGTTTCTCCGCGGGAGATTATTCATATAACAACTATTGGGATCAGCCTAACGCGGCAATCTCAGCAAGCGGGAGATACATTTTATTTACTTCGAATTGGAGAGAGTTAGGACAACCTCAGGATGTTTATTTGATTGACCTGTACGAACATGATAACTGGTAAACCGATTATGAACTGCAACATGGTACAACATCATGCCGAACGGGAACGGGAACGGAAACGGAAACGGGACAAACGGCCGTTTTTTAAAAATTGCTTATGCTCTTATAGCTGCACTTTTCTCAATACTGTTGGGTATCCTGAGTTATCTCTATCATGAGCAAAACAAGGAAATCGAATCATTACGCCATGACTTCACGCAGTACAAAAAAGAGATAGAAATTTATAAGACCGATCACGAAAAGGAAAAGTTTCAAATCTTGCTCGATTTGAACACTGACTTAACAGACATCAAGTCACGTCTTGGAATAGATCGAAAATCCACCTCCCGAAAATAACTACAACATGAACTTGCACTATGGGAACGTTATGCAGTTATCAGATTTATCGTTTCAAATAGCTTCATGGCTTGCCGTTACCTTGTTGGGCATAATTGGATACCTCGCAAAGGACATGCGCAGCAGCATGAAGGACATCGTTTCAAAGTTTGAAATTATGCAGCGGGATTTACAAGGCGTTCGTGAGCGCATCATAAAACTTGAAACTCGCGGCGAAATCAATGCAAACAACAAAGCCGTATGAGCAGCTCCCCCTCACAGCCAAACGCCGTCCGTGCCTCGCGGTACGGGCGGCGGTTTATCGTCACTAACTGAAAGGTGAAATATGAAGTCAAAAGTAGGTTCATTGCTTGCGACGCTGTTTGTCGTACTTGGCGTCGTTGGTTTTCTTTTGGATGCAATCGGCAAACTCCCCGATGGATTCCCATTGCCGGATTGGGCACTTTCTGCGCTTACGCTAATTCCGCTTATCATCGTCGGCCTCGGTTGGCAAGATGAACTCGAAGGCGGGAAAAATGGCTTGCTCGATTTGTTCATGCGGTTTCTGAGTGATCCATACCGCAAGCTTGCCCTTGTCGTATTGGCGACGGCAGCACGCGGAGCGCTTGGCATTGCAAACTTGCCGCATGAAATTGGCCTTGCTATTCAAGGTTTCCTTGCGATTCTATCGGCGCTCAACTTTGAAGGAGCGAAAGCTCAAGTGGCATCAATTAAATCATTCAGGGCACGCTAATGGAAATTCCAACGGACATGATCGTTGTTGGCGGGCTTACGCTTTCAGGACTTCTCAGCGGACTCGCTAAACTGCTTTATCAAAACGGCTTTTTTGTGAAGTATAAAAAGTTTACCGGAATCGGACTCGTGATTTTAGGTGTTGCAATTGCAGTAGCAGCGACATATATTCACGGAACCAAAGATTCCTATAACCTTTTGCTTGCTGTTTTGACTGGAATTTCGGCTGGCCTCGGCGCAGTCGGGATTCAATCAACCGCAAAAAATGCCGTTGAAGGTCTCCAAAAATAAGATTTCCCCTCATACCTACCCTTCGCGAGGCCGGGCGGTCGCGCTCGTCCGGCCTTTTTAATTGCCATGAAATACTATAAACCATTTATCGTACTAAGCCTGCTTGACTGGTTTTTCGGTTCATGGATAAGTGCTGAGCTTCAACAACAACCGCCTTACAATCAAGGCGCGAGTTGGGCTTATCAAGCTTTCTATGGCTTCGTGGTCATTGCTGGCTTGTTGATTTCAGATAGATTAAACCAGGGCGCATACACTCAAGACATATTCAGAACGTGGCCGCGATTCATTGCGTGTGGCCTTTTATTTCTTGGATACGTCGAGGACTTGCTTTTCTATTTACTCTTGCACGTATGGAATCCGCACGGATACGACTTTTATGGCCGATTCATGCCGGAGTATTTTAGCGGATGGCTTGGATGGCTGACTGGAATTATTTCAAATGGCGGGTTTATATTGAAACTTCCGATTGCCGGAGCGGTTGTCACAACGCTGATTGCTTTGATAGTTTCAGTGATATTCATTAGGAAGATTTCATGATTGCAGAATTAATTATTCGGCACTTTGTAGGGGACTTTATTCTGCAAAACGACTGGATGCAAAGAAAGACAACAAATTTATTTGTTTGTCTTATCCACGTTCTGTTCTATGGGTTAGCATTTATGGACTTGTTACTAACCTCAAAAATATCAGCTTTACAGTTTAGTCTGTTACTCGGAACCCACTTTTTACAAGATTGGTTCTCATTACATCTAAAATGGATGAAACTCTTCAAGCAAACACCAGTTGGACGTTGGCCTGTTGGGCCTCTATGCGTAGATCAATCCTTTCATCTTTTGACAATACTTTTTATTTTTGAGAAAATATCATGAGAAAGCTTATCAAACTATTTTTCCAGTGGAGTTGAATTTGTGTATCGTGTTTATAAAGTAAATAATTCAATAGTACACGCGGAAAGCAGCAAGATTCGCAATCGAACCAAAAAATGTAACAAATGTTTAGAATGGTATGATCTCGATTTTTTCTATATAAAAAACATTAATGGCACAAATTACTTTAGGCCTTATTGCAAGTCATGTGAATCTGAAATCAAACTCAATTATTGGAGGTGTCGCGGTAGGCGTGAACAAAAATATAGGGAAACAAAACGAGACGAAAGCGGAATAATAATGCTGCAATGCAACAGATGCGGAGTATTCAAATATAAAGTAGACTTTTGGAGAAACTCTGCAAGCCGATTTAAAAGAAGATCATCTTGTATTAATTGCTTACGGAAAATATCATGAGAAAACTGCTCACCTTTTGGTGTCTATCATTGTTTGCACTCGGATGTCCGCCAAGTGAACCGCCTGCCGATGAAAAGCCCGCAATGCCAATTGTGGCCACAAACGAGCCTATCTCAGACGGCACCTTCCATGCGGTTATGATCGAACCGCGCTTAATTTGGAATGCCAACACGGAGCCAGATTTAGCCGGATACAAGGTCTATGTCGGCAGTGAGCCGAGGAAATACGGCGCGCCCGTTTCTGTTGGCCTTGTTACGGAATGGCCACTTGATGGACTTGGGCAAGGGAAATTCTACATTGCCCTGACGGCATTTGACGCCGCCGGCAATGAATCGGCCTTTTCGCACGAAGTGATTTATACTCGCATTGAAGGCGATGAGCGCGACACGCTGGCCTTGCGCGATGATAGACTGCTGCGGTTACTTGCTGTTTATGAGAAGCGTGATACTCAGGGCAATCCTATCTCACCGGAGATCGTGCTCGAATGGCGGCAATATTCTGCCAATTGGAATGGCCAATGGGCAAAACTTGACACGCTGCCTAAGAATTACATGGGCGGGATTTATAGGGAATATACGCAGGCGGGCGATACGCTTAAAGTCAATCTTCCCTATCTCGCGCTTTTCAATCCTGGGTACACGCATAACATCGACTTCCGCGCAAAACTCATAAACGGAGACAAAGAATCTTCTTATGCGTCACCAAAGAGAATTTTCAGGATAATTGAAGCGAGCGCGGTCGGACAGCCGGGTGATATGCAATTGAAGGTTGTTGAATAAAAAAGGCTTGCTGCATTCTTGCGAGGAAGCACAGCGAGCCTTTGGGGACGTGTACTAACATAAAAAAGGAGTTTCTATGCACCGACAATATAGAAAAACATCGGCACTTGTCAAGTCTTTTCGATTTTCGCTGCGCGCTGTATTAGCTTGCGTCCACAGTACGCACAAAACTTAAATCCGTTTTCTTCTGGCGTGCCTTCGTTTATAGCAAACGCTTCGCCGCATGACGTTAGCCATACGACTTCGTAGTCATTGCTTTCTTCTTTCCATTCGCAAGTTTTCATGACTTCACTCATTGTCTTCGCTCCACTCACTTAATAGAAAATCATTAATTTCTTTTTCAAACTCAAGCCAATCACAATCGCAAAGAGAATTTCCCCATGATGCGCAATAATCCGCATGGCCAGTGCGCTTTATTTCAGCGCGCGCTTTTTCAAGCAATCGCAGGGCGCGGACAAACGGCTGTTTTACTTTTTTGATTTCTGTCATGTTCCAAACGCAATTTGAGACATCGTTTTTGGTTTAATCCGTTTCTTCCTGCTAAACTGCCACCGTCGTTGATATTCCTTCCGGCAAACTTCTGAATCGCACGTTGCGGACTCGCGCACGTAATTCCCCTTTATCGCAGCAGGCACAGATGCGCGGCAATAGCGCTCTTGGCATATTGGGCAGAACTTGTTACCAGTCACTTTTTACCTTTCGTTTCAATCGGTTCGACGATAACGCGGTATTTTCTTTTAAACATGTCCGCGCGGACGCGCTTGGGAATTTTCAGGAATACCATGTTATCTACGCTTGTCTCGATGGGCGATTTAAAAACTGATAAGCTATGCGCTTTTCCATTGTGGCCATATGCGGAAACATAGCCTCGGGCAATTTCAGTTTGTTTCACAGTGTCACCTACAATTTTATATCCACCTTGCAATTTAGCGAATGCGGCGGAATGGTCTTTCTTGCCAACAACTGCAATACCAAGATCATTTGTAAATGAATCAACGTCGCCATTTGGATCAAATAGTCGTCCATTGCTTCTTGCAGCGAATAACTTCGTTTCGGGCTTGCCATGATCCGATGCTCGCGGAGTTACTGCCGCGATGACAAATCTTGTTTGTGTCAAATGGCCATGCCTATCTTTGACTTCAATTGACGGATTCACGCGATATAATGCGGTACCGGAATACCAGTTAGTTTTCAAGTCTTTTAGTTTTACCGCTGTTTTCATGATGTCAAAATCCAGCCTCGGACTATTTCAGTTTGTTTTGATTTCATTCGTTACTCATCAATCTCCGGCATTTCGCCGTCGCATAGCTTAACCGAGACTTCTATTTTCGGATTAATCTCGCTATAGCCATCACTTTTAAATGACCCAATCAGTTCATCAAATAACTGATCAAGCCTATCTTTTGCGTATTGGAATGCCGCAGCATAATCATCTTCAGAATCCGCAGGCATAACCGCGCAATCGTATTCTCGGCTTTTGTGTGGAGTAATTTCAAAATACATAATTCACCCTCGTTAAAGTTAAAAACACCATCGGCGGGAAAACTCCACTAAGTTCCCTCTTGCAATCACTGCCAGCGATCATGCAAAAGGCTTTACGGCGCTCCCGCACTTGCGCGTAAGTGTGCGGTTGCTGGCTCATATGCGACGCTGACGAATCAGGCCGATGGCGTGTTGTTTTTTCAAAAAACGTCTCGCAGGGCCATGCGATTGTCCGGCCCTGCGAAAACCGGCATCCAATGCGTCGGTTGAGAATTTCTGTCTGTCAATACCGAACGAGAATCCAGCCTGCGCCAGTAAGGCCTTGAGCGCTTAGTAAAACGATCATTATCCCAAGCAGCACAAGAAACCACCCCGTTGTAAGTTGGCGGCCACACAATAACAACGGTTCCGTCTTTTGGAGCAGTTTCAATCAACTGCCATTCAAGTTCCATTACATTTCCTCGAACGTTAATTTTGTGAATTTAAAAACGTCTCGGCTGGCCGGTCGCTACTCCGGCTTCGGGTAAAATATCATACATGCCCTGAAGTTTCTTGTGTTTACTTTCTGCAAATTGAAGGATTACTGCCATCGGCAACGTTGTACCCATATCAACGTTGTTTGCAGAGACGACGTATGATATTTTTTTTAAATATCGTGTGTGCGCTTTCTCCACACCGCAGCCGAGACGGTGTTAAAATCCATAATAATCATCTGGAAGCTTTCTAAAGTCATCTACCTCTCCCCACTGGAACTCGTAGAAGTCTTCTCCCAGATAAACAAAATCTTCTTTTTTGAGCCTTTGCATAAGATATTTAATGAAGCCGTCTTTTGTTTTAAACTTCTTCTTCTGGCTATCAAAAATAACAGGGTTTCTCCATTCGAGACCATCAGCTATAGCGTTTGCTATGGCAATGTAGTTTTCATCTGTCGCTGGGTATAATTTAACATACCCGTGATATGACTCTCTTATCGAAACACATTTAAACGGTTTCATTTCGTCCTCTCTGTTGTCAGTTCAAATCATTAAAGCTAACGTCTCGGCTGGCCGATCTGCTCTACGTTTTGTCGGCGTCATCATCGTTATCCGCGTCTGGGTCATAGCCTTTCAACTCCAAGCAAAGTACCTTGACATCATCAGGGTTATTTCTGCGCGCGGAAGCCATCATTATGCTTGCTCCTTCCAAGACGGCTACTTGATTTCTTCCAAATTCACTTTTTGTCCTTTGGCAAAATTCCTAATTTGCTTGATCACAAAACCAAGTCGATCTTCGGGAACTTTCCCAAATTCAACTTTGAGATTTTTAAGGCATACAAAGAACTGTTTTTCCTTGTTTTGCGCTGCAAAGGCCTTTCGGAATGCTTCGAGTTTAGCGATCTTATCGTCGTCTCCGCCTGAGATCGTCGATTCTGGGGCATCCTGGTGCGGTTTTTCAGGTATTGTAGGCTCTGTTTTCGACTTTGCGGGGGTTTGAATTTGTACCGGCATGTTTGAAGGTACTGAAATTTGTTTCCAATCCTCGAATACAACTTGAGCGTCCTGTTCCGGCGCATCAATTAATGCGATTGGGTTTGTTCCGGTGTCTGCGATCTGAGCAATCATTTGCTTTTGCATTTTAAAAAACTCAAGCGGCTCAATATCCGTGCTGATATTTACAATTGGAAACCGCGCCTTGATCGACGGCTTTGTACCCTCGGCTAATGTCATGGTAAAAGGCAATCCAAAAAGGGATGGACTTTCAATGCCAAGACGTTTAGCGACTCCAAGTACATAATCAAAAAAACCTATCCATGCCTGGACGTTATTCCATGACTGGCTTGAAAACTTAAACAATCCAGTCGGCAGAGAATTATTACTCCATCGAACACGAAATAAAAAACGCATCCAAGGCTTGCATTTTTTCGCGCCGTCTTCAGTCATTGCGAATTCACATTTTTCGTTTGGGCATTCAATGACCTGAAAATCATTGGCATCTTTTCCCATCCATCGCGTTGCCGATTTCCCGTCTCCGACACAAAACGGTATCCCATTCGGGTGCATCTTGCCTTGCTGGTTCGTTTGCTTTTTACGATGCCATTCAAAACATTCCTGCATTGTGGCATGGACAATATTACCGCTAATGACTTTTCGCTTGTCGGCGGACGCGGAATTGAATGCAGTAAAGGCCGGATGCAAAGCGCGGACTCCATCAGCTTCTCGAGGCATCACAATATGAAAACGGTCGCGCTCAATTGGGAATCCCTTATTTTTTTCTTTGATTCCAAGTGACAAAACAGCCATGACCGGCTCTTTTCCCTCCACGCCCTCAATGCCTTGATACTTTGCTCGCTTCATTCCTTTTCTTCCTTCGCCCAAATTCCAAAAGTAGGCTGCGGCTTTTTGGTAAGACACAATTCGAGAAAGTCCTTTTTCTCTTGCTTGCTTTCGCCCTTGAACATAAATTTTGTAAACGCTTCAACGTTACTTGCCCCGAGGCTGAGTACTTTCATCAATCCCACTTCACGCGGTCTTTCGCTCTCAATCTGATCGAGCGGCAATTCGTACCATGCCGCTAAAATCTGCTTTACTGCATCTGGCGTGAGAATGTTTTTGCCCTGGTCTTTGTAGCCCAAATAAGTCTTGTCAAACGTTATACCTTGCGATTCCTGAAGCTGTGCTTTGAGTTTCACTCTCATTGATTCTCGCAAAGCTTCCAGGGCGATATAAGACTTTGGAGTATCCTTGCTTGTGCTTGCGCCAAGCAAAGTTGGGCAATGCTGAGTAAACGGGCAAGTCAGGCATCCATGCCCAACTCGCGCCGATCTTACTTTGTCGGCCTTGTCGCAAAGCATTAAAATATCTTTGCGCCATTGCGCCAACATCTCAATGTTTTCTTCCGTGAAAAATATCGTCTTGCTGAAAAGCGCGCCTGTTCTGAGATTAACAACTTCAAGACGAACACCTTGCATATCTGGATAATGCAGCCAAGCTAAAACCGCTTGCCCCTTGCGCTGCAATGTTTCAAGTTCATCGGCATTTGTCGGCCATGCAGATTTATAATCGCGCACGACAATAACATCATAAGCCGAGTCTTCATCGCCTTCAATGTCTTCATAAATACAATCCATCAGAGCGCGGTATCGTGCTTTCTCAAGACTGCATTGATTGCCTTTTGCATCCATGCCTAAGGCGATTTCATATTTAGCGTTTTCCGGCAACTCATTTGTGGCAAGATAGGCAAGAGCAAGTTCGCGCCCCTCAAATGCCATTTCAGGCGGCATTGGCGGCTCTTCTTTGTCGTAATACTTTCGCGGCTCGGATATAAGCTTTGCAACAACCTTGTCGGCGAATAACTTGATTTGCTTGAAATCCTTCAGTTTCTTTTCGCCAACTCGCTGCAAAATTGCATGCGCCGCGATTCCAGCCTGGTAAATATCTGTGTCTTGTTGCACGCCTTCAAGGTAAAATCCGAGGGCTTGCGGGCAATGCTTGATCCAATAATTCAGGCTTGTCGAGCTATATATCTGCATCACTTTTCTTCCGCGCTTTTGATTAACAGGTCAACCCTTTCGATCTCATTGATTAGCGCCAAAATTCGGCTTTTTATTATTGCTTTGACTTCCATCAATCCGAGAACTGTACACGAAAATATATCATCTACGGCAGCATTCAAGATTTTGCCTGAGCCATTCTCAGTTCTGAGAGCATAGAACGGCGCGTGGATCGTGTCTACCACGATGCAATATTCTGTAAATCCGCTGCTATTAAAGCAGATAACTTGATCGCCTAATTCAAATATCTTCATTTCGCACCTTCATTTTTTTCAATCATCAAATCCAATTCCTCCATTAAATTGGTACAATGATACCTTAAATCGTGAATCCGTGACTTGAGCCGTGCAAGGTCTTCAGGCGTTTTACGGTATAGATCACATATCAATGCTTCGTGTGAGATTTTTGTCTCATCGCTTACAACGCGGCAGGCATATTCGCCTACCTGGTTGATTGAGACATCGAAAACAAAGTATCCATCCAACCACAGGGCTTTTTCACCGACTTCAAATGTTCTCACTTTGCACCTTTTTGCCACTAATCCATTGCTGTATACATTTTATAGCTATCTCAACTTGCTCAATATCAAGTATGATAATTTGTTCAGTCTTGCGTTGCCCGTTTTCCCATAAAGCAAGCTCTATTTTCATCATTTCTGGGCAATCTTCTGATTCACCAATGACTATCGCTGTATCAGCTTAGTCTTTGTGCCAAATTTCGAAATACTGCTCGACTTCATATTTCATTTCGCACCTTCTGACGTTTCTTATTTTTTTTGTTTGGCTTGCCGATTTGGTCAAGTTCTACTGCAATATCAACCCAAGAACCAGAGTTAAACTGTTTTTGCAATTCACCTAAAGGAATAAGCCTGAGAATTGCTGCTGACATTTTCTCATTAAACATTCCGCTTCCGCCCTGCCATGTTAGGGCATAGTAAAAAAGAGCCAATGTCCGTTTGCTGATGTTCATATTATTTCCTTTCTAAATCCAGCGCCGGTGAGGTCTACGGTCTTAGTAACTGTTCCGGCGCTGGCAAGGTAAGCTACTTCGTCAACACCTGAAGCAACTCTACCGACGAAACATACTCATTCTTTTTGAGCTTGAGCTGCTTGATTGCCGCAGGAACATCAACGGCGACAAGCGTTTCTGCTGACCAATTGTCGGCATCTTGTTCGTTGTTTCCTTCGCCTTTCATTTGAAGACCGATGGTTACCCGATAAACCTTTTTCGTTTTCATGACTTACCCTTTCGTTTTGAAGTTAAGAACGTCTCGGCTGGCCGCAAGCCCGGTGAACGTCTTGGTTTGTGGAACGGATGCTCTCCGATTTCTCGGCATATTCACCACCGTGACGCAGCCGAGATGGTTGTTTCAAAATCATCTTTATAAAAACCGGCGCTGCCAGACCACGCCGGTCTACAACATTTTTAACCTTCTTCGGGTAAAATACCATAAATCAGTTTAACGTATCAATCATGATCTCTATTTCTTCTTGTAATCGTTCAAGCTTCACCCTTGTTTCTTCCGTAGAAACACTGTTATCGCTAAAAAGCATTCGAATGGCATTCAACGCTTTCTCGTAAAGGTTATCATTATCTGATTCCATTTCGCCATCTCCGTTTCCAGTTCAAATCACCAAAACTACCGTCTCGGCTGGCCGGTTGCTACTCCGGCATCAGTTGTGAAGCCGACTTCTCTTGAATCCATGTCCGGCCAGTGGCCGTGAATAAGAGCCTGCATGTCACTGATCATCTTCCACCGCGTGTTGCTCACGCCGCAGCCGAGACGGTTATTCCAAATCATCTGGCGCAACAAGTGTGTGTTCGCCGAAGCGTGTGTGCTCTCATTGCGCCAGAGTTACAAAACGGGCCGGTTCGGTTTCTTCTGAATGGAGCTGATAACCGTCAGCTAAACTAATCCCATTCAGCTACTACGCCGCCAGTCCACCGGCAAGGACATAGCTATTATAAGTGGGTTTCAAAGCTTAAAACCCCTCTCGCGTTGAGCCGGCGCGAGAAGGACGATTATTTTGCAGATGAACACGACAAGGTGAATTAACGTCGCCCGTAAACTTCGCTCAAACGACTAAGCACAAGATAACAAATCCAAAATCAAAGTCAAGCTATTTTTGCAAAAATTTTTGTTGCATTGCAATTATTTTTGAATTATATTCCCGCTGTACATTAAAACAAAGGGATTTTGAAATGACATTCGACAAACACCAATTAAAGAAACTTCGCGTTTTAAATCTCAGCCAGCTTGGCGTAAGTCCTTCGGTACGAAGTGCTATTTCACGCTGCAAAATCGCAAAGGGTCGGTCTATCTTAGGCGACTCGGAATCATCTGAATTGATGAGGGCGCTTGAAAAGGCCGAGGCAATTATACTGAGTATTAAGCAAGGCAAGGAACTTGAAAATGGCAAAAACTCAAATTAGCAAAATCGACCAGGCATATCTCGATCTAATGCAGGTTCAAAGTTTGCTCCAAATATTTGAATTTTGGAAATCTCGCCTGTTGGGTTGTTTAGATGAAGTAACAGTGAGGGCGAAATGACAAGCACAGAAAAAGCATTTGAAAAGATTCGTAAGGTTTATAATGTTCCCGCCAGAATCGGAGCAAGAGTTTCATACAAACCCGATAAACCGGGAAGCGAGTCAAGAAAAGGAACCATCGTCGGAGTTGAAATTATAAGCGATCATCTAAAAATAAAATTTGATGGAGATTCAGAAACATATCCCGCTTTGTTTCATCCGCAGTGGGATTTAACGTACTTGCAACCATTTTGAAATACATCTGCAAAAAATGTAGGAGGGAGAATAACCGCAGCAACTCCGCTTGCCCGGCCTGTTATATTCGAGAATATCGTAAAACCGAAACCGGAAGAAAAAAATCATTAGAAGCAGTCATCCGATATGAAAAAAGAAACCCGGAGAAAAGACGAAAATGGGTGCATACCTGGCAGGATCGAGTCTCGGCCAGAAGCCCACGAGAGCTTATCGCCCTCAGAAGGTCAATCAAAAGACTTGAAAAAGCGTTGGCAGACGCCCAAAAACGCGCTCGAATTGGCACGGCAGGCAAACCAAGTAGCAACGATGATATTGAATGAAGAAATCGACCTGGAAATCGCAACAAAATATGTAACGGCGGCGAGAACATCTTCTCAGCTTTTGTCTATAGAAGTTTACCGCGCCCGGCTGACAAAAAAACAGGCGGACATTTCACTCGAATAGCGAGGAATCCATGAGTAAATTCAGAGGAAAAAACACGCATCGTTTTTCTGTAAACCCGATTGAGAAGCTTTTTTCTGATTTATGGGCGGAAGAAAATGAACGATGGATTAAAAACGGCAAGCACGCCAGTGTGTTGCAATACATTTTATCCGAAGACGGCGGCAAGACAGTACCGGAAACAAGCGAACGGGATGAGATGATTGCAGCCAGTGTTATTCAATGGCTGGCGACGCCAATTGGACAAGGTTTTTTAGAGGAACTTTACGACACCATGCAAAAGGCAAAACCATGAACTTTGATTACATTCAAGCAATGGCGGATGATGACGAGGCGGCAGCAGCAGAATCTGCGCAGGCGGAGGCCGAGCAACGGCTACAATTCGAGGAAATTCAAAAACAATTTGAACGCCTATGGAAAAAACACGGTCTCAGCAAAAAAGCATACTCTGACGAAGAGATCGCGCCATTCAAATATGTCGCGCTAAAATGGTACATGCGCGGGCGGTTTAACGAATAGTCATGAACTTTGACCGCGAGCAAACCTTAAAGCAATGGGATTACTGGCGCAAGTACATTGCCGAGGGCGGGCAAGCCGACGGCCCTCGCATTTGGCTTGAAACCCTACTTGACCAATTTGACGAACTGCTGGCAGAGCGAAAAGCCTTGCTTGAAATTATTGAGCGAAAGGAAAAGCCATGAAAACTGTGAATATCTCAGAAAGAACACTAAAAGCACTTATCCGCGATGCCGCGCGTTATCGGTTTTTACGAAAGGCAGATGAGCCTAAATTTGGCATCGGTGTTTGGCGTGAAGATGAAAACGGCTTAGCGGAAGCTTGCGGCTGGCTGGTTTTTGAAGAACTCGATCAAGAAGTTGATCACGCAATGAAGTTGCATTCGAAATCCGCTTGACTTTGACCTGACGTTTTTTATATTGGTGACGTGTTAATTATCGTGCCTGGCAAGCGCGAGTTGAAAGCTAAGACAGGGAAGTAATAATAAGCCCATTGCATCACGCAAAGGGCATGGACGGCAATGGTATCATTCCCTGTCTTGATACAGTAGCCGACTTTGCCAAAGTTTTCCATGCCCCTTGCGAGGTGAAATGGGTTTTTGTTTTTAACTGAAAGGAAATGCCATGAAAAATAAAGAGAAGAAATTTACTTTCAAAAACCCTGGCGCAGTGCAATGGGACACTTTTAGCGCAGGGTATTTCATCACAAAGTTTCGCCCGGTTGCATTTTGTGATCAGAAAAAAAGTATTTGTTTTATTGGTGGCGAGCTATTTGAGACATTCAACCAGGCTTTGAATAAAGCAAAAGAATTGTGCAAGTAATCAACTGACCGACCTCTTGGCTGGGTGGCGGAGCAACAACTAAAAGGATTCACAAAATGAAATCTCATTCCTGTTTTGAAAATCCCCCGCGAGAAAACATTGTAATTTTGCGCCAATGGCATGTAAGATTTTGCCAGGGGAATCATTGCGCTGCTGCGCTACTTTCATATTTTGATTATTGGCACAGCATTAAGCTTGAGCAGTCAAAAAAATCAAATACGGCAAACGATGTTGCCGAGATGCACGGGGATGGCAGGACGCAAGATGAAAGTCTTTTTCAATTTCACAGCAATGATGAATTACAAGAATCTCTTCTCGGAATTTACGGTAAAACCAAAATTTCTGAAAGTTTAAAGTATCTTGTCAAGCGAAATGCTATCAGCATACACAGAAACCCCAACCCAAGATATAAATTTGACAACACAAACCACTTCCTTTTGAACACCGGAAGACTTGAAAAATGGCTTAAAGCATATAAAAAACACGTTCTGTTAAAAATGAACGGTCGTCGTTCAGAAATAAGCGACGGTCTCCCGAAAATAAGCGACGGTCGCCTAAAAACGGTCGATGGTCGCCTAAAAATGAACGAACAATATCCTGTGTCTTCTTCTGTGTCTTCTCCTTTGTCTTCTTCTGTGAGGGAGGGAGAAAAGCCCCCCACCCACCAAAACGGATTTTCGAAAAAGCCTGCCGTAAGTCAATCGACAGGCGCTCAAAAAAAGCTTGAGTACAACCCCGACATTCTCGCAAACCCTGAGAATTATACGGCAGCCGAGATTCGAAACGAAGCCGGTAACCTTGCTGAAAAATACGTGCAAGAGGTGTTCGCGCCAGCATGGACTCTTAAAACCGGACAGCCGTATATTCCAACATTCGGTGACGTTGCCGAGCGCATGCTTGCGGCGCTGTTTGAATCCTGCATTTCGCGCAAGATCAACATCGCTGATTTATTCCGAGCACGGCTCAATAATTTTTTCAACAGCAACACGGGATATTACAAAGACCGGCGTTATTCTCTCAAAACATTCTGCGAAGATTTCAACACGCTGACAGAGCCAAAGCACGACAAGAAACAATCATCAGGCTGGGTAACTTGCTAACATAGGCGGCGCATAGACGCCAACAACTGGAAAACCTTCAAGCGGCGCATATGATAGCAGACCAACTCATAAAATATGGCATCGTTGTTTCATCTTCTGCGCATGGCAACGTCAAAGTCAGATGTCCTAAATGTCAAGCCAGCAGGCAAAAACATCCGAATGATGTTCCGCTTTCAGTAAACGTTGATACCGGCAAATGGAAATGTCATCATTGCGGCAAATTTGGGAATGCTGAGCACGGATGGTCAGACGATAGCACAGCATATTTTGAGAACAAGGTCAAGCAGCCAAAGGAATACAAAAAGCCTGAGTCTGTTAAGATCGTACCATTGCCGCAGGAAGTGATAACGTATTTTGAAGGGCGAGGGATAACGCAAGATGTTTTGAAGCGCAATAAAATAAGTTATGGGAGATTTTGGTTTCCGCAGGCACAGAAGGAAATGAACGGAATTCTATTCGGGTATTACGATGGCGAAGAACTTATCAACATCAAGGCGCGGCGCAATAACCCAGACCGAATGTTTGCTCAAAGCAAAGACGCTAAGCCGATCCCGTACAAAATAAATGACATTCGCGGACAAAAAGAGATTGGAATAACCGAAGGTGAAGTTGATTGTTTGAGTTGGGAAGTTGCGGGTCTGATTAATTTTGTATCATCGCCAGGCGGCGCAATAAACGAAAACGATAAGCAAATTGACGGCAAGCTGCAATTTCTCGAACACATTCAAAAAGAAGTTGAGCAGGCAAAATGGATTTATATTGCAACGGACAGTGACGCGCCGGGGCGACGGTTTGAATACGAGCTTGCCCGGCGTATTGGGCGCGATAAGTGCAAGCGGATAAAGTATCCAGATGATTGCAAAGATGCCAACGATGTTCTGGTAAAGCACGGCGGAGAAGCTTTAAAAAAGTGTTACGACAATGCTGAGCCTTATCCGATTGACGGACTTATTCAGTTTTCAGACATTGTTGATGACATTGTAAAGATTTACACGGATGGATTTAGACAAAGTCATTCAACCGGTGTTAAAACGCTTGACGAAATTTATACGATACGCGAGGGAGAATTGACTGTTGTTACGGGTGTACCGTCGCACGGCAAGGCGCTTGATATTGAAACTGAAATACCAACAATTAATGGTTTTAAAAAAATGAGAGACATAGTTGTTGGAGATAAAGTGTTTGATGAATTAGGAGTGCCTTGTAACGTTATCGGCATGACAGGAATTATGCTAAACAGAGAATGTTATGAGATGATTTTTTCGGATGGTAGTAAAGTTATTTGTGATGCACAGCATGAATGGTTTACCAGAACAGATAAAGCGAGGCGAAGCTTATATTATGCAAAGAAAAATGGCAGGGATAAGCCACGCGCATTAAAACCAAAAGGCAATGACCAAACACACAAAAGAAGCTATCCCGAAGTTATTACTACTGAGAAGATTGCGGAATCTGTTTATATTGAAAACAGAAAAAGATTTAACCACGGAATAATGCTTTCTCTTCCTGTGCAATATCCGAAAAGAGATTTGCCAATTGACCCATATGTTTTGGGTTGTTGGATTGGAGATGGTACAAAAGCAAATGGACAAATAACAAAGCCAGATCAAGAATTATTTGATGAAATTGAACGACGCGGATACAAAACAAGCCCAAGGGCAGACAAACAGAGTAGAGGTATATTGGGTCTTCAGATGCAATTACGTGGACTTGGATTGCTTAATAATAAGCATATTCCAGAAATATATTTAAACGCATCTATTGAGCAGCGGATGGAATTATTGCAAGGGCTAATGGATACTGACGGGTATTGTTCTGATATAGATAATCGATGCGAATTTTGTCAAATAGATAAAAACATCGCAGAGCAAGTTTATCAATTGGTGGCGAGCCTCGGTATTAGGGCAACGATGATCGAGTGCGACGCTATGTTGAATGGTAGATTTATTTCAAAAAAGTATCGCGTTTTCTTTACTACGAGTAAACCAGTTTTTAAATTAAAAAGAAAGCTGAAAAATCTTGCTGATAAAAATGATGAGCGTAGAAAATGGCGTTTTGTTATTTCATGCAGAAAAGTAAAATCTGTGCCGGTTAAATGTATCCAAGTTGATTCTCCATCGAAGCTGTATCTTTGTACGAAAAGCTATATTCCAACACATAACAGCACTTTAGTAAATTATCTTATAACTCATATGGTAAAATCACAGCAATGGAAATTTGGAGTCTATTCTGTTGAGCACCATCCGCTTGAGAGATATTTTGCAAACCTTGCCCGGATTTATGTCGGCAAGCCGTTTATGCGAGGGCCGACGGAACGCATGAGCAACATCGAGTTGTTTCAGGCAATATCTGTGCTGAATGATTATATCAAACCGATTTACCCGATTAGTGGTGAGCGAAAACTTGAGTCTATTCTCAATCTTGCGCGAACGCTGGTTTACAGACATGGCATAAAGGGGCTTGTGATTGACCCTTGGAACCGCATAGAACACGAACGCAGCGGCAGAGACCTTGCCGACTATGTCGCGGCCACGCTTGATCGTATTCAAGACTTTGGCAGGCGTAACGATATTCATACGTGGATAGTCGCGCATCCCAAGCTTTTGCAGATGACCAAAGAAGGGACATTCACCAAGCCGACGCTATACAGCATTAGCGGTGGAGCCAATTGGAGAAACTGCGTTGATCATGGTTTAATCGTTTGGCGCGATATTGAAAAGGGAGATAACGTCGTTGAGATTTATGCAGAAAAAATTAAGTATGAGGAAATCGGGCAAATCGCAAGGCGGCAAATTTTGTACGATAAAATAACTGGCCGCTATTACGATATGCCAAATTTCAAAGACACAAACGGCAAATCGAGTTATGTTCATTACAGCGAAACAGAAAGGGAATATGATGTCTATCACAAAGACCAACCGCCAGGACTACCATTCTGACGAAATGGAATACACGGCGCGAGAGATTCGCCGCATAACGCAAGGATTGCCGGCAAAGTCTCGGCAAGAGATTTACAACCGTCTTCACGAAGGCATGGATATTTATTTGATGCGCGATTTATTTAGCGAAGCGTGCAAGAAAGCTATTGAAAGGGCATAGCGATGCAAGCAAAGGACTTGAAAGTAGGCTATATTTTCAGAACAGACGAAAAGATTTATTTCGTCAATCGGCAGAAGTGGGAGAAGCCTGGGGCAACGGATTTACGCTGCACGGGCAAGATCATCAACAAGGAAACCCGCTAGAAGTTCATCAAGGCACTATTGCATCATCTGAGCGCGGTTGAGGTTCATGTGCCGATGGATGCGAAAGTAAAACGGGTATAACAGCAAAAGCGAAAGGTATGATTATGAAAAAAGTAAAAAATGATGGCTATAAAAATTTTCTTGAAAGTAAAGCCATTATTCATCAACCAAATGGAATAGAAAAATCAATTGATTCATTGCATGACAGTCTTTTTTCATTTCAGAAGGCTGAAGTAAAATGGGCGCTTAAAAAAGGCCGCTGTGCAATTTTTAATGATACCGGCCTTGGCAAGACAATGATGCAAGCAGAGTGGGGAGCTAATATGGCATTTCATTCTAAAAAGCCATGTTTATTTGTTGCCCCATTATCGGTGGCACGACAAACTATTCGAGAAGTAAAAAAAGTATTGGGATATGATTTGATTTATTCACGTGGCGGAATTCCTGAAGATAATTTAATAATAACAAATTATGAAATGCTCAAGAATTTTAATCAAGATTACTTTGGTGCAATTGTTTTTGATGAAAGCAGCATATTCAAGTCAATCGATGGGAAGACGTATCGTTTTGTAATAGAAAATTTTGGGAATATTCCATATCGTTTATGTTGTACTGCAACACCAGCTCCAAATGATTTGACGGAGCTTGGCAATCATTGTGAAGTACTTAGTATTATGACAGCCGCAGAAATGCGGGCTACATTTTTTCAAAATACTGGTGATACTTCTGACAAATGGAAAATGCGAAAACATGGTGAAGAGAAATTTTATCGGTGGTTGTCTTCGTGGGGTATGTTTGTAAAGTTGCCGTCTGATATTGGATTTGAAAATAATGGCTATATTCTGCCTGAGATTAAAATTAATCCGATTTATATAGAAACCGACTGGAAGCCAGACGGGGCATTGCTTTTCGATGGAGTATTGCGTGGTTTAACTGAAAGAAATCAAGTCAGAAAAGATACCATCCAATTGCGTGCAAAAAAAGTAGTCGATTTGTGCTTGTCTCACAAAGATGAACAGGTAATTGTTTGGTGTTGGCTCAATGATGAAGCGGAGTTAATTCAAAGTCTTCTTAGTGGTGAAAGTGTTAATGTTCAAGGTAGTGATTCACCAGAAATAAAGGCAGAAGCATTCGAAAACTTCCAAGATGGTAAATTTAGAATTCTTGTGACTAAACCAGATATTGCTGGGTTTGGAATGAACTTCCAGAACGCACATATTGAGATTTTTAACGGAATTACCGATTCTTGGGAAAGTTTTTATCAATGTATTCGCCGAGTTTATCGCTTCGGACAGCAAAAAGAAGTTAAAATATATGTTGTTATGGCAGATGTGCAGAGACCAGTGTTTGAAAATGTAGAGAGAAAACAACAGCAGGCGGATGAAATGTCTGCTGCGTTAATTGACCACGTTCGCAATTTTGAGCGTGAAGAACTTGAAGGTCGTAAAAACGGAAGGTATGTATACACTATGAAAACAGAAAAAGGAAAAAATTGGACTGCCATGCAGGGGGATAGCTGTGAACGTCTCAAAGAAATTTCAACCGAATCTGTGCATCTTAGTGTTTTTAGCCCGCCATTTCAAGACTTGTTTACCTACACGGCAACGGAGCGCGATCTTGGAAATAGCAAAACAAAGCAAGAATTTTTTGAACATTTTAAATATATCATTCGCGAGTTGCTTCGTGTTACATTGCCAGGTAGAAATGTTTGCTGTCACGTTGCTGATATTCCTTTGCAAAAGGCACGCGTTGGATATATGGGAATGGATGATTTTCCTGGAGATTGTATTCGTGCTTTTCAAGATGAAGGATGGATTTGGTATGGCAGACACTTTATTCAGAAAAATCCACAGGCCCAAGCAATCAGAACAAAGGCGCACGCATTAATGTTTAAAACTTTAAAAAGCGATTCAAGTAATAATCGCTCAGGAATTGCTGATCAGATTCTTGTTTTCAAAAAACCAGGAGAAAACAAAATACCTGTTACACCTGTGGCTAATGGAGAAATTACAAATAACGATTGGATTGAATGGGCGCATCCAATTAACAGGATTGATACAGAAACTCAAGAAGAGTTTCAAATTGGAGTATATGGACATTGGCATGGAATCCAAGAATCTGATACACTTCAAAAATCAGATGCCAGAGATGAAGACGATACAAAGCATATTTGTCCGCTACAACTTGAGACAATTTCTCGGTGTATAAAACTCTATACTAATCCCGGGGAAATTGTTCTCGATCCATTTGGCGGAATTGGTTCTACAGCATATAAAGCTATAATGCTTTCTCGAAAAGCTATTACGATAGAGTTGAAGGATAGTTATTTCGAACAGTTGTTAAAAAATGTACGCAGAGCAGAAGCAGAATCAAAAGTAGAAGATTTATTTTCTGTTGCAGGTGTTGAAATCTAATCATCGCGTCACGCCATTTTCTACTTAGCAAAATGCACATGGCCTCTGGCGCTAAATTTTGAAAGGTGATCATGAAGGATTATAACAAAGCTTGGGATTATTTTGGGTTCGGGGAGCACACGCTTGAGAGGTTGTCAAACGCGATGGCTGCAAGCGGAGTGGTTAATCAGCGCATTTCAGCGACGTATCAATTTATCGCATCGTTGCGCAAAAAGTCGGTTGCACAGATGACAAAAACTGAGATGCGTCAAGCATTTGAATTGCGGGATCAACTGAATGCCAATAAGACCAGAAAACAAAAAACGTTACCCTAAAGACTGGAAGTTGCGCAGTCGATTTGTGCGATTTATTCGCGGCAAAGGTAAATGCGAAAAGTGCGGAGCGGAACATGGCAAGCCGAATCCGGTAACGGGCGCAAAAGTTATATTGACTACGGCACACGTCCACGATGATAGACCGGAAGCGGCAAGCTTACTTAATCTTGCCGGTCTTTGTCAACTATGTCATAATCGTCTCGATGCAAAAAATAGGGCGCGCGGACGAAAGGAACGAAGGCATTTAAATCAGCGGAGTTTATTATGAGCGATTTAGCGTTATTATTTCTCGGCGGAATTTTTGGTTTGGTCTTTGGCGTGTTGGGGACTGTTTGGGTTATCGGATACGCCACAAACAAAGCGAACAAGGGGTTTGCAACATCGTTTAATAAACGCGAAAGTTGAAAGGACTTCTTATGCCTGGCTTGATTGAGACTGCAAAGGGCTGCAACTATAGCCATGTACTTGAGAAAAACCATATTCAAGTTGTAAAACAGTTTTGCTTCGAACATCGCGGCGAGTTGGTCAATCCGCGAATATACTCTCAGTGGGCGATTGCGAAAAACATGCCGCGATTAATTGGCGTGCAATTGCTCAGCATTTTTATCAGTTTGAACCTTGAGCAAAAGACAAATCCTGAATGGGTAGCGCCGAGAATGTTTTTGGTGCCGGAAGATTTTCCAGAGCCGAAAAAACGCAAAGTCAAGGAATACAAGTACGGCGCTTGGCGGCAAGCGGCGCGTGAGCGATGGATTAGGTACAAAGAAAACTCGTCACACTTGGAAGGCCAAAAGTATTTGAGGCCATCGAAAGGAAATTAATGGCGTGGCTAATAAGCAAATCCTTAATGAACTCGCTTTGTTCGCCGGCGCAGGTGGCGGAATCCTCGGTGGATACTTGCTCGGATGGAAAACAATATGTGCCGTTGAAATCGACGCCTATTGTGCAGGCATACTTGTGCAACGACAAAACGACGGCATTCTCCCGCCTTTCCCGATATGGGATGACGTTAGAACATTTAGCGGAAATCCGTGGAGAGGAATTGTTGACGTTGTTTCGGGCGGGTTTCCCTGCCAAGACATTAGCGCAGCGGGAAAAGGCGCAGGAATCGACGGCGAACGCAGCGGACTTTGGCGAGAAATGGCAAGGATCATTGGCGAAGTACGACCGCGCTTCGCGTTCGTGGAAAACTCGTCAATGCTCACTTCTCGAGGGCTTAGATGTGTTCTCGGGGACTTGGCCGAGATGGGGTATAATGCAAGATGGGGAATTGTTTCCGCTGCATATGCCGGATGTGTTCACAACCGTGAAAGGTGTTGGATTCTTGCCTACACCAATAAAAGCAGATGCAAGACTATTCAAATATCCGCACAAAAGCTTTGCAAGAAGTCATTCAATAGCGAGTCTTCCAGAATACGTGAGTCGTTTTTATCGGATGAGAATTTCTCCATTAACATCAGAAATGATGATGAGATGGCCAAATGGATGGACAGATTTGAGGCCGTTGGAAATGGCCAAGTTCCGGCAGTGGCTCAACTCGCATGGGAAATATTGAGTGATGGGCTTATTTAAAAATAGCGCTTGACAATGTGCAATCAATGTTTATATTAGCAACATGGTCAAGAAACATCATTTCCATTTTGTCATGCCAATAGAAGATTGGAAGGCGCTAAAAAAGCGTGCAGAAGAAAACGGTTTTGACGTTACGCGGCAGGCATTGAATGATTTGAGATTTGCGGCTGCATTCAAATTGGAATCTACGGTTTACCGCCAGGGTGACGCCCTGGTTGAGATAAGCAGGGCTAAGCCATGATCATATCGGCAATCAAAGAAGCGCTTATTACTATTGCTTACGGCGCTGCTGGTTTCATTGCAATGGCGGCAATCGCCATGTTCACGGTCAAATCGCCGATGATAGTTTTGGCGATTGCTGGGCTTGCGTTTTGGTTCATGGTATTTTTTAATGGCGCATTACGGAGGAGATAACTATGGCAGGAACAGCGGGTTCAAAATACGGAATCAAAAACGACGGTTTGCCGACTACTGCGCGGGATAGTGTGACGCAGAAGCTTGAGCCGTTGATAAAGAATTGCCCGCTTTGCAAAAAAGCGGCAGTGGTTGAAAGCATTAAAAAATATTTGTTTTTTGGAAAGCGGCAATTCTATTGCGAATGCGAAAATATTAATTGCAAGCTGTCCGACAGTTCAGACTTTTTCGACACTGAAAAAGAAGCAATTGAAGATTGGAACCGAATAGCATAACGTCTCGGCTGAGGCGTGTGGCTAGGCACGAAAAGCACGAACCTTAACGCAGGTCGGCCAGCCGAGACTTAATTTACATCACACCTCCTCCTGTTTACACTGCGCTTAAAATTTCAATTGTAGGGGCAATTGAAAACTTACTTGATGAAAAGTTTAAAAATTTAAAACGATGAACTTTACTAAATTCGAAATCTTCCTTTTGCGCTGCTTCCTTCTCGCTTGCTTCATTCCGTTTTTGTGGAGTGAGATGGTATTCAACCAATACGCCAGTTTCCAGGGAGCGGAGTCCCGGCTTTACGATCAAGAGAAGGCTGCGCTTGATTCCGTGCTCATTCGCCCGGATGTCCGCAAGGCATACGAGATTGCCTATAATCGCGCCCTGCCGCATCAGAAGGCAAAGGAACAATTTACCTTGCTCAATCAGCGCGCCCTCGAGAGAACACGCGATAACGGAGATTTCAAGCCATACGATAGGTCACTATCTCAGGCAGAAAAAGACATTCAGCTTGCCTGGCAGCCGTACAATGACCTTGTGGCGTCTTATCAACTGCCGATTCGAGTACGATACGCAAGCGCCAGGGCGCGGGCAAATGAATCGTCTTTTCTCGGCAAGTCAACTGCCAATTCCATCGGCATTATTTTTCCTTTCGCTGCCATCGTAGTTGTGTTTTTCGGTTATTGGGTAGACAAGGGCGAAAACAAGAAACTTCGCCTTGCGCTTGCCTTACTCGCTCAGGGCGTGAGCGGATATTTTTCAGGCTATGGAGCAAGGCTAAAGTTTGAATCGCTGGAAGCTGGTATCGCGATTGGTGTTTTTGTTTTCCTTGTCTACCCTTTTGCTTACGAGTACATTACGAAGGCGTTTTTTGAAACGCGAAAGCTTAAAATTCGCAAGCTTGCCGACGATAGGTATGCCAACGAGATAAAATTCAGACGGCTAAACAAGCTGAAGGCTGAAAAGTCTCGCGTCGAAAATGTTGTTGAGCAGGCAAAGGTTTTAGTCGGTGAAAACGGAAACGGCTATTCGCTCCACGGAGTGCCAAATGTCCCGCGTGAAGCGGCGAAATGGTTTGTAAAACACGGAACGCCGCACGGCATGGCTACAAAGCTTGCAAAGCACTGCAACGTGTCAAATGCTCGATTTAGTCAGCTTGTAGCCCGTGAAAAAAAGTTAAGCGGGACTTCAAATCAGGAATAATCAAGGTATTTCACTCAATCGAGATACCTCCCAAAGTTGAGAAGGGGAGGTATCTAACTTGAAAAAAGGTATGAAGATATGTCAAAGAATGCGGAATTGACGAAATATGGTAGCCTGAAAACGCGGAGTAATGGCGAGATTAAGTCTCAGCCGATAGATATTGACTGGTGGGACGACGATAACGCGCCTGAATCTGGCAGCGATGTTTCGCCGGCGCCGAAGTTTGTGTATCGCCCGACGTTGGCCGACTGGGGAGTGATTGGAAAGAATGCGGTTTTATCTCTGTGGCATAATCGGGTGTTATTGGCGATCACTTGTCTTACTATTGGATGTCTTATAGGTGTAATTTTGGGATATGGAGCAAAGCCATGAAACGCGACTGGCTCAAAGTTCAGATCGGCCTAATGCTGCAATCCCAGCGCTATGTCAATGCGGCGGTGTTCTGCGCCGGTGTTATTGTGGGAATTTTAATTGTGGGATTGGTTCGATGAAATATGTGAAATGGATTGAACCCGGCGAGAACGGCGAGCCACTTCTGAACATGATTCCGGTGTCTGAAGCGATAGCGCTTGCGAAGCGTTACGGATTTTATGAGAATGATCAGGAAGCGCTTGATGAATTTGTGATTGTCAATTGCGCGGAGTTTGTAGACGTTGAAGATAATCAAATAACAAAGGCTAACGAATGACGGCAAAAATATCTTATCGCTTTGTATTTTATCTTGCGGCGCTTGCTATCACTGCGCTTGTGGTTTTTAATAAGCATTGCGACGGGACAATTTGGTGGCCGGTGTGAGTTTAATTTTATGCCTCTATACAAAGCAAAAGTAAAATATGATTTTTCATATTGCGATTATTGGGTATTGGCAAAAAATCCTATTGATGCAATTGAGTTATTAAAAACTGATGTTGAAGAATTTGAGCATAACTGCAAATATCAAGATATTGTTTATTTGAAATTGATATCCGAAAACGAATATCTTGTTGGTTTTGAATATTATGGGGATATTGATGAAGAATAAACAAATAGGACATTTACTCACGCGCTACTTTTTTTTCGCGTGGGTTGAGCAGATACTTGTTTATCTTAAGTGGGCGAATCGTTTGCAATGGCGGAGGGCTTGCATAAAAGGTTTTGCTGTCCTCTTGGCTGTTGTTGGTGGTGTTATTCTGTACTGGATGGGAGCGTTTAGCAAATCCATTGTTACGTCTAACGCGCTCCCATTCTTTTTTTTGTTCTTGTTTAATTCGTGTGTCTTGCTGAATATTTTTTTTATCGGCATCTTCAAGTTTGAAGGAATCTTTGCGGTGCCTGATCGCATCGGGTTGCTTCATTCGAATGAGCCGTTAAGCTTCACCGAAGTTGCAGACCCGCGAGAAAATAGTTTCGTACTTGGTGATCGCGGCAAAGAACACGGCGGATATTACTGGATTGACTGGCTGTCACCGACACAAGAGCAACACTATCGAGTTGTGGGTGGTCTCGGATATGGGCGCAATGAATTCAAGCGCTTGGTGTTGAGAAATTCTTTTGTATCGCCGACAATAGCTTTTATGTGCGATTGGACAACTGGAGGCGGTGAATCTTTTCGTGACTTCATCGGAACGAAAGGGATTATTGTAGTTGAGGCTCAACATCAAATTGCGAAGGCTGTTGATTTCGTTTATGACATCTACCAAGACAGATATTCTTTACGATCTAAGCCTGATCAATATGACAACAGTATTAGAATTTTGCTTTTCATTGATGAGTCATTAATGGAACTTCTGGAACATCCAGACGCAGAAACTCCGAGTAGTATGACTAAGATTGGTGCGCAATTGATGGAGCTTGCCACTAATGCCAAGAATCATAATATCCATATCATCGCTTATGCCCCTCCGCATCGAGGGCCTAATTCAATGCGTGCAGATTTGCAAGCGCATTTCAAAGACATAATCTATTCCTTCACGATAAAAGTCGAAAAGCCTGAAGGTGGCTTTGGAGTATGGAGAAGTCAACATCCTGCATTTTATTCTGTTGCTGCTGTGACGCATCAGCATGAAACTTATATCATGAAGATTCCGACGGTAGCCGAAGCGCCGAAGGCATGGATTGAAGCGCAATTTGAATCTTTTGGCGAAGCGGTTCACGATATGTATGCTGATGCCATGCGGCATTGCAGCAAGGGTAAATATGAACCACGCGAGAAGCGCGAAATAATTGTAAGTGGAGAAACCGTTAAGGCTACGGAATGGCAACAAAAGGAAGCGGCATGAGCAAGCACGATAAATATATTTTCGCCGTCTTTTGCTCGATTCTATTTGTTATTGGGTTCGCGTTGAAGCACGTCGTTGTAGCTGTTAGCATAGTGATAACCCTGTGTTGTATCGTTTGGCTGTGCTGCGACGATCAACCCAAAATCACCGAATACAAACCGCTTGACCTGAATGGAAACGGCGCGCATGATTAATCAATCAAAAAAACAAAGCATGTTAGAACAAATAATTAGAACGGCGATAAACTTTGTTGCCGCAATGTTTCTATATAAAGTATTTTTCCCTGGTTCAAAGGGCGAAACCAATGTATTGATAGCATGCTATTTTACTTTTCAATCGTTGGCAGTCGGTTATATCATTAGGCGTTTTTTTGAATCAATGAGAAAAGCATGACTAACGCGATCATCGGCATTGCCATAGCGCTTGCACTCGGCGTATTGATTTGGTTTCTCAGGGCGCGCGCTCCAAAATCTATTTACGTGAAGCGCAAAGATGATGCCGATTTTTATCGCGGGAAGCGCAAACCAGACGATGGATTTACGCAAGCGCAGAAAAGCAGAATCTACTTTCGCGATGGCGGCAAATGCCAAATGACAGGCCGCAAGGTTTGGCTGGGCGAGCCGGATAATGATGAAGAAACAACGGACGCAGCCTTAAAGCTTGCATCGAAGCTGACGGGGATTGATTCGATTAAGCGGGAGGAAGGGGAAATAGATCATATCATCCCGCGAGAGTTCGGAGGCCCGTCAACGCTGTGGAACGGGCACCTTGTGGCGCGGTCATACAATCGCGGGAAAAGTTCGAAGTGGTCGATACAGGCCGAACGGCTTTGTCGAAAAAACAAATGGACGGTTTATCTTGAGCCGTCTGAGCTAAAAGAATTTCAACAACGGAGAAACAAGCAATGAGCAAGCCAGAACAAGTAACTCCTATTCAGCATGCCTATGAAACGCTGAAGCATGATGACAATACTCTTGGCAGCAAATTCGATTTTGAAAATTTATTGCCAGATGAACAACAAGCCGTTTGGGAAGATGCTGGCAAAATTATTTCGGCCATTGAAACAGCGCAAGACTCTGAAGTTCAATATCTTTCGGAATCATGAAGCTATTTTGGAAATTCGCCCTTCCGGTTGCAATCGCTTACCTTGTTAGTTTTGCGTTGGCCTACTTTCGCAAGCACGATTTAGACCCGCATAGACTTTTTACGCTTGGGTTTGTGCGAGATATTCAGCATTGCATGCGCGCCGAGGGCGGATTTAAACCTATTTCATTGGACTTCACGCTTTTCGTTTTAGTGAGTGTACCGACAATCCTTGTGATCTTAAATTTCCTTGCCGTTGGTGTCTATTTTCAGCCGCCAAGATTGACAAGGGATTTAGATAGAACGATCACAAAACTTGCGCGGCCACAAGGTAAGCCGCCATTGGGCGAGACGGCTATTCGAGTTTACCAGCACTCCCCTACTCTCGTTTCAATTTCGAGTAGCCCCGATTTAGCGCTTCCGCCGCAATGGTTCAAAGACAATGAGAAGGCTATTGAAGCGGGAGCACATATTGACATAAAAGAGATTAGAGAAAGAGCGCCTGGGATTGTGGCTATTGAATTCTCGCGCGAACGGAAAGATATAGCGGCCAGCGTGTTTATAGAATTCTCAAGCGGCGCATTGCGCGATATTTCGGTTGGCGCAAAAAAGGGGCAAATGTATTGGTATGCTTGCCATGTTCCAGGCTCAGATGAAATACGCATCGGGCATACAAACAATCCGCTTCAAAGAATCAAAGATCACAAATCAAGCAATCGCGGAATGAGGTTTTATAAGCGCAAAGACGGGCGTGAATGTGTTTTCAAAGAAACGCCTGAAGTAAATGAGAGTTCTGTGTTTGCTATGTTTGATCACTTACGCATAGATTCAGACGCAAGTTTTTTCAGGGCTGAAGCGGAATTGATAGATTTTTTGAATGAATACGAAGATATTTAATCCATCGCCGCGTTTACTGCGGTGGATACGGGAGAATCAGAGCTAATGCCATTCGACGATAAACCGCATAACGCTATTGGTTGGGCGCTTTTAATCATCAACGGAACCGTATTTGTCGTTTCGCTTATTCAATTGCTGAAATTTTTTGGAGTGATTTAGATGAAATATCGCATCGGGATTTTGGAAGTGACTCCGGCAGAGTTGGCCGAGGCAACTATGGATGGATCAGGTAAATTTTGGGGAGCGAATTGGATCGCAAGAATTCAAAAAGCGCGTGAGCTTGCTCACCTCAGTGCCAACCTATACCATAACGGCGCTTTCTCTGATGCCTTGCGCCTTGAACTTGCGGCAATCGGCGTGGAGATGGTCGAAGATTAATGTCATTTTATCGTACCAAAATAAACCCGCTTGATGTTTTGGTATCCTGCCTTGTGCGCAATCGCGACGAATGGACTTGCCGACGCTGCAAAAAATTATACCCGCCTCCTACTTCTACTTTGCATTGCGCACATATTTTTTCCCGTGGAGATTCATCAACCCGCTACGATCAAGACAATTGCCTTGCCTTGTGCTTGCACTGCCATCAATGGGCGCACGGGCATGCTCACGAGTTTGTCGATTTCATCAATTCTGAATTAGGAATCGACAAGGCTGAAGCGTTACGCCTGAAGTCGCGACAGACGGTGAGAAAAAGCCAACTTGATTATAACCTTCTGAAGCTGGCAATCATGCAAGAGATTGATAGATTGCAAGGCATGAAACGGACGTGGTGGGTGCCTGAGCAATACGGGTTATATCGCGAAATGAATTTCAATCAGACCATGCGCAGAAAATAAAAAGCCCCAGCATGAGCCAGGGCTTGAGGTCACCGTGTGCAGGTTATTTTTGAGATTCTGATGGCTTTGGTGGAAGGATACCTGCAATTTGAGCTTGTTCTTCGAATTGGTTGAAAATAAAACGTACCAATTCTTTTTTTTCTGATGTTGGTTTGTCTGCGTTACTGAGTCTCGCCATGTAATAGGCATGTTCAAGCAACGCCGCCCGAAGTTCGGAATATGTCATATTTTGCCCTTTCGCATTACTCGCGCCGTTATCACCAGCCACAGCAGGTTTAGCAGAATGAACGGCGCGAAGATGATTAGGTCAGTCATTTAGCACTCCAATTTGTTGCTCCAAATATAAAACAGTAATCCCAGAAAGTCAACTACTTTTTTATTCATTTTTTATTAAAAAGATATTGACTTTGATATTTGGATTGATTATCTTGAGCCGTACCAAAAACTGAAAGGGTTTTAAAATGAGTAAAACTAAAAAGAAACAAACGCTTCAGATTTCGATTACTGAGCGGTCTCGTATTGCTGTAGACTGGTTTAAGGCCGAGGCCGCAAGACTTGGAATCAATCAGGACGTATTTTTTGCGGCGATTATCGCGCAATACAGGGCAACCGGAACCAAAGAAAATTTTGTGTTGCCATAGTTTCCGCACTCTCCGCCGTTAGCTTGTACTCTAACGGCGAGTTTTTCACCAACAACAACCAACAGGAGATTGACATGAAAGCACCATCAGCAGGACACCGCTACTATGATTTTGGCTTGCCGAGACAAAGAAACGACGATCCGGTCAGCCATGATATCGCCTACGCCGAATCCATAGAGAAGGCAGCCGACACCATCGGTTTTCTTGTCGGCGAAATTAAAGACGCTCACGCCAGCGCTCCGAACGTGGCCGCCGAAATGTTGTTACTCGGCTGGCTTGAGCAGATCGTGAAAATTAAGACAGGGCTTGTCCGGCTGAAGGCCGAAACAAAAGGACGCTAACATGGCAAAGCAAACATTGCAAGCGAGAATCATCGACGCATTCGAAACGCTGGGCTGTAAGCGCGTCGAAGGCAAGACACGTCGGTACGTTGTGCTAACTAAGATGCGCGATGAAGGCTTCTATTTCGTCGGTAAAAATGGCGCATTGCGAGCTGGGAAGAACGTTACCTCAAGCGTGAGCTTACAGGGTATGCTCAGCCTCGACAAACTTTTCGCCGCCGCCGAACGCAAGCGGCAGGAACAGGACAGCTAACATCTTCGCGTCGGTCGAATCCCAGGTAAAGATTGCAAACGGCCTTGCGGAGTCGGATCGGCGCGAAGTTTTAAACCAACAGAGGACGACATGGAGAAGTATAGAATTGTTATTATACCAATAGTAAAAAGTGAAAACAATCCCGTTATATTGTTCCGCATGAAAAGCGGCGCAACGGATAGTTCGGAAATTAATAGCTGGGAAATTGTGGATGAGTACGCAGATTTGCCGACATGCTTTAAAATGCAGCATTTACCATATGTCTTTAAAACTGTCGGGCATGTCTTCAACCCCGTCACGCTGCAAAACTTTTGAGATTTTTGAGGACGCCATGAAATTTCTATTTATTGATTCGTTTAAGATCGTGAAAGTTTTCGATCTTAGCTTTCGCCCAATAGTTGGAGACAGGGTCGAATACGGATATAATCCTATCCCTGTGGTGCGAGGTATATTGATTCTTCCAGACATAGATACGCTTAAAGAAATTGCGGACTCTTCGAAAATCGAAGAGTCTGCAATTAAAGACGTCGAAGCAATCGTTTACTTGGATGTTTACTTGGATTAAGAGGACGCCATGTCAACATTCGGACTTCTTTTTATAAGGCCGAAACGAAAAAAGGCAGCTAACATCTTCGCGCCGACTATCTGACTATCTGATGAATAATATATTGACAACAGTGCATCGTTGAGTCGGCGCGAAGTTTTAAACCAACAGAGAGAACGCCATGCTTGAAACAATCGGATTGACAATGATTTCGTTCGCGCTTATGATGTTGGGCGCGGACATGGTTTTCAATCAGAAAAGGTAAAGGACAAACACCATGTTCGATGCAAAATACGGCTTTGACGAATACGGCTGCCCGCAACATAGCTGTCATTTTGATACCGTGAGTGAACAACAACAGATTGTGCCGGATTACGCCTATACGCAAGTTTTCAATGTGTTGGCAGACCGTGAAGCACGCGCTAAGGCCTACAACGACAGCGCGGCGCGACTTGGACGCCTGATCGAAGTTTTGCCGCCAGGAAAAGAGCGCGACAAAGCCATTGAAAAGGCGCGGCTGTATATCGCTTATGCCGCAGAGATTCGCAGTGCAGATAGCACGGATAGCGTGAGAGAGTTTTATACACAAGTCGCGGTTGATCACATGAGCGCCTTTGAGGCTGTGCAAACCAATCTCGGCGTGGCTTCTGAGCATATTAAATGCGCAGAGCGTGCGCTGGAACTGGCTGGTACGTTATGAACTCACTCGCCGAAATCATCTACTGGATCATCAAGGCTGAGATGAAGCGCGAGATTGAAGATGCGCTCGATGCCTTGATTGAGACGAGTGACAAGCAGATCGTCGGCTTTGCCGCACTGGACGATGTTCGACTGAGGCGCGACGAGTTGGCAGAGTATTTCACGGAATGTCGAAACTGAAAGGGTAAGGATATGGAACCAAGAGCAAAACTTGTGCAGATGTGCTACGAACGCGGCATGTTTCAAAATCAAGCCGAAACGGTTGTGGGGCTGGCAATACCTCAAATTGACAAATTTCTCAAAGATGAACTGAATTACAAAATTGACTGGTACAATGCCAATGAGAAATTTCCTGAAGGGCTTTACGCGACAATTTTTATGTTGCATGTCGCACCGGTTGCGTTGAGATGGATTGATGAAAACATACCAAAAGCATGGTTTCGTCCGCTTTTTGATTTAAATGATCCGATTCATAAGCGGAAAGATAAAGAAACCGCAGTCGATATTCAGACCGTTGCGTGAAAACGGTAAGCCATGTATGCCTCGAAAGGGCGGCTACCTAATAGAGACCGCATTGACGCTTGCTTCTCGGCAGCGAATGCGGCGTGGCCACGACGAACGAATCCGGCTTCCCCGATGTGGCGTCGGGGATTTATTAAAACATGCTCGGAACTTGCAGATTGCCTTTGCGGGCAGTCTTGGTATGCAAGTTAGTTGTATCAAGGCGCAAAGCTTGATACAATGACCTGGTTCGATTCCAGGCCGAGCAACTAACTTAACTTTTGAAAGGATAAGTCATGGAATTCAATCTTGAAGCCATTCTTTCGGTAACAACCGGACGATTGCTTACGAAGGCAAAACAAAACAGCAACGGAATTGAGGATATATATGAATTGCTAAGTTTCATGTGCGGAGAAGATGTTTGGACGCATCAGTTGTGGCGATTTGCAGATGAGTGCCTACCGTACATTTTGAAACAATATCCACAGCTTGATGCCGCAGAAAAGAATCTTGCTATGCTGGATTCACTTATTGAGAAAAACGAAAACAAGCGGGCGGCGTGCGAAGGATATATCAAATGGTTACGCCAAAAATTTGAATTGCTGCCATATTACGATTTACAGCCAATCCCCAAAGATGACCATACTTCAACTCATCCGCAAAAAGAGCTTGAAGATACGGTCGGAAAGGAAAAAGTTGTTGTTATCAATTCGACGGAAGATTAAATAATTTGTTGTCTTTCCGCCCGTCAATGCTCAGACCCCGGCATCCCGTACTGAGCACGACAAGAGCCGGGGACGGCGGGCGGGAGATTTTAACCATAAGGAGAAGCCATGACAAAAGAACAAGCGGTATTTATGCAAACCGCTTTCCGCGAGCTAATCGGCGAGCGGCCATGTGTCGAAGTTTCCTGGTACGAATATAAATCGTGGAGTCACCCGCTTGAGATCGAGCCGCGAAGGCTCACGAGGGGTTGGAAAGATACCAATGAATTTGTGATCGTACACGGGCATGATAACGGCGATTGCAGCTTTGCGATTTCAACCGATTACGGCATGACAGGATCGCCGGAATTTTGGGAAAACATTTCGATTGACGCAGACGATTGGACGATCCATTTCAAGTACATGGAAGGCGACAAGGTAAAGGTGTATCGCGCCTTTAAACTTCTGCCAGATGAAGGCACCGGATACAGCCAAGACATATATCGCAAGTGGCAAGACATGATGAAAGAGTCGTGGAAGTTGCGCACTCCGAAAGCTAGCGAACCCGCAATTCCCGCCGAGCCGGAAGAACTCGTAGAGAAAAGGATTTTGCCATGAAATCAGACAAGTGGATTATCGAGATTGAAGGAAAAAAGTATGCGGTTGATCGCTGCTTTAGCGGTGAGCCTGCAATTTACCATGCTGGCGGGCAATTCCAATCACGAGGGCACGGGGATGATCCTTTTGAAAAGAGCGTGACAGGATATTGGGGCGGCAGCGATGATACGGAATGCGTGTTCATTTTAGCGCGGAAGGTAGAGCCATGAAGCTTGAATGGAGAAAAACAAGTATTGGTTGGCGTGTTATGTTTATTGATGGCGTCGAAATACCAGGCGCAGCTTGGGAATGGGCTGAGAAGGCCGCAATACTGCATAACGCAATCGAACAAACCCTTGCCGAGAACGGCCACTTAGCGGACGGGGATAAATGCACTTTGTGGCGTCTCAAGCAAGCAATCGGAAGGTAGTAAAGGCGGGCGCGTAGCTCAGTTGGTTAGAGCCGAGTCCTTATAAGGCTCAGGTCGGCGGTTCGATCCCGCCCGCGCCTACAAAAAAAGTTTAAAATATTTTCCGCATCTTCCGCTGCTTGCGCGTACATAAAAGGCGTAATTCAGACGGAAGTGAACCAACAGGAGATGACGATCATGAAAACACTTTTTAAAAACATCGGAACCGGGCAAGAATTTTTTCAAGTTACAACTTTATCATTGCCTGAAGTTGAGGCAGGAAAAGGGCGCATTGAAGTACCAGCGTGGACAAAATTCAAGAAAATCAGCAAGTCGCAAGCGGTTTGCATAGATGTTTCAGACAATTGGGGAAATAAGCGCGCCGTAGGCACAAAACAAAACTTTGCGCCCAATATGACTGTAAAAAACGACGCAAAATAGTTTTCCGCACCCGCCAGGGACGGCGGGTATATTCAAGACGTAAATCGCAAGGGTTGAGAACTGATAGGAGATTGAGATATGCAACACACTGAAAAATGTCTTAAGATGCGCAGCGAGATGGCCGCAGAGCGCATTGCGTGGGAACTTGAGCACGATAATTTCTGCGAATCATGCGGCGGGACGGGCTGGTATGCATGGAATGAATCCGTACCGTATGGCATTGGAAACATTTCAATGCCGATGGCGGAATTCTGTTCGAGATGCATCGGCGAGAACAAATGCCCGGCCTGCGGGACTGAGTTGACTTGCCAAGACGACGCCGAGGTGATCACCTGCTCCTGCGGCTACAATTCGGAAACCAATTGCGCCGGCGTTCCAGAGGTCTTAGATGAATACGACTGCAATTGTTTTTAACGTCTCAGCCTGCCAGGGATGGCGGGGCTTATTTTATAAGAACTTAGCAGTAGTAAAATAATATTGAAAAAATATTAGAAAAGTATTGACATTTATATTTAGATTGATTATATTGGGTCACCAATAAACGAAGTACCGAACCTAAGGGTAGTTGATCAAAGCAAGGAGATGAGACGATGAAATTGTATTATGTTGGAATAGCAAAGCAAGAGTACCGCGTGCGGTCATTAAAAGATAACCGCAGAATTGTAGATCGTGAAGTAATCACCTACAGGGACGACGCCGGCAATGAGTATCGCAAGGGATTTGAATTCAAGCGCGGAGAAAATCCGATCATTCCGCCACATGGAACGCATGAAGAAATCAACGCATTGAAATATCAGTGGTAGAGCTTTCTCATCTCCTGGAGCCTCGGCGCGGGCCGGGGCTTTTTTCTCTTGACAATAACCGCAGGAATGTTATATTGCCCGAACTGAATTCCGTCAACGTTGTACCAAAAAATTCATTTGTATCTCATGCCCTGGTCTTTCTTGACGGAATTCAGCCAGGGCATTTTTATTTTTAGGATAACCTATGAAAAAAGAATATAGGAAGTATCTTAAGTCAAAATAGTGGAAGTCAATCAAAAATAAAATTAGGAGGCGAGACAAAAATCAATGCCGTATTTGCTTTTATAGCAAAAACCTTAATGTTCACCATATGACTTACAGAAGGATATTCAAAGAAAACTGCAACGATTTAATCTTGCTTTGTAAGCGTTGTCATGATAAATTGCACAAGATAAGCAAAAGCAAAGGTATAAATTATTTTGAAGCATTTAGGATTCTAAAAAACAAATTTAGATGCAAGATTTATACAGATGAACAAATCGAACGCGAAGATCGAGAAAGTGAAAAGGATGAGCATAGAAAAAAATATTATGATTATATAAATTCGGAAGAGTGGAAAATAAAGAGAACGCAAGTAATAAAACGAGACGGCGGAAGATGCCGCACGTGCCTGTCTGACAAATATTTGAATATTCATCATCTTACCTATGATCGAGTTTTTAATGAGGAATTGAATGACTTAATCACTGTTTGTCATGAGTGCCATTGTAAAATTCACGATCTTGGTAAATCTGGAATGTGTTTAAACGATGCCATTGTGGAAGTTATAAAAATGAATTCTGGGAATAAAATAGATTATGATCTTCCTGCCAATGGATTTGATTTGTTTTTGAACAAGCATAAAATATCTTTACAAGTTTCTCGAAGAGTTGAGTCGAATGGTTTTTTATCATATTACGTGAAGATTCGTAATGCTCGAATACAGTTGAATGGGAAAGCGAAGACTGCCTTTTTTAAAGGCATTACGCCGGAAATGGCAATCGAAAATCTTATGGAATCAATTTCTGGCGGGGTAATTGTTTTGAACGAATCAGACAAAATAATCCAAGTGCCAGAATTTCCTTAACCCCCGCCCGCATCACCTACCATTAGAATTTACTTGACATTAACCCGCCATTTCGTTTTATTCCCCGCAAGTGTTCAATCATTCCTTCTCCTATTGGTTCGGCCTCGGCTAATCACCGAGGCTGTTTTAAAGTCTATGACCATCACGCACGACACAGAAACCAAATCATTCGCGAACGGCAGGCTTGCGCAAGAGATGCAGGACTTCGCAAGCGTGAAGTGGTATCGCGATAAACCCGCCGAGCCTACGCCTCTGTCATTCCCTGAAATTCATTTCCATCTAAAATACATTCAAGAACAGCTTTTCCTTGCGCGCAAACAAGGCGAGTATCATCTTGCGCAGAAGCATTTCCAGGAAGTAGAGAGCAAGCTGCAAGAATTGATTGAGCGAGTGCAATGATACACGGATCAAATTATCCATTCAATACGCCATATGTGAGAGATGATGTTTTGAAAGAGCGTGAGTCAGCTATTGAGTTTTTTATTAAAACATATTTAGAGCGCACGGGCGCGAATATTAAAGACATCGAATTGACGCAGCGTATTGAAACGATAAAAACTGAAAATGGCTTGGCAGAAGAGATAACGTGGTCGATTAGGGAGCGTGTGAAATGAAATTTCGTTTAATCCGTTACCTACTTCGCACAGGCAAGTATTTCAAGATGCCTGAGCTAATGATGTCGCGATATGCGCAGTACATTTGGTCGAATGAAGAGCCGAATTGATTAAATACATAACTGGCTAAATGGCAAAGACAAACAAGACAAGCAAGCGAGCCGTTGCTGCAATTGAAAATCGCGACAAGGCTTTTCAGTATCGCAAGCTTGGATATTCCTACAGCCGTATTGCAAAAGTGCTCGGCGTAACTCCGGCAGCGGTTTATTTCATGGTACGCGACAAGCTTCAGGAATTAAATGCAAGCCTGCTTGAGAATGCTAAAGAAGTTTTTAGCATGGAGTTGGAAAGACTTGATAGTATTTTGATCCCGGCATTGCGCAAGGCCAAAAAGGGTGACATGCTTGCGCTTGATCGAGTTTTAAAAATTATGGATCGGCGAGCGCGTTACTTAGGTTTGGACGCACCAAAAGAATATAGAGTCTATGACGGCGACAAAGTTGCAGAAGAACTCTCAGCTCTTGCCAGAGAGCAAGGACTTGGGGATAACGCTTCAATATCTCTCATCATTGCCGCTGCAAAACTTGCGGGAGATAGGACTAAAAACTATTCAGCAATTAGCCCAGGAGAAAAGCCGAACTGAAGGTGCGGTTTTTTCTCAGCGATATAAGGAATTTCAGCGAACGTACTTTGACAATCCCGTAGCCTTTGCGCATGACTGCATCAAGTGGCGCGAAGGGCAAAGGCTCACCGAATACCAGGAAGAGATACTTTCAAGCATAGGACTTGGCAGATTTTCGGTGAGAGGCCCGCATGGCCTCGGCAAGACGGCGCTCGCTGCAATCGCCGTCCATTGGTTCGCACTTACGCGAGACGGACTTGACTGGAAATGCCCAACAACGGCAAGCGCTTGGCGGCAACTGCAAAAATATCTCTGGCCGGAAGTACACAAGTGGTCAAGATCGCTGAAGTGGGATAAGATCGGGCGAAAGCCTTATGACTTACGCGCTGAGCTTCAAACGTTATCGCTCAAGCTGAATACTGGGGAAGCGTTTGCAATGGCGGCGGATTCTGCGGTAATGAATGAGGGTGCGCATGCCGATCATATGTTTTATATGTTTGATGAAAGTAAAGCAATACCTATTTCGGTGTGGGATTCTGCGGAGGGAGCATTTTCTGGAGCGGGTGCAGATACAGGCCGCAAGGCTTATGCCCTTGCAATAAGCACGCCGGGCGAACCCGCTGGCCGGTTTTATGAAATCCATCAACGCAAGCATGGCCTCGAAGATTGGAAAGTCCGGCATGTGACGCTCGATGAAGCGATGAAGGCCGGACGTATTTCGCAGGAATGGGCAGCGCAGAGAAAAAAACTTTGGGGTGAGAAAAGTGCGATGTATCAAAATAGAGTGCTGGGTGAGTTTGCCGTGCAAGATGAGCACGGCATCGTACCTTTGGCTTGGATCGAAGCGGCAAACGAAAGATGGTTTGCCTGGCGCGAAAGTGGACACGGCGGGAAATTGGTTGCAGTCGGGGCGGACATTGCAGCAGGTGGAACTAATAAAACGGTGTTCGCGCCGATTTTAGAAGTAGGCAATCAGACTTGTGACTTTGCGGTTGATGAGTTAGAAGAGTTTGACCACAAGGATGAAAAAGATACGGCAACGATGAACACGGCTGGCCGACTCGTGGTTAAAATAGGCGGTGAAGCGAAGGCGATTGTAGACGCTGATGGTTTGGGTGTTGGTGTTTTCCATCGCTTGAAAGAGTTGGGGAAAAAAGTAATAGCATTTCATAATTTGCCAACAAAAAGAACGGACAAAACAGGTGAGCTTCGATTTAAAAACTGTTCGTCTGCCGCTTGGTATGGAGTGCGAGAACTGCTTTCGCCGGATTCAACGACAAAATGGGCACTACCTCCACACGATGGGTTGACGCAAGATTTAACGACGCGACACTACACAATAAGAAGCGACGGCGTGATTGAAGTCGAAAGCAAAGACAAGATGAGAGATCGTTTACAAATAGAATCGACTTACTCCCCGGATTATGGCGATTCCGTTGCTATGGGAATGTTCGAAATGTTCACGCCGCCGGCGCTTGGAATTTCAGCAATACCTCCGAAAGATGCTTACGTGAAAAACAGGTTTGGGCGATAACATGCCAGCAAAAAAGAAAACACCTAAAAAGCAAGTCAAGCCCGCAACCGCACGAGTAACTGAAAACATTTATTCAGGCGTGGACGGCGACGAAGATTTGCTATATCGCTCAATCTATGGCTCATCACCAAACGATATTTCGCCATATACCCGCGAGAATATTGTCAAAATTAGCCGTGAGTTTTGGGAACGCGATGGACTTCCGGCGAAGATGGTTGAGATGCCGCGCAAGGCTATCAATCACGGCGGCGTAACTATTGAAGCGAACGACGAACGAATCCAAGCGGTGATTGATGAGTTTTGGGAGACGGGCGCGCAGCCGTTTAGGGAAATGCTGCTTGGAGAGAACGGCGCAAGCTTGCTAACCTCGGCATATGTCAATGGCGAATTGACGATTCCATTTGCCGTGCGGCCATTTGGGTATTTGGAATTTTTCTTTGTCGATACGCTGAACATCGAAAGCATTACGCGCGATCCCTCCAATGCCTTGAATTGGGGTAAGGTGATTTTAAAAAAGAATCCAGCTACCAATGAACAACAGATTTTTGATATTTTCAGGAAGTCAATCGACGGTAATTATATTGGGAACTGTTTTCACTTCACGCCCTTTCTGCCGCCCAATGGCTTGCGTGGCCGGAGTTATTTCCAGCGTTATTTGACGATGCTGGACTTGTACATGCAGTTTATAGGGAATGAAGTTGAGCGGGCAGTATTGCTGAAAAGCTTTGTGCAGCACTGGAAGCTTGAAGGCGCAGGCTCAAAAGATTTGCAAGATTTCAGGGATGCCAATTTCCCCGGCGGCAAACCGGCTAATCCCGGCCAAAACATTATAACGAATGAAAAAGTGTCCGCCGAGGTGATGACGCCTTCTCTTAATGCGCAAGACTCAAGCAACATGGTCGAAATGATCAAGCTTGCCGTCGTTGGTCCGGCGGGCTGGCCAATATTTGCTTATGGCGGCGGTGGCAATGTCAACAACACGGTGAGCCGTGAAATGATGACATTTGCCATGTGGGAAATTAGCGACGTGCAGGCCTTTATCAAGCAAGTGATTTCGCAACCGGTCTACGTTGCAATCAAGGAAGCGGTGAGGGCTGGCCGCATGACGAAAGAAGGCAAGCTAACGCCAGACGTTGATACGGAGTTTAAGGTAAAGTTCGGCAATCCTTTCCCGCGTGATAGCGTGCAATCGAGCGCAGCAGCCATGCAAATGATAAACGCTGCGATTATGGCGCGTGATAATGAGCTTTGCGGGACTCAAACCGCACGCCGCATTTTCGTGCAAGCAGCACAGGAATTGAACGTCGAAGTAACGGAAGCGGAACTTGAGGACGAAGTCGAAAAAGATGAAATGGAAGAGCCTGAGCTTGACGAAAAGGGCGAATTGATGATTGATGATTTGATTTATGCGCCTGAAGGTGAAAAGCCAAATATTGCCGAGCGAGATAAAGAATCAAAGCGAAGCCGCAAGCGTATGGTTTCAAAAGTCTACACTAAAGAAGCGGCGCGACGGTTAAAAGTGAAATGGGATGGATTAAACGGAAATGGTAAGCATTAACAAGACTTGTCCTTGCTGTGGAGATGAAGTTGGTAGGCATCCATTAGAAGGGAATATTTCTCTTTTGATTGATGGAAGCGCAGCTATTTCACCTGTGCAATGTGATAAGTGTAAAGCCTTTATATACGCCGAGGCATCTGATGCTAATACCATAGTATGGAGAGATTTTAGTAAGAATCGACAAATGTTCTTAGTTTCTACTTATTGAATGGCAATGGCAAACATTAAAAAACTTACACTAATAAAAACCCTGCCATTGAGCGAGAAGCTTCAGATTTTAGGAGCATGCTTTATTTTTCTCATGGCCGGTTCTGGGCTTTTTATGGTTTTTGCTGGATTTCTCGGATTTGACGTAATGAATCATTTTTATGTTTTAGGATTTATTATTTGTCTTGAGCTAACTATGGCAACAGGCTTTTTAATTGCGGCTGAATTTGTGGAAAAATGATAAGCAGGGCATGCCAAAAATGCGGTATAGATACAAAAATATTGCTATACCCATGTCTGTACGGAATGCGACAAAGAAGAAAGCCTTCGCAAGATCGTAATCGAAGAAATTGAACGATATGAAAACGCAAGAAGCCCGCATAGATCAAGGCCAGTTTCGTCGCAAAATAAACGCGATACTTCGCGGCCTTGATAAGAACGAATCTGAGCGCTTGCGGGATGCCTTGCGATATTTGAAGGAAACACGTCGCGAGATCATTGACAACTTGCTAAGGTCGGAAGGATTCGAAGAAATCCATTTGCAGCGCATGCTCAACGAAGTCAATGTATCTCTAAGAGAGTTTGAGTTGAAGTTTCAGCGCAGTTTGTTGGGCGGCGTTCGGAATGCTTATGAGGGCGGAATTGAATTGATTAGAGCGCCGTTGATTGGTAGCGGGATGAAAGAAGTGCCATTGTTTGTCGATGAAGGCCTATTAAGATTTTCACTGCAATACTCAGCCGAGCAAGTGCAAGGCCTAACGCAGGTAACGCGCCGCCGGCTTGATAATATTCTAAGGCAAGGCTTGATAGGCCAGCGAACGCCATATGAAATGATGGTAGATGTTCGGAGAGAGTTGGGCAACAAGACGGCATACGAGGCCGAGCGCATTGTTAGAACGGAAGTAAATCGCGCCCTGAATCTCACGGAACAGCGATACACGAAGCAAGTCAAAGAAGAAATACCGGGCTTACGCAAGTATTGGCTGCATGAAGACGACGCCAGGGTGAGGCCGAGCCATGCCGCAGTAGGGCGACGGACAAACCCGGATTATGGCGGAACGCCGATAGATGTAGAAAAGCAATTTAGCGTCGGCGGATATAAAGCGGACGGGCCTCACGATGTGAGCCTGCCGCCTGAAGAGTCAATCAACTGTCGATGTGTTCAAATTTTAGTGACGGGAGAGTTATGATAAATATTGATAAAGCTCAATTTGAAATTATTGATCATCCTACTAATGATCAATTAAAGGCCATAAAGATAAAAATTGAGTTAGATGATTGGATTTCATTCGATGCCGAAAATCAGGAGCAAGTAAAGATTATTCTAAAAAAGAATATCTTGCATCAAATCTATGGCGACTTCACTTGCATTAAAGATGTCGCTGATGATATTAGAATGAATAAAAACTCTCCAGAGGAATTGGAGCGAATAGCAAATGCTGTTGAGAAATATTTTGACAAGCTTTTGGGTGTGTTCAAATTTTAGTGACGGGTAAGTTATGATGGACATAAGCAAGCCGCGCTTTGTCAGTGAGTCAAAAATAAAGCATTGGCCGATGATAAAGCTTGAATATCATCTATATGGGTTTTTGTTTGATATTGCGATTAGCGCAAGCAAAAAACTTCTACGGTCAAAATTTGGTCAATGGTTTTTCTTTCATGTTGTTTCATATTTTGAACGTAAATTTCAGAAACTATCAAGGCAAATGTACGGGAGCATAACATGCCAGCAGTAACCGCAGCAGCAGCGAAAAGACAACAGCGAGAACGAGCCGAAAACTTGAAGGCTCTTATCACTGGCGCGCAGCAGGAAGGCCAAAAGCGCGGACGCGGAAGACCGCCAAAAAAGCAAGCGAGAATTCGCACTATCAACGAAATGCCGCAGCAAGTTCTCAAGCAGCCGTTGCGAAAAGAATTGCCTGCCGATGTTGTCGCGCAGTTCGTAAAAGTAATTGATGAAATATTCCCTGGCCTTCGCTTCAACCGTGAAGGCTCTAAAGAATATCCGTTCGATCACTTTTATGAAGTAAAAACTCACAAGTTTGCCCCAGGCTGGCCGGTGATGGTTACATCGAGCGGTGACAAGTATTGGCTTTCACCGGAAGGGGAATTGATTGCGAGTCAGCATAACAGACAATGCAAGGAAAAACTCGAATAGCTATGAGCAACGATCACGAACTGCAACAGTATTCCCGCTGGCTTTTACGCATGGCGCACTTGAATCAAGGCACATGGGCGCAATATACCGGACGCCTTGAATTTCGCTTTGAATTTTTTCAAGGCCAAATACGTGATGCCAAGCTATTGCACGGCGAACAGGCCTTGCCGTTGCGGGAATCGGTGAAATCGCAACATCAGAGTAATACGTGAAATCACAAAAATCTTGACTTTAGCCGAAATATTTTTATCATTGCGATTGACATGAAATAACATAGCCTAAAATACGCTTATAACATAGTGCGGATAAGCCCTTGTCGGGACTTTGAAAGAGTCTCGGCAAGGGCTTTTTTATTTTGCGGAGAAACAAATGCCAATATTCGAAAAAGATGGAAAGTTCTGTATCAAGTACGAAGATCGTGAGTCGGTCTGCTTTGATACCAAAGAAGAGGCCGAGAAGGCAATGGCGGCGCAGCATGCTAATACAAAAGAGTCGCTGCAATTCTCTGGTTTTCTGCTTGAGTCAGAGCCGCAGGGCAAAGAACTTGAGGTCGTTCTGATTGAAGCGGGATTTTCTGCCAACCGGCATCCATCTAATAAACTTCCAATTCATTACTCGCCTGAGCTTTTATCTAATCCCGAAACGCTAAAGCTGTTCGAAGGTGTTCCGCTGTACGCTTATGAATTTAAGGGCGACGCGGGAATTTTGTTTGAGCATATCCCCGACGCTGCAAGAGAGAAAGCAAAAGCTGCAACCGTGCTCAATAAGGTGGGCATAGCTGAAGGCGTGCGGTTCGGCGAGTTTACCAAGCCAGACGGAAGCAAGGGCAAGGGCATCATCGGCAAGGCAAAGATATTTCATTCACGCCTTGCTGAGATGATCCGCGACGCCTGGAAAGCGGGCGTGAAAAACGTTGTAGGTTTTAGCATTGATGCGTTTGCAAACATGAAAGAGGCTGTCGGAGAAGCGGGCAAGCGGTTTAATGAAGTAACAAAGTTTTTGGATTTACCGGAAGTGACTGTTGTTGATAAGCCAGGCGCAGGCGGGATCATTTTACGAGTGACCGCATCGGCGCAAACCGTGAAACGCAAAGTATCGGAGAGTGTAATGTACGAAAAACTGTTGGCTCTTCTCCGGCAGACGGCACCGCATATTGTTGAGTCAATCACCGATGCCATGCCGGAGGAAGAGCGCGCCAAAGCACTCGAGGCTATTCTTGACATGAAAGAGGTCAAGGAAGCTTTGAGCACATTGGCGAAAGAGAAATCAGCAGATAATGGCAAGCAAGAAGTTGCGCCGCTAACTCTGCAAGATGTTGAGCAAGTGATTGCAAAGCGTGTTGAATCCATCGTCGAAAAGACGCTGAAGGAACGCAATACGCAGGCTAACAGCCTTTTGCAATCGCGTGAAATGCTGGCCGGCAAAGTTAAAGAGTCCGGTTTGCCGCAAGCTATGCAGGATGAAATCGTTGCGGAACATTATGAGCGCATTATGACCGAAGCCGAAATCAACCGTATTATCGAGCGCAGACAAAAGACGGTTGCTGCGCTGAAAGAAAGCGGCATGATCGTGGCCGGACAAGAGGAAAAAGTGAAAGTCAACAAAGATCAAGAGGACAAGTGGAGTGACGCCATGACCGGCGCGTTGCTCGGCCAAAAGGTGAATGATGTTACGCCCTTCTATTCACTGCGGGAATCGTTTGCGGCCATGAATGGCGCTTATGATGCCCCGGCGAATATGGCTGAAGCAATCATGAACGACTTGGCGCATTCGCTTACGCCCAAGCCCTTGACGCTGCCACAAGAGCGTTGGCGGTCAATGCTGCGTGAGTCTCGCTTGCGTGAAGCGCGTTTGCGTGAAGCTGCACTCGCTACTACTACGTGGGCGGAAGTGTTCGGCGATTCTGTTCGCCGCGCATTGATTGCCTACTATCAACAAAATGCCGACTGGCAAACGTGGCGCATGGTTGTTGGGCCTCATATTACAAGCGCGCCGGATTTCCGTACTATGCGGCGCGTGCGTGTTGGTGGCCTTGCTGACCTGGCTGATGTTGCCGAACTTGGCACCTACCAAGAGATTACATTGCCGGGCGATGAAGAGGAAACGTTTGCCGTTGCAAAGAAAGGCAATCTGTTTTCCTATTCTATGGAATCGGCAATGAATGATGATCTTGGTGCGCTTCGTCAAATCCCGCAGATGATTGCCTTTAGTGCGGCGCGTGGCTTGTATAAGACCGTGTTTGATGTTTTCCGCACTAACCCAACGATGGGCGACGGCACCGCGCTTTTCCACGCAGATCATGGCAACCTCGGCTCTACGGCGATGGGTTCCGCTGGCTTGGCCGCTGGTATTTTGGCCATGCGTGACCAAACTGAGCTTTCTTCGAGCGAGACTTTGGGCGGATTCATTCAGCCGAAGCTTGTGGTTATCCCGAATGAACTCGAACAAATCACTTGGGAGCTTGCACGTTCGGCAATGTCTCAGACTACGGGCACGTCGCGTCTGGAAACGCAAAACAACTGGTTCTTGTCGTTTGGCTTGACGTTGGTTCCGCCGGTTGCTTACTGGACGGACGCAACTGATTGGTGTATCGTGGCAGACCCAAACACCATGCCGACCATTGAAGTGTCGTTCTTGAATGGACGGCAAGAGCCTGAAATTCTTTTGCAGGATCAACCGAATATCGGCAGCAATTTCACCGCCGACAAACTGACTTTCAAAGGTCGGTTTATCTACGGCGTGAAAGCGCTCGATCATCGCGGCATGTACAAGTCCGTGCAATAAATCACTGAAACAATAAATCAACATTGGAGTTTATACAATGGCAATCATGGAATTGGGAGACATCCCCAGCGGATCGCTTGCTGGCGCGGTTATCTCTCACGCATCGGTCGCAAGCGACGGCGCAAACGCTACGTATGGCGGCGCTGCCGTTGCCACGAAATGGCGCGCACCGCAGGCTTGTACTATTGTCGGCGCTTATTGGGAGCCGCACGGCGCTGACAGCGCGGCGGCAAACGCTTCGAGTTATCGTGACCTGAAACTTATCAATGGCGGCGCGGATGCAACTGGCACGACGGTACTGGCCAGCCTTAGCTTGACGGCGAGCTTGGCAAGCAATACTCAGCGTGCTTTTACGCTGGTATCAAACTCAAGCTTGTCTACGCCAGTGCTTGCGGCGGGCGATGTAGTTTATGCTTCTCAGAATACCGTTGGCGGCGCGCATTCTGCCGGAACGGTTCTGGTTGCAGGTCAATTTCGTTTTAATTACCGGCCTATCTAACGCATTAAAAGGGAGCGAATGTAACATGGCTGAGTTGTATAAGGTTAATCCGTTAGTGGTGATCGGTACGCCAACGCTTCAGAATAGACCCATGTCGTGGGAATGGACAGACTACTACATGGGTCTAACTTTCCCGCTTGGCACGGCAGTAGCCAGGCTGAGAGTAAATGGCAAGAGAGTTGATGAAGCACGAAATAACATTGCAGCACAAGCGCTTGGTATGAATGCCGATTATTTGCTTTTTCTAAGTGATGATGTTCTTGCGCCTAATCGCACATTTGAAAATCTTTGGCGGCACCGCAAACATCTTTGTACAGGAGTATATTGGACAAAATATCATCCCAAGCAGCCGTATTTGTGGAATGGTATAATGCGAGGCCCTCATGAAGACTGGACATATGGAGAATTTTTTGAAGTGGATTGGGCGGGTTGTGATTGCCTTCTCATTCATACCGATGTACTGCGCAAAATAGAACCGCCTTGGTTCTCGTGTGATTGGGCATATGATGAAAAATCTGCCCCGGCAAATTTAGCTACAGAAGATTTGTACTTTTTCACGAAGGCGCGTGCAGCGGGATTCAAGCTTTATTGTGATACTGCCGTGCAATGTGACCATCAAGATCGTGAAACCGGCATTCGTTATGGTCTAACTGAAGACATGCCGCAATTTAAAAAGCGTGAGCATTGGAAATATCTTGAGCCGGGTAAAGTTGTTGCGGACTTGGGCGCAGGACACGATAGCCCGTATTTTGGAAAAGAAGTAAAAGTTGTACGAATTGACGGCAAAGCCAAAGTCAAGCCGGATATTCTTTGTGACTTGCGTGCTATTCCGCAAGAGCATGAAACGTATGATGCAGTACATGCCCGCCACGTCCTTGAACATTTCAATATGATCGAAGCACCTCAAGTATTGAAGGAATGGACGCGCATTTTAAAAATCGGTGGAGAGTTGATTGTCAATGTTCCAAATCTTGCATTTGCTGCGCGTGAAGTTATCCGAGCCGATGCCGATGAAGATTATGTTTCACAATATGCTTATTGGCAAATTTACGGCGGGCATCAAACGTATGAGCCTGAAGAATTTCATAAAATAGGTTTTACCAAGCACGGCTTGAAGCGTCTTTTGATGCGCATTGAAGCGCTTGGTGAAATCGAAGTTATTGAAACGGAAGATGGAATGAATTTGACGGCGCGTGCAAAAAAGAAACAATCGTCTTATCCTTATGCTATCTTGCCGAAATGGGCAGGGATAGTAGAAAAAGAAAACGGCAAGCCTGCATTGCCTGAGAATGGACATGATCTTGAATTAGCTGAGGTGATACATGGCGAGAAAGAAGCTGTCGGTTGCTGATGAAGCCGTTGAAGATGTTGCAGTAGAACAGCCGCCAGAGCAACCGGAAATCGTGGCGCAGATAAAGCCGGATATTTTGATTCAGGCCAAAAGCGCAAAACAACGATGCGTTGAATTGATTGCAGAGTATCGCAAGGCGCAAGTGCAGAGCATGCAATTCAGGAAAGTTGGAGATCATATCTCCGGCTTTATTAATGATGCTGAAATGTGCAAGACGGCTGCACGGCCAGGCAAAGGGCACAATGAAAGTCCTCGTGTCGTTTTAAATCTTGCTATTGAAACGGCAAAACCGGAATTGCAATCCAAGATGGCGGCATGGGCAGAATTCAAAGAGGCCCATATTTTAAGTTTCATTGAAGGCAACCCCTGCCATGTTGTTTCAAATGATGGCAGAAAATATTTAGTTGATCTTGAAAGCGGCAAGGTGAGCTAATGGCTTTATTGGGCGACACGGTTGCACTTGTGCAAAAGGAATTGTCGATTTATGGCGATGACACTGAATTGATTGCCAGTTCGACAATTATGGATATTCTCTCACAAGGTGCATTGCCGGAGTTTTCGTCGAAAGTTCCGCGCATTGTTTCAACTGAGTATGTTGGAAATAGCGAGTACAACCGTGAGTTGCCTTCTACCTGGCTTGCTCATGATAGCGTTATTCATGCGGTCTTCGATTCGAACATTGGGCAAGGCCGGGGAGATTATGACATCAATAATATCATGGTTGTGGAAGACGTGGACGAAACCGCCAGGGGAGTCGCTACGGTTTCATCCGGTGCAACCTCAGCAACATTTTCGACTGTAGCTAATGCCGGATATTATCGCGTGGGTGATGTGATCGAGATAAAAAACAGTTCGGCTCTTAGCGGAGAAACAAATTGGGCGTCGGCGAATGGGAATACTACAACAGGCGTACTGACAATTAAAAACGCAGCGGCGGCAACATATTCATCGACGCCTGTTATACGGAAAAAACCGCATATTCGTTTTATTACGCAGATACCAGGGACAAGCGATTATTTCACGATCAAGCACACGGGTATTCATATTCATACCGACACGCAAGACACGATCCCATCAAAACAGTATTGGGCATTTGTGCTGTTGTGTTGCGCTTTGACGGCGAGATCATTGGCGGCGAGATTCGCAAAGCATACCGATTCTACATTTTCAGCTGATGCGGTGGATTATTCGACGCATACAGACAAGTGGCAAACGGTTGCCGACAAGTTCATGGAAGACTATCTCTCGCGCGTGGGTGCGGGTGACGATGTAAAAGTAAAAGCGGCAGCGATATTTGTTGACCTTGATACAAGGGACAGATTCGGGCGTTCTTATCCTTTTAATACGCAATATCAATGATCAAGCTTGACGTTAAAATCACAAGCCCGACTAATTTGGATTTTGTCAAGATATTCGACGAGGAAGTCCGGCGCGCAATTCAGGAATCGCTTATCGTACTGCAAAGAGAAGTCGCAACCAATACGCCCGTGGGCGTGACCGGAACATTGCGGGCGGGCATTGCAAGGCGAATGATAACGAATCGCAAGGGTGAAGTTGCGGTAAGAGGCCCGGCACAAAAATATGCTGACATTAGAGAAGTAGGCAGGTTGCCGGGTAAAATGCCTCCGCATGAGCCGCTTGAGTTGTGGGTGAAACGCAAATTGAGGCCCGCAAAGGATAAGCTAAAATCGGCTACGTTTTTAGTTAGGCGCAAAATAGGCAGAGCCGGTTATCGCGGCGCGTTTATGTTTCGAGATGCTGAGAATAAAAAACGGAATGAAGTCTTGCGCATACTCAGGCGCGGCATACAGCGATTTGAGAGACGGGTAAGCGGATGAGCTACACGACGATAGTTGAAGCGCTACAAGACACCATCGAAGCCGTAACGGGAACGGCTAATGTTTATGAGTATCTCCGTTATTCATCAGACATACAACGGCGCGGAGAGTTGTTCGTTGATAATGAAATATTGAATACGTGGATGC
>JRYC01000558.1_pt1 | contig 58572 bp, 75 predicted proteins | sample 235301 | NCBI WGS metagenome assembly JRYC01 (sample SAMN03074211, study PRJNA261470) | activated sludge metagenome | biome: Common Effluent Treatment Plant; feature: Wastewater; material: Activated sludge; isolation source: activated biomass of a common effluent treatment plant treating...
TTGGCTAAGTATCTGAAACTAGCAATTCCTGATCTTGTTGAAGACGATCTTTTCAGCAATCGAGATGTTGTCGTGACTATTCCTCAAGAATCTCCTGAGGGATCGATCATTCGAGATGAAGAGTCCGCAATGACTTTACTTGATCGAGTACTCTTCTACAACAAACACTGGGTCCAACCTGGTCATAAGTCGGGTCGAGCTCGTCACAACGTTTCTTGCACGATCAACTACAAACCTGAAGAAGTCGAAGAACTTGCCAAACGTATGTGGGAAGAGCGAGAGATCTATTCAGGAATCAGCTTACTTCCGTTCGATGGAGGTAACTACAAACAAGCTCCATTCGAAACCTGCACTAAAGAGGTTTTCGATGAAATCAATAAGTTGGTAAAAGATATTGATCTCACACAAGTGTTGGAGATGGACGATCAGACCAACATGGCAGAGCAACTCGCATGTGCGGGTGGGGTTTGCGAGATCCGATAACAGAAGGATCAGAAACAGTGATAACAGAGAAAAAGCTTAACTACTATCATGTCCGGGCACTGGCAACCGCTAGTGCCTCTCCAGATACTTCCACAAAGGTCGGGGCTCTTTTGATTCATGGAGAATCAGGAGCCGTAATCGCAGAAGGCTATAACGGCTATATTCGTGGTGCGCCCGACGAAGAACTTCCAACTACTCGTCCTGAAAAATACGACTACATTATTCATGCAGAAACTAACCTTATCTGCAACGCCGTTCGACACGGCATCTCTACGAACAACTGCGTTTTGTTCTGTACAATTTCACCATGCATAAAATGTATGCGAATGCTCTATCAAGCTGGCATCAAAGAAGTGTACGTCAAGGGGTTCTACTCAGACTTTGAGAAGTGCTCATCTATGTTGGATTTAACTTTGGACGTTACATCGATTGGTGAATTTAGTAGAATCACAATAAATCCAAGGAACAGACATGGAAATTAAAAAAGACAGCATCGTAACTCTAGATCTCCACAACCAAACATCAAATACGTTCATCGTAGATACGGTTGAAGAGGCGTCGGTACTTCTTAGCCATCCTCTGGCTCCTGGAGTTTTGATTCGAGTATCCAAAGATCGAGTCAATAACACAAACGCAAACATCAAAGATTCCATGGAACGTGGAATTGATTTTGCGAACGCCAATAAGCAATATCTCGACTACAATACAATCTCTGATCTCGAAGCAGTTGCGATCTACTTCACCTTAAAAAGAAAGCTAACTCCTCGTCAAAAACAAACGTTGGCAAACATTGGTGGAATTATTGCCAGCGTTAAATTTGATAATGATCTTCGTGAGGCGATGAATTTCATCGCCAAGAATGTCGTCCTTTTGGACGAATTCAACCTTATGTGGTACAAGAACTTCGACGGTCTGTTCAACGGTAAGCAGATGGTCACATCAAAGAAACAGAGAAGTGCAATCTTTAACATCGCAGGCTACGTGTTGGCTGAGTTGGGCAATCCAACAGCTAACCGGCGTAAGTGATATAATCACTTCATCTGAGCCTAACAGGAGCTGAAATGTCTTCATTAAAACGATCCCATATCGACTTCATTATGAACCAACGTAAGCAAGGTAAAACCTATGCTGAAATCGCGTTGGCCTTCGGTAAAAAATACGGGATCCAAAAATCGACGAGTGCCATTGAAAACACCTTCCGTCGATACAAACATGAGTATGATCTTAAGTCTCTAAAAAGTACAGTCGAAGTTAAAGCTGAGATTATGAAAGAAAGAATCCTAACGGACTTTCTTTCTCTAGTTGCGGCTCGTCAGTATGTTCCTGTTTTGGCTGAGTTTCTTCAGCATTCCTCATTCCACAGAGAGTCGATTGTTAGGTATTTCGGTTCCATCGACGGTCTAATCGATGCCGCTCGTCAAAAAGATCCTAAGGTTTTCAAGAACATCGTAGACGAATCTTCTTTCACCGATGCAGCTTTCAAAACCCTTCGAAACAATATCTCTGAACATCGCCGATTCTTTATCACTACTGCTGTCACTGGATGTGAAGTCCACGAAGATGGAATGGCTGCGATCAAGAACTACTGCAAACGAAATAAGGCGATGTTGTTAGTTCTTCCGTGTTCTGATCCTGCTCGCCAGAAAGACCACAAAAACAAATGGACTCTGTCTCCTGAGATCCCCAAAGAGTCTGTCGTGTTCAAAGACGTTTCTTTGAATGATAATATCGTTCTTTCTACAATCAAAATGAGTGCAAAGCAGCTTCAACCTTTGACTGGTATCAAACGCCTGTCTCAAAAGAAAGGTTCCACTGTTGTTGCGTCTCCTAAACAGTTTCTTGAGTTCGTTGCAAACTCAAATAACAACCAAGAAATTCCTCGCGCCTTGATGTCAACTGGCGCAATCACTAAAGCCAACTACCAAACTGAAATGTATATGTCAGAGCGTACTGCAGAACTTGCAGAGCTTGACCATACTCTGGGTGGAATCATTGTTGAAGTGAAGAACGGTAAGATTTTCTTCTTCCGTCATGTTCAAATCAACGCTAAAACTGGTGCTTTTACTGATATTGACCGTAAATATAATGCTGATGGTTCTATCGAGAAAGTCACTGCAGACCTAGTCCAAACAGGTGACTGGCACGTTCTCTCTACTGATGCTGCCACTCGTAAAATTGCCAAAGAAATGGTTGAAACCGTTCGTCCTAAGTATTTGACTTTCGAAGATTTCTTTGATGGAATTACTATCAATCCTCACGAACGTCACAACTTGATCTCTCTTTCTAAGAAGGCCAAAAAGGGTCTGTTGGCTCTGGACCACGAGTTGGAAGCCTGTCGCAAAGAGATCGATGAAGTTTGTAAATGGCCAGCAGAAAACGTTGTTTTCAAATACGGAAACCACGAAGATTTCTTGAAACGCTGGTTGGCAGACGGTGCGTTCATGGAAGAGCCGATGAATAAGATCATCGGAATGAAGCTTACTATCGCTCTCGAAGAGCTGGAAATCATGCCCTTCGAATTCGCAATGCGCGAAATGTATGGGTTAGAACAACCTGACAAAGTTAAATTCCTCAGCATCAACGATTCATTCAAAGTTAATGGTGTCGAAAACGGCGCCCACGGGCACATGGGTAAAGGCGGTCGCCGTAACCCTGGAATGGCTGAAATTGAAGAATGTTATGGTGCAGCTAACGTAGGCCACAACCATTCAGCTGCTATCTTCCGGTCAGTGTTTCGTGTGGGTACAGGCACTAAGCTTCAGCTATCATATAATGATGGACCTTCCGCTTGGACTCAGACCCACCTCATCCAGCATGCAGATGGCTCTCGCCAATTGATCACAAACATCAATGGGGAGTGGAGACTGAAAGACTAAGTCTCCATTTCTTGGTTACACCGACCAGGATGGTTGGTACATTCTCCTTGAGTATTCCAAACCTTTAGGAGGGTAAACAAATGTTTAACGTAGAGTATCGTCTCAAATTGGGACAAGATGAATTCGTCATCCGCGGTGAGTACAAGAACGAAAAAGAGTTCTTCAACAAAATGGCCTTCTTCTCGAGCCTTCCAAAAACGGCTCCTGGCGGAGCAACCGATCTGAAGCTGGTTGTTCGCGAAACCAAAAAGGGTACGTACTACTCTTTGATCTCTGAACAAGAAAAACTTGAATTCCAACTTGGTCAACATAAAGAGGGTGACACCCTTTACGCTAAAGGTTGGGTTCCTCTTTATCAAGCAGATAACGAAGAAGGTGCTCAACAATCTGCAGCTCCGATCGCTGCACCGATTCAGACTCCTAAAGCGGCCGCTCCGATTGCAGCGCCGGTCACTCAGCAATTCGTTGCACCTGCTGCAGTTCAGGCCCCAGCTCCCGTCCAAGCTGCTCCTGCGCCTGTTCAAATGCCCGCTCCCGTTGCACCTCAACCTGTAGCGGCACCTGTTCAAGCAGCGCCTGCTCCGGCAGCTCCTCCTGCGAATCCTGCAACTGCGCAGATTGCTAACAATGTACTTGCTCGTTTCGGAATCAACAAATAAGGGGAATGTATGTCTGATCAAAAGAAAGAAGCAAATCGTCGGTACCTGGGCAAAGTTCGTAACATCAATACGAAAAACGGTACCTATCAAAAAATCTATATGGATAACCTAAACCATCAAAACGCAGATGGTACTCCCAACACGAACTACAAAGGCGCGTTAATTTGGGCAGATGCTGAAACTGGTAAAAACTACCACGTAAAGCAAATGAGCTTCTGGGTTCCTCGTGAGGGCATGCACCCGAAAGCAGTTGAAAAAGGATACTCCTGCTTCATCACTCTCAATTTGAATGATGAGTACGAAGTTACGATTCTGGGTTAAAATCTCTTACGGGGGTACGAGTGAGTTTCTACCGACTAATCAAACCGGATTGGGCAAAGCCGTTACTTGATAACGGCAAACCCAATCCTAAGTTTGTAACTGAAGTAAAAGGTCCAAATACATACGAAGGATATAACTTCACGCCTGAATTCATTCAAGAAAAGAATGCAGAAGGCTACAACTGTTATTTCTTCCCAAATCATCCGTCCACTGACGTGTACGCGTCTGGCGTCGTTTCTCTTTCTGGAAAGCACATCGACGTTTTCAACTTCATCTTTGTGGACATGGACCTCAAAGATAAAGTCTATGAATCCAAGGAAGCGTTCCTTGATGTGGTATCGAAGTTCCCGGTCAAGCCCACAATGGTGGTGAATTCTGGTAACGGCATTCACGTTTACTGGGCTATTGACGGTCTTACCAGAGATGAATACGTATTTGCCCAATTGGCTCTCTTGAAATACTTCAAGACAGACGAGTCCGTATTCACCGTTCTTCAATTGATGCGTCTTCCTGGCAGCAACAATACAAAAAGACACGGCGATTATGTTCCTGCGGCGATTGTTGCAGAACACTCTTCTAATCAAGCGTACAAGCTGTCTGATTTCCCCCAAGAAGTATTTCAGGCCTTGACTCAAGAGGACATCAAGAGAGGTCAAAAACATCTAGATCGTCTTGATGGAAAACTCACCATTAACGCTCCTGAATTCGTAAATATCGACGAAGTTCCTGAAACGTTTTTTGATTTCATCAACGAACCACAGAACGTCGAAGCCAAAAATCTATGGATGGATCCGAAAGGAACATACGGAGATCGTTCTGGAGCAGACATGAAGTTGGCGAACATCATGTTCAAAAACAACTTCAATAAAAAAGAAGCGTTGGCAGTTATCTCCAACACCCAAAAGGCGCTGTCCCACGCTAACCGTAAACACTACGCTGAAACCACCATCGATAAAGTCTACACCGAGAAACTCAACAATAAGTTCATGACGGTTGGCCAGCGCAACAGAACGGTTGATGAGACTCGCAATCTCGGCGCCTTTGTCAAGACTTCATGGTGGGCAGATACCGCAGTCCTGGGTAATCCATGGCGCAAACGGGAACTGACTGGATTGATCGCAGGACCTGGTGTTGGTAAGACTTCAGTTACTCTGAAATTCATAAAAGATGCAATTGAGAACAACCCTGAAAACGATGACATTTACGTCATCTTTACTCTGGAGATGTCCGTAGGCGAAATTCAAACTAGATGGAACAATCTAGTTGGAAAAGAGTCTCCTCTTGCAGACCGCCTGTATGTGATTGGTAACGAAACTGAAAACTTTGAACCACGCAATATCGGCATGCAAGAAATTCTTGAAGATTGCCTCGAGCTCAAAAAACTCACTGGTAAGAACATCGGAATGATGGCTATTGACCATATTGGTCTCATTTCGAAACACATTGACATTCGTAAAAAATACACGTTTGGTATTGATTCAGAACAGAATGCCGGATACGGAAACATCCGTACTCTAGGACTAAATTCTATTGCAAAGCAAATGAAACCTCTTTGCAAGCAACTAGATACTCACATCATTCTCTTGACCCAGACAACCAAAGAGAAGGGTGTTGGAGATCTTCCTATTGGTAAAGATGGTGCATTCGGAATCTCTGATTACGAGAACATCATGGACCGTATCATTACGGTATGGCAACCTTTGAAGCTTGTCCAATCTCAGACCAAAGTGAGATTCGTGGCATGGCAGTATGTTAAGATTCGTAGCAAACACGTTCAAGACAAAATTCAAACCGATGAGCCGAAACTCATGGTGTATGACCTGGCAACTGGAGACATTCGTCCAACTACGCCAGATGAGTACAAGGAATTTACGCGTCTTTATCCGACCACAATCGAGATGAGAGATGCTATGATGAAGAAGAAGGGTGGCGTAGGATACTCGATCCACGTTGATCCATCATCACTGAACAAAGCCGTGGCTACGTTAGGCTTGGTAAAAACAGGGGATAACAATGAGTTGGGGAAAGTACAACCTAATCAACACACCGGAACTAATTAAGAAGGTTGATGATTATTTGATGAAAGGAGATGGAACTCCTCGTTTTCCTCTCCTGTCGTACGATACTGAGACGAACGGACTTGAGCTCTATAAAACGTCTATTATTGGATTCTCTTGGTCAGTGAATAACTATCAAGGGTTCTATCTTCCCATTCTCGTTTGGGTACCAGATCCTAAATCTAAAAAGATGAAAACCAAAGACAAAGTCAAGATGGAAGTCTACACGGACGGCCATTTTGTCAACATTTGGACTGGTAAAATTCATCCTGAATTCGTAAAACCACACGAAGTAGATTATCCTGAATGGCTTCCTGCTATACTCCAAAGATGGTTCGGCAGCTCTCCACTCTTCATGTGGAACGCCCCTTTCGATATTAACCATACATTCATCAACTTTGGGGTTGATCTTAAAAACAATCTAGCAGCGGACGGTGGGCTATTAGTTCACGTTGCAAATGAAAACGAATCGGTAGGTTTGAAGGAATCAGCGATTGTCTACCAAAAGCAACTTGGAATCAATCCTTGGGCTATGGCTGACCAAGAGAAGAGAGAACTAAAGGGATCGATTATTGCCAATGGAGGCAGTGGTCGAGAGGTTTGGAGAGCGGATCTTGAACCTCAAATGAAGTACGCCTGCGCAGATACATTCCTTACTCATGGTCTTGTTGAAGTTGTCCTCCAAGAAATTGCTAAAGAACGACAAGAACAATACCCTCAAATTGAGAAGTGGATCTTTGACGACGAAGTCATGCCAGTCTGTAAAGAGGTCGTTATCGATATGAAGCGCCGTGGCGTGTATATCGATGTTCCTCATTTCCAAAAGCTCGCAGATCAGAACTCTAAAAAGCTACTCGAACTGGAGACTGAATTCATTACGGCAATTACTCCTTTTTTGGATAACTTCGAAAAAGGCAAGTCTTTAGACGAGGCAGTATCTCACCAACGTTTGGTCAAAAAAATCATAGAGTTAGAAGGTCTTTCTATTCCCCAAGTACTCGACAAAAAGACAGGAGAGTACAAGGAGAGCATCGCCAAAGCAGCAGTTAAGAAGGCGTATGAAGCAAATCCTCATTGGATCTGGGGCTACCTTCTTGATCAAGATGAAATCAAATATTCTGAGGCTAAACTTCAAGAAATCAAACAACAGCTCTACGAAGAAGTTGAAGGTCGCAGATACCGATTCAACATTGGGTCTAATGATCACTTGATTTGGCTGTTCTTCGACAAGCTCGGCGAAAATCGTCGTAAATTCCCAAAAACAGATGGATCCACTACAGAAGAGTGGAGACCATCTATTGATGCTGATAACATTAAAGAACATCTACTTCCTAAGTATCCTTGGGTTGGATCTCTTTTGAAATACAAGAAGATTCAAAAGATCTTGTCTACGTACGTTGCCCCTGCTCTGGAACTCCAGATCGATGGCTGGCTGTACATGGATATGAAACAGAACGGAACCACGTCAGGACGATTCTCATGTTCTGGTGGTTATAACCTTCAGACCCTCCCACGTGTGGACGATGAACTTGAAGCACTGGAACAATGCCACAAGTGCAACTCTAAGAACGTTCAAATCGACGAGTACATTGAATGTATGGCGAATCGTCATTGCTTAGATTGCGGTCATACTGAGTACGATATTCCTCGTCCGTCAGCAATCAAGAAGGGGTTTATCGCTCCTCCTGGATACAAAATCATCAACGCTGACTACTCGTCTTTGGAACCTCGATGCTTTGCTTACGAATCTCGAGAGGACAAAATTAAAGCGGTTTATAAAGAAGGATTGGATCTGTACTCTAAAGTGTACTGCGATATGTTTGATCCTCAGGGTCAATATTCTGCAGATCCTAAAGCTCCAAACTTCTTGAAAAAGGCGTATCCTCCTGGTCGTAAGAAAGTTAAACCGATCGTTTTGGGTATTCCATACGGAGCTGGAGATGCTCAGTGCGCAAACATGATTGGCGCTACTATTCGTTCAAAAGAACCAAATGAACATGGTGTTTATGAAGAACGCCCAGACATGGTTAAGGGTAAAGAAATCAGAGATCAGTATCTGAGCACCTATCCTAACTTGAACCAATATATGTCTCACCAAGAGTACATGGCGGTCGAATATGGATTCGTCGAGGCTAAATACGGGCGCCGACGTCACTTTATGTGGGCAAAGAAGATTGGCGATTTCTTCGGAGAACTGCCTACGAACAACGGTTTCGTAATGGACAAAATGGACAAAATCGGTTTCTTCTTGAAAACCGGTAAGTCTCGTCTGAACGGAACGACGGCCATCGTTAAAGATCAGCTTACTGGAAATATCGTCTTGAACTTAACCGAAGAGCAGCTTGTCAAACTTGCAGAAATTCTTGGAATGAGTTTCAGCATGGATAAGTACGGTAAAGACGGAATTAAACAAAAAGGTGGTTGGGCGTATATTAGATCACTAATGAAAGCAGATCTGAACAACGCTAAAAACCATCCGATCCAAGGACTAGCTGGGCACATTACTAACATGGGCATGTTGACAACTCAACGTGCTTTTAGGAATAATGGGTTGGATGCTTGGGTCGCTCTTCAGGTACACGATGAAATTACGTGTTATGCTCGAGAAGATCAGGCTGAACTTGCCAAGGATTGCCTCCAAAAAGGTATGGAAGAAAACATCTATACCCTTCCTCTGAAGGCAGACGTGGTTATGATCGCAGAACCAGTAATCTGCGATAACTTGAAAGATTCGAAATAGGAGATTTATGGGAAAGATCGTAGCATTCGCAGGAGCCAAGGAGAGCGGCAAATCAACTTCGGCTGAGTTATTTAAGAGCCTAGTCAGCGTCGCAACCCAAGAAGTTGCCTTCGCAGGACACCTCAAGACAGTATGTTCTGAGGTATTCGGTATCGAAATGAAATACTTCCTAGATACAAAACTCAAAGAATCTGAACTTGAGAATTATGTCAACTTGAACAGGGAAAACATTGCCAAGGTATTCGAGAAATTCGAAATTGAATCTTTTGACCACGATCTCCACGTCAGAAAGCACATTGGTCAAGTTTTCGATACTCCTAGAAAGCTACTTCAGTACATCGGTACGGAACTCCTGCATCCTTTGGATAAGTTGATCCATGTCAACTTCGCACTAAAGAAGGTCAACCCAGATGTGATTACTCTGGTCACAGATCTTCGTTTCCCACAAGAATTTGATGCGTTATATGGACGTGAGGACTTTGTTCCTGTCCACGTTAGCAACATTAAAGCCGAACTGGCCGCTGAAGCGGATTCTCATGCGTCTGAAAAGGGATGGCAGAAATTCAAAGATCGATGCTATACCTTGGACAACAACGGGACGATCAGTGACCTTACTGAGAATCTCAAAACCCTCATTAGGGAGAAGTTATGAATACTAGAAATGTCATTATTCTGATGATCGTGGTAGCAGTGGTATCTGCGGGGATCACTAGATACTACTTTCCACAAATCGAATTCAAGAACACTGAAACGGTTAAAGAAGTGGTTCGAAACGATATTCGTACTATCGTCAAAGAAGTGGTTCGTCCAGATGGAACTAAAGAGACCACGACAGAGACTACGGATAAGTCGACTAAAAAAGAGACGACTACTTCTGAGACAATCATCGCCCAAAAGAATCAATGGATGTTCGATATTGGTGCACGAAAGACTTTCACCAACTCAGAGATTTACTACGATCTTCAAATTCAACGTCGTATCGTTGGTCCGTTCTTCCTGGGAGTAAAGGGATCTACTGACAAGTCTGTTGGCGTTTCCATTGGTATGGAATTTTGATAGGATTCAAACATGTTGACACTGGAACAATTAGAGACACTCGTAAATAGTCACTTGGACTTGGTTGAAGTTGACTCACGTGCTTTCACTGAAAGTCGTGAACGAGCTGCCAAGTTCCTAGTCATTCAGGCTCATTTGGCCAATCACCTTAAAGTCCTTGAAGACGTTAAGGTGAAAGCATCCACAATTGAAAAGGCTACATACGCTCAAGCCATGATGAAACAAGCTGGCAAGAACGTTACTGAAAACAAAATTAACGCCGAAGCGGATCCTGAATACGCTGCTGCCAGAGAGTCTGTTGAGTTGGTTGAAGCCGAACACAATTGGACTAAACGTCATTTCGAGATCTTCGGTAACGCACACGTAATGTTCCGTCAGATCTCTATGCAACAATCTTAAGGAGTTACCATGTCTAAATTTGATTTTTCTAAGACGATCAAGCGCGTCCAGGATTCCTATAAAAAGGACCAGCGCATGGCCGATCAAATCGGCGACGGTATGGCCCTTGAGGAAATCTCGACAAATCCTGCTGATTATGTGGTGATGGCCGACTGGTGGAAAGAGAAGTTTGGAGTACTTGGTCTTAAGTTTGGTCACATGGTTCAAGTTGCAGGTAAATCAGACTCTGGTAAAACGTCTATCTCTCTTGATGCGATGCGCCGTGCTCAACAACAGGGATACGGAATCATCTACGTCGAAACTGAATCTAAGACTGGTCCTGAGGATTTAATTGCCGCGGGTATTGATCCCAATGGCGTGATCTGTATCAACTCCTCCATCACAGAAGAAGCGTTTGAACTGGGTCTCAAAGCTTGGGATTCTTTCTTCCAAGACTTCCCCAATGAAAAACTTTTGTTCGTCTACGATTCCTTTGGAAACACGGTTTCAATGAGGGACTCCGGAATCAGCATGACTGAAAAGACAGCCATGGTCGGTGGCGCTGCCAAAACAAACCGTCTAGGTCTTTCAGCTATGCGTGCAAAGATGATCAAAGATCCAGTTGCAGTCCTTCTTGTGAACCGCACTTACGACAACATGGGATCTCCTGGAAAGACTAACGCTGGTGGAGATGCCATCAATTTCTTCTCGATGCTGACTGTCCAAACTGCCCGTAAGGGTTGGTACGAGAAAACTGTTCAAGGTCAAAAGGTTCGCGCTGGTGCGATCGTGATCTGGAACGTCTACAAAAACCACTATGCAAAAGCATTGAGAGGCGAAGATGGCAAAACTATTCTCTTACCTAAAAACGTCGAGCTCAAAATTACTGGAGAAGGCATTGAACCGGTTGGGTCAAGCGATAGCAGCGCTGAGTAAGCTATACAACCTATTTCTCTTGTTTCTTCTGTTCCGGTTAGTTGATTATAATTTCTTCATCACGGAACGACTTGACATTCTTGTCAAGAAGGTAGGGGAAGTATGCTTGATCGTTTTACAATTATTGGGGATCCTCACATAACGCCTAAGTCTCTGGACAAAGGCGCTCGTCTGTTTCAAATCGTAGAAGAACTTGGAAACCCAACTATCTGGTTGGGCGACTTCTTGGACACTAAAGAAGTTATCCGTGGTAAGTGCCTGAACCTCTTGCACGAGTTCTTCAGCAAATCCAAGTTACAACACATCGTCCTAGTTGGGAACCACGATTGGTTCAACCTTGAATGCCAGGACCACTCTCTCAAGTCCTTATCCTCACTCCCTAATGTGAGAATTATCGACAAGGTAGAACTTCATCCGAAGCTTCCTTTTATCTTTTTTCCGTACATCCACGACAAGGCCCAACTTAAAGAGATCTTGTCCCAGGTGTCTAATCCTAATCTCGTAGCATTTGGTCACTTTGAAGTATCTGGATTTGACTTCGGAAATGGCCATCTTTGCGAAGATGGGAAGATCGTTCATGACGACTTTGCTAACTTCAAAAGAGTGATCTCTGGACATTTCCACAAATTACAACAGACTGGAAACTTCACGTATCTTGGAACACCTTTTAGCCACTCGTTTGGTGAAGCAAACCAAGACAAAGTGATTGGCGTTTACGAACTCAGCACTGATACACTCGAGATGATTCCTACTGAATTTCCTCGTCACATCAGCATGAAGGTTGATCTTTCTAAAAAAGGTGCTGAGAAGAAACTCCAAGAGTTCCTTGCTGGAAACGAAAACAACTTGATCCGTATTCAAATGTTTGGATCTCCTGAAGAAGTGGCCAAGCTGGACAAAGCCAAATACGCTTCGTACGGTATCAAGTGGGAAGATAAATCCGATGCTCCTGCTGGAGCTGAGACGAATCTCGACGAATCTTTGGACAATAAAACACAGTTTCAAGAATGGGCTAAGAACATCAAGAGCCTAGACCAAGACACTATTGGTTTGGGATTATCAATCTTGGAGGCCGTCGGTGCTAAATAAAGTAACTGCCAAAAATTTCCTATCGTGGAAAGATCTTACGTTCAACGTCACCAAAGGTGCAACCCTAGTTGATGGATGGAACGAAGATGACGGTCGCTCAGAAGGATCCGGTAAATCTGCCATCCTCAACGCCATTTGTTGGGCCATTTACGGTAAGCTTCCCAAAGATGCCAACGTTGACGATGTCATCAAGGATGGTGAAAGTAGTTGCTCTGTTGTTCTTGAATTCGACAATGGTGATGCCATCGTTCGTTCTAGGAAACCAAACGAATTGTTCATCCTGAAAGCTGGAGCTACCGTCAAAGGCAAAGACGCCAAAGAGACCCAATCCTTCATCGAAGAATATGTGGGATGTAACTTTGAGACGTTCTGTCAGTCGGTTTACTTTGCTCAGAATTACGACAAGAAGTTCTTGTCATCCAATCAGGCCGATAAAGGTAAGATTCTTTCCAGCATCCAAAATCTTCAAATCTTCGATAAAGCTCGTAAAGAGACTATGGATCTTCTTAAACTTGAGAACGAAAAGATCGTCAAGTTGAAGAATCAGGTTCAAGTAGAAGAGAACAACTTCAACAACTATAAGTCACAGAAGGCTTTGGTTCAGTCGTTCATCCAAGACAAGATTCAAAAACACCAACAACAAGTCTCTATGCTCACACAGCAAAGAGATCTGGTTGCTGGACACATGAAAAAGACGTTGGCTGATCTTGAGTTTATTAGCCAGCAAGTTTCAGCCATTGATGTTGATGCTCTTGTCCGTGACGAACAAGAACTCAACCAGGCCAAGTCTGAGTACTCTACCCAACTAGGTGGAGTGAATCACCAGAAGAGCCAAATCGATACCATCAAGCGTTCGGTCATGGCTAAAGAGAATGAAGGTAAGAATCTGGCAGAACGATATAAAACTATCGAGGCCAGATTGAAATCTTTGAATCCTACAGAAACCCACCGCTACAAAGCCTTAGCTGCAAACAGAAACCAAGTATTAAACATCGAACAGAATCCTACAAGAATGCGCCTGGTTGCTAAAGCCAAACAGCTTGAAGACTTCATTGCAAATCCGACCAAGATCTGTCCATCGTGTGGTACTGAATTAAAGACGGCGGATACGTCTCACACCCAGGCTGAGTTGGCGACTATTCGTCAGGAGATCGAGCAGATTTCTGTTTCAGCTCAGGCTCAGGCGGACGACATCGCTCGCCAAATGAATGAAGAGGTAATTGCAATTGGAGATCAATCTACCCAACTGTCCAAAGATCTTCACGACGTTCTGAACCAGCTTACGGCAGTAGGAGAGTATCTTGAACAAAATAAGATCCCTTCTATGGACGACCTGATTGCTCAGGAAACACAAATCAAAGGAGTGATCAGTCAGATCGACCAGGCCCTAATTCAAACTCAACAGAAAAAGATGGAGCACTCTAGACTGTCCTCTCAGGTTCAGTCTTTGAACAACCAGTACGCTACGTATCAGCAACAACATACCCAATTTGAGTATTCAATTACCCAAATCGGGCAGCCAGACGTTTCTCAAGATCAGTCCAAACTGGCTGAAATCGAAAATCAATTGGTTACAGTGGAAACCAAGAGAGCAGAACTTGGACAACTTCTATCAGCCTCCGAATCTCACGCACAGAAACTTGAGACTCTAAAAGAAGGATTCAAGGAAATCAAATCGTACGTGTTTACTAACGCCCTGAACGAGCTGAATTTCAGAGCAAATCAGTACCTCAATGAACTGTTCGAAATGGAAGCCTCGATCAAGTTCTCTAATGTGGAACAAGACATTGAAACTAAACTCACATTGGATGGGCACGAGCGTAGTATTGGACTTCTCTCTGGAGGTCAAAACCGTCGATTCAACTTGGCGGTCGATCTTGCGTTAGCCGATATTGTTTCGTACCGAAAGACTTCTAAACTAGATCTGCTTATCTTTGACGAATACTTCAAAGATCTTAGTGAAATCTCGATGGAAAAGTCGCTAGAATTGCTCAAAGCCAGAAAGTGTCCAGTTATCTTGATTGAACATAACACAGCGTTTAAGAACATCGTTGACAACACTTTCTTTGTACGTCTTCAAGATGGTACGTCGTTCGAGTCGAGGGCCTAATGGGATTGAAGTATTACAAAAACAAAATCACTGGAGAAGAAAAGAGATCTCTAAAACCTCTTCCAAAAGAAGAGTGGGAAGAGATTCTGGTTGCCCCAAACCAGAAGTTTATGGTTACTGCGAACGCTGCTGAAGGAACATCTAAGCTTAAAGACAACGATAAGGTCCTGAAGGCTCGTGCAAGAAACCACTCTAGAGATGTTCTTGGAGATGAAACTATCCAGACCAATCTAGATGCAGGCTCTCACGAATCTGTAGCTAGAAACCTTCTAAATTCTCAAGGTCAAAGACGGAGGAAGATCGATGACATCTGATGATCAACAGCCCCAAGAGCAACCGACTCCAGACGGAATTGAATACTATTGGTGCGTAAATTGCGGACATAACGGACGATTTCCATTTCGCCGTCTAATCAAACAAAATTGTCAAGAGTGTAATTATGACGCTCTGACTCCTTATGAAAAAGACGAGATCTTGGCAGATGAGCATCTGACATTCAAGTTCAGGGATGTATTGAAGTGAGAGTTTTATTGTCTTTGGATCTTAGTACCACGTGCACGGGATGGTCGGTGTTTGACATCGACGCTCACAAATTGATTACCTATGGTACGTTGAAGCCTTCTACAAAAGGACTATCGAAGATGGTCTATCCGAAGCAGCAACTTACTAAGATGATCGATTTGGCGTTTAAGGTTCGTAACCTGATAGAAAACTACAAACCTACCCACATCGTGATCGAAGAGATTGCCGGGTCAAAACAGCGTATTGGTCAGAAGGTTTTGGATGGCCTTCATTGGATCGTTTTGATGCACATTCAAGAATACCTGGATATCGTAGCCTATTATGATGTGACAGGCCACGATGGATGGCGCACAAATCTTAATTTGAAACTGACTGAATCCGATAAATTGGCCAATAAAGAGGCCAAGAAGATGAATCCTGATCTAGCTCCAGAGTCTCGTCTACCGATTTACGACGCAAAGGATTTAGCCTGCCGGTATGCAAATGAGACATTTAATCTAACACTTGATCCTCAACAGAATCAATATGATGCAGACGTGGGTGATTCTGTCTCAATGGGATCCGCCTACATCAAATTCAAGTGTCCACGTAACTAAACTTTTGATAGAGTATACCTATGGATAGTTCGAAGTTTCAATATGAAGGAATGAAATGGTTGCTGGAATTGGAGTTGTTAAATCATCCCCAAGCCATCAATACCATCAAGTTCAACATATTGATGACCTCGAACCGCATTAAGGAGGTTGAGATTCTCACCATGCGTGAGAACAAGACCATGTTAGTCTTGCTAGATCTAACGTGGATTGGCCGTAAGTTTTTCAAGAAGCGCATCTTCTCAGAAGTAGAGGAGATCTTGACTCAGCTGTTGCCTAGCTTTCGCTTCAGGGTAATTGATGACCCTGAAATCATGAAGCTTGCAATAGAACGAGTGAAGCAAGCCTTAACAGGAGGTAAAAATGAAAACGCTCTTAATCCTAGCAATGTTCCTGATCCCAACAGCAATCAGCAGCCAGTCGTTTCAGAGACAGCTGCCCCAACCGAAGCTCAGCAAGGAGCTGTCGAAGGTTCTATCCCAAGTGGAGAAGAACAACCCCAAACTGGACAAGAAGTTCCAACTGGAACTGGCACAAACGATCCTGAAGAAAAGTAAGAAACACGGCATCCCTCCCAAGATCTTTGCAGCAATCTTGATGCAAGAATCTTCATACAGAATGGGAGCCAAAGGTATTAAGTGTGGTATCTCATTGACCACTGGAGAAAAAGACTGTGTAGCCGTTGATTTTGGCATCGGCCAAATCAACCAAGAAACCATCAAACGATATGGTTTCGATCAAAAGAAACTGATGAACGACTTAACTTATTCGATTGATGCTTCGGCCAAAGTTTTGGCGTACTTCAAGCGATATAAAAAGTCGGAGCCAGAAACCTGGTACTGTCGATATAACGCCGGTACTCGGTCGATGGATAAGATCCAGACGGCATGCTCTAAGTATATGACGTTGGTGGCACGCCACATGTAAACCGTCAAAACTATACTTTACTTTCCCATCTGGATATAATATAAATGAAGATGGGATAAAGCATGGATTCTGACAACAAAAATGACTCCAACACCTCTATATTGACCCAGACCCTTTCAGGTGAGCTGGTCCAAGTTGGGGTCGAACACATCAAGGTTGCGTATATTGTAGAAGGTTGCTCTGCATCAGACTTAGCGACCAAATTTCATTTGCCCGTAGCTGCCATCGATAAAATTATTCAAGAGAATCAACTAGATAAGCTCAGAGCCGCTCACATCAAGCACGGTCTTGCCGCTCTCCAATCTATGCAATTGGTCCAGGCTGAAAAGCTGATGAACCTTGAGAACCAATTCAAGAAGATCAGAATCATTCAACTGGAAAAGACCCTGGAAGATTACATGGCCTATTATTCTCGCCACGGCCACTTCTATAAAGTCCATCCAGTCACCCTAGATATTCTCAAGGACACCAACGGGATCCCTATCCAAATCAAGATCCCGAATGTGGCGCACGAGATCTCTCAGCTCAAAGAAAGTGTCTCTTTGTCAGAAGGGCTCAAACAGCTCCTGGGTCAAATCGACGACATCATCAATAAACCTAAAGACGTTGAGCAGCTGGACCCCAACATCATCGATGTGACTAACTTCAACGGACTCTTCCAAAAGAAGAAGTCTGAGGACGACGAATAGTGGACATTTCAAAACTGAATCAACAACAGTTTGCTGTCCTATTCAACCAGATCATCGAAAGGATCAAGCAGGATCCTATTGAGAATTTCGTTAAAGCATCTGGTTTCTTGGATTTAGATCCCACGCCTGCCCAGGAAGTGATCCTCAAGATCGTTTTCAATAAGGCCCTGGATCCAATCACCAAGAAGAAGGTTCGCTTCGAAGAACGAAGCGGGGCATCTGTTAAATTCAAAACGGTCCTAATGACCGAGTATGAAATCTATGAATTTCTTACTGATGCCAAATACGACCCTAAAAAACTCAAAGACGTAAAGATCAACAAAATCAACTTGATTTGCGGTCGTCGTTCTGGTAAGACTCTTTTGTCTGCTGTAATTTCGATCTATTGTGCGATCTCAAACAATTGGAAACCGTTCCTTAAAAAGACTCCGTTTGCAACTGTCTTGATTATGTCTCACTCTCGTGAATTCTCCGATGAGGTTCTTGAGATCATTCGTACTTTGATTGAAAACTCTCACATTTTGAGTGCTCTGATCAACAAGGACAAAAAGAATACGTCATCCACGATGAACTTGAAAGTGCCGTGGATCCTGAATGGAACCCAGATCCAATACTCACGGGTTCAAATTAAAGTTGCTGCAGCCTCTAGTAAAACAACACGGGGAGTCGCGGCGTGCGCTATCCTTTGTGACGAGATCGCTTTCTGGAACTTAGATGAAAGCATGAAAGAGACTGACGCCAAGATCATGAAGGCCGTTCGTCCCGCCATGAAACAATTCCGTGAATTCGGAATGCTGATCAAGCTCTCGTCTCCTGGTATCAAGCAGGGTGTTCTCTATCACGAGTATAAGAAGGACCGTGCTGGAGAACTTCCATCCACGTACGCAGTGTTCAAAGCTCCATCATGGGTAATGACTCCTGAAGATGTTGTTCCTAGTGATGAATTCGTGGAAGAGTACAATCTCGACTCTGAATCATTCGACCAAGAGTATCGTGGTAACTTTGCAGATTCTTTGAGTTTCTTCATCACTCCAGAATACATCGACATGTCGATCTTGAAGAAGGTCGAATTCCAAGCTCCAGAGGGTGGACCCGTAAAATACACTGCAGCAATCGACGCAGCGTATAAAGGCGATAGATTCACGTTCTCGGTGACAGCTTATGTGAATGGTCGTCTACGCCAGTATGTTTCAAAGGCCTGGGAAGGCACCCGACAAAAACCAGTATCTTCATTTGAAGTTGCAGAATTCATCAGGAACATCTGTAAGACGTTTGGTATCGATGAAGTTGCGGCCGATCAATATGCTTTCCAACCTTTGAGAGAAATCTTTAGTACGTACGGAGTGAATCTAACTGAATACGTTTTCACTCCAGCTTTCAAGAAGAAGATTTATTTCAACCTCAAAAAGCTGATACACTCTCAACAGGCCGATCTTTTGGATAACGAGATTCAAACTCGTGAATTGAAAGAATTGATCGTCGAACAGGGTCAGTCTGGGAACATCAAGATTGGTCACCCGGCTGGAGGAACAGATGACTTTGCTGACTCATTGGCAGTATCTGCTTTCTTAGCCACGGCTGAACTCGGAACTGGTATCTTTGAAGTCGTCTCCGGTGGATCTGGGGAAAACTACGGAGTCCCTACCGATAATCAAGGAAGAGCCATTGGAAAGGCTCCAAGTCCTGATATGTTGGTCATGTCAGGTCACCTACCTGAGAATGTGATGGATAACTCCTCACAATTTGCAAAGGATCCAAAGACAGGTAAGTTGGTCAGGAAAGAAGATCTGGATGATGACGAAGCTGATGACGGAAGTCAGTTCGTCTTTTAGTTAGCTGGTTTGATATAATAAGACAGTAGGCAACTATCTTATTTCTGCGCAGACCACATAAGTAGTTGATTTTATTGAGATTCAGAGGAACAATGGCTAAACCCGAAAATAACAAACCTTCGATTTTTCAGAAAGTCCTTGAAGCGGGTAACGCGTATCTCGATACCCAGATCTTCAAGGCCAAAACGACTATTATGAACTCCAACATCGAGGAAGATTTCTTCTTCGGTAAAGCCGTTACTGAAGATCCGAGCTATGCTATTCATTCTCAGGGTTGGCTCGAAAAGCCTCACCGTCTTCAAAATACCCATCTAAAATTGATGTCCTATCAGGATACAGCAATCGCTGCTGTAATCCAAACTCGCCAAAACCAAGTAGCTGGACATTCTAAATTAGTTAAGTCGAAACAAGAAAAAGGCTGGATGATCGTCCTTAAGGACGAAGATGCTCTTTTGGCAAAGATCAAAGAAGAGTTAAAAGCCGAAATGCAGGCTCAGGAAATCATGTCTGGAGAACAGAATCCAGCTGATGAAAAAGCCAATGCAATGTCTGAGACTGAAGGTGGCGAACAGCCTGTTCAAAAAGCAGAAGGCGATGAAACGGTCGAAGCTGCTCCGAAATCAGGCGACGACATGGGAACGGACTCTGATTCTCTTGAAGGAACAGACGAAACTGATTCCTCGAAAGACTCTAAATCAGATGACGAAGTCGAAGCATTTAACTTCGAATTGGAACGTAAAGCCCGTGAAAAACTGGCACAGAAATTCGAATCTGCCCGTAAAGCCGTTGAAGAATATGTGGCGAACTGCGGTAAACTTGACAATCGTCCGTTTGAAACTACCAAGTGGAATCTCGATGCTGCTCTACGTGCGTGGGTCCGTGACACTTTGACGTACGACCTCCACGCTACTGAGAAGGTTCCAGACCGTGCAGGCCGTCCTCACCACTGGTTTCCTATTGATGGCGGAACTGTCAAAAAGGCTTCAAGAGATCTTCGTCGATATAAAGATGCTGCTCAGAATTTCTTCAACATCGACATTTTGTATCCTGAGAAAACAAAAGAAGCTCAAGAGCGAGAAAAGGTCATTGAACTTGATGAAAAGCTCCTTGAGAAGGACATGTACAAATGGGTTCAAGTAATCCGTGGACGTGTTGAACGCGCGTATACCTCTGATGAACTTGCCGTCGGAATGCGTAACGTAAATACCGACATTTACAACAACGGATACGGTATCTCCGAACTTGAACTTTTGATCAACATGGTCACTGGCCATTTGAATGCTGAGTACTACAACCAAGCCTACTTCACTCAAGGATTCTCTGCTAAAGGTATCCTCCATATCAAGGCTTCTCTAAACCGTCGTAAAGTTGAATCGGTCCGTACTCAATGGCACCACATGTTGAAGGGCGCACGTAACTCTTTCCAAACTCCTATCTTTGCTGGAGTGGAAGATGTTAACTGGATTCCACTGACTCAAAACCATAACGATATTGGTTTCGAAGGCTGGATGCGTTATCTGGTTACCATGATCGGCGCTATCTATCAAATTGATCCGGCTGAAATGGGTATCCACTTCAAAGCTGAAGGCGGAGGCGGCGGCCTAGGTTCTAAAGACGACACCAAAGAGAAAACAGACCAATCTAAAGATCGTGGTCTGTATCCTCTATTGACTCACTTCCAGCGTCACTTGACCGAAGAAATCATCAAGCCGTTTGACTCTCGCTTCGCTCTAGTGTTTACTGGTTGCAATGGTGAAACTGCTCCCCAAGCTCTTGCTAGACAAAAAGAGGAAGCTCGTTTCAAGAAAACAGTCAACGAAATCCGTGCTGAAGATGGATTACCACCGTTGCCTGGTATGGATGATGTGATTCTTGACCCACAATACATGGCGTGGTACAACCTCTATTCTCCGAAAGCTTTGGAGAAACAGAAGAAAGATCAAGACCATCAGGCTAAACTTCAAAAAGATCAAATGAAGATGCAAGCCGAAATGAATCCAAAAGGTGACGAAAAGAAGGATGAAACTCCTCCTGAAAACGACATCTACGGAGAAGGCGCTCTTCACATGAATAACCAGCCTTTTGATGAAAAGGCATTTGGTAAAGCCGTCACGATTGAAACCTATACGATCAAGAAGTAAGGGGGGATAGATGTCAAAAGTAAAGATCTATCTAGCCCCAGGAGAAACCCTCAGAGAGGCTGAGGATTCTCTTTTGAAAGCACTGAATCATCACAATTCTGGTGATGTTCATGTTGAAACATTTCAAGATCCGGCCATGGATAACGTGGCCGAGCGAATGATTGCAGCTCACGACAGAATCTACAAGGAGATGCTCCAAGAGATCTTCGAAGAACTGGATAAGGACTATAGTCGTGGTAACCAGTAAAGAAACGATGGAAAAGATCAGAGAGATCATCCAGAAGCATTATTCGCGTCTGGTCGTTTCTGTATTGGGTCGAGATGCTCTCACTGAAAAAGAACATAAAGAACTCGAGGCTCAGGGCGTTGATACCACGAACCAAGATTCTTTAATGTCTCTGGTCTACTATCATAACTTTATCAATCATCCAATTGATTCGACGTCTCCAACGTCTGTTGAAGATATGAAGGGTCAGCAATCTGTTGCTGGTCTAAAACCTCAAGGTGAAGCCCACGATTACACCGTCGAAAACATCAACGATAAGACTAAGCAACTTATTGAAAAGATGAAGATGGACGTTGCTACTAGAGTTGAAGGCATCATTCGAGAAAACAACGATGCCTACAAAATGAACGCACTCCAGAATCTAGATCGCACTGATGTTCTGGACGATCTCATGAAAGAGTCTACTTTAGGTAAGCTCAAACAGAAACTTCGTGACACGTCTGGGGACGGTACTAGAGACTGGACCAGAATCGCCGTTACTGAAATGTCAAATGCTATCGGTATCGCGTCGGTCGACCGGATTGTATCTGACAATGTGGGAGTAGATCTAGACGAAGTGTACGTATTCCGCATCACTGTAAAAGACGCCAAGACGTGCAAATGGTGTCGTCGTTTTTACGACGATTCGGACGGCAGTCCTAAACTTTACAAGTTGTCGACTTTGCTTTCCAATGGATCCAATTACGGTAAGAAAACAGATTCGTGGATGCCCGTCATCGGGGCTACTCATCCCAACGAACGATGCTCTCAGATGATTGAACTTAAACCTGGATTTAAGCTTCAAACTGACGGCAGTGTAACTTATATTGGACTCGATAAGTGGAAAGACTACCTCGTCGATAAAGTTCAGAAGTAGTTTACCACCCGATCCTACGTAGATATGATCTCGTTTGAGGTCTATCATGTCAAAGATTCAAGAGCAAATTAAAGCGCTTCAACTCAAACAGAAAAAGATTGAGTATGTCAGCTATATTGCTGACCTCATCAAGAACGATACAAAGTGTATCGACTTCAAAGAAGTTCAGTCGGAGATCGTGGCCAAGTTAGAGCCGTTTCTTCTGGACCTAATGACAGAGATTGAAACTGACACTGTTCTTAAAAAAACCAAAGATTCTGAAGTTTTCACAGAAGAAGAGATCGCGACCCTAAAGGCGGTTGCTCAAAAGATCAACTCTAAACCTGTTCAACCTACGGCCCCGCCTCAACCACAAAATTCGCCCTATAGTCAAGAACCTGCACCCCAGAAACCAGCAGCTCCTGCTGCGCTAAGCAATCAAGACAAGATGTCCTTTGCATTGGCCAATCGTCACCTTGCAGACAAACGAGTCGAGGTGATGAACGATCAGAACGTCAAGATCTATGGAAAGGTCGTTGGCCTTGACGCACCATTTGTTGTGGTTAAGACTGAGACGGGACCTACAATCAACGTTCCTCTTGAGAAGGTGGTACCAGCGTGAGCCGCGGAATTAACTTAAAAGATCAAGAAGCAATTGATAAACTTTCTGGAGATGCTAGAAAGGCAGCAGACTTAGTCAATAAAACTTTTGACGACATGACTAACGATATTTTTGATTTTGAATCTGAGGATCGTGTTCGTAAGGCTGGATACCTTCCGTCTCAAGCAGAAGAGATCGCGAAGTTCATGAAAGACAATAAGATTCAAGTAGGTCAACTATTTGAATATGACGGAAAGTCTAAAGTATTGACTCCTTTTAAGACAGTCGTTGACGCTCAGAACTACGTCACTGCTCTCCAGGATCGCTTATTTGAAATCACCACGATTGACCAAGAGATCATGGTGTCTCAACTTAAGACACAAGTTCAAGAGTTCACTTCTCTCTCATTTCTTGGTTTAATTGGTCTGGCATTCAAACGTTTAATCAACAACCTTTCTAAGGGGAAGAACAATGGGTAAAAAGAAGTCGTCGGGTAATCACCTGCAACAATCGATGGGCCAAATGGTTTCTCGTGCAGCTCTTGCACAAATGGGACCTCAAATCGAACAAATCGTTCGTGCCTATGTAAATCAATTGGGCAACCAACTGGCGGTTCAACAGGCTTCGACGCTTGAAACCTTGTTCGCACGTGTTGTAGTTTTGGAAACCATCGTTATGGAGAAACTTGGTTACTCAACTGAAGATCTCACGAAGATGGTTGCCAACATTGAAGACGAAAAAGAAGGTCTTACGTTGGTTGAAGGTGCGGCTGAACTTGGCGACGTGGTTCGTCTTGAGATCGCTACTAAGGCTAAAGACCAAGCTGACTTCCAAGGCTCTAGCCGCTTGAAGATCTCTCAAACTGGTACTGGCCAAACTATCGGCCAAGAACTCGAAGGTGCAGTTCTCGGCATGAAGGCTGGAGAAACCAAAGAAGTTTCTTTCGGTAAAGACGGCGCCATGACTGCGAAGATCACAGTTGATCGCGTGTCTCGCGCTGCTAAACAAGAGGAACAATCGAATGGCGATCAAGCTCAAGGGTAAACGGGTAGCCGTTGAAAAATCCAAAAAACAACAATCAGGCTCCACCGGGGGCCTGATTATGCCCGAGGGCGAAGAGTTCACGGGCACGATCGTTTATGTGGGCGAGGACGCCGACAAGTCTCTTCAAGTTGGACAAAAGGTGTACTTTAGCACCAACTACCAACAAAGTCTGATGGAAGGTAAAAACCTTTGCATCATGAACGATTCAGAGATCTTCGCAATCGTAGAATAGGGTAAATCATGGCAAAGTTCACAAGAGACGACGTAGATAAATTTCATGATTATAGTCTGTATATTCCTCAGAGAACCATCTTTATGGGATCTGAGGAATTCTCTTTATCTGACGGAGAGTCCGGTACAGATGGACTTATGGCCGAAAGAACTATCAAGAATCTCACCATTCTTGAGGCAATGAATTCCAATCCAATCACCATCATCATGAATAACATCGGCGGCGATGAATATCATGGTCTAGCTATTTACGATGCCATCAAAGGATGTAAGTCTCTTGTAACTATCAAAGTTTTGGGCCATGCCATGAGCATGGGTTCGATTATTCTTCAGGCTGCTGACATTAGAATCATGGCTCCAAATTCTCGTCAAATGATTCACTACGGCACGTGGGGAATTCATGACCATGCTCTGACTGCTGATAAATGGGCAGAAGAAGGACGCAAGATCAATAAGTGGATGGAAGATATGTATCTTGCCCGTATCCACGAAAAGAATCCTACGTTTGCAATGAGACGCCTTAAAGAGATGCTTAAATTTGACACCTTCCTAACTGCTGAAGAATCTGTAAAGTTAGGTCTCGCAGACCGAGTGTTGGACGAAGATGAAGAAGTTTGAGGACTACAAAGACGGAGACTGGGTTACGCTTCAAAAGCCGGGTCACGCCTGGCATGGAATGCAATTCCAAGCCTATCCGTCTAAGTGGACTCAGGACGCTTTTCGTCTAAAATACGGTGATCGAGAAATTATTGCTGACATTTCAGAAGTGAGTCCCTTGTTTAATCAAGAGACGGATCTTCCACGGGGGCACATCGATTCAGATGCTGATTTTTCTGGCATCTACGATGTTCAAGACTGATGAAAACATTACCTCAAATCTTTGAAGAAACTCTGATGGCCGATGGATTTAAGAAGTCCAAGAAGGCTCCCCAGTTCAAAATTAAACCGTCAATGATCGGTTCTAAGTGCGAACGAAAAATCTATTACTCTTCAGCTGGCGTTGAAGAGGATTATGGATTTGATGTAGCTGGCCGTAAGCGTATGGCTCTTGGAGATTCTATTGGAGAGATGCTCCACAAGGTCTTTAAGAAGGCCGGAGTCGTAGTCCCTTATGTGAATCCAGACGGATCTGTCCACAAGAAATTCGGTTTCGCTGAAGAGACTGAAGAGTTCCCGGTTGAGTGCGAAGATATTTACATCAAGAACGGATACATCGACGACGTCATGATCATTGATGGTGAACTTTGGATTGCAGAATACAAGTCCATCAATCTTAACGGGTTCAATGGGCTGACTACTCCTAAGTCTGATCACGTTATTCAGGGCGTGATTTACTGGTACATCTTCAATCTTCTTTTGTCTGAAGGTAAGTTCTCTCACATTCCCCAACTCCAAGGATTCACTAAAGCTAAAGGTGTTCGCTGGTTGTACGTCAATAAAGACGATACCAATCTTAGAGAATTCACCATGACGGAGGGCGATGCGTTCTTTGCCCAGATCGTCAATAAAATCATGGCTGCCCGGAAGAACTACGATACCAAAACGCTCCCTCCCAAGACGCCTGAATTCTGCAACACTTGTAACTGGCGAGACAAGTGCAAAAAGAACTTCAATATATCGTAAAATAGAAGTTCACTGTCTAATAGTCTTAAAGCTAAAATTCTAAAGAATACACGGTAACAGAAACCGAACATTAAACATACACGGGAGCGAATATGACGAAACTCTTGATTGGACTGGTAGTTGCGGGTGCACTGCTTCTTACTTATCCGGTGGGAAAGGTAGCCGTTGACACCATCCGAGCCGGGGGATTGTCAAAGGTTGAGACTAATAGCCAGGCGACTGAGGTTAAGGTGCCTCTGTTGGCAGATCTGTTGGGAGCAGACACGAAAGTGAAAGCAACCACTGCCAAGAATAAACTTACCTTGGAAACGAAGAATACTCTGACTCTTCGTGGTCCGGTTACTGGAGACTCTGTCGGTAAGCTCATCAAAGAAATGGGAGCAATGAGCCGACGCCTTGCAAAGAACGACGTCATCTACCTAGTTCTTGATACTCCGGGTGGTTCTGTATTTGATGGTATGGATTTGATCGACTTCATGGAAGCAATTCCTCAAGAAGTCAAAACGGTCACTTTGTTCGCTGCATCTATGGGTTTCCAAATTGCAGAAAACAATCCTGGTGAACGATTGATCGCCCGTAACGGAACGCTCATGAGTCACCGAGCAGCCGGTGGTCTTGAAGGCCAGTTCGACGGTGAGTTTGAAACTCGCTACCGCATGGTTAAGCGTAAGATCGACTACCTTGATACGGTCGTTGCTCAACGCATCGGTATGGACCTGAATGCCTACAAAGCTAAGATCGTGAACGAATATTGGATCCACGGCTTTGATGCAGTCGACGAGAAAGTCGCCGACAAGATGGTCTTGATCCAATGTGGCGAAACTATGACGGGTGAAGATAAGCTGGTTTTCAACACTATGTTTGGTCCTGTCACGGTTGTGTTCGACAAATGTCCTCTGGTGAAAGAACCGATTCGTGTAGACTTTGCTCGAGTTGCTCCTAACGCTCAGGCTTACGTCCAAGCTACCTTCAACGACCTCTTCTTGAACAAAACTAAGTTCACAAAAGAAGTCATCATCACAAATAAGTTTTACAAAATCTTCCAATAATAGTAGAATCTCTTTGGTCCGCCAGCTATCCACTGGCGGACTTTACTTCTTGGGAAACTAAATGAAAAACGACACGCCTAAAAAATCTAAGGCGGGTCTCTTGGATAACAAACAAGATAGCAAACACGAAGAAACCTGTCCATGGCATATCAATTCGCCTGACCATTTCAATTGCCTTTGGGTCTATATTATAGACAAGAGCAATCCAGATGGATCTATGCCCGAATTAGTGCAATCGGAAATTGCTCAACTTTTGGGTTGGTCAAATACCAAAACCCATTTTATGTTGAAACAGGCCATGGCAGAGCTCGTTGAAGCACTGACCAAACATCAAGCCAACCAACTTATCAATAAAGACTCAGATCCAACGCTGGAACTTCGTTCATTTGATATGGACCCAGCGACTAACTACGGACCTGACGACACTGAAGAATAAACTATCTTCCTTGATAAAATTGTAGCTATCAAGGACTCGTATGAAAAACGATGATTTTAAGTTTGTAATTCCAGCGGAAATCACTAAGAGTAAGGACGGAGAGTGGCGAGTAGCCGGTCTCGCTTCCACTTCTTCTGTTGACCGCCAGGGCGAGATTATCGTTCCGGAAGGTATCGATGCAACTCCTATTGCCAAGGGCAAAGGATTCTTCAACTGGGACCACGACAATTCTCCAGAGAATACAGTCGGCGTTCTGGACTCCTATAAGAAGGGGTCTGGTGGTATGTATGTTGAAGGTCGCTTGTTCAAGAACCACAGTCGGGCCAAGGCCATTTACGAGATCATGTCCTCCCTCAATAAAGGTGACGCTGGTCGAGTTGGTATGTCTGTCGAGGGTAAGGTTATTGAGAGAGACCCTAAGAATCCCTCTATCATCCGCCGTTGCCTTATCAAAAACGTGGCACTTACCATGAATCCAGTCAATCAGGACACGTACGCTGACATCGTTAAAAGTATGTCGGCCGATGCCGAAGTAGACTTCCAGTCTGAAGGCAAACCTGATGTGGTTGAGACTCCTGTCCAAAAGTCAGAAGAAGTTCCTAGCTTTACTGCGTCTCAAGTGGTTGCAATCGTTGAGAAAGCTTTAGGTGTTGGTGCCGGAAACGCTGCTGCTCCGGCGGACCGTTCTGGTGGCGATGCTCTTGGTCAAGAAGAACTTGACAAAAAGAAAGCTGATAAAAAGAAATTGAAGAAAGGTTCTAAAGACCTCTTCAAGTCACAAATGATCGAAATGCTTGACAAGCTGCAAGTTCTTTACCCGAACAACAGCAGAGCAGAGATCTGGGCTGCTATCCAAGATCGTCTTTCGACTAAGTTCCCTGACTTAAAATAGAGAACTGTAATTTAGGTAGAATATAAATAGTTTCGAAATAAGGAGTTTTCCATGTCTGAAGAACTTAAACAACGCATTCGTATCGCGATCGCTGATAAAGATACAGCTGAAGAGCTGATTGCGATGCTGGAAGCTCAAGCGGCTGCAATCGCTGATCTTACGGCCCGCGTCGAAGCTCTTGAAGCCGCTTAATCAATTGGGAGCAAACGATGAAAAATCAAACTGAACAAACAGACCTGACCAAATCAATCGATTCTTTGATCGATGGTTTGTTCTCTGAAGATGTTGCAAAGGCTGACCACTTGAACGTGGCAGGTGACGCAAAGACTACTGCCGATGCTGCCATCGCTGCTGCTCCTAAAGCTCAGAATGATGACGCTCGTGGTGCTGGTCGTCCGAAACAAATTTCTGACGTTCCTGAGAACGACGAAGATGGTAAGCGTGATGGTCAATATGATGCTTCGATTGCATCGGCTCAAGGTGAAGAAGAAAACCCTGAAGCTAAAAAACAATCACGTTCGATCGATCAAACTACTTCTGCTGGCCGTATGGGCGAAGCTCCTAAAATGAAGGATCCTCGTTTATCGAAGTCGGATTACGAAGAGCTTGAAGCTTTCCGTAAATCTAAAGCTGAAGCAGAAGCCCAAGCTGAAGAACTCCGTAAGTCGGAAGCACTTCAAAAAGCTGAAGCTTTGAAGAAAGCTGAATTGGAAACTCTGGTTAAGTCGGCTGTTGCATCTGCAATCGCTCCTCTTAAACAAGAGAACGAACAACTGAAAAAGTCGTTGAATGAATCTGCTGCCCTTGTTAAAGCAATGGCCGGACAACCTCAGCGTTCTAAATCGGTTACTGGTATCGAAGCACTTGAGAAATCTGCACCTGAACATGTGGGTCCTCAAGAGTTCACTAAGTCTGAGAAATTGGATGCAGCTGAACGCCTTGTTATGAAGAAAGCTCTTCCGATGGAAGCTGTTGTCGAGTTGGAAAACACCGGCACGGTCTATCGTAAGGACTGGCAACAAGCAATTGAAGCCGAACTTCAAAAACAAAACTAAACCGCTTGCTATAATTTTTAAGTTAGCCGGGTGAGAGCCCGGCAAAAGTAAACTAACATTCCATTACAAAACCTTCAATAACAGAAATTAAACACTCTTAGAGGAGTAAAACGTTATGCAAAACATTATCGATCAGGTTGCAAACGATCCTTCCGTTACAGGTTTTGGATCTATGGATGCAGCCAAGGTTGACGCGCTTCAAAAGGCGTTGTCGATCTCTCAAAACTACGGCTCGACCGCTCCCGGTAACCTTACCGGTGGTTCGGCTCTTGCTGTTGAAGACCTTGACCGTACTCTTAAGTTGGTCACTCATGGTCTGGAACACTTGAAACTTTGGAAAGACATTATCAAAGAGAAAGTTGTTCAAACCGTTCATGAATACAACGTTCAGAACAGCTACGGTCAAGAAGTGAGCCCGTTCTTCCAAATGGGTGGAACTCCTCAGTCGACCGATGCTAACTATGATCGTGAATTCATCCAAGTGAAGTACTTGGGAACTCAAGGACAAGTTCAACACAACTTGACCCTGATCCAAGCTGCTCACGGTCCGGTTATCGCTCGTGAAGTTAAAAACAAAACTGTTGAATTGCTTGCTCGCAACGAACGCGCAATGTTCGAAGCTGACTCTGCAATCAACGCTCTTGAGTACGATGGTATCGAAGCTCAAATCAAAACGAAAGAAGCTCAGGCTCAATATAAGTCGACTGCTTTCGCTGGTTATGATGCTACCGGAGTTTCTGACTCTGTGATCATCGACGCTCGCGCTAAGTTCGACGCGGATATCGCTGAACGCGCCGCTCTTACCAACGTGAACAACTTTGGTATGGCGATGGATATGTACCTTGGTACAGACATCCACTCTGTGTTCTCGCGTGACTACTACCTGAAACAACGCACTCTTCCGGGTGAAACGTTGACTTCTGGTAACCGCGTGAAAGAGCACACTGGTTCGATCGACTACCGCTTCAAGCCTAGCTTGTTCAACCGTCCTCGTATCAGCCCTCTTTCTTCGTCTGTTTCTGGAACTGCTGCTCCGACGATCGCTAACGCGACTTCGCCGGTTGACGCTGCTTCGCAATTCGGTGCTGGCGATGCTGGTGCTTATGGTTACCAAGTTTCGTTGGTAATGGCGGATGGCGAAACTCTTCCTGGAACTCTTGCTTCGGTTACTGTCGCTGCTGGCGACAACGTTACTGCTGAGATTTCTTACACTGGCGCTCCTCTTTATGCTAACGTGTTCCGTTCGGCTAAAGACAACGCTGCTGGTCCTAAGCAATTCATCGGTCGCGTGAAACTGTTGGGTTCGGGTGTTGCAGTTGTTCTTGACCGCAACGAAGTTGTCCCTGGTTCTGGTAAAGCGTTCTTGCTCATGCACGACGCTGATGCTTTGGCTTGGAAACAACTTGGTTCGATGATCAAGTATGACCTTGCGGTTACCGACACGTCTTACAAATGGTTGCAACTTATGTACGGAACTCCGTTGGTTGCTGCTGGCCGTAAGCACGTTATTGTTAAGAATTTGACTCTGGCTTAATTGCTAGATCCTTAAAGGCTCAGTCGAAAGACTGGGCCTTTTTAGTTTGGAGACTGGATGAAAACATGCATAACGTGCAAACAAGAAAAGGCCAAGACGGAATTTTACAAAAGGTCTGGTAGCGCGGACGGTGTAGATTATCATTGTAAAGAATGCGCCCGCAAGAGAAGAAACGAGTACAACTCCAAAAGAGATCCAGAAGTCTCCAGACAATATACACTTAACCGTATTTGCGGAATCATTGGTATTTCAACAGATGTGGCCAGACAAGCACTGATAGATCAAAACCACAAATGTAAGATCTGCGGAATCCCAGAATCTGAGACCCCAAAGAGTTTATGCGTAGATCATTGCCACGTGACAAATAAGTTCAGAGGAATGCTCTGCAATAGATGCAACGTTGGATTAGCCAACTTTAGAGACAACCCAGAACTCTTAGCAGAAGCTATTAAGTATCTGAAGTCTTAGACTCAATCTTTTCAGCAGCTTCAGCCAATTGTTGAAGATTTACTTTAGGTCCATCCACGTGAAGGATGCTGACCAAATAGGTCCCACCGTCCGGAGTAGTAACCGGAACCTTTACGTAGGCCAGGTCTTTGTTGTCAGGATCATGCGACAACAACCCAATCACTTGCATGAAGTATTCAGAATGAACAACTTCAAGAGCAGCCTGGATCTCTTCCTTACTAAACGTCTTCTTTTCGTTCGACATTGACAAACTCCTCTTTTACCATTCCCAATTTAACCATTGCCCAGTAGCAAGCCTGAAAAGCATCGGCCAGAGGCCTTTGACTCTTATGTGGACGTTCTAAACCAGACGCCTTCTTGACGTGCTTGTTCAGTTCTTTTTGAAGCTTTTCAGGCAAGTACTTATTCGACATCGTTCGCCATATCATCACGCAGAGCTTGGAGCTTCTGCATGAGAATATCCACCGACTCAACCGACTTGAAGTCAAGTACGATTTTGTTTGTTTGAGGGATCACATCTTCTTTAGTGACCGCTTCCCCTGTTTGTTTCTTACGGCATTGGGTCAATTCAATTTGACCACCTTCACGAGTTTGAAGAACGTACGGTCTAATCCGAACTGTTCCATTTCCAAAACGTGCGACAGCGCCTTTTCCGTTCTTCAACTTCTGAATAGACATAATTCCCCCTATTTACGTTTAGTAGCCTTTTTAGCTTTCTTCTTAGAAGTCTTTTTCTTCTTTGCTGGAGCCTTTTTACTTTTTACCTTACCGAGATCCGCAAGATCAAAGTTTTCATCACGAACTTCGATTTCTTGTTCTTGCATCGCAACTTCGGCATGCATCATTTCGTGCTTCGGCTGTTCAATAATCTCAGTGCTTAGACCGTGACTTTTCATAGTCAGCTCAAATTGATGATCAGCGTCTCGCTCTCTTCGCTTTTGGTGTTTGTGCATAAAGTACAAAACAACCGCAGCACCCAAAACTGCCAACCCAAGTCCAATATATACGTCGTTCATTTCTTCCTCCGTTTTAGTTCTTTCAACACATCCACGAACACGGATTTATGTCCATACATAATCCCCATCATAGGATGCATCATTGGTTTAGTTCCATCAACATACGGTTCCATTTGTCCAGGAACATGGATCTTCTGCCATCCATTGATTCCGTACAAGACCTCTCCATGTTGCAAATCATGATCAATGTGGAGTTCATACAGTAGCTTCTCCATATCTAACATGATGTCCCCAACAGGGCGAATTGGCTTAGCCATAACTCTTCTCATCCGTTTCAAGACCCATAAGAATCTCAAACAATTCGTCGTGTCTATTTCTAAGGTGGGCCTGGTTGATTACTACCCTCAACCCAGGGTATCTCAAAACGAGATGATAATAAGACATTTGGTGCATAGAACCCCCTGACAACCAAATGATACCCAATGGCCCTCCAAAAGTAAAGCTCATTTCTTTATATGGACTGTCTAAAAATGAGACAGTTCCAAATACGCGTTTACTATGATTCAAAACAGTTGGTACTTTGGAGTCTGCCGAATCTTTAATCTTATTCCGGAGGGAACATGGACTTAGAAAAAGAACTGACTAAATTGGAGCGCTATCTTCGTCGTCAAGGTCGTGAAGAACTTGTCAACGAACTTCGTAATCTGGACAATGACGAGCGTCGTCAACGTTTGATGAAACAAGCTGTCTATGAACAAGAAATCATGGACGCTAAAGCCAATGACGCTAAGTTGAAGGCTGCTAAAGACGAAGCTCGTGATCTTGGAGCAGTCTATAACGAGAACCTTCGCATGAACAAAAAGATCAGCCGATTCATCCACTTGCTGGTTGAAGATTCTGGTAGAGAATAAAACAGAAAGGACCTAACAAATGTCCAAAGCACTTATAACCATGATCCTTGCGTTCTGCCCCGGTCATGATACTGATCACAAAGGTCAAGTCATTACCACGGCGTGCCAAGAACGCATGGTGAATTGCATGATCAATAAGGTGGGTACGAATGAGCCAACAACCAAAGAGTTCAATGAATGCCGAAGGGAACTTATCACAAAGTACGGAAGCAGCGATAAAGTTACTGCCTCGAGCCTCGAAGAGTGAACAAGTTCACGACGGAGGACCTATCGATAAAGATGGGTTTGACGGAATGCAACTGGTCAGAAGCTACTACGTTGAAGTAGCATTGAACGGTTTCTTTGTCACTATCGTATTTGATGATGACACACCGGATCTGCGCTATGTTGTACAAGACATGTCTGAAGTGATAGAGATCCTCAAGGGTAAAGTGCTTTGAGAGTTTTGGTCATAGGCCTGAACCCGTCTACAAAAGGCGGGTCAAGCAAATCACTCAAAAGATTGTACGAATGGATGGACTATCTGGGTCTGTCCATTGTTAGTTTCACCAACTTGTATGAGACTTATGAAATCGACAAAACACAATCTCAAATTGATACCATTAGAACCGTCTCAAAAGAATACGACAAAATCATTGCCCTTGGCCAAGTGGTCTCAGGTGCTTTATCACGTGTGGATATTGATCACTGTTCTTTGCCTCATCCTAGCGGCCTCAATAGAAAACTGAACGACAAGGAATACGTTCACAAAATGCTCGAGGCGTGTAAAAATTGTCTATATGGGAGGGATCATGTTCTTTGAGAATTATCAAATCGATAAACAACTTAAGATCGGGATCACTCATTTATTGTCCAATATCACCACTCGAGAAGGTTCTCACAAGGGTGGATGGACTCGTCTTTTGAAGTGTCAACTAGCTAATCTCGGATACAATAACGTCACGATTCTCGACAACAAAAATTCACTTCAGGAATTCGATGTAATCATCTTCGACCTCGGTGCGGAATTCTCAGGTGCCCTCAATATGTTTGGTGGCCTCGATGAGAAAGTTTTTAAGAGACTTAAAGAAATCAAGATCTTCACAGGTCCTATTTATTCTTGGCGCAATGAGCTTCCTTCTGTTCTCACCCTTGATGGTCGCAGAACCAACGCAAGCACCTGCGAAGCTTTCAAGGCAACAGAGGCGACGTTCTTGAACGAAGTCCAGGAAGTTTTGAACAAAGTTCAAGTATTTCAACATGCGTATCAAACCAAAAAAGTATTGATAGGTGACTCCCATACTCCGTCAGTCTGGACTCCTGAGTTCATGATTGAACGCCGAGATGGTCGCACCCTCAAAGGAATGATCGATAAAGGGACCATTCATAAAATTGTCAACACCAACTTCAGACAACACGGAATGGAAATAAATACCGTACACGTCCATTGCAGCTCGATTGACATCCGTCACCATGTGATGAGGGAACCCAATGGATTCGAAGCTACAGCTCAGTTGGCGTCTCAACTTCTAGAAAAACTGATGCAAGTTTCTGAGGCTAAACTTATCGTTACCCACTCGATGGGTATTGAAGATGAATCCAGAGAACTTCCTAAAACTGGATACTTCAGAGGAACACCGTTCTTTGGGTCGTGGGCAGACCGTGATAAGTGTCGTCAAATTTTTAATGCTGTCATGGATGAACTCCCGAAGATGGACCATGACACACAAGTGATACACTTCCCAGAATATTTCTTCGATGAAACTGGTAAATTGAAATTTGAAGTAATGGAAAAACCTCAAAGCGTCCACCTCTCTCCGGAGCATTACCGCTGGGATCTGGATAAGAATACGCAAAGGTGGTAATATGGCACACAACAATCACGTTGTAGATGGTAAGCATTTAGAACTAGATAAATTCGGTCGTCAATGGTTTTTGGACGTAACTAAAGACTGGCGTGATCCGTTGCCCCTTCCTATGGTAACTGAACATGAAGGAATCAAGGTTGTACGTGATGACATCATCAACGGATCCAAGTGCCGATTTGCGGATCTTTTGGTTCAATCGATCAAAGAAGATACTCTAGTCTACGTTCAACCCAGAGTAGGTCTTGCTGGGGTTTCAATCCTGAACATTGCTAAGCGCTACAACAAAAAGGTTGTACTCTTTATGCCTTCGTCAAAAGAGATCAGCCACCATCAAGCTGTGTGCATTGAGCGCGGCGCCATTCCTAAATTCCGCCGCATCGCAGCCATGCCCAACCTCAATAAGGTTGCCAAAGAGTGGGCTGAAAAAAATGGAGCTAAGTTTATCCCTCTCGGGCTGAAACATGAATTGGTAGTTGCGTGCGCAGCCAGAGTTGCTATGAACATTTCTGGTCACTATGGCGGAGCTCCTGACGTTTGTTTTGTTGCAACATCAACTGGCGTCTTGGTTCGTGGTCTCCAGATCGGATGGGAGAATACAAAATTCTACGCAGTTACTGTTGCGAGAAACATGAAAGAGGGCGAGCTTGGAAGAGCGGAACCTATCATTGAACCTTTGGAATTTGCCCAATCTGAAAAGAAAGCAAACCTTCCTCCGTTCCCTACCGTCAACACCTACGACGCCAAAGTCTGGAAGTACGCCCTTGAATTCAAGAAAGCAAATCCTCACCTGAATGTATGGATGTGGAATGTAGGTCAAGATCCGGTTCTTCAAGACATCCAGTTGTTTGGTAAAGTAGATTCGTTCCGTCAGTGGAATGAGGTTCGTCCGGAGGATCAATAATGCTTACGTCTATGGGTGACATCATGCGCGAAGCCCACAAGCGTGGGTGGATCACAATTAGAGATGGAAACATCTCACTGAGACGAGACAATAAGTTCTACATCACTCCTAGTGGATGGCGTAAAACCATCATTCATCCTGAACATATCGTCAAAGGACTTTTCGATGGAGACAAACTCACGTGGAGGAAAGACGGTGCTCAGAGCAAACCTTCTGGAGAGCTCGAGATGCATCGCCTATTGCAGACCGTCAACTTTAAGGGATGCCGAGCTATTGTTCATTTGCACCCAACCTACACAATTGCTGCCATGCATCGGGGTTTCAATCTCCAAGAACTGGCAGCGGAATTCCCTGAGGTTAGCAGATATACAAGAGTTGGACCTACAGTTCGAGTCCTTCCTGTAACGTCTGATATTCTTGCGCAAGAGACGTTCATCGCCATGACGGATGATGGTAAGATCACAGCTGACATCGTAGGTCAAGCAGGTCATGGAGTTTGCGCAATTGCTAAATCTCCGTGGGACGCGTTTGAACATGTCGAACGACTTGAGCATATTTGTCAAATCGTTCTTGCCTCAGGAGTAAGTCCAAAATGATCAAAACAGAATTCTTTAACGATTTCGTCGACTATTATCGTAAAGCCAAGATTCTCCAAGACGGCAACTGCGTCAACGTCAAGAATCATGTCAACGATCCAATCATGGACAATGTGACCATCTACGATACTGTTAATCGTCGTCACGCTGGATTCTCTAAGATCCTTGAGGATATTCATGGAGTAAGGATTAGAAAAGATCTTCAACGTCTTCAAGATTGCACTCAGATGTTTTCTTCCAAAGAGTTTCACTTCTTCCACTTGCTTCATAGATTCTCTGGATCTGGTGCAAGCTTTCAACCTACGTTTCTCCAAGACGGTTCTAGAAATCCAAAAGAGCACGGATACCACAACAGTCTGATTCCTAAATTGATTCCAGTCATGGCCATGGATTCTATTGAGGGAGTTCGCGACGCTATCGTACGGAACACTGACCCAATGGTTACTTCCGTAGGTAACCAACCGCCGTCTCTTAAAAACGCGGATCCATCTAAATATAGACTTGCTCAGCAGTATTATTTTGATCAGGTAGCTGATTCGTTCGTTACGGATTACCTTACGTTCTTGATGAACAACGAGTATAAAACAAACAAGCCTACAGGAATCAAAGAGGCAGTAGACTTCTCGTGCGCTTGGCATAAAGAACGAGGATTCAAACAATGGCACTTCGTCATGACTGCCTTCGTAATGGATACCGCAGAGTACTATCCTGAGTTGGTAGACCCAACCTCTCACTGTTATTATGGTGCCAACTGCGTAAGATCGTTTGATTTGATCTTTCAAAAAGAAAAAGGCGACCCGAAATCTAAAGCAGACTTTCAGGAACTTTGCATGACCGAGCTCTGCAAAGCGGTCAACGGCAATCCTTATGATGTGGAAGATGTATGCTGCGATTACATCAGGTATTGCAAAGAATATATTCCTAAAGGTTACGACCACCTCACCCAAGAACAACGGGTAAACAATTCAATTTTGAAGGTCAATGGAGAATACCCTCCAGAGATCTTAGCGAGAATCAACCAAGTTTTGGGGTAAGAATGAAAACGTACGTCGTGAATCTACTGGGTGGATCCGGTCTCGGCAAATCCACCACAGCAGCATTGGTGTTTGGTGAATTAAAGAACCGTGGTCAAGTGTCAGAACTGGTTCGTGAGTTCGTCAAGGAATGGGCGTGGACTGGCAAGAAGGTTGGTCCTTTCGGTCAATCAATCATCTATGGTCAACAATTGGAACGAGAGTCATCCCTCTATGGAAAAGTAGAATTCTTGGTGACTGATTCTCCATTACTTCTTTGCCCGGTCTATCAGAAACACTACAATGGTCACGAGTCAATCAAACACACTGTGTTCAAGGACCTAGACTCAGCCGAGCAAATGGGAGTGGTGCATCTCAACTTTCTTCTCAAACGCCAGAAGCCGTTTGACGCAAGAGGCCGGTATGAAGATGAAAAGACAGCTAAACAAATCGACCGTAAAGTCGAAGCATTTCTGACTTACCATGGAATTGAGCACATTCTTGTTGACGTACCAGACGAGGACAGAGTAAAATTTATTGTTGATACCGTTATGGCCAGAGCCGAGGGAGATAAAAATGTTTGAAAAATCATGCCGCTGCGGCAAGACCAAAAAGAACTTCAAAGTCGACATCGGTGAATTTTTCATCAACGATTGTTGCACAGAAGCAGGTTACGACCACCTTGGAAAGAAAGCCTTGGATCCTGAGGATCTGGGTTTGAATAAAGATCAACTCAACAACCAACTGAATTCTCAAGAAACTCAGAATCTTCAAATCGAAGATGAAGGTGAACAACCTGATCCGACTGAAGAACAGTCCGAAGAACCTGCACAGCCGGAATCCACGGAAGAAGTGGATATGGACAAAGAGGTCGAAGAGGCTATTCAAGAAACCATCGCAGATGAAGCTCCTGTTGCCGAAGCTCCGGCGACTGAACAGGCTAAACCGGAAGAACCTAAGAAGAAACGCCAATACAACCGTAGCGGTAAAGTCAAAATCAAGGAATCTTCTGAGTCATGAGCAACACCAAAGACGTCCGAACATTTGAGACACAGAACGTGGATTTAGCCACGTTTCTGATGCTTATGGACGTCAAGCTCTTGGAAGTCAAGAAGTCCGAGACCAAACGTAATGTGGTGATTCTCTGTTTCTCGGATGAAAAACAAAACTGCCTTGATCTTGAACGCGTCTATTTGAACTCTGAATTCAAAAAGTTCAGAGACATCAATAAGTATCTCCTATCTAAGATCCACGAAGCTCTCAGAGAGTAAAGCCCGATCCTAGATATAATTGGTAAGACCACGCGGGTGGTTGATCTTTTAGATCTGGTGAGGAAATGGCAAGCGAAAGACTTTGGTCGGCAATACCGACAACTAACTTTATTTCTAATGGTGGAACTGAAGGTCAAGTGACCCTGTTGTCCACGCGTGGAATTAAAGTCAAAATGAAAGTCATCATCGATGCCGACTCACCTTCCATCACCGCCACACTTGAAGTTAAAAAGGTAGTTGACGAATACAGCATCGTCTTGGGTCCAGCTGGTAAAGCAATGAGAGGCCCAGGCTCTACTTCTGACTTAACTCAATACACTATCGCCAGAAATGCCAGACTACGGATCGATGAGCAGGAACGTCCTGCCATTGTTCCTGACGCCTACAACCGGGCCGTTTACGAAGAAGAACCGGTCGTTGCCGTGCGTACTATCGGCGTTGGCCCGTTGGGTCAAATAATTGACGATCGCTGGGATGGTATCGTTCCCCAAGAATTTGATGATGTTCAAATCACTAGAGATGATGACGGTGACGTAATTGAAGCTCAGTTCTTCCTGAGAACTGAAATGATAGCTGACATTCTTTTAGAGTATGATCTCAACAAGGATGTCGTTAGAGCGTACGACGCCATGAGGGTTGAAGATGTCGGTTAAAGACAAAAATGTAAAAGATAAAACTGGTTTAGATTTCAACTACATGACAGGTAAGTTCGACCTGGTCCGTAAGTTCAATCCAGACCGAATTGTGACGAACGAGAGAAACGCTGCAGGCACCTTGCTGATGACCTATGATCCAGCCAGTGGCCAGCACATTCCTGCTGATCCATCCGTGGTTACGGATGAAGAAGGCAACGTCGTGGTGGTGGGATAATGTCTTCACATAAGAATCTACGGGGTCGTGACCTACACGCTCCCACAAATGAATTGGTTGAAAACGGAACGGGTAGTACACTGACACAATTGAAGGTCGTGCGGCTCAACCAGATGGGAACCGTTTATCCACGAGTGATCCTGGCAGACCCGAACAACCGAATCAACTTTGGCGTAGTCCAGGATGATATTAAACCTGGTAAAGCTGGTTACGTTTGTTGTTTTGGATTTATGTTTGAAATAGACACCTCTCAATGGACGGTCGGAACAATCCTGTATTCTGACGATTCAGGTAACTTAACTGATCAAGTCAACGGTGGTATCGTTGCTTATGTGATTCGTCAAGACGCGGAATTCGGCGTCCTTTATGTGGTTACAGAACAGGCATCCAATGTCAACTCTACTTCTTGGCGCCTTCGCGGGAACAACGGTATTGATGAATTGATCAGCTTCCTCGGAACGACCGATGCAGCGGATCTCAGAATCCGTACGAACAACGTCTTGAGAGCGGTGTTCAGTAAAGATGGACGCTTGGGACTTGGTCCTGATCTAACTAATCCAGAAAGTCACTTTCATCAAAAGTCTCATACTGGGTACACGGGTTCTGGACTCCGCCAAGAGACATACTCCGTCAAGACCACGTCAACTACCCCGCAAGTGGCTAAATCAATTCCAATGGCCCAAAACACAATGTTGAAAGTTGAGTTTACCGCAATTGGACGATTGGCTGATGGAACAGGCAGAGCAGTATTTAAGAGGACCGGAGTGTTCTTTCGAGAAGGATCGAACATTCAAATTCTGAGATTTTGGCAAACAGATGTAACTGAAAAAACGAGCCCAGACTTCAACGTAACATACACCCTAGGCGTTAATGAACTAGTTCTTAACGTCAAGTCAGCTTCCGGTCAGGAAACTTACTGGACTGGAAGTGTTAAAATTGAAGCAGTGGGTACAGACCTATAAGGAATTAAAATGGCTAACATTATTGGTAGACTTACAAATAACGAAGTAGAAGTACTCCAAGTCGATGCAGTCCCGAGTGGTGGTGCCGGCACATCTGCGCCTATTGGCGCTATCGCTATGTATAACAACGGAACGGTTGGTCTTCTGTATCTTAAAGTCAGTGCCCTTGATACTGGCTGGGACCAAGTAAACACGGCTGGCGTATCCGGTGGTGTTTTGACTGGCGTTGCTGGTGCGCTTTCTGTATATCCTGCTAACGGCAACCAAGTTGACGACGTTCTGATTCAAAATGGTCAAAACGTAATCGTTTCCCACGTTACGCATCCGTCACGTTCTGTTGCAATCACTTATTCAATTCCAAATCCTGGTAACGCAATCGCGTCTGCTGAATTCGTTCTTACTGAAGGTGGTCAAACCATCAACGGTGCAAAGACCTTCACCGGTAACGCGATCTTCCAAGGTAACGTAAGCATTCAAGGTACCCTTACTACGATCAACTCGACGCAACTTGAGGTATCCGATCCTACGATTACTCTCAATAAAGGTGGAGCTGCCTCTTCTGCTGGCGGATCTGGTATTGAGGTAGAAGAGAACGCAGTAATTACTGCGTTCCTCCAAGTTGCAGGAGCTCGTAACGGTTGGGTGTTTAAGGCCCCAACTAACGCCAACACAGCTACGATCTTGCTATCTTCGCTTGCTGCAAATCGTTCATTCACGCTTCCTGACGTTTCTGGAACTCTTCCCGTCGGTACCGGCGCCGCTGGTCAAGTTGCGTTCTGGTCTGGCAACAACATAGTTGCGGGCGACAACGCCCACTTCTGGGACAACACGAATAAACGTCTTGGTATCGGTAACCAAGCTCCCTCGGTTGCACTTCACGTTACTGGAGCCGCTCGCGTCACGTCTCTTAACGCTGCGCAAGTCGTCCGCTCTGATGTGAACGGAAATCTAGTCAACGGAACTATTGACCTTGCATCGGCTGACGTTATTAACGTTCTTCCAATCGCTCGTGGTGGTACGAACTCTGGCACCACGTTGAGCAATAACAGGATCATGGTATCTTCTGGTGGCGCGATCGTTGAAGCGACGGCGTTAACCAACGGACAGTTATTGATTGGTTCGACCGGTGCAGCACCGGTTGCTGCAAACATTACTCAGGGCGCAACTACGCAATCTATTGTTATTACTAACGGCGCTGGTTCTATTGCTTTGGATACTGTACAAGACATCAGGGCCTCAGCATCTCCAACATTTGTGAATGCTACATTGAGTGGTAAAACTGCAGGTTCTGTATTGTTCGCGGCAACTTCGGGTGTTATTCAACAAGACAACGCTACGTTCTTCTGGGATACTACGAACAAACGATTGGGTCTTGGTAACGCAACTCCTCAACGCCAACTCGACGTTACGGGAACTACGATTCACCGCGGCGCAATTCGCTACGCTGACGCCGGAGCTTCGGCTGCTAACTGGGAAATCTTCCAAGCTCAAGTTAATACTACTGATGCTACTGCAACGACTCTCCAGTCTGTCACTATTCCTACGGATTCTACTGTGTTCTTGAGAGCTAAAATCGTTGGACGTCGTACAGGTGGTTCTGCGGGTGCTAACGGTGATTCAGCTGTCTATGAACGTTCTGCACGATTCAAAAACGTTGGAGGAACGGTTACGATCAATAACTTGCAAACTGATTACACGGCCGAAGAACCTCTTCAACAAGCGTGGAATGCCACTCTTGATGTTTCTGGAGCTTCTGCTCGCATGCGCGTAACCGGTGCTGCGAACAACAACATTACTTGGACGGTAACGTACGAAGTTATCACCTTGAGCTAAGTAGGTGACCCGTGGCAATTACAGGACAGCTTACTATAAATCAAACATCTCTTATTGAGGTGGACGCAGATCCAACTGTGGTCGGAGTTTCGGCCGCTCTTGGATCTATTGCGATCATCTACGATAACGCGAATGCCCGTCTTTGGATGAAAACAGGCGCTGGCGATACAGCGTGGACTGCTCAGCCTAAGATCGTTCCTGGAACCAGTCTACAAAACAACACTGTCGTACTTACAGATGCTTCTGGACAGTTGAGAACTAACACCACACAAATGGTTTGGGATTCTACGAATGCAAGACTAGGTATTGGTCTTGCGGCTCCAGCATCTCCTGTAAACACGATTCATATTGATAGAGGAACTGCTCAAGGTTCAGGTATCAAGTTCACTGCGGGTACCACGACTGGTCAAACCTCTGGTGACGGATTCTCCTTAGGAATCGACGCAGCTGGTGCAGCGTTCTTGACTCAATACGAAAACAATCCGCTGACATTCCAAGTAAACAATACAAGAGTCATGACGCTTCTCCCAACTGGTCAAACATTGATCGGCCAGGGAACGACGCTGATTGACATTACTGGTGCTGGTGCGTTTCCTCTTTTAGAGATCATTGGTTCTAGTGCAGTTCAAATGGCGCAGATTCAATACTCAGCAGATACAATCGCTCCGGTGTTTAACTCCATCAAGTCTAGAAACGCCACTATCGGGTCTCAGGGTCTTGTTCTTCAAGACGACGAACTTGGCCGATTTCAATTCAGAGGTTCTGATGGCGTAAACTTCCAAGCAGGCGCTTCGATCCGTGCACTTGTGGATGGAGTTGCTGCTGCAGGATCGATGCCTGGAAGATTGATTCTTATGACAACTCCTGCAGGAGCTACGGTTCCTGTCGAAGCGGTAAGAATTAACAATTCGCAACATACCATCTTTGCAAACCTGATTCGTCCTGGAAATACTACCGACACGACTGCTGGAAACATCCGATTCAACGGTACAGACTTTGAAGGCTATGCTAACGGCGATTGGTATTCACTTACTGGAGGACTTCGACGTAAGTGGACGTACGCAATGACTGCAACCCAATCTAGCACTTCAACCACTCCTGCAAATGTCACTCAATTGACTACTGATGTTCTGCCTGTCGGTAGATATACCTGGCGTGTAATCGGACTTTTCCAATCTGCTGCGACTGGTACTGGTATGGGAATTCGAATAGGTCTGGGTACCGCGGTTGTTGGTGCGTTATTCGGTGAATGGCATATTGGTCAGGCCGGTAATGGTACAACTGCCAATTATCAATACACGCAACTCAACGCTACTACTAACGTTACGTCTGCGTCCGTTGCTGCAGCAAATACGAATGATAGCGTTATCGGTCAAGGAACGGTTACGGTCACTACTGCTGGAACCCTCGCTGTTCAATTCAGAACTGAAGTCAACGCTTCGGCGGTAACTCTCCAAGCCAACACTGTCTTGGTGATTGAGGAGTGTTAATGATCAACTTTAATGGACTTGTAATCAACACTCTAGGCGAACTAGAAATTGCAATGGAAGGTCTTGAAGAGAATTCCAAAATTGCTCTTCGCTGCATGTTCAACGGTGAGCCACCTCCTCCGGTTCAACCTACGCAAGACGAGATGGCGGAAATTATCCTCAAGAACGCTAGACGTTTTGGAGCATCTTTGATTCTTAAATTCGTCAAAGAAAACATTTTGATGGGAATTACCCAGGCCGGCAAAACCAGAGCAGTGGCTTTAGCGTGCAAAGATCTTCAATACTTCTTAGAAACCGGGTCCCTCTACGCCGCAATCGAAGAACTCGAAGCCTTAAGAGCCGACTCAGTAACAAGAACTCTTCAAGGAACCACTACGTTTTTAAGCAATGCTAGACTAGACGCGTACAAGCAAGAAATCAAAACTTATTTAGGAATTCCATGAAACTAATTTGGGTAAAAGGTAAGACGCCGCTGTCTAAGTTAATCATGTGGGGATTGGACGAACCTGTCTCACACTTCGCTATTGAATTCGACAATAAAATTGTCTTTCATTCAGACTTGAGAGGTACTAATATCCAATGGTCAAAGACGTTCTATAAAAATCGCGACTTGGTATTTGAATTGGAATACAAACCAGGATTGAATAAAGAAGAAGAAATATACCAAACCATTCTGGATACGTACGACGGATCTTCGTATGATTATGGAGGGTTTTTGTATTTTTGTTGGAGAGCTGCGTTGAAGAAATTCTTCAAGAAACCTTTACCAGATTCAAATCCATGGGGATCTAAGAAGTCATTTATTTGCGATGAAGTGGTTCAACTACTTCCGGACGATGTTTGTCCCCCAGAAGTAAAAGATATGGATTTGAGTATTAAAAGTCCTTATCAGGTTTGGATGCTACTCAATAACAAGACCGTCTAACATCTCAACGTCTGCAAGTGATAATTCAATTTTGTCACCAAGTTCAGACAGAGATACAGTTGGTAATTGAATTTCTTCTTTGGCCAATTCTGTAAGTTCCATGGCAAAGTCTTTGAGCGAAGAACCTTCAAATTTGACTTCTTGATTTTCAGTCAAATCTAACGATCCATCTTCTTTTTTCTTGCCATACTTTTGAAGAGCTGCTTTACGAACTTCTTCGTATTTGGCATATTCATCGTTCACAGTCTTAACGATCCCTTTAAGCTTGAAAGCTGTACGAAGAGGAAGATCCCCAGCGGTCAATTTGTTTAAGGCGGCGTGAAATTGAGGATCGATAAGTCTAGCAATCTTCATGAATAATCTCCTTGCAGACCAAACAGTACCAAGCCACAAACAAATAGTGAACTATAAAATAGGATTATATAGGAGATAACAATACTTAGGGACTAACTCCGAATGGCTATTTTTGATAGAATGTATACTGGTTGAACTATCTTTTATGAACTATTTGATGCGAGCCAGACATGCCACAAGATAACAAAATGTTGACGTTAATTCTAGAAAAGTTGTCAGACATCGGTGAACGTACCGCTAGTATGGCAGCTGAACAGCGCAACATGAAGGAAGATCTTGAGGAAGTTAAGAGACAAGACACAGTTCAAAACCAATTGCTTGCAGAGCATATCCAGGGCGTCCAGACCCAAGCTCTCCGTTTAGACAATGAAATTGCATCCAGAAAGCTGATGCAAGAAAGCTACGATCAACTTAAATCTAGAGTTGACAAGCTCGAAGAACCCAATAAATTTTTGGCTACAGGAAAGAAGTATCTCCTTTGGATTGCTGCCGTCGGTGGTGCGATCATGGCCATCCTCAAGTGGTTTCAGCCTTAAGAAATAGTTAAGCTGGTTTGATATAATGTAGGTGTACCATACCCTTGGGAGCTTACAATGCTTAAAGTCAAACTATTAAACGAACAATGCACTCTCAATAACTTCGAGTACAAGGAAGTTAAAGAGTACATTCCCAATCTCCCTTTCAAAATCAAACTCCAGATCATGGATTCTGAGACTGATCACAGACTCATCCCTGGAACTGCTGCAAAAATGAATGCCATCTTTCAAACGAGAGACGGCGAAGAACTGACTGTTGCGGCCTCTATGCTTTTCAACCCAGACGACCGCTCAATGTGGGAAGTATCTCTCACAGCAGAACAATCTAATGACATCATCGGCGGTAACGTCCAGTTCATGTTAGACTTCCAAGGTGATTCTACGACTCCCGATCTTGCGGACGCTACCGATCTTAGAGCGGGTATGGGGTACAGCATTATCGCTAAGGTCACATTTGACGGAGAGTGCTAATGGCTAAAGTCAAAGCTGTAAACAAACTGAATCCTGGTAATTCGATGGACGGTAAGAAGGTAGAACCTTTGGTTACCGTTGAACAGCTTAAAGCTACGTGGCTTTTCGGTGTTAAGATTCGAGACAAAGAAACTGGTGAAGATTTCTCTGATGATGCGTATCAAAACGCTTTGGATACTGCTGTTGGCATGTTGGAAACGTTCCTAGACATTTCTATCAGCCCTGTCAAGAATCACGTTGAATTCAAAGACTATCGTATTAACGACTACTACGAGTTTGGGTACTTTCAATTGGACAATTTCCCAATTGAGTCTGTTTCTCGTATTCGTCTTGTCTATTTCCGGGATGATACTGGTGAAGTTGATGACGCTCAATCTTTGGATATTCCTAAAGGCTGGTGGCGTGTAAACTCTCACGATGGTATCATCCGTCTCGTTCCTAATGGTAAAATGCCTGGGAACTTGGCATACGGAGCTGGTGGATTCTTTCCAGAAGTATTCCGTCTACCGATGATTCCTCATGCGTGGGAAGTCACATACGATCACGGATTCTGTTCTGGTAAAGTTCCTGTTCTGGTGAACCAGGCGATTTCGATGATTGCTGCGATCATTTGTTTGATCACTGCTGGTCACTTGATCTTAGGTGCTGGTATTGCTGGACAGTCGATCTCGTTGGATGGTTTGTCCCAATCGATCCAAACTACTCAGTCCGCTGAGAATTCTGGTTTCAGTTCAGTTATTAAGGACATCGACGAGAAACTTTATGGTACAACTAAGGATGATCCGTTTGCGATCTTGAAGATCCTTAAGAACTACTATAAAGGATCAACGCTGACTATCTTGTAAGGGACAACATGGATAAAAAGCATTCTCCACATTATTATTCAGCTGTAGTCGTTATCAATACCAACGGCGAAGTCCTATTGGGCAAACGCAAAGAAGATGGTATCTGGACGACTCCCGCTGGTGGAGCAAATGCTGGCGAAGAGAATCCGGCAAGGACTGCAGTTCGTGAATTGTTTGAAGAGGCTGGAATTCCTGCAGATGAAAGGTTCTTGCAACCTGTTATGCAGAGAATGACTGGCAATGGAAAGATCTGCCACGTCTATCTGTATGTGGTTGGTTCTGGAATTATGACAACTTCTAAAATGGACCCCGATCAAGAGGTCAAAACTTGGAAGTGGTTTTCAATGGACAAAATTCCTGATGCGCTCCGTGAGGACATGCGTCGGTGGGATTCAGTCATGGCAGGTTATATGAAGTATCATGGAATTACTAAGTCTCTGATCGATACACTTGAAAAAGGTGGCAAGCCTGCTCAGGTTGGTGAAATCCGAGACTTCGGCGGTAAGCAATACCAAAAGATGGGTAACGGTGATTGGAAACCGTATATTCATCCAGAAGAGAAGCAACTCGAAGCTGAACAAAACAAGAACAAGGTTGTGTCTCTCACAGATAAATTGAAACAGAAAGTTGAAGAGAAGAAACAAGTAAGTGCGTCTGGTCAGCACTTGAGCGACCTCGAAACTCAGGCAGTTGTTCCTAATCAACAGACCAGATCCGAGAAACCAGTATTCACGAACGTGGATGCAGCTTTGGCCCATGGGTATGATGCCAAAGATTTCAGAGAGGTCGGGAATTTCTTCTACGACCGAGCTCAGAAGATGGCGGATAACATTGCAAAACTCGAAGCCACCAAACAAAAAGTCGACCCTAATTTTGAGAAAATCAAAAAAATCAACCTACGTTATTCTCGTGCGTTCCTCAGCCAAGCCAACAGAATCGACGACCGACAAGCCAAAACCAAAGCCTCAATGAAGAAATCAACAGTTATGATGGGTCACCAGGATGGTGCTGAAATCAATACCGCAGACTTCGCTATGGAATCTGCATTGGCTGGTACGTGGCTCGACCGTGCACAAATGCTGATGAATGGCTATGAATATGGTGAGACTCCTAGAAATCTTCCGATGGATAAAGGAGATCTTTATCTCGTAAAAGTCGAAGAAGGTTTGTACTCTGGAATGTTCAAAACCTACACATCTGTTGAAGATGGAGTCCTTGAGGACAACGCAAAGGTTCGCATTGAAAGAATGACCTTGCCGGCTTTGATCCAATTCTGTATTGCCAAAGAATGGATCCTTAAAGATGTGACTCCTGAGATTCAGCCTGAACAGGCCCAGAATCTTATGGTTAAGCTGGAAGCTCCAATGCCGGTAGAGCCGATTGCTCCTCCTGCGCCTGAGACTACCCTGGATAAACTATTACGTTTGGTTGAGAAATTGACGAACTAACCTTTAGATATAATTGATTCATAAGTTTAGGAGACTACAAATGGACGATATTAACAAACAAATCGAAGAAATGGCAGACAAGATGGAGAAGTCCACCCAGTCTCCCAATGAGCAACTCTTTGCGGTCATCAAGTCTCTTGGCAAAGAGGGTTTGAAAGCTAAAATGGCTACTCTTTCTGACGAAGAAAAAGTTGTCCTTAAAGCTGCTCTTGAAGAAATGACCCTTAAAAAGGCTGTTTCTTTCGACGACCAATACCAAGCTAAGTTTGTCCAAGGCAATATCATGGATACTAAAATCCAAGAAGATAAAGCTGACGACGACCAAGACGAAAAGCTTGTTAAGCCTGCTGCGGCTAAAATGGCTCACCAAGGTACTCCTACCGATGGTTGGGATGGCCAAGTGATTAAGTCGATGGAAGATAACATCGACCAAGTCATTGAAAAGGCAATGGAAAAATGCAAAGACGATAAAATGGTCATGAAGAAACTCAAGGAAAAAGGCATGGACGAAGCTAAAGTCCAAGGTGCTCTTGAGAAGTACAAGGCCAAAAAAGACATGAAGAAGTCGGATGAAGATCTCGAAAAAGGTAAGATGAAAGAAGCTCGCGAAGAGGCCAAAGAGAAAATCATGTCGATGGAAGAAAAAGAGCACGGAACGAAAGACCCTAAGAAACTTGTTGCTGCTGAAAAGAAAGAGCACATGAAGAAGGGTGAACTTCCTGAGAAAGCTAATCCTGAAGTTGATCAGGTTGGTGATGCTCCGTCGATGGAAGGTGGAAAGCAGATGGCTAAGAAAACTGCTGCTCCTGAAATCGAAGCTCTTGGTAAAGACAACAAAAAGAACATGACCAAGTCTATTACTTGGGAAGACGAAACTCGCCTTCTGAAAGCTAATACTCAAGGTCGTAACTTTAACTTCAATGTGGAACAATTCATCAATGAAACTTTGGCTAATGAGCCTAAAGAAGAAGTGAAGAAGTCTGCTGAAGGTAAAGAAGATTTGAATGACCTGATTCAAAAAGGTCAAGACAAATCTTGGACCCAAGTCACTGGTGAGGCTCAAGCAACTGAGTCTAAAGCCAAACAAAATGGGTCTTTGACGAAGTCGTTCTCTGATGAAGATCTTCGCACTGCGATGGGTCTTTCTCAAGAAGATTTCGATAAGATGATGAATTCGTAATTTTAAGTCGTCACGAGTGACGCCCGTGGGACCTAGTCCCTCTTATGAGGTTAAAGACCACGGTCCCGCGGGTAGGTAATCCTACCCGCTTTTTTTTGTACAGAGGTTGCCATGTTAGAACGCTGGAAGAAATTTGTAAATGATATGAACTCTAAAGGGGTTCCGCTTCCTATGATCCGCGTAGACGGAAAAGCTAGCATTAGCGCAACTATGATGTTCCTAAGCTTCAACGTCTGGTTAGTATCTGTAATAGGTAAGGCGGCTGGAGCTTTGGGTGGCATGGATTCAAGTGCGTGTCTCCAAATGTTCATTGCTACTGCGGGTCTCTACTACGGACGTAAGTTCCAAAGAGATGACAAAGGTGCTATTACCGTTGAGGGCAAAGACGAACAGAAATAGGAGCCTGTATGGAATACGGGTGCAAAGTCTGCAAGAGGACTCGAAACTCTAGGAAGATGAAACCATACGGAGCACAGCCTGGTAAATTTTGGTGCTCTAAATGCGATGCGGATATGGTTTCAAGCGTGAATAAGACCAAGACTCGTCAAGCTGTAAAGCGGGCGATTAAAAAGGCACAGGACGAAGAATGAGCTACGGACACAACAAAACAACCAAGAAGAAAAAGGCGTGGGATGTAAAAGAGCCTAAGGCTTTGCCTGACGCTAATCCCAAGGGCCGAGTAGATCTTCAGGTTGAAGATTTCGATACGCTCATTGATCAAAAAGGTGTACGCCTTAGAGTCTATCGTACGATGTACTGCCCTAACGTCAAGTCGATCGATGGTGCGGAACACGAGATTGATTGCGAACTCTGCAATGGCTCAGCTTGGCTGGATCGAAATCCTGTTGAGACCCTAGGGTTCATTCAAAACCAAGGAATCGAGCGCCTATTGGATGAACAAGGTGGCCAGCATGATGGAAACTCCGTATTGATCTCATTCCCAATCGGTATTGAGCTCCAGTACTTCACATTGATCGAATTATGTGATTTCACTCAGCCGTACTTCCAGCGCGCGATGCGTAAAGAAGGAACCACTGTGGATGTGCTCAAATACAAAGCATGTCGAGTGAATCAAGTTATGGATAAGACCGGAAAAGAATACTTCCAAGGTCAAGACTTCGTAATCGACCCAAACGGAAACATCAAATGGGTAGACGAGACGCGCATTCCTGCTGATGGAACAATCTATTCAATTCACTACGAATGCCACGTCCAGTATCGTGCCACGCGCGCCATGCACGTCAGCAGATATACTCAGTACAAACCTAAGGGCGAACCCCTGGTCCAACATATCAAAATGGCCGAGCAATGGATGTGTACGAAGGAATTTCTTCTTCGTCGTCGGGACATTAACACGAATCAGGATCTTCCTGACGGTCCGTATGATCAACATGAAGATACGACCGGAGATAACGACTAAGGTTATCTCCGAGTTTCGGATCGTCGTTCAACAATCCAACTGCCTGATTGCACTTGCTGCAAAGAAGTCCTCTGATCTTTCCTGTAGTGTGGCAATGATCTACAGCTAGTCTCTTTCCAACCTGAATTTCAGATCGTTCGCAGATAAGACACTTTCCTCCTTGAGATGCCAATAGTGATTGGTATTCTTCCATGGAGATTTTGTATCTTGCCAGTAACTTCTTTTCGGCTTCACACTCTTTGCAATGATGAATCTTATACTTCGGATTGGCCGAACGTACGTGAAATTCATCATCATCTTTTTCTTTACGGCATCTAGTGCAAAGTCTCACAATAATCCCGTTCTAATCTGATAGATTCCGATTGCTGCCCAGCAGCAGAGAAAGAAGAACGCTCCAATCGGAGACACCGCTCCAGTTGTAAGCATCAAAACCAAACATGTCCAGCGTAAGAATGTAAGCGCCATTTACCACTCCTTTGTTATGACCAAAAAGGCCGAGGATTCTTTGTTATAAAGTCCATACTCAAGTTCAGGGCGAATGATCCACTTCTGTTCAGTCTCGTACTTGAAGTTCTTGAAAGGCTTTGTTGAAACCTTTCCAGCAAAGATTGGATATGCGTATCCTGCATAAGCCAGATCTTCTTTAGTCAAGCCCGTGTAATCATACAATCTACGTTCAGCATCATCTTGAAGCTGAACCATTTCGTGCTTCATCATGTCGGTTTCCCAAAGAGCACGACGAGCTTGATCACTTGCCTCTTGATACGTAGGATCCAATCCAGCTAAGAAGATTCCTAGATAGATGAACTTACCCACGTTCCAATTCGTCTAAGTCTTTCTTGAGACCTGCATAGACGCTCTCTAATTCCATCGCAGTCTTACGGAAGAACTGCTGAAGCTCAGGGATGTTTTTATGCATATCTCCGTCAAACTTTTCGATGTTGGCTTTGATCAACTGATTCATTAACGCATGGATACGGTCGCGTTTACGACGCTCCAACTCTGCATCAATCTGAATCGCCTTCTCTCGAAGTTTCAGGTTGTTATGGTATACTTCCAGCGCGGGTGCGTTCAGTTTGAATAGACCCATATCGTTAGAAACGAATCCGCAATCCTTACAAACCAGATACTCCCCAACCGGCAATGGAGCCATGGCCAGTTTAGACCTGTCATAAGAATGTGGACCTTTGCAAGAATTACCTTCCGTAGCCTTCTCCAGGTACGGCAGGGTTTTTCTTCGACGTTTCATTTCCATAATTCCGACAATCAGTGTATGAATACGACCACCAAACACTCCAGCCAGAACACAGAGGAGTCCAAATAACATGAAGAATTGCATCTCTAGATTATTCATTGATCAGCCTCTTTGCTTTCTTGCGAAGTTGTTTGAATGCAGCACATTCCACAACTCTCACACCTTGTTTAGTAATACCGATTTGATCTGCGATGTCCTGAAGAGTCGTACCCTCGTCATCAGGAACTTCGCCAATACCGAAACGGAGACGAATGATTTTCTCAGTACGAGGAGGAAGAGTCGACAAGATTTCACGAATCTTCTCTCTCATAAGGTTCTGTTCAACAAGATTGAACGGGTTGTTGGAAGCATCACCAGGAAGGATGTCCATCAAAGACATACCAGACGCCAGTTCTTCCTCGATACCGATTTCATGTTGAGGGCGTGATTGAAGTTCTTCAAGAACTTTCAACTCAATCCCAGAGGAGTCAGACAACTCTTTAAGAGTAGGAGGACGCTTCAGTTCACCAGTCAACTTATGAACGTGCTTGTTCAGAGTAGTTTGCATCCATTCAACGTGGGTAGGAACTCGGACGGTTTTACCTTTGTTGGAAATGGCACGACGCATACTTTGGTCAATCCACCAAGTAGCATACGTGGAAACCTTGGTCTTTTTAGAAGAATCGAACTTATCGATAGCCTTCATCAGACCCATATTTCCTTCTTGAATAAGATCTTCAAAGTCAAGACCACGGTCAACCAAGCCTTTAGCACGAGAAATAACCAAGCGAAGGTTCTTAGTGATCAACGTATTCTTATATTGAGATGCTTTAACCTCAAATTCACCGATCTTTGAAAACGAGTCTTTAACGTCTTTGAATGTGAACGGGCTAAGTAATTTGCCAACCTCTTCAAACTCAACCAAGACTTTCTTCCAGTCATTTATTCTATTGTTTGCTTTTACTTCGTTCACACCAAGCAAAGACATGACTTTGTCACGAAGGACTTGGCCATTCGTAGAGATCTGTTGATAGATCTCTTCGTCAGTTTCGCCTTCGAAGAACTTCTTCACTTGACGGAAGTTTGATTCATAGTCAGTGATTTTGGTGTGCTTTTCACGAATCTTCAACACAACACCATGGATGATCGTACCAGTAAGAGACACATCATCCAAGAGAGACTTGATCTTTTCAAGATCTTCACCCTCAAGAGATTTGACCAAAGCGTCAAACTTTACTTGGATCTCTTTTTGAGCCGATTCACTTGATTCATCATCCAATTTTTTGGATAATTCAACGATCGGTTCACCCTTTGTTTGTTGGCTGATAAGATGGAGACGGAGTTCATTTCTGGCGAACTTGGAAGCAACCACTTCAGCCAGCATCTGGTTTTGATACATTTCAACGTTCTTGATCAGAGTCATTTCTTCTTGGCGGGTCAGAAGAGGACCAGAATCAATTGAATTCAGATAGGCGTTGATTGTATTGTCGTTTTTGTTATTCATTGTAAGTACCCCCATGAATACTATATTAAACTTGATTGAAATCCACGTACAACTTTTTTATAGTCGTACGATGTCTAGACAGCCAGACTCAATATAACTGTCTCGATATAAGACAGCCAAAAACTAACTATTTGATTTTGTTCGGCTCCCCAGCGCATTCGAAAAGTGTACCTAATGGATACGTGGAAGGTAAACAAATTTGTTTCATGTTCACCAAATACGTTGAAGTTGAGAGAATCTCGTATTAAAGGGAGACACAATGAAATTCATTAAAACTAAATTGGTTAAATCTCCTTCCAGAGGAACTCCTGAAAGCGCTGGTCTTGATTTCTATATTCCTGAAGGTGAGAATGGCGAATCGATCATCATTCAACCTGGACAAAGCGTGAACATTCCTTCTGGAATCAAGATGATTATTCCTAAAGGCAAAGCTGGAATCTTCTTCAACAAGTCTGGCGTTGGAGTAAAAGGTGTAATCGTTGGAGCTTGCGTTGTTGATTCAGATTATCGTGGCGAAGTGCATCTCAACGTTCACAATGTTTCAAACAAAGAAGTTGAATTCCGACCTGGTCAAAAGTTGGTACAAATGCTCATTATTGATGTGGACCTCGTCTCAGCAGAAGAGATTACTGACGACGAATTCAATTCACAATCAAATACAATTCGTGGATCCGGTGGTTTCGGATCAACTGGAGCATAAATGAAATACCAAAACATTCATGAAGCGTATTTGGGTACGCTAGCGGATATTTATGATAATCCCGATTCTGTGTCTGCTCCTCGCGGTCAACGCGTACGCGAGAAGTTTAATTATCAATTCACGATCCTTAATCCAACTATGGATCCCATCATCACCAAAGACCTTGAACGAAACAAAGTCATTGATTCATATTCCAAAAAAGAGTTTGACCTTTATGACTCGTGTACAAACCTCGCTGAAGATTTTGGTAAAGCTAGTAAGTTCTGGCTTAAGTTGGCTAATCCTGACGGCACTGTTAACTCTGCTTATGGCTATCTTATTTGGAAGAATAAGTCTCATGGTTCTGACTTCGAACTCGAGAGTTACTGCGTTCAGCCTCCTAGGTTTGAAGGAGACGGTTCTCTCAATCTTTTACGTCCTAAGAGACGCACTCCTTGGGAATGGGCCAAAGAATCTTTGATCGCTGACAAAGATACCCGCCAAGCAATCCTTCGCTTTTCTCTCCCGGAACATCAATGGTTTGGAAATAAAGATCAAACGTGTACACTTCACGGTATCTTCATGATCCGTGACAATAAACTCAACTTGACCATCAACATGAGATCCAACGATCTCACTTTGGGATTGGTCTATGATCTTCCGTGGTTCATCTCGTTGATTTATAAAATGAAAGAAGAACTTAAGGACGTCTATCCAGATCTTGAAATTGGAACGTACACCCACTACGTTCACAACCTCCACATCTACGATCGTGACGAGGACAAGATCTTGAAGATGATTGGCCGTGTTTAAAAGTCATACGAAGGAATATAAAAAGGAATATGATCTCAAGTATAAAAATGAGATCAATCCTAATAATTACCGTCGACAAATGATCCGCGCCAAAGCCAGAAAACGTGGAATATCATTTGAATTGACCACAGAACAATGCTCAAAGATTTGGTCTAAGCCTTGTACGTATTGTGGCACAACCGATTTAGGAAAGACTTTTGGAATGGATCGAATTGATAATTCGATCGGATACAAAGAATCTAATGTTTTACCGTGTTGCGGATCTTGCAATAAGATAAGAGGCGAGTCTCTGACGGTAGAAGAAATGAGAGTTGCTATGAACGCGGTTCTCACTCTTAGGAGGAAATAATGGGTGAATTTGCAACAAAATTCCTGATTGATGGTATTGATCGACTTGGTAAATCCACGTTGATCAAAAACATTCTCCGTGAGATGGGTTATCACTTGGTGATCCATTATGATAAACCTCAGGTTCTTGAAAACTATCTTCTATCTGCCCAAGACATTAAAGACGCGGATCCGTCTCAACTTGATCCACTATTTGCCCAGTACCAACATCTCTCAAAAGAGAACATTGCCCGACTCCTGTATCAAGTTGAAGCAAATCAAGGCATGTTCAATTTGATGGAAGGGAATGTACCACTGATCTTTGACCGAACTCATCTGGGCGAGTTGGTGTATGCGCCACTGTATCGTGGCTATTCAGGTGACTATGTCTATGACATGGAAAAAGAATTGATCCAAGCCAAACCGTATTCAATTGAGACAGACGTTCGCCTGATCCTTTTGACCAGCTCCAATACAGACATGCTTGTGGATGATGGTCTCTCGTTTGATCCTACTAAAAAGGCTGAAGAACAAGAACGATTCAAGGATGCATTTAATAAGTCTCAGCTTCCTAACAAAGTTATGGTTGATGTCCACGATGGAAAAGGTGGATACCGTCCGTATGAAGATGTCTTGCAAGAGGCACTTTATAAGTCCCACAAATAGTAGTTAACTTCCACGTAATGGGTGGTTACTATCTCTTTGTAAGTTCAAATCCAATAGGAGGATACTGAAATGGAAAACCAAGCTCAAGAACAATCGGCTGAACAGACCGCCTCGAAACTGTCTCAAAAAGATGCAGTTTTCAACTTCGTAACTGAAGCGCTTGGTGGTCAGCAACCTGCTGAAGGACAAAAGTTGAAAGACCTCGTGACTAAAGAGGTTCGTAAAACTGTTCGTCAGCGTCTCTTCGCTGCGGTGAAATCTGGCGAAGTGAAACTCTCGAAACAGTTTGATGATTCAAAGCTCAAGAAATATTGCTCGGGCTTGATCAACAACTGGCTCAAAAAAGACACTCGCTTCAACTAATAAATTCTAGTTGGTGTGGCTCGATTAACTAGGCGGACCTTCGGGTCGACGTTTACGTCAGTACATACCGTACTTTCTTAGGGGGATACGTGCTAGATTTTCTTTTGAACAATTCGATTACGATCATCTTCTTGATCACTGCCTCTTTCTTGGGATACTCTGAATATCGGAGGTATCTTCAGAGATCGGGTCAGTCTCCTGAAGAATTCCGATTATCTTTTCGAAAGAGATTCAACGAACTAGGGAACGAACTTCTGTTGAAACTCCTAGCGTCCGCGCTGATTACTGCAGTCATCAGTATGGTTTCTTTCAGAGAACTCTGGATGAACGATGCATTCCATATCGTGTTCTTGACCAACCTTCTGTACGCTCGTACAGTTGGAATGCTCAAGCGCCTGACCCTGAAATAAAGTTAAGTCGGCTGTTGATATAATTTGTCATGGCCGACGTGTCTTTTAAGATCCGAGCTGAAGCTCTGGGCAAACAAATTGAAAACCTTGCTCCTCAAGTCGAGGAAGAGATCAACCAGGCGGTTAAAAACCTGGCCCACGCTGCTTATACTGGTATGACTGCTCGAATTCAGGCCATGCAGATCAATGATAAGTCTCGTAAAGACTACCTCAAAGGATTGAAGTTCAAAGATCTTGGAGACGATTCGTACCTCATCTATTTGGAAGGCGATTGGGCTAACAAATTGGAACAAGGCTTTGGTGCCTATTCGATCCGAGACGCCCTCTTAAAATCCAAAAAGATAGTTGGAGTTGGTTCAAGGTCTGGTGAGCCTTGGGTTCGTAAGGCCAAAGACGGACACAAATACGCAGCCGTTCCCTTTGAGCACAAACCACATGTGAACCCGTCAGGCGACTTAGCAAGAGACATCAAGAACATGATGGCTAAAGGCGTGAACGGACAAGTACAGTCGATCAGCAAAGTATTCAAGAACGCAGAAGGTAAGCCGATCTCTGGTAAAGTTGCTTCGGTGGATCCTGCTGATGCTCCGAATAAGAACCTTGCCGGCTTAACTAAGTATCAACACGTCCATGCTTCTGGAAGAGTCTCATCCGTCTACATGACTTACCGAATGGTATCTGAGAACGGTAAAGACTGGGTCCATCCTGGACACGATGGTTACCAGCTCTTCAAGCAAGCTCAAGAGTTTGTTGAAAAAGAGATGGACAACATCATCAACACCCTGTTAAAATAGGACTTGGTATGTCATTTATTATTCCAGAACTCATTGTAGAATCTCTGATCCGTGATGGCTTGCTCAACATCAAGAACAAGCCTGAGATCATTGACGATGTATTCAGCCAACTTACCAAAGGCTACGCCCGTAAGTATGGTGAACAAGAGCTAACCAAGATCAAAGCTTTCCTTCAAAAAGAGATTGCCGTCGTCTATTCATATAGTCAGGTTGACCATCAGAAAAATACCATCTCTATTATGATTGGGTCTGACAACGAAGATCGTGGCCGTGATCGTCTCGGTGATTACGAATCTTCTGTTGAAGAACAGATCGCCGATCCTGAAGAACTTGAAGCCCTTCACCGTGTAGAAAACATCACGGTTACCGGCTACGATCCGGTTACTGGCCAAATGACAGTTGCCGACTCAACTGATCTTTCTCAAGTCTATAAAGGACTTATCTTTGTCGACAATGGTGACCGTGAGTTTCCAATTCTAGGAGGTATCAA
>JRYC01003262.1_pt1 | contig 53614 bp, 49 predicted proteins | sample 235301 | NCBI WGS metagenome assembly JRYC01 (sample SAMN03074211, study PRJNA261470) | activated sludge metagenome | biome: Common Effluent Treatment Plant; feature: Wastewater; material: Activated sludge; isolation source: activated biomass of a common effluent treatment plant treating...
CAGCAAAATAAGATGCCAGTGTTTTTTAACAGCGTTCATAGTTATCGCCAGGCTCCTCCGATAAAGACTTCTGCCTCGATGGTAAACGTAGTCACATTCGTTGGAATGGTAAAGTCTACAGTGTATTCGCCGCCTGCGTTTTTGGTTGTCGTTTCAGTAAAGGTGCCTCCATTCACGCGGATACGTCCTTTAGTGGCACTATTTCCTTTGACTGCCAGGACAATAGCATCTCCTGCCCGAAGGGTAGTCGGGTCAGCAACGGCTGCGCCATCTTTGTAGATATTAAGATCCCGGCACTGCGGGGCCGGTGTGGCTGTCGGTTTATCTGTAGGCTCGCCTGGTTTTTTCGTCGGGGTAGGAGTGCTTGTGGCGCCGCTTCCGCATTTCACACAAAATTCATCTGCGGGACAATTCAACCGGCCCAAGCTTTGACATACCGGTTGCCCGGTGCCTGTGTTAGGGCTGCGGCATACGCCACCTTTGCTTCGACAATATTCTTCTCCAGGAGGCATACATTGCCCATCCACACATTCAAATCCGCTTCCGCAGTCCTTTGTTAGCTTGCAACTGCCTGCCTTAGTGGGTATCGGTGTAGGGGTTTTGCCGCATGCAGGGAGCGCACGGCATTCACTGGGTGTATTTCCTGCCTTCAAACAATCTTCATAGCAGGTGGGGGTACCACCTGTCCATCGGGGTGTCGGTGTGGGCGTGCTGGTATTTGCTGGTCGCGGTGTTGGTGTGTTAGTGTTGCTTGGTTTGGGCGTGGGAGTGTTAGTTCTTTTGGGACAGGCAGGAAGTCCGTTACACTCAATTGGCGTGTTTCCAGCCTTAAGACAATCCTCTTTACACGTAGGGGAGCCTGCAGCTCTGCTGCGCACGTCAGCCAGTTGTCGTTGTTGAGATACATAAAAAACAGTAAGAGGCAGTGTTAAAAATAAAAAAAGAAGCGCTGCAATAATTGTTGAACTTATGCCCTTTTTCTTGGGAAGTGGCGGGGGTTCGGGCGGAGCTTCGTCGGGTGGAGGCGCAGCAGGAGGTGTGGGTGCAGAAAGAATGGTTTCGACGATGTCAGAAGGAGTTTCCTCGGGAGCTTGGGGTTCAGGCTCAGGCTTCGGTTCCGGGGTAGGAGCAGGGGGAGGGGATGCAGGGACCTCGGGATCGGGTTCTACAGGAGGCTGAGTTCCCGCCGCTTTGGCTGCATCATCTATTTGTTTTTGTGCCGAATCCAGCAAGTCTGCCATGAGTAAGTCCGTACAAAAATAAGTACTGATTTCAGCTTATGTTAGTTTGTAGCTGTACGTCAAGAAGATGTATTCGGTTAAAACAGCAGACCCAAAAGCAAAAGCAGAATTCCTCCCGTTATCACTGACGCGCCGACGACAGATGGGCCTCCGGCAACCGGCACATTCGGAGTCTGCGGAGTGGTAGGTGTAGGCGTAATCACGGTAGTAGGAGTCGGTGTTGATGAGTCTGTCGGCGTCGGCGTTGCGGTTACGCGTGGCGTGCCCGTGACGGTTGGCGTTGCTGTTGGCGTGGCAGTTGGTGTCCCGGTAGGCGTCGGCGTCCCGGTTGGTGTGGGAGTAGGAGTCGATGTATTTCTTGGTGTGGGAGTAGGGGTTGCAGTGCTGCGCGGTGCAGTGGTAGCTACAGCAGCAACACAATCCTGTCCGTAACGGCGGGATACGGAATCACTTTTGCCTCCGCAGGTGACATCAATCTGCTCCGCGCCGCAGTTTTGTGCTCCCAGTGATGCCTTGGACACCGCTCGCGCAACCAGTTTGTCTGTGACGACGGGGTCGTCGGCATCATCGGAAACATAATGATTCACGTAGCACGAAGATGAATATTGCGATGAAACATCGCACGTCGTGCCGGAGCAAAAATTTCCTTTGTCAGCGCCATCGTACCCTCGGGTTACTGTATCACCGCCGCATCTGTTTTCCGTGGCTCTGCATGTGTTGTCCTGGCTGCGCCATGCACAGCTGTATCCGTTCATACATTTTCCATTACACGCCCCTTGGGTGGTGATGCTGATACAGCCGGAATCAGCTGCGGGTTCTTCCTGCGGTACCGTAGGAGCGACGGGACTTTCTTCTCTGAGCTTAAGAGAGGTCAAAAGAACGACTGCGCCAAGTCCTACCGTAAGAAGCGCAACGAGAATAACGTGCCAATGGCGCTTGATAAAGTTCATGGCATTTTTAATAAAACTCCGCCGCCTGCAAATAGCGCTATGCCCATCAGCACCATAAGAATAGCGGGCAGCATGGTGCCGCTTGTCGGCACCGGCTGACCGGCAAGTGTCGCTGTGTCAGTGGCTATCAGCGTAGGGGTAGGTGTTAATGTTGCAGAGGGAGTGGCATCTCCCAAGACTTGTGTTCCGCTTTTCAGAACTTCAAATAAGTGAGTGACAGCAACAGGCTGTCCGCTTGCGTTTTGAGACGTTGCAGTAACGCTTTGCTGACCCGGATCAAGCCTTTGGCTTGGGGTGAAGCGCCAGATGCCGTCCGCTCCGATGGTTGTCGTTCCGCCAAAGGGATTGCTGATTCCAAGCGTTATGCTTACTGTTTTTCCCGGCTGTCCGGTTCCCTGAATGAGAGGAAGATTTGTCGTAAGTGCGGCATTTTGCTCCGGCGCAGTAATAGCAAAAAGGCCTGAGACTTGGGTGGTTTGCCCCAAGACCGCAGCATTTGCGCTTGCGAGGGGAGCGGGTGTCGGAGATGCCTTGGCTTGTTGTTTTCTAAAATCATATGTTTTGCCCAGCACTATATCCGGAACAGGATTGTCATTTAATGTGTCCGTTGCGGCAATTGCCTGGCTCGCGCCCAGTGTAACCACAATGTCTTCATCTATTCGTTCTGCTGCCGGCAGATAAGAAAGCAGATCGTTTGTGCGGGCAAGATGAAGAGGAATGACCCATGAGCCGGAAGGCTTCACTAGGGCGGATAATGTTTGTCCTCCCTGTGGGGTAAGGTAGACGATTGCCCCGTCTGCAGGCAGACTCGCTTCAGTAAGCACAATGCCGAAGGCCGGTTCCAAAGAAAAGTCGCTTGCCGGCAAAGAACTTGCTGTTCGGACGCGGAAAGGCGTACCGTTTTGTGTGTGTGCTTTGCCATTTGAAAGAATGGTAAAAAGATAGTCGGTGTTTGCCCGGCCTGTTCTCATAGTCACTGCGTGGGTAGTGTAGGAGCCCAGCGCGCCCGTGCTGTCCCGTTCATCAAAAAGAGTCTGTTTGGCGGCAGGCGACTCGACGCTTATGGCGCCCGTTGCGGGCGACTCTGTCTGCCAGGTCACTGTAAATGTTGTATCCGAAACGTTGGTGATTTCTATCCCTGTCGGAATAATAGAGCCGGATGCGGTGGTCCGACTCCGGCTTATCTGTTCAAAGCCGAAGCCCAGTCCTGCGGTGAGAACGATGACCAAAAAGATACCGAGAAGAGTGGGTATGCGGATAGGGAATTTCATGGAAGGGAATATGTCCTTTTATTCTCCAGCTCAGTTAGTATATCGGTATCAATCGTTGGTGTTAAGGGAGTAATCGCCTGTTGTACCGTAGGGGTTACTGTCGTTGTTTTGACTGTTTTAACGAGTTCAAAAAAAATCCACAACCCGACAGTCAGAAAAGTAAAAAAGGAGATAAGTAATAATTCCCGATCATCTTCCATACAATTAGTTTACTGCATAATATGATCTGAGTTTGAGTGTTAAATTTAACATTGTTCCCTGGGAAGCACTTCGAATCGGGCGCAGAGAGATCGTTTCGATGGTGGTCAATCGGCGAAGCGTGACAATGCCTTCCAAAAATCCATACACAGAAGCGTACGGCCCTTCTAATACAAGCGTTGTTGAAAACATGCCATCGGTCTTGGGAGCGGCCGCGCTGGGAGTTGCCGATTGGGCAAGAGGCACCTCCTGCACCTGGATAGCAGATACCGACGCCCCGGTTATCAAAGCTAAGCTTCGAAGTTGGGCGGCAAGCTCTACAGCCTCCGATGTTTGAGGGATCGCCTCATCTGCAAGAGGAATTTTTGTGCTGGCGTCTTCATATGCCGCCTGCGCCTCAATAAGACTGGTTATTTTTTCTTCCATCCGTAAGTTGACTGTCGTTTTGTCCGCAATTTCCCGCCGCAAAAAAAGAATAGTCTGAATGGTGGGCCGCACTGCATACCACCCAAACAGCGATATTGCTAACAGTGAGAAAATGGCAGCCGTGGACTGACTGTTTTTATGTTTGTTTAAAAACGGCCCCAGCCGCTGATAGTACCGGCGAAACCGTTGATATTCGGCAGATTGAGTAGGTGGCATAATTATTTTGCGGCCAGAGCCGGAATACTCGCCGTGAATTGAAATTCGATGCCGGTGGTTGCTTTTCTGCGGATATCACCGATGGTGACATCTGAAAGCACTGGGGCATTGTTGAGACGCCCCAAAAACAGAGAAAATCCTTCATTTGTGGCAGCGGTTGCCGTGACAGAGAGTTTATTGCCGGATAATTCATAGGCATCAAGATATACGTCTGGCGGCAGAAATCTCTGAACCACATTCAGCACATCAAGAGGAACCTCCTGTCCCGCCATGAGAGTTTTTACGCGGGTGAGTTGTGATTGGAGCTGCCGTATGTCCTGTTCAAACTCCTTATTTGCTTCTATGATGTCCTGTTTTTGGGAAATTTCTTCTGTGAGATCGGTGAGTTTTCTGTCCAGACTAAAACGGGAGATAAATGCCAAAAGCACAATAATCTCCGTGGTGATCATGATATAGCGACCGTATGTGGTGGCCCACGAGATTAAGCGTCCCCATGCAGAATGAGACAGATCATCTTGGCCAATGAGATTAATTTTCAGATCCTTGGCAGGCATCAGTCTAGTATAGCAAGGGGATTATTTTTTGAGAAGCTTGGCAAGGCGTGATTTTGTCCGTGCGGCTGTATTGGCATGGACAAGCTTGCGTTTCACTGCTTTGTCCAGCGCGGTAAATGCCGCTGAAAGAGACTTTGCGGACGGATTTTTCCGTGCTTTTTTAACAGCCTGCTTAACGCCATTACGCGCTGATTGATTGCGTACCGTGCGTTTAATGTCCCGGCGGAGCTTTTTAGCGGCTTGTGCAATGATTGGCATGTGTGGAAGTATATCAAGGTGCCCACTAGTCGGTCAAGGTGTATGTGGACTATAATGAAAGCCCGTATGGACAAAGTTTGGTCACTGCTCGCAAAAAAGCAAGCGACTGTCAGATCCGCTGCATTTGTATTAATGTTGATGGTGTTTGCCTCACGCGTGCTGGGATTAGTGCGTGACAGGCTTCTTTCTGCGCGTTTTGAACCCGAAGAGCTGGGTGTGTATTTTGCGGCCTTCCGCATACCCAATCTTCTTTTCGAACTATTAGTGATGGGGGCTCTTACCTCTGCCTTTATTCCGATTTTTACGAAATTTTTGTCTCAGGAGAAAGAGAAAGAAGCGCAAATAATGGCCGCTACGCTTATCAATGTGGGCGTGGTCGTGCTTTTTGGCATCGCCGCGCCCATCCTTATTTGGACACCAGCTGTTTCTTCGTTTCTTGCGCCGGGATTTAATGATGCGCAGATAGATCAGATGTCTGCGTTTACCCGGTTTATGATAGTTTTTCAGGTCGTGCCCCTTCTGGTGGGAAATTTTTTTACGGGCATCCTGCAGTCTTACAATCTTTTTATCATTCCGGCTATCGCGCCGGTTGCCTATAACCTCGGTATTATCTTAGGAATCGTTGCGCTCACACCGGCGCTGGGGTTATGGGCACCGGTTGTAGGAGTGGGGATAGGAGCGCTGTTATTTTTTCTCATACAGATTCCCCTCATCTTTCGGGTCGGCTATAGACACCGATGGGGATTCGGCCTTAAAACTCCCGGCGTAAAAGAAGTGGGGCGGCTTATGGGGCCCCGCACATTTGGACTTGCCGTATCGCAGATTGACACGACAGTAGATCTCATGCTTTCCAGTCTTCTGGGAGCCCGGATGGTTACTATTTTTAATTTCGCTCAACATTTGCAGCAGTTACCCGTAGGCCTGTTTGGTGCGACGATTGCTCAGGCTGCATTGCCGTCTTTGTCTTTTCAGGCCGCACGGGACAATCGGGAAGATTTCAAAACCACAATTGTGCGCTCTGTTCATCAGATTCTTTTTTTCGTTTTGCCTGCCTCAACCTTATTTATCGTTTTACGCATTCCGATAGTCCGATTAGTATTCGGAGCTTCGCGGTTTGACTGGGAAGCTACGGTATTAACCGGCATGACGCTTTCGATGTTTAGTATTTCTCTTTTTGCTCAAGCCCTCGTGCAGGTGCTGGCCCGGGGATTTTATGCCCTGTATGACACCAGAACACCAGTCGTAGCGGGAATCGCCGGGATTATAGTCAACACGACGCTTAGCATATTGTTTGTGGTTATTCTTAAGATGCCGATATGGTCACTGGGGCTTTCTACCTCAGTCGCATCGTTTGTAAATGCCGGCCTTCTTCTTTTTTTACTGGACCGGAAGCTGAAGTTTTTTCCGCGGGCGGAATTTGTCATCCCGGCGCTGAAAATGTTTTTAGCGGCCCTTATTACCGGCGTTGCGCTGTATATTCCTTTAAAGCTCCTTGATCCGCTGGTCTTTGATACAACCCGGACGATGGGACTTCTGTTGTTAACGGGCGTCAGCGGAGCCGTGGGAATTGCTACCTACACGNNCGTAGGGGAAGTCAAGTCATTTATAGAGCTTCTGAAAAGAGTGCGCAAGCCGAAGGGAGTTATCTTACAACCCGGAGCAGAAGTGGTAAGCGGTGGTACGCAAGACGTCTTGTCCTAAACTACTGCCGCGCAAGCTCAATAATTCCCACACTTTGCGCAGGCATAAAGAAGGTAAGTGAGAGTGTGTCTGATTCGATAGCTTCTGTACGCTTACTATTTCTTCCCGAGAGCAGCCGTTCGGTTATTGTGTACGTACCCGCAGAAAGTCCGGTAAATGTAACCGGCACATTTTCCGTATGACTTCCGTTGCGATCGAAGTTTACAAGAAGCAGGCGAATGATATTGTCACGGGTGCTGGCAAATCCGGTGACCCACGTGCCTTCGCCGGTGAGGTTAAGGCGTTTGCCTGCCATGGCATCTATAAAGGAATAAACATGGTAGCGGGGCTTAAGTTTCTTCCCGTTATCCTCATGGGTGATAAGGCCCCAGCCTTCTCCGTTTGATTGGTTGGGACCATCTTTTGGCTGGAAGGAAAATGCATACTGAGGACCTCCGGAAATAAGCTGACGGATAACTGCTGCAGTGTGGGCTGCTGCATAGGAGGTGCCGTAGCGCACGTCTTTGCTGCCCGTAAATCCAAATTCAGTGATGAGGTGGGGGGTCAGAGTGTATGCCGGATAGGGAAGAAGCCAGGAAATAAGATCCCGCTGGTCAGTTGCAAATTTATCCGGATTTGCATTATATGTGTGCCACGAAATGAAATCTAAGCGAAGACCGCTCTCTACAAGAGCAATAATCCAATTTTTATAAAGACCCGTGGTTGAAGGTCCACCGAGGAAAAACTGATGTACGTTGGCTGCCCGCTGTGCGCCTTGGGCGGCATAGCGGTAAAGTGTGATGTAGTTTTTTTCGCCGCCATACTTCCATCCCCCAAATTGGGCAAGATCAGGCTCATTCCAGACTTCATAGTATACGCCGGAGATATTTTTTTGATTTCTTCCGGAGTAGCGCTCTATGGTTTTTTGCACTACCGTACTCCATTCATTCCAATCATTTGGGGGATTTATGACGCTTCCGTCGCGTGCGATAGCAGGAGGCATAAAGGAAAGCACCAGCACCGGTTTTGCTCCTGTGGCAAGAATAGTATCTACAGCCTTGTCCAGGCGGGAGAAGTTAAATGTCAGTCCATTGCCGTCCCGTCCGACCACATCATAGTGATCGAAAATGTGGTCGATACGGATGACTTTCGGCTTCAGCGCCCGTACTTCTGCGGCAACAGGCGCAAGCATGTCTGTGGACTCCTCTCCGCCCTGAGAGAATGCATGATAGAAACTGGTGTCGACATCTTCCAGCGTCTGGCGCGTTGCTACCTGTATGTTTGCCGGGGTCCCTGCTGCCCGGGAGATAAGGGTAACCGTTTGGTACGTTACAAAAAGAAGCATGGGCAGAAATAACAACAGAGCCAGAAGAGATATCATCGATGTGATATTGCGGGGCACCTGACGGGTGAGAATTCCCATACTTATCGTATAAAGGCAGGAATAAGAGCACCTGCTCCCATCAAAAGTATTCCAATGGCAAGCAGGATCATCGTCGTTTCCAGCGTGCCGGCAATAGGTGTTGCGCTATCGGTTGAACTGCCGCTTCCGCCTGATGCCACGACAAAGCTGGTGGTTGCCGTTTGTGTCTGGCCGCTTGCGGGATCCAGTGCGCTTGCAACAATATTATGAGGACCGGCTTCAAGAGGGGCGGTCGGAGTATAGGACCAGTTTCCGTTAGCGTCGGCTGTCACTGTTACCGTGATGGGATTTGAATAGATAGTAAGCGTGATGGTGGAGCCGGGAGGCGCCTTTCCTTGTATAGTAGGCTGGGCACTTGCAACGCTGGTGTCATCCACCGGAGAGGTGATAAGAACAGCAGACGAGGTTGCCTGAGCGCTTTGTGTCGCGCTTTTCGTAGGGGTAGGAGTAAGTGTCCCGTTGAGTGTAGGAGCTTTTGTGGGAGTAGGAGTGATCGTTGTCTGAGCGGCTCCCGTAGGAGTAGGCGTTGCTACTGCCCCGCCTTCGCCGGTGATAGTAACTGTTGCAGGTGTTGAGCTTATAAGCACATTTGCGGCGCTTTCTCCTAGGGCTCCTACGAAGGTTGTTGCTGCGAATCGTACGGAAATAGGTGACGTGGTTTGAGAAAGTGCTTTAAAAGTTACCACGGCAACGGAGCCGGTTCCTTTCACAGGTGTGGTTGCGCTTGCGGCACCTACCGTAATGCTTGCGCTTCCGCGCTCTACCTTGCCTGATGTGAGTACGTTGGGAAACAGGGCGCCATTCGTAATGGTTTGCGCTTCCAATTTTTCCGGATCGTACGTAATGTGCAGTTCAGCCGCTACCACCTGGTTTTCTGCCGTATCAATGCGCACCTCAAGGGGAAAGGTCTCATTTGCTTTTTTCGTAATTGTGGCAGGAGAAAAGGAAAGGGTAGTGGCGGGAGCTGCTTTTGCGCGGGCATCCTGCTGTTGTTTTGCCAGAAATACGGTGACCGGAATAGCCACCAAGGTCAAGACCACAGCAAGCGCTAACATGATTTTTTTCATCACAGATTTATTATGGAGAATTATGAAGCTACTGGCAAGGGGAAAAGAACGAAAAGACTTGACAGACGTTAGCACTCATTATATATTAGTGCTAATCATATGGAGCCTGTACTGAATGTCACGCCGAGACAGACGCAGATTCTTAAAGCGGTCATAGAAGAGTACATCTCTTCAGCGGAGCCCGTAGGCTCTGAAACATTGGAAAAAAAGTACAACCTTGGTGTTTCTCCCGCAACAATTCGCAATGAAATGATCCGTTTAACCCAGATGGGACTTTTAAATCAGCCCCACACGTCCGCAGGCCGCTCTCCTACGCCCACCGCACTTAAATTTTATGTAGAGCATCTTATGAAGACCAAAGACCTTTCTGTGGCAGAGACAGTCGCAGTAAAGGAAAAAATATGGGATTACCGTCAGGAAGCCGACAAGCTGCTTCGTGAAGCCACCAAAACGCTTGCCGCTAAAACACGGACGCTTGCTATAACTGCGACAGAAGACGGCGATCTGTATTATGCGGGCGCTGCAAATATTCTGGACATGCCGGAGTTTTATGACTACCAGCTCACGCATAGTCTTTTTCAGACTCTGGATGAATTTGATTTTTGGTGGAAGATTCTTTCACAAAGAAGTGACCCTTTTGACGTTATTATCGGTGAGGAGATGGGACTTGGCTCTCTTCTTCCGCACTGCGGATTTGTCTATCATAAGTTTCAAACGCCGCATGTCAGTGGCGCTATCGGCGTCATCGGGCCTTCGCGGTTGAATTATCCGCAGGTGGTCCCGGTTGTGCGGTACGTAGGGGATCTTATTGTAGAATTTGCAGGAAGTTGGTAAATATTTTATATCGAATGAAAAAACAGGATGATCAGCTAAAAGATAATGCAGAATTGCAGAAAGATGAAACGATAGAGATAGCGGATGAATGGAAAGAAAAGTACTTGCGGGCTCTGGCAGATTATCAGAATCTAGAAAGACGGTCGCAGGAACAAAAAGAGCAGGTGAGAGCGTTTGCGTCAGAGGTAATTCTTGCCCGTCTCTTGCCCGTCGTTGATACATTTGAAAAAGCAAAAGAGCATATACAGGATGCAGGCTTGGAATTAACATTTCGCGAACTTATGGCGGTGTTGTCCGAGCAGGGAGTTGAGCGTATTAAAACCGTCGGGGAGACATTTAATCCGCACGAAATGGAATGCATAGAGGTGGTAAGCGGTCCGGAAAATGAGGTGGTAGAAGAGTCGCTGCCCGGATACAGATTTAAAGGAAAAGTATTACGGGTAGCACAGGTAAAAGTCGGTAAAAATTAAAAAGGAGGAATATATGGCAAAAATTATCGGTGTGGATCTTGGAACAACCAATTCGTGTGTCGCGGTGATGGAGGGAGGAGCTCCCAAAGTCATCCATTCCGCTGAGGGAAGAAATGTCATCCCTTCGGTCGTTGACCCTATCAAAAATATTGTTGGTGATGTCGCCAAGCGGCAGATGGTACTGAATCCCAAGTCTACCGTGTTTTCCGCAAAGCGTCTTATGGGGCGCAAGTTTTCTGATACCAGTGTGCAGACTGACATGAAGTGGCTTCCGTACACTATCAAAGGCGGCAAAAATGATATGGCCGTCGTGGAGGTTGAGGGACGTCAGTTTACCCCTCAGGAAATTTCTGCCAAAGTGCTTGCCAAAATCAAAGCGGATGCGGAGCATTATCTTGGCGACAAAGTAACGCAAGCCGTTATCACGGTGCCCGCGTATTTTGATGACAGTCAGCGCCAGGCTACTAAGCAGGCAGGCGAGATTGCGGGACTTGAAGTGCTGCGCATCATAAATGAGCCCACAGCGGCAGCTCTTGCGTATGGACTTGATAAGAAAAATGCACACACGATTGCAGTCTATGATTTGGGAGGAGGTACATTTGATATCTCCGTGCTTGAGTTGGGAGAAGGCGTCTATGAGGTAAAGGCTACGAATGGAGATACGCATTTGGGCGGTGATGACTTTGATAAAGTCATTCTTGATTACTTAGCAGACGAATTTAAGAAAGATCAGGGAGTTGATCTTCGAAAAGATCCGCAGGCTTTGCAACGCCTCCGGGATGCAGCGGAAAAAGCAAAAATAGAACTCTCAACCTCGATGGAGGCGGAAATTAATCTGCCGTTCGTGACGCAGGGCAAAGACGGCCCCCTTCATCTGGTTATGAAATTGAGCCGTGCAAAGCTTGAGGCGCTCGTTTCTGATCTGGTCAATCGTACAATTGAACCGGTCAAGAAGTGTCTTGATGATGCAAAGCTCAAAGCATCTGATGTTGATGAGGTTGTTCTTGTCGGCGGCATGACCCGCATGCCTAAAGTGATAGAAGCCGTCAAGAACTTCTTCGGGAAAGATCCGAACCGCTCTGTGAACCCGGATGAAGTGGTGGCAGTGGGAGCCGCGGTTCAGGCGGGAGTATTAGCAGGCGATGTAAAGGATGTTGTCCTTTTGGACGTTACTCCGTTAACACTTGGTGTGGAAACGCTGGGCGGAGTGGCAACACCGCTTATCACCAGAAACACGACGGTGCCGACAAGCAAAAGCGAAGTGTTTTCAACGGCCGCTGATAATCAAACGTCGGTAGAAATCAATGTCGTTCAGGGAGAGCGTCCTATGGCTACGGACAATAAGTCCCTGGGCCGCTTTGTTTTGTCAGGAATTCCTGCGGCGCCGCGGGGTGTGCCTCAGATTGAGGTGGCATTTGATATCGACGCATCAGGCATTTTAAGCGTTACCGCCAAAGATAAGGCATCCGGCAAAGAGGCAAAGATTACCATAACAGGCTCAACCGGCTTATCAAAGGAAGAGGTTGAGAAGATGCAAAAAGAGGCGGAAACTCATGCGGCAGAAGACGCACAGAAAAAAGATCAGATTGAAGTGCGCAATAAAGCAGACAACATGCTCTATGTCGCAGAAAAAACCATAAAGGATCTGGGCGACAAAGTGAGTGCTGAGGACAAGGCCTCCATAGAAGAGAAATCCAAGGCGTTGAAGGATATCTTGGATACCGGATCAAAAGAAGATCTGGATGCAAAAACCAGCGAACTCTCTGACGTTGTCCAGAAAGTAAGTGCAGCTGCATATCAACAGGGGCAGCCCCAGCCGGGTGAGGCTGAGGCCGGAGCAGCGCCGGGTGGCGAGGAAGAGAAAAAAGATGACAAAAAAGATGATAAAAAGGTCGAAGAGGGAGAAGTAGTAAGCGAATAGTATAATTGGTTATGCAAACAGCGGGCGCGCGAAAGCGCGCCTGTTTTCTATCAGTACCATATGGCAGCAAAAAGAGATTTTTATGAAGTGTTGGGGGTTTCAAAGAATGCGAGTGCCGATGAGATAAAAAAGGCGTACCGCAAGCTTGCGCTGGAGTGGCATCCGGACCGCAATAAAGATGCGAAAGCCCACGAAAAGTTTAAGGAGATAAACGAAGCCTACGCAGTGTTATCCGATCCGGGTAAAAAGCAGAACTATGACCAGTTTGGTACGGCAGACGGCAATCCGTTTGGAGGATTTGGAGGGGGTGGAAGACAAGGCCCGTTTACGTATACATATTCCTCGCAGGGTGGTTCTCCGTTTGGCGGAGCTGATTTCATAGACCCATTTGATATATTTGAACAATTTTTCGGCGGAGGATTTGGAGGGGGTGCCCAACGAAGGAGAAATGTCTATCAAATTACGATAGATTTCATGGAGGCCGTAAAAGGCGTCTCCAAAGAAGTGCATGTCCCCAAGGGAGAAGCGGGAGGAGGGACGGTCAAAAAGACGATTAAGGTGCCTGCCGGAGTGAATACCGGGTCGCGCATCCGGTTTGATGACTTTGACATTCTTATAGAAGTGAAGAAAGATAAGCAGTTTGTTCGCGAAGGAGATGATCTCATCGTGGAAAAAGAGATTACGTTTGCCCAGGCGGCGCTGGGAACTCAGATTGAAGTGCCTACCATTGACGGACCTCTTAAGCTTCGTGTCCAACCGGGTACTCAGCCGGGGACGCTTGTCCGGCTTCGGGACAAAGGAGTGCCGCACGTGCGCAGCGGCGGTCGGGGGGATCAGTACGTAAAGATTGTCTTTAAGGTGCCCACCCATCTGTCGAAGCGACAAAAAGAGCTTTTGGAAGAGTTTGAGTCCATTTCGCGTTGACGGATGAGGGGATGCTCGCTATAATAGGATGACGTTGAAGGTATGGAAGGTGGGGAAACCCGCCTTTTTTGATAAAAGGAAACCTATATGCCAGTAGTCGTACGAAGCGAATTTGCGTTAGCGTTAAATCAGGTCGCAACAGAACGCGGCCTTGATCCCAATGTGGTTATCGAAACGATCAAGGCAGCCATCCTGGCGGCATACCGTAAAGATTACGGGGCAGACGATCTTATCACCCTTACCGTTGATCTTAACCCTGACACCGGAGAAGCAAAAATCTTTAAAGAAGATAAAGATATAACCCCTCCTGGTTTTGGCCGTATTGCCGCTCAGACTGCCAAGCAGGTTATCCTGCAGCGCATCCGTGAAGCAGAAAAACAATCCGTCCTTGCTGATTATCAGACCAAGGTCGGCACGATCGTTCCCGGCATGGTGCTGCGGTTTGACGGTCCGAGTGTCATTGTGGATATCGGCCGAGCACAGGGAGTCATGCCTCCCCAGGAGCAAAGCCAGGGAGAACGATATCATCTTAATCAGCGGCTTACCTTCTATATAGAAGGAATACGGGAAACCCCCCGCGGAAATGAAATTATTGTATCCCGCGCGCATAAAAATCTCGTTGAAGGATTATTTAAGCGGGAAGTTCCTGAGGTAGCGCAGGGTGCAGTTGAACTACGGGTTATTGCCCGGGAGGCCGGCGGCCGCACAAAGGTGGCGGTCTATTCCACGCAGTCAGGCGTTGACCCCGTCGGTTCCTGCGTAGGCCAAAAAGGCGTACGCGTGCAGGCTGTTATTAATGAACTGGGTGGTAATGAAAAAGTAGATATTATTCAGTGGAGTGATGATGCCAAGCAATTTATCATTGCAGCGTTGGCTCCGGCAAAAGAATTGGAAGTTATTTTAGATGAGACGAAAAAGTCCGCAGAGGTTTTGGCACCGGAAGATCAACTGTCTTTGGCAATCGGTCGTGACGGACAGAACGTAAGGCTTGCTGCTAAATTGACCGGATGGAAAATTGATATTCATGGAAAAGAAGGTCCGAAAGAAGAAGCAAAAGAGGAAACACAGGAAGAGCCTAAGGAAGAGGCGGTCCCAGCGGAAGCACCGGCTCTGCAGGAAGATGCAACTATAACGGAAGAGAAAAAAGAAGAAGAAACAAAGGAATAGCGTATGAAATCGTACGCTTCGATCCATCAGACATATGAACGACACAACAACACATGCAAGGCCACCTATCGTCGCTGTGCTTGGTCATGTGGATCACGGCAAAACGACGCTTCTTGATACAATCCGTAAAGCAAATGTAGCCGCCCGCGAGCACGGAGGGATTACCCAGCACATCGGCGCCTATCAGATTGAGATTTCCACAAAGGATAAGCAGTCCAGGCTCATGACATTTATTGATACGCCGGGCCACGAGGCGTTTGCAAATATGAGATCCCGGGGTGCTACTGCCGCCGATATTGCCATCTTGGTAGTCGCAGCAGATGATAGTGTCAAGCCTCAAACGATTGAGTCTATCAAGCAAATAAAGGCCGCAGGGATTCCCCTTATTGTGGCGGCAAACAAAACAGATCTCCCGGGAGCAAATCTTGATAAAGTGAAGCAGGATTTGGCCCGACACGAGGTGCAGGTGGAAGGATTTGGTGGAGATATCCCCCTGGTTCCCGTATCCGCAAAGCAAGGGACGGGGATAGACACACTTCTGGATACCATTCTTCTTATGTGGGAGTTAAGAAATGTTACTGTGTCGCAGGAAGGGCCGGTCAATTCTGTTGTTATTGAAACGCGCGTGGACAAAGGCAGGGGAATGATAGCCACTGTTATTGTAAAGCAGGGGACGCTCGTGGCAGGAACATCTTTATATGAAGGATCAGAGCAGATAGGCAAAGTCCGGGCTATGGAAGATGAGAACGGTAAGCGGGTAGAACAGGCTCCTCCCGGCAAGCCGGTGGTGATTCTTGGGTTTACCAAGTTGCCTTCTGTGGGAGCAGTTGTCACCAGCATTGCAGGTACCCCAATTGTCTCAAGCACCAAGGCAATAAAATCTTTATCTGAAGGCATGCCGGACTTTTTGTCGCCCATTGATCCCGCTGCCGTTAAAACGCTTCACCTCATTATCAAAGCCGATACGGCAGGATCACTGGAGGCTATAACAGCAAAACTTACCCAGGGCGTAAAGATTGTGCTTGCGGGCGTAGGGGACATTACGGATGCAGATGTGCTGCTTGCGAAATCGGTGGGCGCTATTATTATCGGATTTCATGTAAAAGTTCCCTCCAGTGTGGAGAAGTTAGCTCAGGCAGAAAAAGTCATTTTCCGGACCTACACCATTATTTACGAATTGCTCGATGAGTTGGAAGACGTCCTTTCTGGCATGGAAACAGTGTTTGCTCAGGAGCGTGAACTGGGGGTAGGCAGCATCGTTGCAGAATTTCCGTTTGAAAAACAGAGAATTGCAGGAACCCGTGTCACCTCCGGGCGGTTGGCAAAAGGCGATCAGGTAAAAATTATGCGTCAGGATGTTGAGGTTGGCCGCGCAAAGATCAAATCCGTACGGCAAGGCAAAGAAGAAGTGACGAAAATTGAAGCGGGAGCCGAGTGCGGAGTGCTTTTGGACAAAGAGGTTGATTTTAAGCTCCAAGATGCTATAATCGCGATCACTACAGGCTAGTTTCCTGCCACGAAATAGTATGAGTGCAGTTTTGGATTTTACTAAAGCTAAGGAAATGCTTAATGGCGCCAATGATATTCTCATTGCGACCCATGAGCGTCCCACGCCGGACAGCATAGGCAGTGCTCTTGCGTTATATCTTGGCCTGGTGGGTATGGGGAAGAAAGTAACCATCGTGTGCCCTGATCCTATGGTCGTGGGTCTTTCCAATTTTGTCGGGGCAAATAAGCTTCAAACCGAAGTCGGTCGGAAAAATTTCGTTATATCCCTCGACTATACAGAAGGATCCATTGAAAAAGTGAGCTATAACATAGAGGGGAAGACGTTTAACTTGGTTATTGAGCCCAGGGCCGGACATGAGGCGTTTTCCGAAGATAAAGTTCACTATTCCTATAAAGGTGCCTCTCCGGACGTTATTATAACCGTTGACACCATCCATCTGGGTGGACTCAAAAAAACATATGAAGATGAAAAAGAGCTTTTTGCAACCAAGCCGATTATCAATATCGACAGGCATCCCAATAACGCCCAGTACGGACAATTAAATCTTGTGGACGCCCGCTCTTCTTCTACAGCAGAGCTTGCAGCCCAGCTTTTAGGTTCTTTAGGAGTTGCCCTGACGGCAGATGTTGCCACTAATCTTCTGAACGCGGTGTATGCAGCTACGCAGTCATTTCAGGCCACCTCCGTTACGCCGGTTGCCTTTGAGCTTGCCGCAGCATGTCTGAAAGCAGGTGGAAAACGTTTTTCAGCAGAGCCGGAAGTTTCGGAGGAACGCCCGCATGAAGAAAGTGTACAGTCGGAGCCTGCCGAAGGGCAGCAGCAGGCGGAAGGTGCCTCAGAAGCAAAAGAGTCGCAGGGAGACTGGCTCAAGCCACACATCTTCAAAGGTTCTACGCAGGGTTGAAACTCCTCCGTATTTGATGTACAATAGCGCAATCTTACTATGGCAAAAGCAACCAAATCTGCTGCAAAAAAAGCACCGGTAAAGAAAGCTGCACAAAAAACTGCTGTCGCAAAGCCCGTGCGTAAAGTTGCAAAAAGCCCTGCTAAACCAGCAAAAGCTGCCAAAAAGACAGCTCCCGCCCAGGGGCCTGCTCCCAGCCAGGAAAAGCTGAAGATCATCCAGGAGTTTCAGGTAAAGAATGGTGACACCGGAAGCCCCGAAGTGCAAATTGCTCTTCTTACGAGCCGCATTGATAAGCTTGTAGGACATCTGAAGGGGAATCCTTCTGATAATCACTCCCGCCGCGGACTTTTGGGCATTGTGAGCAAGCGCAGGCGGCTTATGAATTATCTGGAAAAGCTTGATGAGGCACGATATAAAGACGTGTTGGGAAAGTTAGGATTGTCAAAGTAATGGTGGTGTGGGATAATGGGAGAAGGAAAGTTAAGAAGAATGGTGAAGTGCGATATCTTGAATCTTCATCCCGGTGTCCACCGGGATGAATATTGAAGGAATCACACTTCCCACGAGATTCTTCCTTAATTTCACACGAACGACGTTTATATGAACATTGTTAAAAAATCCACAGACATTGGCGGACGTACATTATCGCTTGAAGTCGGAAGATTTGCCCAGCAGGCAACTGCNNGAGACAATGGTGCTTGCCACGGTCACTGCGTCAAGCCGCGAAACGACACTGGATTATTTCCCGTTAAGCGTAGAGTATGTGGAGCGCCTCTATGCGGGCGGCCGCATCAAGGGCTCACGATGGGTAAAACGGGAAGGAAGACCTACTGACGATGCAGTGCTTGCAGGGCGGGTGATTGACCGCTCCATTCGGCCCCTTTTTCCTAAAAGCTTCAAGCGCGACGTGCAGGTTATTATCACCGTGTTATCCGTAGATGGCCAGAACGATCCGGATGTTTTAGGATTGATCGCCACGTCAGCCGCACTTGCTATCTCGCCTATTCCCTGGGACGGACCGGTGTCGGGCGTGCGTATGGGATACATAAAGGGAGATGACCAGGCTCTGCTGGTGAACCCCACTGTTACAGAACAGGATTTGAGTGAATTTGATTTCGTCGTTGCATCCAGTGCCGGAAAAGTTGTCATGTTAGAAGGCGGATTCTGTGAAGTTCCCGAAGATGTTGTGTGGGATGCAATCGTAAAGGCAAAGGAAAAAAACAATCAGGTTATTAAGCTCATCGAAGAACTTGCCGCAGAAGTAGGCAAGCCGAAGTTTACCCTTCCTGACACACAGAATACTGATGAATTAAAGGAAAAGATTGTTAAAGATTATCCGGCCGAGATGGAAGCGGCGTTTGCTGCCAAAGCGGAAAAAGAGTTCGGTGGCACCGAAGTTGCCGCATTAGCGAAAACAATCGCAGAGGCGTACGGCGCGGAGTATACGCAAAAAGCTATAGAAGAAGCCTTGGACGCGTTGTTCAAAAAGAAAGTCCGTGAGGATGTTTTGGAAAAAGGGAAGCGTATGGACGGCAGGAAGATTGACGAAATTCGTCCGCTTTCTGCGGCAGTTGGAATCCTGCCAAGGACTCACGGCACAGGTCTTTTCCAGCGCGGACAGACTCAGGTGCTTACGGTTGCGACATTGGGAACGCCTTCCCTGGAACAACTTATTGAAAGCCCTTCCGGTGAGGAATCAAAGCGATATATTCATCACTACAGCATGCCGCCGTATTCTGTCGGAGAAACGGGCAGAGTCGGAACCCCGTCACGACGCGAGATAGGGCACGGCGCGCTTGCAGAGCGTGCGCTTATGGGCGTTATTCCGTCTAAAGAAGAATTCCCTTACACTATCCGCCTGGTTTCAGAAGTTATGTCGAGCAACGGTTCAACATCCATGGCTTCCACCTGCGGCTCGACGCTTGCACTTATGGATGCGGGTGTGCCTATCAAAGCTCCGGTTGCAGGTATCTCCATAGGGCTTATGACAGGCAAGGATTCTTCAGTGCTTCTTACAGACATTCTGGGTATTGAGGATTTTTCAGGGGATATGGATTTTAAAGTCGCTGGAACAAAAGACGGAATCACCGCTATTCAGCTTGATATCAAGCTTCATGGTCTTACTGATGAAGTCGTACAAGAGGCATTGGCACGTGCGAAAACAGCGCGCCTGGCTATTCTTGACGTTATTATGAACGCTATTCCTACGCCCCGACCAAAGCTTTCTATTCATGCTCCGAAAGTAGAAGTGATAAAGATTCCGACCGAAAAAATCGGCGAGGTCATCGGGCCCGGAGGCCGGATGATTCGGCAGATTATGGCTGTCACCGGCGCAACCGTTGATGTTGAAGATGACGGATCGGTTGTTATTTCAGGTACAACAGAAGAAGGCGTTGCCAAAGCGGTTACGTGGATTGAGGGATTAACTCATGAGGTTACGGTCGGTGAAGAATACGAAGGTGAAGTAAAGCGCATGCTTGCGTTTGGCGCATTTGTAGAAATCCTACCCGGCAAAGAAGGGCTCGTGCATGTGTCGCAAATGTCTACCGGATTCGTCAACAATCCTGCTGACGTGGTTTCTATCGGACAGAAAGTAAAAGTCCGGGTTATTGAAATAGATGATCAGCACAGAGTGAATCTTTCGATGTTATTTGGAGAAGATGCGAAAAAGGCACCCGTCCGCCAGGAGCGTCCGGAGAGATCCGGAGGTCGGCGGGGATTTGACCGCAACAGGCGCCGTTTTTGAGCGTTTACTATTTCCCCGATACGGTGAGTAGAGTAAGATGTATGTATGTCCAAACTGCTTGATGATATAGGAGTTCTTCGGAGAAAACTTTCGGAAGTGCATGTCCCCCCTGAACTTGAAGCGCGCGTGGCGGCTAACCTGGAGGAAATAAGCAGGTTGGAGAATGATATAACTGCGCGCATTCATATAGAACAGATGCTGCGCTATATTGATTGGGTGGTACATCTTCCGTGGAATCAGCGGACCACTGACGTATTGGATTTAGTAAAGACAAAAGACATTCTTGAAAAGAATCATTACGGCTTAACTTCGGTGAAGGATCGTATTTTGGAGTATATTTCAGTCTTAAAGTTGAATCAGGACCGATGGAGTAATGAGCAGTCAGCAGGCAAAAAGGACAGCAAGGAGGCGGCTGACGCACATATCTCAACCGCACTTCTTGCCCGGCGTGCTCCCATCTTGTGCCTCGTGGGCCTGGTAGGTACAGGAAAAACAACGCTTGCGAAATCTATTGCCCAGGCTATGGGAAGGCGGTTTGTCCGTATCCCCTTGGGGGGCATGAGCGATGCCTTGGAATTAAGAGGTCAGTCCCGCGTTCGACCTGATGCGGAAGCAGGCCTTATCCTTAAAGGATTGCGCTATGCAGGCAGTAGGAATCCCGTTATTTTGCTTGATGAAATTGACCGTGTTTCTGAGGAAAAACGGGGAGATATTATGGGCGTGCTGGTGGAGCTTTTAGATCCCGAACAAAATGCCGCGTTTACGGATCATTTTTTAGATTATCCTTTTGATTTATCCGAGGCTTTATTTGTAGCGACAGCAAACAATACTACCAATGTATCAACGGCGGTACTTGATCGTTTAGAAGTTATACAGATGCCGTCATATTCAGACGAAGAAAAGATAAAGATCGCCCGGGAGTATGTGCTGCCCCAGCTGTTACGGGAGAGCGGGCTTACGAGCGCAAATGTAATAATTGATGACGCTGTATGGGCAAAAATTGTCCGCCCGCTTGGCTTTGATGCCGGTATCCGGAGTCTTGAGCGTACTATAAACGGGATATGCCGCAAGGTTGCCAGAATGATTGTGGAAGGAGAAACAAAGCAAGTTGTCATTAATGAATCGAACATACGACAGTTTGTAGAATCGTACTAATATCATGAGATCCTTTTTCTCCAAAAAACCCCAGAAAGTTTTTCAAGGAACTTCTGCAAGCGGCAAAGATTCTCTGCGGATTATTCCCATAGGCGGTATCGGAAATGTCACCAAGAACATGTACGTGTATGAGTACCGCTATGACGGGAAGGTAAAGGACATTCTTCTTGTTGACTGCGGCATAGGGTTTCCTGAGCCTGAGATGTACGGGGTGGATCTTCTGTTGCCGGATATTCGCTATATCGAGAGATATCGTGATAAAGTGCGGGGTCTTGTTTTTACCCACGGGCATGATGACCATATTGGCGGCATTTCATATCTTATTCCTCGTTTAGGGAAAATTCCCATGTGGGCGCCCACATTGGCTGCTGCGTTTGCAAATATAAAACTAAAAGAAACAGCGACCAAAGCTCAGGTGATGCCCATACGGTTTAATCAATTGCTCCGGGTCGGTCCGTTTAGCGTGTCGTTTATTCGTGTGACACACTCGGTGCCTGACACATCGCATCTTGTTATTACGACGCCGGTGGGAACCTTTTATCACGGAAGCGATTTTAAGTTTGATATGGATCCGCTTGACGGGAAGCTTTCTGAGCTTTCGCGGATCAATGAAGTAGGCCGACAGGGGGTCGTCTGTCTTCTTACGGATTGTCTTGGCAGTGAGCGTTCCGGATTTACCGCCTCCGAGCAGATTATCGGTGAAACACTGAAAAAAGAGCTGGCGTTGTGCCGGGGGAAGTTTATCTTTACGACACAATCCAGTAATATCTCCAGAATTCAGCTCGCAGTAGAGTTGGGGATTGCCGCGGGAAGAAAAATAGCATTTTTGGGCAGAAGCATTGATAAAAATGTAGAAGCATCTGTGGGATTGGGCTATATGCGTTTTTCTCAGGATCACATCGTTCGGGACCGGGATTTGAAAAGAATTCCGCCGGAAAAGCAATTTCTCATCGTCGCAGGTGCACAGGGGCAGCCGGGTTCAGCGCTCTCCAGAATGGCAAATGGGGCACATCAATTTGCAACGATTGCAGAGGGGGATACTGTGGTATTTTCTGCAGATCCCATACCGGGCAATGAACACTCGGTCGGGGCGTTAATTGATCAGATTTACCGCATGGGCGCTCGCGTATCGTATTCCGATATCATGGAAGATCTGCATGTGTCAGGACACGGCAGTCAGGGAGACTTGATGCTCCTGTTATCAGCCGTGGGTCCGCGCTATGTACTTCCCATAGGAGGCACATATCGGCACATGATGCAGTATCGAAGACTTGCNNCTGGAGTTTCGGCCTGGTGTGCCCCCGAAAGTAGTTGAGACCCTTGAGCTTGAGAATGTCATGGTGGATGGTCTGGGGATCGGAGATGTGGGACACGTGGTCCTGCGGGATCGCCAGACCATTGCGACAGAAGGCATCGTTGTTGTTATCCTGCCGATGCAAAAATCAACAGGACGTATTACGGGCAGACCGGATATCGTATCCCGGGGATTTGTTTATATGAAAGGATCAGGCAACTTATTGGATGAAGCCAAAAAAGTTATCGTACAGTCGCTGAAGCTCAAAAAAGGCCGGATCATAGACTGGCAGTATGTACGAAAGCAGGTAGAAGAAAATCTGGGCATGTATCTGGTGAAAAAGACAGGCCGGCGCCCTCTGATCGTAACCGTTATCGTTGAAGTGTAAGACCTCAAGCCCTATACTATCTTCATGGCAAAAAAGCACCATGCCCCAAAGCGGCGACAGTACAAAAAGCGCCGCCCGCTTGGCTTAAAGCTGAAAAAACAAACGGTGTACACCGTGGGTGCCATTTGGTTGTGGCTTTTTGCGGGAACGATCACATTATCCTTCTTTGGTGAAGGCGCGATATTAACCCGTCTTCGGGAAGAGCTGTCTTTGCATTTCGGATGGATTATGTATGTACTTCCTCCTTTTTTGGTCTCTCTTAGCGTTTTATTTTTTAAAGTAAAATCGCCGGCCGGCAGCCCTCATGTGCCGCTGGGGTTGGGCATTCTTCTTTTTTCACTTTTGGGATTAACGCACGCCGGAGTTTTTGGCGAAACCATATGGAACAGCATCGCGGGGGCAATTGCCGCAGAGGGCGCAGTATTAGTTTGCTTAGGACTTCTTCTGATTGGCTGCATTGTTCTTTTTAATGCCTCCCTGGATTCATTTATGAATTTTCTTCTTGCGGGCGTTGAGAAGATTATGGAGATGATAAGCGGGGCAGGGAAGCCAAAAACATCACAGCTTACCATCAGGGGCAGTATGAATGATCAGCCGATCATAAAACAGCCGATAGCACCCCCGCCTGCTCCTGTGAAGGAAGATAAGGTTCCGAAAGAAACGCCTGCCCCGTCAGATTTAAAAATCAATATGCCGACGGCACCAAAGGACACGGAGGTGTGGGAGTATCCGGATATGGGACTTCTTTCTGACGGACCGGGAGATAAGGCTGATCGCGGAGATGTCCATCAGAATGCCAATATTATTGAAAAAACATTGGAAAGCTTTGGAATTCAGGCAAAGGTTACTGAGGTAAACACCGGGCCTGCCGTTACCCAATACGCCCTGCGCATTGCCCTGGGGACGAAAGTGTCTAAAATTACATCGCTTTCCAGTGATTTAGCGCTCGCCTTGGCGGCACCCACCGGCGCAGTCAGAATTGAAGCGCCGATTCCCGGTAAAGATCTGGTCGGGATAGAGATACCCAATCGTGGGCTCGAGTTTGTGACGCTTAAGCGCATGTTGCAGGCTGATGTGCTTCGGAAAGCAAAAAGCAAGCTGACGGTTGCGCTGGGGCTTGATGTTTCCGGAAATCCTGTCGTAGCAGATATAGGAAAGATGCCACACGTTTTAGTTGCAGGTACGACGGGATCAGGAAAATCTGTTCTTATTAATGCCTGGATTTGTTCATTGCTCTATCGGACGTCGCCTGCTGAGGTTCGGCTTATTATGGTTGATCCGAAACGAGTGGAGCTCACCGGATACAACGGGATTCCGCATCTTTTAACTCCGGTTATCGTGGAGCCCGATAAAATTCTTTCTGCTTTACGGTGGGCAATGGGGGAGATGGAGCGCCGATATAAGCAGTTTGCGGAAATAGGAGTGCGAAATATTGACAGCTTCAATGAACTGTCCGGTTTTCAGGCAATGCCGTATATTGTTATCTTCATCGATGAGCTTGCTGATCTTATGGCATACGCGCCTGCTGAAGTTGAAGATACAATCTGCCGCTTGGCGCAGATGGCGCGGGCAACAGGCATTCATCTTGTGTTAGCAACGCAACGGCCCAGCGTTGATGTTATTACCGGCCTTATTAAAGCAAATGTGCCTACACGATTAGCCTTTAATGTGTCGTCTATGATCGATTCACGGGTCATTATCGACATGCCGGGAGCAGAAAAACTTTTAGGCCGGGGTGACATGTTGTATGTGCCGCCTGATCAGTCAAAACCGAGCCGCATACAGGGTACATTCGTTTCCGAACGCGAAGTAGCAAAAGTAGTAGAGTTTTTGAAGACCAAAAATCCGTCAGTAGAGTATACAGAAGAAGTGATAAGCCAGCCTGTGGGCGGATGGAAAAAAGGAGGGATGCGTGGGACAGGAGCGGGATCGTCCGATGGCAGGGATCAGTTATTTGAGGACGCACTGCGACTTGTCTGTCAGTATGACAAAGCATCAGCGTCTCTGCTTCAGCGCAGGCTTTCCATCGGATATGCCAGGGCCGCACGTATTATTGATCAGTTGGAGGAGGCCGGCATCATCGGTCCGGGAGAGGGAGCAAAACCGCGTGATGTTCTTGTCAAAAATCCAGACGAATACTTAGCCGCGCAAGCTTCGCAAGAATGAAAACCGTCGGAACTATTCTCAAAGACGCGCGTATTGCGCGCGGACACACACTCGAAGAAGTGGAAAAAGGGACAAAAATCCGAGCCAAGTTTTTGGCAGCCATTGAAAGTGATAATTTCCGTGATCTGCCATCCTTGGCGTATGCGAAGGGATTCGTAAAAAATTATAGTGAATACCTGGGCTTGGCAAGTGCAGATGTGATGGCGTTTTTCCGCAGGCAAACACAGGATCCGGCAAAGGCGAGTTTGCTTCCCAAAGGCGTCTCCGACCCCCTCAATCCTTCCCGCATACAATTAACACCGCCCCGATTTATTGGGTTTGTCATAGCAGCTCTTCTGGCACTTTTTCTTTTGTATTTTGGATTCCAGTATCGTACATTGACCCAGCCGCCGCATCTCACTATTGATGCGCCGCAGGATCAGTCGCTCGTGTCTCAAAAACGAGTTGATGTTACGGGGACGACCGATCCTGATGCGACCATTGTTATTAACGGGGTAAGCGTGCTGGTGAGAAGTGACGGGAAATTCTTTGAGCAAGTCGCCCTTGAGCCCGGCGTTAATTCTATTACCATTATTGCAACAAGCAGAATGGGAAAAACGACTACCGTCGTGCGTGAAGTAGGGTTGACAGAAGAATAGATTTGAGACATACTTAAGCTCGCATTTGACCTGCCTATGGATCCTGTCCAACTGACAATTATCATTATCAGTTTTGCCCTTGCGATACTTCTTATCGTTCTGGGCATTCAAGTTTTTTATATCCTCAAGGAAATGCGCGGTTCCATGCAGAGAATGAATAAAATGCTGGACGATGCAGGAAAAATTTCCGGCAGCGTCAGTGAGGGAGTGGTGGGCATGTCCGGCTTAGTAAGCGGACTCAAGGCGGGACTATCATTCATAACATCGCTGAAAGGAAAACAGGAGGATGAAGATGAGTGATCATAATCGTGCAGGCGAAGGGAGATTCATGTTGGGATTTTTCCTTGGTGGCCTTCTCGGGGCGCTGGTGATATTCTTTTTGGGAACAAAAGAAGGTAAGAAAGCGGGGAAGTTTTTAGAGCGAAAAAGCAAAGGAGTATTGGATGAGCTGGAAGATAAGCTTGATGATCTGGAGAAAAAAGGAAAAGAAATCGTCAAGCAGGGTGAGGCGCTCAAAGAAGATGTAGTCGAATCCTTGGCAGAAAGCAAGTCAGAGTTGAGCGGTGAAATGACAGAACGGTTAGATTCCGCCCTTGCCCATATAGAAGAGATTCAGGAGAGGGGACGCGAAACGACCGCAGGGCTTCGTAAAAAACTTTTCAAAAACCTCCCGAAGAAAAATTAAGAGGCCGGATTAGAGATTTATTTCCGACATCATCCAATCGTAATATTTTTTCGTGACATGGAGAAGGGGAAGTGCGGCAATCGCCGGATTATCATATGAGTGGATGGCCAAAATTTCTTTTTCTATCTCCGGCCATTTGGTTTCAATAGCTTTTGCAAGCAGGAGCACTTCTTTGGATGAGCTAAGTTTTTTCTCACCCGGCGGCCAGAAAAATTCAGAGACAACTTTCTCAATAACATTGGTACATGCAACAAGCCGCTTGGTCAAAAGCATCTGACTTATGGTGTGCGCCTCGGCTGTATTCTCACAGAGAACGTACAAAAGCATTGCCTGTTCCATAGTAGTTATTTTACCACTTCGTAGTGAAGTTGGATGGTGCTTTCGTTGAGTTTTTTGGTTTCAAGAAGCCTGAGACGTCTTTCAAAGGATTCCGGGAAGAATAAAGGAATGCCTCTGCCAAGCACCATCGGTTCCACAGTGATCTGTATCTCATCAATGAGATTTTCAGTTATAAATGAGGCATTCATCATGCTGCCCCCACCAATCAAGACTTCTTTGTGCCCCTTTTTTTCAAGCATGCCCAACACCTCTCTTAGGGAATCTGTGGTGATTATCGTGTTGGGGCTCTCAGAAACTAATGCGGGGTTGCGGGTAAGAACAATCGTGAGAATATCCGGGATTTGTTTACCTGCTTTTTTGATGATGTCGTATGTCCTGCGGCCTATTATGATGACGCCCACCCGTTTGGCTGTAGAGACAAATGCTTGCCCGTCTTCTTTGGAACTCCAGTCTGCAGAATCGTCTTCGCGCGCAATCTGGCCGTTTAAGCTCATGACCAGATAGAGAATTGTTTTCATAGGTTCAAGTTATACCGTAATTATGACGCTCAAGCAACAATGGTATAATTTCTCCATGAGCTCAGCTGACATACGCCGCAGATATATCGAGTTTTTCACATCCCGGGGTCATACGGAGATTCCGTCCGCACCGCTTGTGCCCCTCAATGATCCGACAACTCTTTTTACCTCTTCGGGTATGCAGCCGCTGATTCCTTATTTGCTGGGGGAGTCACACCCGTCGGGCACAAGACTCGTAGACAGCCAAAAATCTTTCCGTGCTCAGGATATTGAGGAAGTGGGAGACAACAGGCATACAACATTTTTTGAAATGCTTGGCAACTGGTCGTTGGGGGATTATTTCAAAAAGGAACAGATTTCCTGGATCTGGGAGTTTCTCACAAAAGAATTAGGATTACCCGAAGAGCGATTGCATGTCTCGGTGTTTGAAGGAGGCCACGGGGTTCCTAAGGACGAAGAGTCAGCTGCGATATGGAAAACTCTTGGAGTGCCCGACACGCGGATTTCCTATTACGGGGTTGGTAAAAATTGGTGGAGCAGATCAGGTGAGCCGGACAAGATGCCTGCGGGTGAACCGGGTGGTCCTGACAGCGAAGTGTTTTTTGATTTTGGGGAAGAGTTCGGGCTGCACGAGAAGTCTTCTTTTAAGGACGAACAATGTCATCCCAACTGTGACTGCGGACGGTTTATGGAAATAGCAAACTCTGTGTTTATGCAGTATCAAAAACAAAAAGACGGGAGCCTTAAAGAGCTTGTTCAGAAAAATGTAGATTTCGGTGGAGGACTTGAGCGACTGGCTGCAGCGGTAAACAATGATCCGGACGTTTTCAAAACAGACTTGTTTGTTCCCGTCATTCACATAATTGAACAAAGTGCAGGCAAAAAGTACGGAGAGACAGAAGATGTCACACGGGCAATGCGCATCATCGCAGATCATATGAAAGCTGCTGTCATGGTGGCGGCAGATGGAGTTGTACCGGGCAATAAAATGCAGGGATATGTATTGCGACGATTGATACGCAGGGCCATGCTGTACGGACGCTCTTTGGGAATGGGCGAAAATCTCAACTGGATTGTCGGCCTTATTCCCTCAATTGTCAGCATATATAAAGAGGCCTATCCGGATGTTGCCCAAAAGAAGGATGAGCTTGCCACGCTCTTATCTGAAGAAGCCAACCGGTTTGGAAAATCTCTTGCGAAGGGACTGGCCGAAATCGAAAAGATGACGACGCTTGATGCCAAATCTGCATTCTATCTCTATGAAAGCTTTGGATTTCCGTGGGAAATGACTGAAGAAATTGCGGTCAAACGCGGAGAGAAGCCAGACAGAAAACAATTCGAAGAGGAGTTTGCCCGCCATAAAGAGCTTTCACGTACGGCCGCTGCAGGGATGTTTAAGGGAGGACTTGCTGATCACAGCGAGCAAACGGTAAGGCTGCACACCGCGCACCATCTGCTTTTGGCGGCACTGCAAAAAGCTGTTGATCCTGCTATAAAACAGAGGGGGAGCAATATAACTGCCGAACGCTTGCGCATGGATATTAATTTTGCTCGTAAGCTGACGGCTGAAGAAATCAAAAAGACAGAGGAGCTCGTGAATGAACAGATTGCAGCAAACCTTCCTGTGACACGCGCGGAAATGGCTCGTGAAGAAGCAGAAAAGATTGGTGCACAAATGGAATTCGGTCAGAAGTATCCGGAGCGTGTCAGCGTATATTTTGTTGGGCCACAGATGGATTATTTTTCCGCAGAATTTTGCGGAGGACCACACGTTTCCTTTACAGGCGAGCTGGGCCACCTTACAATAATTAAAGAAGAGTCGGCGGGCGCCGGCGTGCGTCGTCTGTACGCAACACTTACTCATGAATCTGCCAAAACTAGTAACGCAACTTATCCACCCCAAGCCTGAAGATCGGGAGCTTTTTCTTTCATTGCTTCTTGATATTGATGTGATAGCCGCCGCCGCATGGTATGTGGATCCCGCAGGTCAACCGCATCTACTCTCACATGCCAGTGCGCACGTTGCAGCAGACAGCTGGGAACATCGTACTGAGATGACAGACAGCCTTCTTACCGTTGTTGAGGATAAAGCAGGAAGCAAAACAGCTATTTCCAAAGTGGTTTTAGGTCTTCCTCAGCGATATCTTGCAGCAGACGGTTCCATAGCCTCAAATGTCCGGGCACCCATTAAGGTGCTCACACGAGCGCTTGATTTGTCGGCGGTAGGATTTGTGCCCGTGCATGAAGCGCTGGCATATATGCTCAAGCGCGAGGATGGCGTCCCGGCAAGTGCAATATTTCTTGATATTACCAAGGAAGATGTCACTGTTTTTCTTTACCGCGTCGGAAATCTGGTGGGAAGCGAAAGTATGTCTCTTTCGCCGGATATGACCGTCCGGCTGGAAGAAGTTTTGAAAAAATTTCAGGATCACGATGTGTTACCATCCCGCATGCTTTTATACGGGGCAGACAGCGCTAAAGTAGAAGAGATAAGGGCCGAACTTCTGAAATATCCCTGGACTACGCGGGCGAATTTTTTGCACTTCCCGAAGATAGAAACATTGCCCATAGATGCTCCCATCGGCGCTGTCTGTTTTGCCGGAGCAAGGGAGCTAGGCGGAACGATTGCACAGGCTCCTGCTATGGATGAAGCACTTGCCTCACCGGAGGAGGAGCAGGTTGAAGCTCCAGAAGAAAAAACTGAAATACCCGTTGATGAAACATCCAATGTCGTCGAAGTAGCCCCCGAAGACCTTGGATTTAAAAGTAATACTGACGTACTTGCGTCGGTTGCTCCGCCAGTGTCGCCCTCTGAGGACTCACAGGCGAAACTTGATATTTCCGGATTTATTGCAGGGATAGGAGCATGGCAACAAAAATTGCCAAAGCTTTCTCTGCCTACGGGAACGAACCGCATGGCGCCGATTATCATGGCGGCACTGCTAGTCATAGCGCTTTTGGGAATTGGATACTGGAGTCTGCCTAAGGCCACCATAACCGTGTTGGTATCTCCTAAAACTATTCAAAAAACTGCAACAGCTACCGTAAGTCCGACGGCAACGGCCGTCGATACTGCGGCGAGCATCGTGCCCGGAAGCGTGCAGGAGAAATCCGTAACAGGAGAAAAAACCCTTGCCGTTACCGGTAAAAAAAATGTGGGAGACCCCGCCAAGGGCACCGTGACTATTTACAACAAGGCGACCGCAGCGCGCATATTATCGAAAGGGGCTGTCCTCACTTCCGGGTCATTGCAGTTTACGCTGGATGAAGAAGTGCAGATAGCATCGGCCACAGAAAAATTAGGGGGGAAAGATTATGGATCCAAAGATGCCCTCATAACAGCTTCGGCCATAGGCCCGGCAAGTAATCTTCCCGCCGGCACAGAGTTTATTTTTAGAGGAATAGATCGTGAGTCTTTGTCCGCAAACAACGGGCAAGCGCTTGCGGGAGGTACAAGCCGCGAAGTTACTGTCGTATCCCGTGCGGATTATGACGCTGTCGTAAAAGCACTGACCGATGAGTTGCTGACAAAAGCCAAAGAAGAATTGGCGGGTGGCGTGGAGGGGGGACAGAGACTGATTGACGCTACAGTAAAAACAGCGGTAACCGAAAGAACCTTCGCTCAGGAGCTGGATCAGGAAGCTCAGGCGGTGAGCGGTAAAATAACCCTTACCATTAGCGGACTTTCCTACAACGAGGGAGACCTTTCGGCAATGCTTAGCGGATTGGCCCAGCCTGATGTGCCCTCAGGATATACGCTTGCACCCAGCAGAACATCTGTAACGATAAATAGTGCGCAAGTACAGACCAATGGGAATGTGCGGATGGGATTGGGCTTTTCTGCACTTGCCCTCCCGCAGATGGATGAAGCCGCCCTAAAATCTGCAATTACCGGCAAGAGCCTTGACGGAGCAAAAGAGGCGCTTTCGGGCTTTGAGGGGGTAGCCGGCATAGAGGTGGCGTTCAGGAACTCGCCCTGGAAAAATCGTCTTCCTGTCAATAGAAATAATATTTCCATCTCCGTAGCTATTTCGCAATAAACACCATGATGTACCGTTACGTAAAAGCGCAACCGAAGCGCCCGCTAAGAAGACCTGTGCTTATCTCGTATCTGCTTATGGCAGTGGGGGGATTTATCCTTATGTGGACTGCCTGGCCGATTATTTCTTTTATGGTTATGCGGCAGGGACTGTTTGCATCACAGGTAAGTCCTATTGCCGAAAGCGCATTTTCTCCTGTTGTTCTTGCTGCGCAGGCTGATAAGGCGTTGGATTATACCAACCCGAATTTGTGGTTTCCTACAAAGCCGCAGAAAAACATTGTCGCACCGGTAACAAGCTACACGATTAGCATACCCAAGTTAAAAATTAGTAATGCCCTGGTGGTTATTGCAGGTGATGATCTTAATAAAAGCCTTATTCATTATGGTGGTACGGGACTGCCCGGAGAGTACGGGACGACCGTTATTTTCGGCCATTCCACCTTGCCGCAGTTTTATGACCCAAAGAATTATAAATCGATTTTTTCGCTCCTCCCGACTCTTACCATCGGGGATGAGTTTTTTGTCACGTATGACAATATTACGTATACCTACATCATCGAAGAAATGATCGTCACAAGTCCTACAGATCTTACTCCGCTGGAGCAGCGATTCGATGATTCGCACCTTACGCTTATTACCTGCGTTCCCCCCGGTACCTATTGGGAGCGTTTAAACGTCCGCGCCCGATTGCAAAGATTGTAAGCGCATTACGTGTATGAAAAATAATCAACAGTTGGCTATCGAGGCCATAAAGAAAAAATTAGTGGGCAAATCACTTTCCTATAATGAAATATTTGCAATCATGGACGAAATTGCGAGCAAGCGCCTGAGTCCGGTATTAACGACATATTTTGCCGCAGCAGGTTTTAAAGAAGGATTTAGTAATGACGAGCTGTATTCGTTGACAAAAGCGATGGTCGCCACCGGCCCCACACTTCATTTTAAGGGCATTGTGGCGGACAAGCATTCCACGGGTGGCGTAGCAGGCACGCGCACTACGATGATACTCGTTCCTATTATCGCAGCCGCCGGCTTTAAGATCCCCAAGAATTCTTCTCGGGCTATCACCTCGCCATCCGGCACTGCAGATACTATGGAGGTAGTTGCGCCGGTAAATTTTACCCCCAAGCAAATCGAGCGCTTAGTAGATAAAGTAGGCGGATGTATTGTATGGGGAGGACATCTGGGTCTGGCGCCTGCGGACGACGTTATTATTCAGGTGGAGCAGCCTTTGGCGTTTGAGTCGTTTGACAAAATTATCGTTTCGATTATGGCAAAAAAGATAGCATCGGGAGCTACCCACGTCGTGCTTGATGTGCCCGTAGGGCCAACCATGAAGATCCAGCATTTTAAGGATGCTGAAATTATTGCACGAAAATATACGTACCTTGCCAAGAAATTTGGCATGAAGGTTGCGATAGATACCAGCGAAATCCGACAGAGTGCGGGACGGGGAATCGGGCCGGTCTTGGAAGCCAGAGATATTTTTCAGGTTTTGGAGCAACAGCCCGAGCGGCCGCTTGCTCTTGAGGCCAAGGCCTTGCGCTTGGCAGGAAAACTCCTCACGCTTTGTTACGAAGACAGTCCCAAGATGAAGCATTTAAACGGAGAGGAAGCCGCCCGGGAAATTCTTTCTTCCGGTAAGGCGTTAGAAAAAATGAAGCAGATTATTAAAGCACAGGGGGGTGATCCTACGGTGACAAGTGCAAAGCTTATTCCGGCGAAAGAAATGTATGAAGTGAGAGCCGCTAAAAAAGGAATAATAAATGGTATCCATAATCAGCAGATTACGATAATCTGCCGAATTTTAGGATGCCCCATGGACAGGCGGGCCGGCATGTATCTGAATCGTAAGCTTGAGGAGCGGGTGGACAAGGGTGATATACTATGTACGCTCTACAGTTCAGATAAGTGGCGGCTGAAAGAAGCAGCAGAAACGTTAAAGTTGTCACCAGTCTATACCGTTGAGTAAAACTCTGTATGTTAAAAAATATTGTTGCTCCAGTTCAGGCGTGGCTTTTGTCACAGGGCCGCTGTGTGGGATGTGGTCGTGATCTTCCCAAGAAAAAAGGTGACGGACTCGTGCGGGTAGATTGTGAGTGCGGACGCATTTATATGTATGATGCCCAGGCGGATAAATATCGACGGGCAAATCTTAATGAAATCCGATAATCCATTAGCCCATACAAGTACACGCATCCTCATTCTTTTCTTTGTCATCGCTGCTTTTATCGGTGCTGCAGCTCTTTGGTGGAAGGATGCAATTGCCCCGGTAAGTCCACAGGATACAGAATCGGTCATTTTTGTTGTGCGGCCGGGAGATAGCGGCGAGGATATCGCTCTTAATCTTTCTTCACAAAAACTTATACGAAGCGCCATCGGCTTTAGACTTCTTCTGATGACGATGGGCATTGAGCGTGACTTGCAGGCAGGAGACTTCCGGCTCAATCGAACTATGAATGCTACCCAAGTCGCCGAAGAGTTAACACACGGCTCGCTGGACGTATGGGTTACTACCCTTGAGGGATGGCGGGTTGAAGAAGTTGCCAATAAGCTTGCGAAAGAGTTGGATATCCCCGAGCAATTATTTTTGGAACATGCCAAAGAAGGATATATGTTCCCGGATACCTATCTTATTCCCCGGGAAGCAACTCCTGCGGCAATCGCACAGCTTTTCTTAAATACATTTGAATTGCGTACTCCCCCGGAAATGCGCCGTGCTGCTCAAAACGTAGGCCTGACGTTTGAGGAAGCCGTGGTTCTTGCTTCCATAGTGGAGCGTGAAGGAAGAAGCAATCAAGATAGGCCGATTATTGCAGGCATTCTTCTTAACCGTCTTAATATTGGTATGCCCCTGCAGGTTGATGCTACGCTTCAGTATGCTCTGGGCTATCAGGCACAGGAAAAAACATGGTGGAAGCGAGGGCTGACGGATGNNATGCCCATCCGGGCCTTCCTCCCGCACCGATAGCAAATCCGGGATTGGCATCCATTCAGGCGGTTTTGTATCCCGAGGATTCGGAGTACTTCTATTATTTGCATGATCCCTCCGGAGTGGCTCACTACGCAACAACCCTGGATGAGCACAATGCAAATGTGCGAGAGTATCTTCAGTAATGAAACGCCTCGGAGTTTTCTTTTTGCTTCTTTTTGTCATGTGCATAGGTGGAGTGCCTTCTGTGTTTGCCGCGGATGAACGGATTGCTCTTTATGATGTAGACATTGCCATACAAAAAGATGGAACCTTTCGGGTTTCTGAAACGATCCGTTATGACTTTGACGATCTTGTGCGTCATGGTATTTTTCGCACAATCCCATTTGTTAAAACAAGCCAGGAGCAAAAAAGGTTTGCGATGGATATTTTTGATATCCAGGTGACGGACGAAAAAGCACAAGCATATCCGTTTACCACATCAACTGACTCCTCCGAAATAGAGCTAAAGATAGGGGACCCGGATAAAACGATAAGCGGTATGCATTCCTACGCCATCGGATACACGGTGGCCGGCGGACTTACGTATTTTTCTGATCATGACGAATTGTACTGGAATGCGGTGGGGAATGACTGGGAAGTGCCCATTGAAAAAGCTCATATCACAGTGCGTCTGCCTGAGCAGATGCCTATAGAGAATCTGCGCGTGTCGTGTTTTACTGGCGCTGCAGGTTCAACGGCCTCAGAATGCGTTGCCCGGACTGTCAATACAACGACGCTTGAAGTATCTACCACGGAGCCTCTCGCTCCCTACGAAGGGCTTACGCTTGTTGCCGGTTTTCCTGCGGGGATTGTTGCAGTATCGGAGCCCCGGCTTTTGGATGCTCATACATACACGTGGTGGTGGAGCGTGCTCGTTGTGTTGTTTTCTTTTTTTCTGTGGCTTCTTGCAATTACCTGGTACATACTCACTCCTTTGTACATTATGTATCGGTGGCACCGCTATGGGAGAGATCCTAAGCCGCCCATGGGAGAAGTGCGGGCTTGGTATGCAGCTCCAACAGGAAAAGGAGGACGGAAATTGACACCCGGCGAGACAGGAGCGCTTATTGATGAGCATGTGGGCATGCATGAGATTGTCGCAACCATTGTCGATTTGGCAAGGCGCGGATATTTCTCTATAGAAGAACGTAAAGCAAACGACTTTTATCTGCACAAAAAAACAGGGTCTCTGCAGGAGCTTGTTCCGCACGAGCGTACGTTATTTGATGCACTCTTTTCCAAGAAGGATGAGGTACGGCTGAAAACCGCTGATTTAATAAAGCCTGTGGAAACGGCAAAGACACAACTCTATGAGGCGATGGTTCATGAAAATCTATTTCCTCATAATCCGTATTGGCTGCGATTCAAATATTATGCACTTGCCGTTGTTGCCTTGGTTACACAAAATTATCCTTTGACAGTGATCGCATTTTTCTTCGGTCGCGCCATGCCCCGAAAAACAGAAGAAGGTGCCCAAGCAGCAGCAATAGCGCGGTCCACGCGCAACTTTATTACGAGTCAAAAAAAGCAGTTTGCGTTTCAGGCAAAGCATAAGATGCTTTTTGAAAAACTGTTACCGGTTGCCGTTGCTTTTGGTGTGGAAGAAATTTGGGCGAAGCGTTTTTCCAAGATCGCTGTCCCTCCTCCTGATTGGTATTCGGGAAGCTCAGCACATCATTTTAAAACGTCGGTATTCGTCCATACTTTAAATCGTTCATTTACTTCTTCTGTTGCAAAAGCTGCAACGCCCACGTCTTCATCGTCAGGTTTTTCTTCTGGTTTCTCCGGAGGGTCTTCCGGTGGTGGCGGAGGCGGTGGTGGCGGAGGGAGCTGGTAATCTGATACAATACGGCCATGAATACAAAACTCTTTGTCGGTGGTATAGCGTGGGCGACGACGGAAGACTCATTAAAGGCTGCATTTGGTCAGGCAGGTACGGTCGTATCGGCACAGATACTTACCGATAGAGAAACAGGCAGATCCCGCGGATTCGGATTTGTTGAAATGGCTTCTGCAGAAGAAGCCCAGAAAGCGATTGAGATGTGGCATGAAAAAGAACTGGACGGCCGCACGTTAATCGTTAACGAAGCCCGACCTATGACTGACCGTCCTCCCCGAAGCTTTGGTGGCGGAGGCGGAGGCAGGTTTGACCGACGCGGTGGCGGAGGCGGGGGCGGATACCGACCCTCTGGTGGCGGACGCGGTGGTGATCGTGGGGGCCGGGGCGGCGGACGTCGTGACCGACGCGGTGGCGGAGGCGGTTACGGAGATGACACCGGCGGACGCGACTGGTAACCTACTTCTGTTTAGGAGTCGTCTGACGTTTTTTTACCTTCTGTAGGCTATACATGATCCGTTCGTGGAGATTTATGTCTTTGATGCGTGCAAAACGCATAATGGCAACGAGTATGTCCCCAAGTTCCTGCTCATAGGTTTCATCCTCCTGAGCTGCCAGGTTAGTTCCTTTGCGTCCGTGTTTTGCTAAATAGGCGCGGGCCATTTCGCCGACTTCTTCTACCAGGCTCAGAATCAGAAATGACCCATACTCTTCAGAGTATTTTACTTTTTTGTCAGCCGCATCCATAAAGCGGAAGTATTCGGCAAAGGGAGAGGCGATAAACTGTTTCTTTTTTGTCATAAAGCTATTATACTTCACCCACAGGTATGAAAGGAATCGCAGTCGTCGTCGGGGCGTTGCTTTTAGTAAGTATCCTCTGGATACGAAACACATCGCAAGTCCAGCCGCCGGCGCAAATAAATACATCTATGACACAAGCACCCGCAATGCAAATTGATACCGCAAAGTCGTACACCGCAACCCTGAAAACGACGGAGGGCGACATAACACTTACACTGCATGCCGATAAAATGCCAGTAACCGTTAATAATTTTGTCACACTTGCCCGGGATGGTTTTTATAACGACACAATATTTCATCGGATCATCGAAGGTTTTATGATCCAAGGAGGAGATCCAAAAGGTGATGGAACCGGTGGTCCGGGGTATCGTTTTGATGACGAGCTTTTTGAAGGGGAATATGATCGCGGGGTGGTTGCCATGGCAAACGCAGGGCCAAACACGAATGGCAGCCAGTTTTTTATTATGCACGCGGACTATCCCTTGCCAAAAAATTATGTCATCTTTGCACATGTCCTGTCAGGTATGGAAGTCGTTGATGCGATAGCGACAGCCGAGGTGCGCACGAATGCAATGGGAGAAGCTTCTTCTCCTGTCTCTCCGGTGACGATAGACGAAGTTGTGATAACAGAAGAGTAAGAGTCTATGGCTATGTTGCGAGATAAGTATTCCGCCGTGTGGGTATCCTATTCCTCAATCCGGGATTATCTGAAATGTCCCCGTGCATACTTTCTTAAGAACGTATACCGAGACCCCAAGAGTAATCGGAAGATAACTATCATGCAGCCGCCTTTGGCATTGGGTCAGGTTGTCCACGAGGTGATTGAATCACTTTCTGCGCTGGCAGCAGAAGACCGTTTTAAGATTCCGCTTGAAGAAATTTTTGAACAACGATGGGCAAGAATAAGTGGAAACAAAGGTGGATTTGTCGATGCCGAAGAAGAACAGCGCTTCAAGGTGCGAGGCCTGGAGATGATTAAGCGTGTGGCAGCCCACCCGGGTCCTATTGCGCAAAAAGCGATTAAGATACGGCAGGACCTTCCTAATTTTTGGCTCTCTGATAAAGACAATATTATTCTGTGCGGTAAGATTGACTGGCTTCGGTACAACGAGGGGGACGATAGCGTTACTATTATTGATTTTAAAACCGGCAAGTTTGATGAAGATCCGGACTCACTGCAGCTGCCCATCTATCTTTTGCTTGCCAAGAACTGTCAGACAAAGCGAGTGAGCGGTGCCGCGTATTGGTATCTTGATCGGGACAATGAGCTTATGGACGTGGCGCTTCCGGATGAAAAAGAAGCATTTGAAAAAGTAAGCGAAGTGGCGCGCAGGGTTGAGCTTGCCCGCAAGCTCGAGCGGTTTGTGTGTCCCCGGAAAGACGGGTGCGGTGCATGCCGCCCATTCGAAGCCATCCTCAAAGGAGAAGCGCAGCATATAGGGATAAATGAATTTAATGCAGATGTATACGTCCTTCCGCACGCTGCAAAAAATTAATGTAGCCGGCAGTTATGAAATGGAGAAAATGGATAACGGTTGTTTTGGGACTGGGTTTTCTTATATATACCTTTGTATTCGTCGCGCGTGATCTTGCTCCGTTTTTAAAATTTGGCTACCCGGGAGTTTTTCTTTTTAATCTTGTGGGACCGGGCATGTTTCTCATTCCTTTTTTGGCTCCTCATATGAATGTTCCCGTCCTCGCGTTTGTTTCAGCGCTGGGCATGGCTTTCAATGACAGCGTGAGCTGGATGGTGGGTAAAAACGGAGATGTGGTGCTGCCACGAAGCAATCGGATAGCGCGTATTGAAGGGATCATGAAAAAGTACGGACCGTTCGCGTTATTCTTCTGGGCACTTATTCCCTTCCCGTACGATCTTATTGGTATTATTGCCGGCTACCTGCAGGTTCCCTATCGTTTTTTTGTTTTAGCAACCTTTTTAGGCAGGTTCGTGCGCTTTCTTCTTTTGGGATTTGGCACAATTGCAATTGTCACTTGACAATATTTTTTATCGCCGTATAATAAGCCATAAGTAAATAGCCAATAGAGGCGAACGTTCATTGTTCGCTTCTTTTTGTCGTTCTCTACGGGGATTACTGAATGTCACATACCACCGACTCAAACAATCGACTTTATTGGGGGAAAAATTATCCTGATCTTCCCCAACTTGATCTTACACTGGTACAGCGCGAATCTTATCAGTGGTTTTTGGAACAGGGGATAAAAGAACTTGTAGAAGAAGTGACTCCCATGACGGATTTTACCGGCAAAAATTGGGAGCTTACGTTTGGCGACTATTACTTCGGACGTCCCCGTCTTATTCCCCAGCAGGCCCGGGAAAAGGGATTAACGTATGACATGCCTTTGAAAATCAAGGCGACTCTTGCAAACAAGCAGACCGGTCAGCAGATTTCCCAGGAAGTATTTTTGGGTGACATTCCTGCGATGACTGAGCATGGGACCTTTATCATCAACGGAATTGACCGATGCGTCGTAAATCAGCTTGTCCGTTCCCCCGGTATTTATTTCACCGGAACTGTTGATCCGACGACCGGACGCACGCTGTACAGCGCAGAAATCCGTCCGATGCACGGAAGCTGGCTCGAGTTTTTCATAACCCGCGGAGACGTGCTGATGGTGCGCATTGACCGCCGCCGTAAATTTGTTGCTTCCACATTCCTCCGTGCAGTCGGATTTGGAACGAATGAAGAAATTAAAGCAGCATTGGCAGCCGCAGATGTGAATCCCGACCACCGTTATTTGGAGGCTACCTTCGCAAAAGACACCACAACGACCCAAAACGAAGCAGTATTGGAGTTGTATCGTAAATTAAGACCCGGCGAGCCTATTGTTCTTGATAATGCACAAGAGCTTCTTCGGACAATGTTTTTTGACTATCGCAGATACTCTCTTGAGCGCGTGGGTCGGTACAAAATGAATAAAAAGTTAGGGTTGAATGTTTCAAACAGCAAAGAGCATTGGGTATTAACACGCGAAGACATCATTGGTGCCCTCACATATGTGATGGGACTCGCCAATGGGACAGGCGACATTGATGATATTGATCACTTGGGCAACCGCCGTGTCAGACGGGTGGGTGAGCTCGTTGCTACGAATGCATTCCGGGTGGGCCTTTTGCGTTTAGAGCGTTCTATCCGTGAGAAAATGAGCTTGGCAGGCCCTGCTGCTGAGGATTTGACCCCTTCACACTTAGTGAACGCACGTCCAATTATTGCTGCTATCAATGACTTTTTCAGAACCAGCCAGCTTTCAACTATTTTAGATCAGACCAACCCGCTTTCAGAAATTGATAATTTGCGCCGCCTGACCGTTATGGGCATCGGCGGAATTTCCCGTGAGCGCGCATCATTCTCCATCCGTGACATTAATGCTTCTCAGTACGGACGCATTGATCCGGTCCGTAGCCCGGAAGGTCCGAATATCGGTTTGGTGACATATATGTCCTTGTATGCACGAATTAATGAATACGGATTTTTGGAATCACCGTATCGTAAAGTCGAAAAGGTTGTCCACAATGGCAAAGAGCGTATGAAGGTGAGCGGCGAGATTGTCTATCTTGACGCAAATGACGAAATGTATCATTACGTCACTCACGCAGGAATACCGATGGATGCGGAGGGATATATCACTGATGACCGTGTGCCTGTACGGTACAAAGGTGATTATTCAGAAACAGATGCGACAGTCGTTGAGTATATGGACATGGTGCCGCGCCAAGTAGTAGGAGCTCCAGCCTCACTTATTCCATTTTTGGCTCATGACGAAGCAAACCGTGCGCTTATGGGTACGCACATGCAGTGCCAGGCAGTACCGCTTCTTAATCCGCAGTCGCCGGTTGTGGGAACGGGTATGGAGAGCGCAATTGCCGCATCCATGGGCCGTGTTGTCCGGGCGCCTGAAGAAGGAAAGATTGTGTATGCGGACGCCGCGATGGTCATTTTTGAAGAAAAAGACGGCAGTAAGCAGACCTATACGGTTGAAAAATATGTCCGTTCCGCACAGTCTACCTGTTACAACCAGAAAGTATTAGTCAAAACAGGTGACAAAGTAAAAGCAGGAACTGTTCTTATTGAAAGCCCGGCAAGTGAAGGCGGAGAGCTTGGGCTTGGAGCAAACCTTACGATTGCATACATGAGCTATGAAGGATTGGGCTACGAGGACGCTATTGTTATTTCAGACCGTTTGGTCAAAGAAGATGTATTAACCTCAGTTCATATAGAAGAAGAAGACTGCAGCGTGGTGGATACCAAACTCGGACCCGAAGAAACAACACGCGATATCCCCAATGTCGGAGAAGAAGCGCTTCGAAACCTGGACGAAAACGGTATTGTCGTTGTTGGGGCAGAAGTCGGACCAAATGATATCCTGGTCGGTAAAATTGCTCCAAAAGGTGAAACTGAGCTGACTGCAGAAGAGCGGTTGCTGCGGGCTATCTTCGGAGAAAAAGCACGGGAAGTGCGCGATACATCGCTCCGTATGCCTCATGGACAACGCGGAACGGTTATTGACGTAAAGATTTTGGACAAAGAAGCAGGGGATGAGTTGGAGCCAGGAACAAACAGAAAAATTGTAGTCAAGGTTGCCCAGATGCGTAAAGTTCTCGTCGGAGACAAACTTGCGGGACGTCATGGAAACAAAGGAGTCATCTCCAAGATCGTTCCTCAGGCAGACATGCCATATATGGCAGACGGAACGGTCGTAGACGTTATTATTTCTCCTCTTTCTGTATTGTCCCGTATGAATCTTGGCCAGCTTTTGGAGTCTCACTTGGGTCTTGCCATGAAAAAGCTGAATGCCAAAGTGGCACTGCCCGTTTTTGAAAATGTGGCAGAGGATGCAATGTTGTCAAAACTTACAGAAGCAGGCATGGATGTCTCGGGGAAAAGCGTTTTGTATGACGGAAAAAGCGGCGAAGCCTACAAGGAAAAAATTGTTGTCGGTACCGGATACATTATGAAGCTCATCCACATGGTCGAAGACAAAACGCACGCACGCTCAACAGGACCATACTCACTCGTGACCCAGCAGCCTTTGGGCGGAAAAGCACAAATGGGAGGACAGCGCTTGGGAGAAATGGAAGTCTGGGCTCTTGAGTCTCATCGAGCAGCGCATATCCTTCAGGAAATGCTTACGATCAAATCTGACGATGTGGTGGGACGTGCCAAGGCGTTTGAAGCTATTGTTAAGGGCACGGATATCCCTGCCTCAACTGTCCCTGAGTCATTTAAAGTGTTGGTGAAAGAATTACAGGCATTAGGATTGCTGGTTGTGCCCACGGGCGTGGTCACAGCAAAGCAACAGCTTGCAGCCGATGCGCCCGCAGCGCCTGCCATAGCCGCTACTTCAACAGCAACAGATGATCAGGTAAAAAAGCAGGGCGAGGAACTCGCTGAAGCAAGCGGCCAGACGGTTGTTGCATCAGAAGAGGCACCGGCAGAGGCACCGGTGAAAGAATAAAGGCACATATGGATAAAAAAGGAAATTTTGCAAATATTGTAGACTTTTCGGGTCTTAAGGTGACTCTCGCATCGCCTGAGCAGATTAAGGGCTGGTCATACGGTGAAATAACCAAACCGGAAACGATTAACTACAGAACGCTTAAGCCTGAGAAAGACGGCTTGTTTGATGAGCGCATCTTCGGACCTACGAAAGACTGGGAATGTTATTGCGGTAAATATAAGCGCATCCGTTATCGGGGGATTGTCTGCGATAAATGCGGCGTTGAAGTGACACAAAGCAAAGTCCGACGTGAGCGAATGGGCCACATTAATCTCGCAGCGCCGGTGGTTCACGTATGGTTCTTTAAAGGAGCTCCGTCGAAACTTTCTCTTTTGTTGGACATAAGCCCCAGAGCGCTTGAAGGCGTTATTTATTTTGCTCAGTATCTCGTTACCAATGTCGACGAGCAGAAGAAAAAGAAGGTATTAGAAGAGTTGGCCGCGACAGGTGAAAAGCGTTTTGCAGAATTGGATAAGCGGTATGCAGCGGATAAAGAAAAGAAGATGAAGGAGCTTAAGGCGGAGAAATCCGAAACGAAAAAGCAGGCGCAAAATCCGGAAGTACAGGATATGGCATTGGGAGAGTTAACGCTTCGTGAGCGCCAGCAGATGGCAGTCATGGATGAGCAGTACGCAAAAGAAAAGGAAAAGATTAAGGAAATTACGGATTCACTCACAGCCATTGTTAAAAGCATCAAAGTCTTCTCAACCATCACTGAAGATGAGTATCTCCGTCTGTTTGAATATGATGCGGCAGAATGTTTCGATGTGGGAATGGGAGCGGAAGCGGTATTGGAAGTTATAAAGAAACTTGACCTTGATAAGCTCGCTGCTGATTTGCGTGAGGAAATCCGTGAAACGTCAGGGCAACGGCATATCAAAGCCACAAAGCGTCTTCGCGTTGTCGACGGCATGCGCAAAGCAGGCATTGTCCCTTCATGGGTTATTTTATCTTTGCTTCCGGTCATTCCGCCTGACCTCCGACCGATGGTGCAGTTAACCGGTGGAAGATTTGCAACCAGCGACTTAAATGATCTTTACCGACGCGTCATTAACCGCAATAACCGACTGAAGCACCTTATGGATCTGGGAGCGCCGGAAATTATCCTGCGCAACGAGAAGCGCATGTTGCAGGAAGCTGTAGACAGCTTAATTGATGCAACACAGCGTCCGTCTTCCCGCGCGGTTATCCAGCCTTTGCGCTCACTTTCCGACATGTTGCGGGGTAAGCAGGGACGATTCCGCCAGAATCTTCTGGGTAAGCGCGTCGATTATTCCGGCCGTTCCGTTATTGTTGTAGGACCGGAGCTTAACTTGACCCAGTGCGGTATTCCTAAGGAAATGGCGCTGGAGATGTTTAAGCCGTTCGTGCTTCGCGAACTTATCGTTCGGGGGATTGCACCGAACGTAAAGAATGCGAAGAACGTCCTGGAGCGCCGCACGCCTGAGGTTTTTGATATTCTGGAAGAGATTACCCGCAATCATCCGGTGCTTCTTAACCGCGCACCGACGCTGCACAAACTTGGAATTCAGGCATTTTATCCGGTGCTTATTGAGGGATCAGCGATTCGTATTCATCCGTGTGTCTGCGCAGGATACAATGCTGACTTTGACGGAGATCAAATGGCTGTCCACATTCCGCTTTCGCAGGAAAGCCAAAAAGAGGCAGTTGCCCTCATGCTTCCGACCCACAACCTGCTCAAGCCGGCAGACGGATCTCCTATTACCGTTCCTAACAAGGAAATGGTTATCGGATGCTACTACCTGACAACCGTTGATCCTTCCAAAGAAGGAAGAGACGAAAAAGAGCTGCCGATATTTGCTGATGAGCAGGATGCCATTTATGCCAACCAGGCGGGACGCGTTGAGCTTCGTGAGCCGGTGCGCCTTCGCGTAGGTGGTGCTTTCCTCACGACTACCGTCGGAAGAATTTTGTTCAATGAAATACTTCCGGAAAAGCTTCGGTTTGTTAACACGCCGGTAAAGGCAGCTACGGTTAAGACTATCGTGACAAAGGCATTTGCGCTGTACAGCAAAGAGGAAGTGGTGGCACTCATTGATGCTATTAAAAATCTCGGATTCTGGGGAGCAACATTGTGCGGCGGATTATCAGTCTCTGTATTTGATAATCAGTCCGTTCCCGAGAAAAATACCAATATTGCTGAAGCTGAAGAAAAGGTAAAAGAAGTAGACCAGAATTATCAGCAGGGACTTATTACGCTTGAAGAGAAAAAGCGTCTTTCAAATGAAATTTGGATTGAAGTGACAGAGCGTATTGCGGACATTACCTGGCAGAGGCTGCCGGCAGCAAACCCGGTGAAGATGATTATAGACTCAGGAGGAGCACGTGCTTCCAAAGACCAACTGAAGCAGCTTTGTGCTATCAAAGGCCTTGTGGTTGATCCGTTGGGTAAGATCGTTGAACTGCCTACCAAGAGCAACTACCGCGAAGGATTGTCTATTTTTGAATACGTGACCAGCACGCGCGGATCACGAAAAGGTCTTACGGATTCTGCTCTTAAGACCGCAGATGCCGGATACCTGACCCGTCGATTAGTGGACGCAGCCCATGACATGATCATCCGGACTGAGGACTGCGGAACCGACGAAGGGTGGGAGATTATACGGCATGAAGATCGCCAGGCTGCATTTACCAGCAGGGTAATGGGCCGATTTGCAGCAGTGGACGTTACCGCACCGAACAGCAAGAAAGTTCTCATCGCAAAAGGCGAGGAGATTACCGATGTAAATGCGAAGCTTTTGGACGAGCATGGTGTTGAGAGTCTTATTATCCGATCACCGCTCACATGTGCCGCGAAAGTCGGATTGTGCGCTACCTGCTACGGACGGGATTTTGCAACGACACTTCCTGTAGAGATGGGCACGCCGGTGGGAGTCGTTGCCGCCCAATCTATCGGAGAGCCCGGTACGCAGTTGACGATGCGGGTACGTCATGCCGGAGGAATCGTCGGCTTGGACGTGACACAAGGACTGCCTCGTGTAGAGGAATTGTTTGAGGTGCGTCTGCCGCGCGGTATGTCGCCGATTGCGGAAATTGCAGGAAAAGTAGAAGTGACCGAAACGGAGCAGGGCAATAAGGTTCGTATTAGAAATACCAACCTCAAGCCGCCGGAAGAGCGTGAGTATATGATCCCGTTGACCAGTGAGCTTAAGGTGAAAGACGGCGAGCTTATTGCGGCCGGAGACCAGCTTGCCAGCGGCTATCTGGACATCAAAGAAGTTCTGCAGGTTCGCGGAATGCGTGGAGCCCAGCGATATCTTATTACTGAGATTCAACGCGTATATGAGTCTCAGGGCATCATCATTCACGATAAGCATTTTGAAGTGATTGTACGTAAGATGAGCGATAAAGTACGGGTTGATTCTTCTGGCGATACAATGATGTTGCCGGGAGAATTGGTAGATCGCGCCCGCTTCCAAAGCGAGAATGCACGCGTGCTTGCCGAGGGTGGCGAGCCGGCAACCGCGCAGATTGTGTTGCTTGGTATTACGCGTACATCACTGTATACAGAGTCATGGCTTTCAGCGGCTTCCTTCCAGGAAACAACAAATGTCTTAACTGATGCGGCACTTGCCGGCAAAGAAGATAATTTGCTGGGTCTTAAAGAAAACGTTATAATCGGACGACTTATCCCCGTATCTCCGGAAAGAGCGCGGATAGCAAATTAATTGTATGCCGACCGTTAATCAACTTATCAAATACGGACGAAAATCAAAGTCCAAGAAGATCAAAGCCACTGCATTGAGGAAATTTTTTAATGCAAAAGATCAGGTGACGCATCAGGTTCCGGCACCGTTTAAGCGCGGAGTGGTAACGCTTGTGAAAACCATGACTCCTAAAAAACCGAACTCTGCATTACGCAAAGTTGCGCGTGTCCGTCTTTCAAACAAACAGGAAGTTACTGCTTATATTCCCGGCATAGGGCATGAGCTTGCGGAGCACGCAATAGTTTTAGTCCGGGGTGGCCGCGTTCCTGATTTGCCCGGTGTAAAATATCATATTGTTCGAGGAAAGTATGATAGCTCGGGTGTCGCAAATCGAAAGCAAGGCCGAAGCAGATATGGCAGCAAATCCGGTGGTTCAGGTCCTCAGGCCGCCGCCGCAAGTTAACCTATGGCACGTTCACGACGTACTACACGAGCTCTCCCTCCGGCTGATCCCATTTATCAAAATCGGCTGGTTACCCGATTGATCAATCGGATTATGGAACGTGGGAAAAAACAGACAGCCCAGGCGATCGTTTACAAAGCGTTTGAAATTATAAAATCCAAAGGGCTTGATGAAGTGAAAACCTTTGAAACTGCAGTAGGAAATGTCGGACCCAAGATGGAGGTACGCGCCCGCCGGGTAGGAGGAGCGTCATATCAGGTTCCGACGGAGGTGCGGGGGGATCGGCGTATTTCTTTGGCGCTTCGCTGGATCACAGGATATGCACACAACAGATCCAATAAGGAATTTAAAACATATGCAGAAAAGTTAGCAGCTGAACTTATGGACGCTGCAAACAATACCGGAGAGGCAATTAAAAAGCGAGATACCGTCCTTCGTAATGCAGAAGCCAACCGCGCATTTGCCCACTTTAAGTGGTAATGAACAAGACGGTGCTTGCGCATTTTTCCCGCGTGGATCCCACGCTTTCCCTTCTTTATACAAACGTTTCTCTCACTGACCTTGTCCCACGTAAGCCACGACAGTTTTTTGAGAGTTTATGCAATGAAATTATAAGCCAGCAGCTTTCGGGCCGGGTAGCGGCAGTGATAGAAAAAAGGTTTAAAAAATTATTTACGGGATCCATAACACCACAAAAAGTAGCAGCCATAAGTGAAGTTGAGCTTCGGGCAACCGGCATGTCGTGGTCCAAGGCCCGTTTTATTAAAGATCTTGCGCACAAAGTGCTTCATAAAGAGGTGAGCTTATCTCACTTAGAGACCTTGGATGACGCGAAGGTTATTGCGGAGCTTACCAAGGTAAAAGGCATAGGTCCCTGGACTGCTGAAATGTTTCTTATGTTTACCTTGGGCCGTGAGGATATATTTTCATTTGGCGATCTGGGATTAAAACGGGCAATACAAAAAGCCTACAGAATGAAAAAAGAACCAAGTCTCCTTCAGATGAAGAGACTGTCAAAAAAATGGAAGCCTTACCGCACTATCGCAGCCCGCGTTTTGTGGAAAAGCTTAGAGACGTCCGTTAGCTCCGCATCGCCAAAATAATCCTTTATCTTTTCTTGTATTTCAACGTACAATAAGATATAAAAGAAATGCACGATTTGATGAAAAAACTTTTTGTTTTGGTAGTAATCGTTGCGGGAATTTTTTTTTGGCGTTCGCCTCGCGGGCCAGTATTGCTTCCTCCTCCTGTTTCCTCAGCAACGCCCTCATACGAATTTTCTCCTGCATTTGACGGAACAGTGGCCGTATTTGATGAAAACATTCAGTATATTTCTCATATTGAGATTACTCCTGACGGGAATTTTATGCTGGTTGGAACACTGCCAGGGACAATTTGGGTATATCACAAGACCGAACAGGGATTCGTTCGGCAGAAGGACCCGTTCTTTACGGTAAAAACAGCTCAGCCGGGTTGGCCCCCGCAGGAAGCGGGCTTAACGGGAATCGCCTTGGGTGCTGATTTTGAAACAAGCGGCGACGTATTCCTTCTGTATTCATTTGCCTTTGAAAAAGGAAGTTTTAGAAATCGTGTTATGCGTGTCCGCTTTACCAAGCGCGGGCAGCAGATTGTAGGAACAAATCCGCGTGAAATATTTGAAGCGGCAACCCCGGGGACTGGCGCGCATCAAATACAGGACGGGGTAGGTGTTTTGGTTAACAATGCTCCGCATGTGCTGTTTACCATAGGTGATGGATTTGTTGGAGCGCGTGCTCCGGATCCTTCCCAGCAGGCAGGAAAGATCATGCTTATTGACCGGGATGGAAATCCGGCCCACGGAGAGCGGCCATTCGAAGACGGGAAGGTGCAGGCGCTTGGGATACGGAATGCACCCGCCATTGCAGTTGATCCAACAAACGGAAAAATTGCCATCGGTGATACGGGTCCCAGCAACTTTGACCGGTTGCTCTATGGGGCTCTGTACGATGCAGAAGGAAACAATACCAGGCAGCTGTCATTCAACTGGGACGGAACAGAAGAAAGCCTGCAAAAAGACGCGCCTGATCTTTACGATGATGACAAGGAGATGATTCTCTATCGGTGGGCACCGACGGAGACAGCGGTCAATATTGCCTGGCGAAACGATGAGCAGGTGCTTGTTGTGCTGTTTGGAAGAACGGGAGAGCCGGGGAATGTTGTCGGCAAGAAGATTCTTTTGGGGAGGATTCGCGAGAGCACAGCACCCGCTTTTTCCTTTGAGCCCTTTATTATTCGTCGGGATGAAGCTGCTGATACACTGGGTCATCCTCTTGGCCTTGCGGTGGATCCGCAAACGGGAGATATCTATTTTGGTGATATTCTGGAAGGTCTAATCTATCAAGCGAAGGGAGGTGAAGTGAGATGAAAGCCTGGATGTGGATTGTTCTTCTTATATTGGTTGTTGTTGGGGGTATGTGGTGGATGAATGTAGGCCCGTTTGCGATGCCGGCAGCGGATACCGTGCTGCTTGAGCAAATAGACGAACTCAGCGTTGAAGATGTGGTGGTAGAAAACGAAGTTGTGATTGAAGATTTTTCATACACACCCGCTACGCTTACAGTTGCAGCCGGTTCAACTGTTACTTTTACGAATAGAGACTTGACCAGTCATACGGCAACGAGCGATGACGGGACAAGTTTTGACACAGGTGTTATCGGTCGTGGGGAGAGTGTAACAGTAACATTTGATACGCCCGGTACGTATACGTATCACTGCACGCCGCACCCGACGATGAAGGGTACGATTGTAGTGGAATAACATTGTTATGTTCTTGCAGGGGCGCATAAGCGCGCCCCTGCAAGATGGGTGAAGCCTATGGATTTAATACAAAAGCACTGTGTGCCATGCGAAGGAACGGAAGATCCGTTTACCAAGGAGCAGATCGCTCGCTATATGCCTGCGCTAAGTCAACGCTGGGATGTTATTGACGGCAAAAAAATACGTCACCAGTTCACCTTCAAAACATTTCCGGAAGCGGTTGCGTTCGTCGATGCTATTGTCCCGATTGCAGAGGCAGAAGGGCATCATCCGGACATCCATATTTACTACAACAAGGTAACGATTGAGCTGTGGACGCATGCGATAGGCGGGCTTTCTGAAAATGATTTTATTATGGCCGCGAAAATAGAATCTCTTGTATGAAAAAAATCTTATTCCTTGTCATTATTCTGCTTACGCTTTGGGGAGGATGGTTTGCTTACAATAACCTGCGGGGCATAGGTCCGGCATTGCGATCCGCGCCCCGGCTTCCACAAATTTTACAGGACAACTCTTCCCCAGATATCCCGTCGCAAAACACAACCGGTATGCCTGTTATGGTTCCCAATGGATTTTCCTTGCACACATTTGCCCAGGACCTTGATGGACCCCGTGTTTTACGGTGGGACCCACAAGGGGTGCTCTTGGTAAGTATTCCCGGACGGGGCCAGGTTGTTGCGCTTCCGGATGCAAACGGTGACGGAAAGTCCGATGAAACCATTGTCGTTGCAAGCGGGCTGCGAACGCCTCACGGCATCGCGTTTTATCAGGAGAAACTGTATATTGCCGAAACCGATGGGGTTTCTGTATTTGATTACAGCGCAGGCAGTAGAAAAGCATCCAACAAGAGGAAGATAGTAGACTTGCCTGCAGGAGGAAATCATTTTTCTCGAACAATAGATTTCGGGCCTGACGGGAAGCTCTATATCTCTGTAGGATCCAGCTGCAATGTGTGCATAGAAAAAGACTCGCGACGGGCAAAGATACTGGTTGCCAACAGTGATGGAAGCGGACTGCGGGATTATGCAGCCGGTCTTCGCAATTCCGTATTTTTTATCTGGGACACACAGGGACGAATGATGGCAACGGACATGGGGCGTGATCTTATCGGCGATGATATTCCACCTGATGAGATTAATATTGTAGAGGATGGAGTATTTTACGGCTGGCCGTATTGTTATGGCAAAAAAGTATGGGATAGGCAGTTTGACGATTCTTCAGATGCCCGCGCCCGCTGTGAAGCGAGCCGGGGTTCGCACGTAGATCTTCAGGCACATTCCGCGCCGTTGGGCTTACGTTTTATTCCCCAGAGCTGGGGAGAGGAGTATGCAGGGGATCTTCTTGTTTCATATCACGGCTCATGGAACAGAAGTGTTCCGACAGGGTATAAAGTTGTCCGCGTCAAACTTGATGAAGCAGGGAATTATGAAGCAACTGAAGATTTCCTGACAGGATGGCTCGGCGATGCGAAAGGTGCGTCGGGTGCATATGGGCGGCCGGTTGATATTTTATTTGATGATGCGGGCGCAGGATATATTTCTGATGACAAAGCCGGTGTGATTTATCAGCTCAAAAGAATGTAGGTGTTTGAGATCATCCTGGACAAGCGAAACGGATTTTTGTACAATAGACCAGAAATGCGCAGGGCTGTTCCGCAAGTCGGGCGGAGCAGTTTTTTGTTTTTTACGTATGGCACAACCACAGACACATGTAACAGAAAATCGGGATGTTCCTTTGGAAAAAGTACGGAACATCGGTATTATTGCGCACATTGATGCGGGCAAAACAACCACGACAGAACGTATTCTTTTCTACACGGGACGTTCTTACAAAATCGGAGATATTGATGAAGGGACCACTCAGATGGACTGGATGGAGCAGGAGCGTGAGCGCGGCATTACCATTGTTTCCGCAGCGACAACTGCATTTTGGAAAGCATATCGTTTTAATATTATCGACACCCCCGGACACGTAGATTTTACCGCTGAGGTAGAGCGTTCATTGCGTGTGCTTGACGGCGGCATTACGGTTCTTGATGCAGAAGAAGGAGTACAGTCCCAGTCGGAAACTGTATGGCATCAGGCGGATAAATATCGTGTGCCGCGTTTGTGTTTTATCAACAAAATGGACAAGCTGGGTGCAGATTTTCGAGCGACCATCTCCTCTATAGAAGAACGGCTGGGAGCCCGGACTGCCGTCATGGTAGTCCCCATCGGACGTGAGAATGAATTTAAGGGAATCATTGATCTTTTAACCCGAAAGGCATTCGTCTGGGGAAGCGATGAGCTTGGCGCTAAATATGAAGAGTCTGATGAGATTCCTGAAGACCTTAAAGAAGAGGTCGAAAAAAGCAGAGTGGCCCTTATTGAGCGGATTTCAGAAACTGATGATGTTTTAATTGAGAAGTTTTTAAGCGGCACGGAACCTACGTTGGAGGAGCTTAAGGCTGCACTCCGCCGGGCGGTCATCGCCTACAAGCTCGTGCCTATATACGCCGGATCCAGCCTGAGAAACAAAGGGGTACAGCCGCTTCTGGATGCGGTTGTTGATTATCTTCCCTCTCCCTTGGATCTGCCGCCGGTCGAAGGAACACACCCGAGAACGGAAGCGAAAGAAACCCGCGAACGAACCAAAGATGAGCCGTTTTCCGGTTTGGCATTTAAAATTCAAATCGATCCGCACGTCGGAAAGATCACCTATGTCCGTATTTATTCAGGCACGCTTACCTCCGGATCCTATGTGTACAATTCTTCAAAAGGCGCGCAGGAGCGTGTCGGGCGGTTACTTCTTATGCATGCAAATCAGCGCGAAGAGATTAAAGAGGCGTATGCAGGAGAAATTGTTGCAGTCGTAGGATTTAAAGATACGATCACTGGTGACACTATTTGTGACGGAGAAAAACCTATTGTTCTGGAAAAGATTTCATTTCCTGAGCCGGTTATTTCTCTTGCTATTGAGCCCAAAACAAAAAATGATCAGGAGAAAATGGGATATGCATTGCAAAGACTCAGTGAAGAAGATCCTACATTTAGAATTAAAACCAACCAGGAAACCAACCAAACTATCATCTGGGGCATGGGCGAGCTGCATTTGGAAATTTTAGTTGACCGGATGAGCCGGGAGTTTAAGGTGGAAGCAAACGTCGGTGCGCCTCAGGTTGCGTACAAAGAGACGATCACAAAGCTCTCAGAAGGGGAGGGAAAATATATCAAGCAATCCGGAGGACGCGGACAGTATGGTCATTGCTTTATACGGATTGCTCCCAAGGGCCGTGGAGAAGGATACGAATTCATTGATGAGATCAAAGGTGGCGCAATTCCTCGTGAATATATTGCACCGATTCAGAAAGGAATTGTCGAGGCCATGGAAAACGGCGTCGTTGCAGGCTTCCCCCTCGTTGATATGGCAGTGACACTGTATGACGGCACCTATCATGACGTTGACAGCTCAGAAGTAGCATTTAAAATTGCCGGTAGCATGGCCCTTCAGGATGCAGTCAAGCAGGCAGGCGCCACACTTTTGGAGCCCATTATGAAAGTCGAAGTAACAACTCCGGATGAATTTATGGGAGACGTGATTGGTGACTTGGGCGCCAAACGGGCTCAGGTGCTGGGAACACAGAAGCGCGGTCTTATTACCGTGATTCGTGCAACCGTTCCTTTGGCTGAGCTTGCAGGCTATGCAACCGCTCTCCGAAGCATGTCGAAGGGAAGAGCAACGTACTATATGGAGCCCAGCCATTACGAGGAAGTGCCTAGGAATGTTCAGGAGAAAATTGTGGCACAATCGGGTAGAGCCGCGGCAGGCTCACATTGAGCCTTGCAGACATCGTAGTAGGCATGGTACAATGCCAAAAGCAACTGGGGAACAGTTGATATTATTTTTTTCCTTAAAAGGAGGATACAATGGCAGATCAGCAAAAGTTTAGTCGCAATAAACCACATTTGAATATTGGTACCATCGGTCACGTTGACCATGGAAAAACCACATTGACTTCAGCTATTACGCATGTGTTGGCAAAAGCCGGCATGGCCAAGGCCCTCAAGTATGAAGAAATTGATAACGCCCCCGAAGAAAAAGCCCGTGGCGTTACTATTAACATTCATCATTCTGAATATGAAACCGCAAAGCGTCACTATGCCCACATCGACGCTCCCGGTCACGCAGATTATGTCAAAAACATGATCACCGGCGCCGCCCAGATGGACGGAGCCATTCTTGTCGTGTCTGCGCCGGACGGTCCTATGCCTCAGACCCGAGAGCATATCCTTTTGGCACAACAGGTCAACGTGCCTGCAATCGTCGTATTTATGAACAAATGCGACATGGTTGCGGACAAAGAGCTTCTTGATCTCGTCGAGATGGAGGTCCGTGAGCTTTTGACCAAATACAAGTTCCCGGGAGACAAGATTCCGGTTATCCGCGGATCAGCCTTAAAGGCCCTGCAGGGAGATGCCGAATCTGAAAAAGCCATTGAGGAGCTTATGAAGACTGTGGATGAATACGTCCCAGATCCGGTTCGTGAGCTTGATAAACCATTCCTGATGCCGGTTGAGGACGTCTTCTCAAT